>Ga0007801_10000267_pt1 | contig 16952 bp, 17 predicted proteins | sample CryBogmetaGMA2M_FD_60372 | JGI IMG/M metagenome (GOLD analysis project Ga0007801, IMG submission 60372) | Freshwater microbial communities from Crystal Bog, Wisconsin, USA - MA2M | ecosystem: Environmental > Aquatic > Freshwater > Lake | place: Crystal Bog, Wisconsin, USA | collected 2009-07-06
CGGCTGTAGCTCAGTTGGATAGAGTACTTGGCTACGAACCAAGGGGTCGTGGGTTCAATTCCTGCCAGCCGCACCAAACGATACCCCTCAGACAGAAATGTTTGAGGGGTTTTTCGTTTGTGCGTCACTTTCGCCTGCGGGACTTTTGGGGCAGTGGTACTGTCACCGTGCCCCTTGCCTTCAGCGCGTAGACGTCACCTTGGCCAGATGCGGCGGTTTATCGGGGTTGAGTCCGTGTGCCCGCGACACCGCCTCCACCAGCAGATAAAAACTCTGGATGGCAGTGATGGGGTCCAGGTCCAGGTCCGGATGCGGGGCCGGGCTAAGGGTGAGGTGTCGCCCAGCCACATCGGGTGGAGCGGCTAGCAGCACACGGGCACCGCGCTCGCGCATTTCGGCAGCCAATGCAATCAGGCCGGTCTGCGCCGGGCCGCGTGGTGCAAACACCAGCATCGGGTACTCCGCGCCCACCAAGGCCATGGGGCCGTGTTTCACCTCGGCGGAGCTGAATGCTTCGGCCTGTATGCCGCAGGTTTCCTTGAACTTGAGCGCCGCCTCCTGGGCAATCGCCAGGCCCGGACCGCGCCCGATCACCATCAATCGTTGCGTGCCGCTGAGAACCTCCACGGCGCCCGACCAGTCTTGTGTACAGGCATGTTCCAGCGCCTGCGGCAGGTTTTGTAGCGCTTGGAGCAGCTCACCGTGTTCGCCCAGCGGCCAGTGCGCGCTCAGGCGTGCGGCGGCTACCAGGCTGCAGATAAAGCTTTTGGTGGCGGCCACACTTTGCTCGATTCCGGCATGCAAGGGCATGCACCAGTCCACCGCCTGTGCCAGGGGCGACGTGACATCGTTCACCAGAGCCACGGAGTCGGCACCGGCCTGCTTGAAAATTTGCATGGGCTCAATCAGGTCCACGCTGCGCCCTGACTGCGACACCGTGATGGCCAGCAGGCCTCTGGATGCCACCGGTGCCCGGTACAGCGTCAAGAGCGACATGGGCAGCGATGTCACCAGTTGGCCGGTGCGCGACATCACCATATAAGCCAGGTAGGTGGCGGCATGGTCCGAGCTGCCGCGTGCCACCGTCACTACGCCGCGTGGGGGGCGGGTGCGCATGTGGGCCGCCAGTGCCTGGTAAGAATCTGCGTCGGATGCGAGCAGCAGGGCGACTTGGTGAGGCGCAGACAAGGCCTCGGACAACATCAAGGTAGACATGGGTGCAGTGGATAGTGGGGTGGTAGAAATTCGTTGGCAGGACGCAGCGCTTAGGCGTGCAGGGCCAGGGCCAGTGCGCCATCGATCGAGTCGCCCTGTGCGGGCACCACGCGGCGCAATGTCAGGGCGGACAGCCTCGGTGCCAGGCGTTTGCCCAGACTGCCCAAGACAGCCAGCGGCAAGACACTGTCCGGGTCGAGCACCCGCGCCATGTCTTCCATGCTTTGTACGGCATAGTCCACCAGGGCCGCAGCTTGCGGGTCGCGCTCGGCATGCTCAAAAATCAGCGGTGCCAGCGTGGCAAAGCGGTTCTGGTTGGCGCTGCAGCTCCACTCCAGCACGGCCCTGTGCGTGTTGCCCGTGGCGGCAATGACCGCCTGCGCCAGCGCTCCCGCTGGCAGCCTGCCGTCCAGCACCCGCTGTGCCAGATTCAGGGCGCGCAGGCCCAGCACGGCGCCGCTGCCATCGTCGCCCGAGGGAAAGCCCCAGCCGCCCACTTCCACACGCCGACCATCGGCATGGCGGGCCAATCCCACGCTGCCTGTTCCAATGGCCAGCATGGCACCGGGCTTGCCGCCATGCGCGCCCAGCAGGCTGGTGTAGGCGTCGGATTCCAGCTCCAGCCGACGGTAGCCCGGGTTGGCTTGCAAAAATTGTTGGTACAGCAGGGGGTTGTTGGCGCCGGCCAGTCCCATGCCTAAGGAGGTGTTGCCGGGCGCGGGCAGTTCCAGCCCGCTCAGATTGCTGCACTGAATGGCGTCAAGGATGGCCAGGCGGATATGGGTCCAGGCTTGTTCAATGCCTTGCGTCAGACCGGAGGGGCCGCTGTGCCCCTCGCCCAGAAAGCGGCCGTCGGCGAGTGTCATCCGCACCCGGGTGCCGGTGCCTCCACCATCCACCCCGACGCAGTAGGCAATGGCGTTGCGCCGGCCCGGCCCCGTGTTGAAGGACATGGCTTCAGTGAACATGGGCGCTGCGCATATTGCCCGGGCGCAGGCGGGGTGCGGCCGTGCCATCGGCGCGGAACAGGTAGAGCGACTCGGGTGCCGCCCGCACGATGACCGTGCCCCCCAGGCGTACTGCGGCATTGCCGTCGCCGCGCACAATCAATTCCTGGCCAATATCGGTTTTGAGGTAGAGCAGATTCGATTCGCCCAGGTGCTCGACCAGGGCGATTTCGGCATGCAACGCGGTGTCTTCCGATCCGGAGTGGGCGGTGCTTGCATCCACCCTGCAATGCTCCGGGCGCAGCCCGATCTCCACCGACTCACCGGGCTGCAAGGCGCTGCCGTCCACCAGGCCCAGCACCTGGCTGCCGTCTGCAAGGCGCAGACGCACGCCCGTGCTGTCTGCCTCCAGCACGCGGGCCGGCAGCAGGTTGATGGTGGGCGAGCCGATAAAGGTGGCGACAAAGCGGTTGGCGGGCTGCTGGTAGAGCGTGAGCGGGGTGCCGGCCTGCTGTAGGTGGCCCTCGTTGAGCACCACGATCTTGTCGCCCAGTGTCATGGCTTCCACCTGGTCGTGCGTCACATAGACCATGGTGGCGGCCAGCTCGCGGTGCAGGCGCGACAGCTCAATGCGCGTCTTGGCACGTAGCGACGCATCCAGGTTGGACAGCGGCTCGTCAAAAAGAAACAGACGCGGTTTGCGCACAATGGCGCGTCCTATGGCCACGCGCTGTCGCTGGCCGCCTGAGAGTTCGCGCGGCAGGCGATCGAGTAAATGGTCGATGTGCAGCACCTCGGCGGCGGCCTGCACGCGCTGGGCAATGTCGTCCTGGCTGCTGCCCTGAATCTTCAGGCCAAAGGCCATGTTCTTGAACACATTCATGTGCGGATACAGGGCATAGCTTTGGAACACCATGGCAATGCCGCGCTCGGCGGGCGACAGGGTGTTGACCACATCGGCATCGATGCGCAGCTCGCCGCTGCTGATGTCTTCGAGGCCGCAGAGCACGCGCAAGAGTGTCGATTTTCCGCAGCCGCTCGGCCCGACCAGCACCACCAGTTCGCCGTGTGCGATGTGCAGATCAATGTTGTGCAGCACCGGGGTGTTGCCGTAGCTCTTGGAGAGTTTGTTGAGGGTAACGCTTGCCATGGGGTAACTCCGACTAAATTTATTTGACGGCACCCGCGGTGATGCCGCGGATGAGCTGACGGGAGAACAGGGCGTAAAGGCTGCCCACCGGCACGATGGCCAGCGAGAGAGACGCCAGCACCGCATTCCAGTCGGTGGCGTATTGGCCGACAAACTGCTGGATGCCGAGGGTGATGGTCTGGGTCTTCTCAGAGGGCGCCAGGATCAGCGGGAACCACAGATCGTTCCAGATCGGCACCATGGTGAAGACGGCCACCGTGGCAATGGCCGGGCGGATCAGCGGCACCACCACCTGAAAGAAGATGCGGAACTCGTCAATGCCGTCGCAGCGCGCAGCATCTTTGAGTTCGCCGGGCACCTGGGCCATGAACTCCGACAGGATCATGATCGCCAGCGGCAGGCCCTGCGCCACATACACCAGCACCAGGGCGGTGAGGGTGTTGACCAGGTTCAGGCCGACCATGATCTGCAGGATGGACACCGTGCCCAGGCGGATCGGCACCATGATGCCAAAGGCAAAAAAGAAGCGCAGCCAGCGGTTGCCGGCAAAGCGGTATTCCGAGATACCCCAGGCCGCCATGGCGCCAAACAGCAGGATGAAGAACAGCGAGGCCACGGTGACGATGAAGCTGTTCTGGAAATACATCCACACATCGGAGCGCGCCATCACCTTGGTGTAGCCGATGAGTGAAAAGGTCTCGCTGGTGGGCCATGACAGCGGGTCGCTGAAGATCGCGTCGCGGCTCTTGAAGGAGTTCATCAGCACCAGCACCCGGCTGGGTGCCAGCCCCAAGCGGGGCAGGTGGCGTGAGGGCAGGGCAGACGTTGAGGTGTGTGTCATGGCATTACTGGGGGCGTTACAGGGCAAAACGTTGCAGGCGGCGCTGCACCACCAGGAAATAGGCCGCCACACCGAGCAGGATCACCAGAAACATCAGCGTGGCCACGGCCGCGCCCATGGTCGGGCTGGCCACCTGCGACTGGTAGCCAAAGAAGGTGCGGTAAAACAAGGTGCCCAGCAGATCGGTGCTGTAGTTGGGCCCGGCCAGCGCACCCTTGACGGTGTAAATCAGATCGAAGGCGTTGAAGTTGGCGACAAAGGTCAGGATGGTCACCAGCCCCAGAGTCGGCAGAATCAGCGGCAGGCGGATTTGCCAGAAGATGCGCCAGGGCGAGGCACCTTCCACCAGCGCGGCCTCGATGATGTCGTCTGGAATGGCGATCAGCGCGGCATAAATCAGCATCATGGGCACGCCCACAAACTGCCATACCGACATCAGCGACACGGTGATCAGCGCCGACGACTCCAGCCCCAGTCAGGGCGCAAACCAGTCGCCCAGGCCCACGATGTTGAGCAGGCGTTCGGACACGCCCCACAGCGGCGAAATACGGCTGCACAACCATGCCCAGGGCGGGCTGGTGGTGTCGGTGCTGCTGCCGGCCATGCCGGAGCTGGGGGACTAAGCGCAGCACGCGCAGCGGCAAGCGTGGGAGCTCTATCTGTCTATTTGTTGGCCTTCCACCAGCACGGCTTGCAACTGCAAATCGCGGTTAAGCACCACCATGTCGGCCCAGGCACCGCTGGCCAGACGGCCCCGGTCTTTGATTCCCAGATGGTCCGCCGCAAAGGTGGATACGCGCCTGGACGCATCCGTCAAGGGCAGGCCCAGGGTCTGCACCAGATTGCGCAGCGCCTGGTCCATGGTCAATGTGGAACCGGCCAGGGTGCCATCGGCCAGGCGCACGCCGCCCATGCATTTGAAGACGGCGTGGCGGCCCAGGGAGTATTCGCCGTCTGGCATGCCGGCCGCAGCTGTGGAGTCGGTCACGCAATACAGACCGGGAATGGCCCGCAACGCCGCGTGCATGGCACCGGGATGCACGTGCAACAGGTCGGGGATGATTTCGGCATACGCTGCATGGGCCAACGCGGCGCCGACCATGCCGGGCTCGCGGTGGTGCATCGGGCTCATGGCGTTAAACAGGTGGGTGAAACCGGTGGCGCCGCAGCGCAGCGCCGCCACGCCTTGCTCGTAGCTGCCGCTGCTGTGCCCCAGCTGCACCCGAAAGCCCCGCGCGCACAGTTCGGCAATCAGCGCGTGGTTGTCTGCGACTTCCGGCGCCAGGGTGATCAGTCGGATCGGCGCCAGGGCATGGAGTTTTTCAATTTCTTGCAGATTGGCGGGTCGCGCAAAGGGCGGCTGCGCGCCCAGCCGGGTCTCGCTGATATACGGCCCTTCCAGATGCACGCCGAGGATGCGGGCGGCGTTGGCCGGGCGTTTTTCGCACAGGGGCGCGAGTGCGGCAAAGGCCGCGTCCAGATCGCTTTGCGGTGCCGTCATGGTGGTGGCCAGCAGGGAGGTGGTGCCATGCTGTGCATGCAGGCGCGTCACATGCAGCGCGGCGTCGCCACTTTCCATCATGTCGTGACCAGCCCCACCATGGACATGGGCGTCGATAAAGCCGGGCAGAATCAGCGGCAGGCCATTGGAGCGTGCCTGCGCTTCGCTAATCGCCTCGCCCTGAATTCGTTCAATGTGGCCCAGTGCATCCCAGCAAATGCCGCCTTGGATAAAGCCGCTCTGCGTCAGAATATTGCCTGCCAAGGCCCTCATGCGCGTCTCCTAAAAGATCGCGCATGCTACCAGCGAAGCGTCTTGTGGCCTTTTCCATGCCAGCCTGGCGGGGCTTCTTCGCGGCTTGCAAGCCTTCGGATCAGCCCGGTTGCCTATCCGCTGAAAGTCTGAAGATGGCGACCGTGTGCACCAGTTCCTGCGCCAGATTATTGAGGCTGCTGGCGGCCGCAGCCATCTCTTCCACCAGAGCGGCGTTTTGCTGCGTGGCTTCGTCCATTTGCGTGATGGCCTGACCCACTTGCGAGACTCCGTTGGCCTGCTCGTTGCTCGCGGTGGTGATGGCAGCCATGATTTCGGCCACCCGCTTGATCGAATTCACCACCTCGTTCATGGTGGCGCCGGCCCTATCCACCAGGGCCGTGCCTTGGTCCACTTTTTGCAGACTGGTCTCGATCAGGCCCTTGATCTCCTTGGCCGCCGCAGCACTGCGCCCGGCCAGTGAGCGCACTTCGGTGGCCACCACGGCAAAGCCACGGCCCTGTTCACCGGCACGGGCCGCTTCTACCGCCGCGTTAAGTGCCAGGATATTGGTCTGAAAGGCAATGCCATCGATGACGCTGATGATGGCCGAGATCTGGTGCGAGGAGTCATTGATGCCGCGCATGGTGGACACCACCTGGCCAACCACCTCGCCGCCTTTTTCCGCCACCTGGGTAGCGTTCATTGCCAACTGGTTGGCCTCGCGTGCAGAAGCGGCGTTTTGCCGCACGGTGGCACCCAACTGCTCCATGGAGGACGCGGTTTCTTCCAGCGCTGCCGCTTGTTGCTCGGTACGTGCCGACAAATCGTTGTTGCCATCGGCAATTTCCTGGCTAGCGATGGCCACACCTTCGGAGCCGCTGCGCACGCGAGAGACAATGCCGGACAGGCTGCTTTGCATCAGTCCGAGTTGGGCCATCATGCTCACGTTGTCTCCGGGTTGGACCCGTATCGGCGTACACAGATCACCGGTCGCAACGCTTTGCGCCAGAGCCGTGGCCTGCGCCGGCTCGGCGCCCAGCGACTTGAGCTGGCGGCGCACGATAAAGCCGATGACAAAAAACAGGGCAATCTGGAGCAGCACTTGACCCAACCACAGCCATTGGTTGATGCTGCGGATGTCGTCCTTGTCGGCCTTGATGTCAGAGGTAATGCTGACCACACCCAACACAGAATTTTCATCCACGCCGTGGCATCCTAGGCACTTGGAGCCGCGGAATTCCTTCATGGCAATAAAGGGAATGATGGCACGCAATGTGGCGTTGGCGTCGTCGATTTTGTAAAGCGTACGGCCATTGGAGAGCACTTCGCGGTCCAAATCATCGACCGGTTTCTGATTGGGAAGGCCAGGGCCGAACTCATCAATCACGCCCTTGCCACGGACCACACGCAACTCTTTGAGTTCATCGGAGTCACCCATTTTTCGAATGAACAGTTCTCTGATCTTGGGGTCATCAATCACATCCTTGCCATCGACCTTGGCCGACATCAGGGTGTTGAGCGCATTGATCACGCCATCTGCGACCGCCGCCGTGCGGTCTTGCGCAGCATGCAGGGCCCGGTTCTCGATCTGGCCGGCGACCCAGCACTGCGTGAGCAGCAGCACGACCAGCATGAAGCCCTGAATAAGAATTTGCAACTTCACTTGCAAACCGAGCCCTGACCATTTATTTGAAAGATTGTTCATTGCGATTCAACAGGGGTCAATCGGTCGCAAACGGCATCTCCGCTTGCTATGCCGAACCAGACCACAGCCTACACAGGCCTTGGCCGCGCCGACAAGCGGATGCTAGGGCATTGGCAGGCAATGTGCTTGGGAAAATGCTCGCGTACTTGATGTGTATCAAGGGACAAGGTCCAGCTGGACTGAAGTTTGGCGACCCTGGTTTCTATAAATCCTTAGAAGCCTGGGAGTTGTTGGCTTTTTCCTGGTCCGTAGCGCCCGCAGGCTTGAGGCGGAATGGCTCCAGGGCCCGTGCTGCTAATTTTTGTGAAATGCGCTGGCCGCCCTGGTCCAGTTCAAATTGCCAGTCCTTGAGGCATAGCGACAGGGTGAGCAGCGCATCGCGCATCTGGATCAGCTCCTGGGTGAGTTGTGCAGCCAATTCCTGGCGGCTGGGGCGGCTATCCGGTGTATCGGAAGGGATCATGTGCGAGGCTCCTCAAGCTGTGGTTTGTTGTTTTTGCTTCTGACTTCGCCGACATAGCGAAGTGCCGCGAATATGGGCGCTTTCGGCCGAGCTGGTAGCGTGTAATGTTCAATACAGGACACTTTGACAAACCGCACATAATGGCTTTCGACTGTTTTACGGAGCTGTGATGGCGAAGAAGGCCCTGGTATTTTTCCTCTGCATCGGTCTTGCCGCTGCCGCCTCTGCTGCATCGCTGTGCGAGAAAGGCCTGCGCCAATCTCCCATCGATATACGGGCCAGCAAAAAACAAAACCTGGCTGCGCTGGACTTTGGCTATCGCGCCGAGCCGCTGCGCCTGGCCAACGATGGTCATACCGTACGGGTGCGCTTCAAAGATGCGGGAACGCTCAGCATCGGGCAACAACACTACCGCTTGCAACAGTTCCACTTTCACACCCCCGGCGGAGACCGAATCGGCGGTGAGGAATTTCCCATGGCTGCGCACATCTTGCACAAGAGCGCGTCGGGGCAACTGCTGGCCATCGTCGTACTGTTCCGACTGGGTGGAGAAAATCCGCTGCTGACCCAAGTGTTTAGCCGCATACCTGCGCTGCAGGATGGCGACCATGTGCTGGCGTCCGAGCAGGTCAGCGCACAGGCATTGCTGCCAAAAGACCATGGCTATTTCCGCTACAGCGGCTCGCTCACCGCCAGCCCCTGCACCGAGGGGGTGGAGTGGATTGTGATGAAACAGCCGTTGGAACTCTCGGCCGCCCAATTGGCGCTTTACAAGCGCACATTTGCCGACAATATTCGCAGTCCGCGTGCGCTAAATCAACGCGTGGTCTTGGAAAGTCAATAACACTTTGCGGCTTGGCCCCGGAGCCGCAATGGCAGCGGGTATTTTGTGTTCCTCCCCCTCCGCTTCATGACTAGACCCAACCTCGTTGCGCGCTCCCTATTTGCCGCGCTGCTGCTACCCGCTTGTGTTTTCGCGCAAACCCATCTCAGCAAGAAGCCAGACCCGAACCAGGGTGTCGAAGTGACCGTGACACCCGAGATGACCGGGGCTGGCGCCGTCTCCAGCGGCGAAGTGCTGTCCGCGATTCCGCCTGTGACGGGTACGCGCGGCAAGCCTGTCGCCTCCTGGGGCAAGCCCTTGCCTTATCCGATCCTGATTGCCGACCGGCGCAATAACCGCCTGATCGAAATCGCTCCCAACAAGAAGGTGTTGTGGGAGTTTGGCTCGCCCAGTCTGAAGATGTACCGGGGCAACGAGGACGTTAATTACTCGCCCGATGGCAAATTGCTGGCGGTCAGCGAAGAGGACAATTTTGACGTGCACATCGTGGACTTCGAAGCCAAACAAATTACCTGGACCTACGGCACGCCAGACCATCGTGGCAAGGGAGCGAACCTGCTCAACTACCCGGACGATGCGCACCTGCTGGCTGATGGCCAGTTTATGACCGCCGATATCCGCAATTGCCGGGTCATCATTGTGGACCCCAAAACCAATCAGATCACCACCCAGTGGGGCACACCGGGCAAGTGCATTCACAATCCGCCGTCGCAACTGGCCCACCCCAACGGCGCCACACCCATGGAAAACGGCGATATCCTGCTGACCGAAATAAAGGACTCCCAACTCACCCGCATGACCCGCGAAGGCAAGGTGGTCTGGAGCATGAAGGTGCCGGCCGTGCATTACCCGTCGGACGCCTTTCCCACTGTGGACGGCAAGCAGGTGATCGTGGCCGACTTCTGGAAGCCCGGCAAGGTCGTCATCGTCGATCCGCAGACGCAAAAGGTCACTTGGGAGTATTTCTTCAAGGACGGCGAGCAGATGCTGGACCATTCATCGATTGCGCGTGAGCTGCCGGATACCGGCGACATCCTGATTGTGGACGACCTGCATGACCGGGTCATCGTGGTCGATCGCAAAACCAAACAAATCATTTGGCAATACGGCCAGATGGGGAAAAAGGGCTACACCGCGGGGCTGCTGAACTATCCCGACGGCGTGGACATTGACGTGTTTCGCGACTGGCGCAGCGCCAAGTAGGCAGATTCTTCACGGTCCGGTGCCAGTTCCACGGTCGCCACCGGGCCACAGGCGCAATCTTTGCGACAATCGCAGCAGTGTCCTGAGTCCGGGGCGCCTGCTTCGATTAGATGGGGTTTTTACATGCTGGGTTTTTTGCCGCCTGCCGTGCGCGGCGTTTTGTCATTCCTGGTGCTGGTGCTCAATACCCTGTTCTGGTGTGTGTTGCTGTTTGCACTGGCGCTGATCAAGTTCTGCCTGCCGTCGACAGCGGTGTTGGCCCGGCTCGATCCGCTGATCAATTCCGTGGCTTCGGCCTGGACCCGCTGCAACAGTCTCTGGATGCGCCTGGCGCACCGCAGTGATTGGAGCGTGGAGGGTGTGGAGACCCTGCGCTACCAGGACTGGTACCTGGTCAATTGCAACCACCAGTCCTGGGTCGACATCTTCGTGCTGCAGGATGCGCTGAACGGCCGCATTCCGGTGTTGAAGTTTTTCCTCAAGGCCGAGCTGATCTATGTGCCGGTGATCGGTCTGGCCTGGTGGGCCTTGGACTTTCCGTTCATGAAGCGCCATTCGCGCGCCTCCCTGCGCAAGAACCCCAATTTGCGCAACGACGACCGCGACAGTGCGCGCCGGGCCTGCGCCAAGTTCGCCAAGATTCCGACCTCGGTGATGAACTTTGTCGAGGGCACGCGCTTTACGCCCGAGAAGCAGCAGACCCAAGCCTCGCCCTTCCAACATCTGCTCAAGCCCAAGGCCGGTGCCATGGCCATGGCGCTGAATGCCATGGGTGCACAATTTCACTCGCTAGTGGATGCCACCATCGCCTACCCGGACGGCATTCCCACCTTTTGGCAATACCTGTGCGGCCAGGCGCCGCGCGTGCTCCTCAAGGTGCGTCAGGTGGAAATCCCGGTTGAGTTCTGCACCGGCGACTATGAAAACGATCGGGCCCTGCGCAAGAGCTTTCACCGCTGGTTGGATGAGATCTGGCAACGCAAGGACGCCGACATGACCGAGATGCTGGCGTGTTAGCGGTCGGTCAAGGGGCTTAGTTCGGCGCCTTCGGGTAAGTGGTTCGCCCATTGGCGGACGTAAAAAAAGGCGCCGTAGCGCCCTTTTTATGCCGCCACCACTTCCGGCAGTTCTGGTAACGCGATCTGGTTGTTCACGCTGAACTGGTAGTCGCGGAAGATGTGCTCGGCACTCAACTCCATATACGTGCCATCGGCCAGACGGCGTGTGGTGTCCTTCAAGCGATTGGTGGTGCTGCCGCAGGTCCAGCAGTTGTAGTTGCGCATATGGGTGCACAAACAGGTCTTGTCCGTCACCACGATGTTCTTGCCGTCCGGATGGATCTTGATCTGCTCGTTGTAGGCATTGATGTAGGCGCAGCCGCCCGAGCCGTCCAGCAGGTAGCCATAGGCTTCGCAATTGGGGCGAATGCCCGAACCGATGGCTGGTGTGCTCTTGAGCATGCGCATCGGGTAGCCGGTCGGCGACACAGTGTTGACAATGATGTCTTCCTCACTGGCGCGAAAATATTCCTGCTTGACCTTGGAGGGAAGGCCGCACTCGTGTGCCACGGTAAAGCGCGTGGCCACCTGCACCGCAGCCGATCCGGTTTCCAAAAAGGACACGGCGTCGCTGCCGGTAAAAATACCACCGGCTGCCACCAGCGGAATGTCCAGCTTCTCGTTGGTCAGATACTGCTTGATCTCGGCAATGATGGTGGCCAGGTCGTATTGCGCCCAGTCCATGCCAAAGCCCAGGTGACCACCGGCCAGCGGGCCTTCGATGATGATGAAGTCGGGCAGGCGGTCCAGGCGCGCGGTCTTGCGCAAAAACAGCTGCAGGGCACGAACGGAAGACACGATGATGCCCAGCTTGGCATCGCGAAAGCGCGGGTGGTCGGCCATCAGCGCAAACGAGCCCAGATGCAGACCCGCGCTGAGCGTGATCCCATCTATCCCGGCGTCCAGCGAGGAGTTCAGCCGCACCTGCAGCGTCTCTTTGGGCCCGTTCATGGTCAGCTTTTCCATGCAGTTGACAAACACCATGCCGGGGCCTTTTTTGGCCTCCATGGTTTGACCCACATGCAGCTTGGTCGCTTCGGCCAGACGGCCCAGATCGAATTGCACCTCGCTCTTGTCCGAGTTGTCGATGTTGTGCTTGTAGAGCTTGGTCTTTTCCTTGACAAAGCTGGTGTCAAAGCGGCGGTCGGACACGTCCTGCACCATGGCGTCGGAAATATGGCCTATGCCACCCAGCCGCGCTGCTTCCAGGGCCAGTTCGGCGGTGGAGATGTCCACGCCCATACCGCCAATGATGATTGGCACCAGTTCCTGTTTGCCAAAACGCAGCCGAAAATCATCAAGTCGTTTCATTGCCATCCCGTTCGGGGTCGTTAAATGCTAAAAAATGTGCTGCCACCTGGCGGCAGCCCTCGATTATCAGGCAGGCCGTCACCGTTGTTGATGAGTCAGCGCAAGAAGTCATTTTATGAGCCAGTGCTTCACCCCTTTGGCAGCATGTTTTTTTCGCTGTGCACTGCTACAGTCAGCGCATGAGCAAGGCCTTTACTAAAGAGTCGGATGACGCGGACGATGACGAGCTGCAAGTGCCGTCCCTGCCTACTGGCGGCAAGAACTACATCACCCCACATGGCTATGCCACGCTGCGCGCCGAGTTCATGGACCTGATGGACAACCAGCGGCCCCAGGTGGTAGAAGCCGTGCATTGGGCCGCCAGCAACGGCGACCGCTCGGAAAATGGCGACTATATCTACGGCAAAAAGCGATTGCGCGAGATCGATAGGCGCATCCGTTTTTTGACCAAGCGTCTGGAAATCGCCGAGATTGCCGACCCGGCCGTGCACCATGGCAATGAGCAGATCTTCTTTGGTGCCACTGTGACCTATGTAGACGACGCCGAGGTCGAGCGAACGGTGCGAATCATCGGCATCGATGAGGCCGACAGTTCCAAGGGCGAGGTCAGCTGGATTTCACCCATCGCACGGACCCTGCTCAAGGCCAGAGTGGGCGATGAACTCAGGCTGGTGATGCCAGATCGTGTGGGCACGATTGAGGTGCTGGCGGTGCGTTACCCGGAGAGCTAAGTGCCCCCACGTTCGCCCACTCCGTGTGGCTCGCTGCCCCCTCAAGGGGCGAATCCCGCTTGGGGCGGCCCGGCGCGGGATTGGGGTGCGACTCGCACCTAAGTGCTGGCGTTGGCGCCGCTGCTGCGCTCGGCCTTGATCACGCTGGGCGTGTGGCGCAGGTTGCGCAGGGCCACCTCCAGTTGCGCCGTGTCGCGGACCGCCACTAGGAAGCGTAGCTGACGATCTTCCTGTCGGCCTTCCTGGCCCATGTCGATGTCGATGATGTCGGCTTCGGCCGCGGCCAGGGCGGTGGCCATCTTGGCCAGCATGCCCTTGCTATTGCTGCTGGTGACGGTGATGCCGGTCTTGAAGGAGCGCACTGGTTCCTCCGACCAGTCCACACCAATAAAGCGTTCGGCATCCTTGTGGCGCAGCTTGAGCGCCACCGGGCAGTCGCTCATGTGCACCACCAGGCCTTCGCCGCGGCCCAGGTAGCCCAGAATCTTGTCGCCGGGAATCGGGCGGCAGCATTGGGCAAATTGCACCGATGCGCTTTCGCTGCCGTCCAGGGTGATGGCGCCCACGCCATTGGAGTCGCTGGCGGTAAAGCGCTCGCGCGTCAGCAGCAGGGCATCGGGCTTGTGGCCGGCTTCGGTCAACAGCAGCACCAGACGCTTGGCAACGATATTGGCGATGCGCTTGCCCAGACCGATATCGGTCAGCAACTCATGGCGCGTCTTGTTGCCGCTAAAGCGCAGCAGCTTGTCCCAGATGGGAAGGTAAGCCGGGTCCACGTCGGGCAGGGACTCAAAGCCCTCTGAGCGCAGTGCCTGTTGCAGCAGGCGCTCGCCCAGGCTCTCGGATTCGGTCTGCTCCATGGTTTTGAGATGGTGGCGGATCTTGGAGCGGGCGCGTCCAGTGCGCACAAAGTCCAGCCAGTTCGGATTGGGCGATGAAATCTGGGCCGTCACCACCTCCACCACATCGCCATTCTTCAGTTCGGTGCGTAGCGGAACTTGTTCGCCGTTGATGCGCGCCGCCACCGTGTGGTCGCCCACATTGCTGTGGATGGCATAGGCAAAGTCCACCACCGTGGCGCCGCGCGGCAGCGCCATGATCTGGGTTTTTGGCGTGAACACATAGACCGCGTCGGGGAACAGGTCGACCTTGACATGGTCCCAGAATTCGGCGGCGTCATGGGTTTCGTCCTGGATATCGAGCAGTGACTGCAGCCACTGGCTACCCAGGCGGTCGCTGCCGATATCCGGATGGTTGACCTTGTATAGCCAGTGCGCGGCCACGCCGGATTCGGCCACCACATGCATGGCCTCGGTGCGCATCTGGAACTCCACATTGATGCCGGCCGGCCCCACCAGGGTGGTGTGCAGCGACTGGTAGCCGTTGAGCTTGGCAATGGCGATGTGGTCCTTGAATTTGCCGGGAACCGGCTTGTAGAGCTGGTGCAGCAAGCCCAGCGCCTTGTAACAGTCGATCACGCCGGGCACCAGAATGCGAAAGCCATAGATATCGGTGACCTGGGCAAAGCTCAGGTGCTTGAGCTGCATCTTGGTGTAGATCGAATACAGCGACTTTTCCCGCCCTGCAATGCGCACCGGCATGGCGGCGGCAACAAACACCGCGTCCACTTCCTTTTGCACCTTCTGGATCAGGTCGCGGCGGCGGCTGCGCGCCTTGGTCACGGCCTTGGTCAGGATGGCGTAGCGCCAGGGCTTGAGGTGCTTGAAGGCCAGGTCCTGCAACTCGCGGTAGGTTCCGTTAAGCCCCAGACGGTGTGCAATCGGCGCGTAAATGTCCAGGGTCTCCGACGCAATGCGGTTCCATTTGGAGCGCGGCATGTCCGACAGGGTGCGCATATTGTGCGAGCGGTCGGCCAGCTTGATCAGGATGACGCGCACATCGCGCGCCATCGCCAGCAGCATCTTGCGAAAAGATTCGGCCTGGTTTTCTTCGCGGGTGTTGAAGTGCAGCTTGTCGAGCTTGGTCAGTCCATCCACCAGCTCGGCCACCGGCGAGCCAAAGCGCTCGATCAGCTCGATCTTGGTGACACCACAATCTTCCATGGCGTCGTGTAAGAGCGCTGCCATCAGGGCCTGGGCGTCGAGCTTCCAGTCGGCGCATTGGGCCGCCACGGCAATCGGATGGGTGATGTAGGGCTCGCCGCTGTTGCGCAGCTGACCCAGATGCGCCTGGTCGGCAAAACGGTAGGCAGCGCGCACCTGCTCCACATCGCCGGCCGACAGGTAATCGAGCTTGGCCGTCAGGCCGGAATAACTGGCAGACGCAGCATTGACCACCGCAGCAAGGACGGTAGGATTGGAGGTGATAGTGGCCTTGCCCATGCTCTAAATGTAGCGCAGCAAAGACGCCGCCGCAGGCGCGCCAAATTTAGGCGAAAAAAAACACCGCAAGCGGTGCTTTCATTCAGGACTGCAGCGCTTTACAGCGGCACTTTCTTCAGCATCTCGATGCCAATTTTGCCGGCAGCGATTTCGCGCAGGGCGGTCACGCCGGGCTTGTTCTTGCTCTCGATCTTGGCGGTGTGGCCCTGGCTGAGCATGCGCGCACGGTAGGTGGCTGCCAACACGAGCTGGAAGCGATTGGGGATTTTCTCCAGGCAATCTTCAACGGTAATACGGGCCATGAATGTCTCCAATAACTTAAGGGATGTGCAGCGCTTTGAATGTCTCGGCCCGGGCACGGCGCTGTGCCGAAAACTTGAGCCGCTGGGAATGAACAATGGCCTTCAAATCGAATAGCGCACGGTCAAACAACTCGTTGATTATAACGAAGTCGAATTTATGCACCTGGGCCACCTCGATTTGCGCGTTTTTCATGCGCAAATCAATGATGTCGGGGGCGTCCTCACCACGCCGCTCCAGCCGCGCTCGGAGCTCTTCCCAGCTCGGTGGCAGGATGAAGATGCAGATGGCGTTGCTGAAGATGCTCTTGATTTGCAGCGCACCCTGGAAGTCGATTTCCAGAATCACATCGGCGCCCTGGGCCATGCGCTCCTCAATCGCCTTCTTGGAGGTGCCGTAACGCTGGCTGTGCACATGGGCCCACTCGACAAAGGCATTCGCCGCCACCATGGCATCGAACTCACCCGGGGACACAAAAAAGTACTCACGCCCGTGTTTTTCCTGGCCGCGTGGTGGTCGCGTGGTGTGTGACACCGAGGGCTGCACATGGGAGTCAAGCTCCAGCAGCGCCTTGACCAGGCTGGACTTGCCGGCCCCGCTGGGGGCTGCGACAACAAAGAGGTTACCGGGATAGTCCATGGACATGGCTGAGTGCTGCGGGTGGCTGAAGCCGCTTATTCTATGTTCTGCACCTGCTCGCGCATTTGCTCGATCAGCACCTTCATGTCCACCGAAATATGGGTCAGCGCCAGCGCGGCTGATTTGGAGCCCATGGTGTTGGCCTCGCGGTGCAGTTCCTGGATCAGAAAATCCAGGCGCTTGCCGATTTCGCCACCTTTTTTGATCAGGCGCTCGAGTTCATCAAGGTGCGAGTTCAGGCGGGTGATTTCTTCGGCCACGTCAATGCGAATGGCAAAGGCGGTGGCTTCGGTCAACGCCCGGTCTTGGGCGCTCTCTGGCAGCGCGCTGCCTTCGCCGAGCGCCATTGCCTCGGCCCAGCGCTCCATAAAGCGCTGGCGCTGCTGGGCCACGAGTTGCGGCACCAGGGGCGTGGCCTGTGCGGCGAGCAGGCGCAGCTGCTTGATG
>Ga0007801_10000268_pt1 | contig 16946 bp, 13 predicted proteins | sample CryBogmetaGMA2M_FD_60372 | JGI IMG/M metagenome (GOLD analysis project Ga0007801, IMG submission 60372) | Freshwater microbial communities from Crystal Bog, Wisconsin, USA - MA2M | ecosystem: Environmental > Aquatic > Freshwater > Lake | place: Crystal Bog, Wisconsin, USA | collected 2009-07-06
AGGCAAAGCTGAATCTTTTGCATCTTTCTGTGAATACACGTTACTTCCCGAACTCAAAATATCCAAGAGAATATTTTCTGAGCTTGTTAAATTACATCTAAGAAATATTGCAGGCTTCGTCAATACTTATGAAGATATCACAAGAAAATCTGCGTTCGGCAATCTATTAATCAAATCATTAGAAAAATATCAAAAAGATCAACAACATTCAATCATGATGGACAATCTACGTAAAATTATTATCGTTCCTAAGGAACATACTAAAGAACTGTATTATTCGACTAAAACCTTAATAGGTAATAATGCCGGCATTGCTAAAGATATTTTTCTTAGCCCTATTTTACATAATATCATTGAATTTATTGGCTGGCAGAGAACATGGGTGGAAGATAAAAGTTTAGAATATATAGTAGAAAAAAATAATTGGCAAGATATCTTCACCGCTCAATTTCACGAGCTAGGTGCTGAAACTATCCCTAAGAAATCAATTTTTGATCTTATTATAGATCAATATAATAAACTTATAAATTCTGACATATCGCGTGATGAGATAAGAGTAAAATACAAAGAATACGCTCTTGCAGAAGAAAAAAATGTGAATTCTAACGAAAAATTATTAGATTTAAAACTATTTCAACCACAAAAATATAATGATTTCCTCAATTTAAAGGGTCTTTCTAAAATTTTAGGAATTGGGATAAAATTTTATTCCAATAGTTATGGTGAAGTAAAAACTCATATGCCGGATGATGCTAAGCTTGAAGTTAGGATATTCCAAAAGGCTAATGGTGATTTTATTGTTGCGAACGTTGAAATTGAAGCAAAATCAAACAATGAATTGCCAAAAATAACTGAGTCTAGCGAAAAACTATCTTCCGAAAATAATGCCAGAAATACAGCAAGTAATTCCAATTTTGCTGAATTAGTTGCCCCCCTGCAATATCTTAATGCTGGGCTGGATGTTGCCAAGAAAGTTATTCGTTCAGAAGATAAAGTACAAACGATTGCTGAGTCTGCTTATGTAGGATATTTAGTAGGCGACATAAGTAACTATAATGCTTATTTATGCTGGGATAAATTATTTACTAATATTGAAAATGGTGATTATAAGGCTGCAATTATGCCATCACTTCAGCTAGTAGTAACAAATCAGATATCTAATATAATTGATACTTACGCAGGCTTCGCTATGTCTGATGCTTTAAAAGTAGCAATTCTTGGTATCAATGCTTTAAATAAAATTTACGAAATATTACCTTTCTCATTTGTTAGTGAGGAGCAAGTAGATATAGCGGGTTCTGTCGCGTTTGTTGAATACTCCCGCTGAGTGCGTCATCAACTTAATTGGCTAGTGTTGAATTTAAAATATAAGGAATTTATATAATGAGCTTAAAAGCCTTAATGATCTTGGGTGATGATACGGCAAAGAGCAATAATGCTGTTGACACCCTTGGCTGGAATAGATTAATGAATCTCTATCGCAGAGAGGGGTACCTTATAATAGGAGATAACAAAAAATTAAATAGAAACGATCTAAAAACTGCACTCGAAAATGTTGATAAAAATACACGTATAGATTTAGTTGCTCACGGCGACGTTATTGTAGGAATAAATAAGAGCGAACATCAAGTGGCGATTTATGGTGAAGTTTTAGACATAGAAGCTTTGTTTGCACAATTTTTTGTGCTCAGCCTTGGAAAACCTCTCAATTTTCATTTATGGAGCTGCCATGGCAAATATGCCATGAATGCAATAACAAAGCTGCCTGAAAATTCTACACTCACTATTCATGCGCATCAAGAAATATAACTTATACCATTAGATAACTATTCTCTAGAGCAAGCGATCATAAATTTGCAAAAACATAATCATACCTCCCCCTTTCAGTCATTTTTAACAGATATGGCAAGCACAGCTTTGCAAGAGGCACACCTAATTACCAGAATTTCTAATCAGACTTGTCAATTTTCTGTTGTACCAGATACTAGGGAAATATTACAATATGCTGCAGATTTTTTAAATAAAGAGGCTCTAAGATTTGTAGAATTTTATAATCACTTAACCATAAGCTACAATAATACACATCTCGCTCAAAACAATCTGGTTGTTCCTATTTTTTCCGAGCAAGAAATACATTCTTTCAGAGTTGGAGCTTTTATTTCTAATTGTCATAAGAATTATCAAATTATAGAAAATAGCGATTTGCTGGCTAATAAAACTATTGCAGTAAATGTTGTGAATCAGGAAGTTAATAATATTTCTTCCTTATTCATTGCTGCTCAAAACGGGCATATCGAAGTAGTAAAATTACTATTGGCCTTTGGAGCAGATTTTGATAAACCTCGCAACGATGGGGCTACTCCCTTATTCATTGCTACTCAAAACGGGCATATCGAAGTAGTAAAATTACTATTGGCCTTTGGAGCAGATTCTGATAAACCTCGCAACGGTGGGGTTACTCCTTTATCTATAGCTGTTCAACAAGGGCATATCGAAGTAGTAAAATTACTATTGGCTTTTGGAGCAGATTTTGATAAACCTCTCGACGATGGGGCTACTCCTTTATTCATTGCGGTTTACACAAAGCGCATTGATGTTATAAAACTTCTTGTTAAATGTGGCGCGGACCCCCTAAAAAAATCATATAATAACCAGACCCCTTTTTATTTCGCAAAACATCAAGGCAATGCTGAGATTATAAAATTACTAGAACCTGTGGTAAACGGCAAGGTAGAATATCATAAAGAAAATTGCCTTAGCTATCTTCATGACAATGCAATCGGAATTATTGGAGATACAGTAGATAATTTGCACAATGAACTGTAAATACCCCAGCCACGAAGGTCGGGGTAGCTTGGGCAAATGTCGCAAAGCGTCGCCCCCCAATTTAATGATTTACTAACTTCTAATCCAGAACTCACTTTAGAATAGATCATTGTAAACACAAAAATGAAGATCGCTATCACCATTTTAAATTGACATGGATTAATTATTACCCTATAAATAATTAGGTAATTTATTAATTATATTTCATGTCCATTTTAAGATTAATTTTTTCCAATAGATTTTTAAATATTTGCTATACATTAGTGCTACTTGGTTTATCTCTCATACTTGCCTATGTTTTGATAGGTTCTGAAGTAGATGAGCAGGGAATTCTGCGTGAGGCTTTCATCTTGCTGCCGATTGGAGGGTTTTTGGTATTTATAGGGGGCTTAGGAATTTTTTACAAGTTCTGCTTAACTATTTTTAGCAAAATTTTTCCAAAGAAATAATACCGAGCACTATTTCGTATAATTCTATTCCTTCATCCCCAAAATCGTTAAAACAAAGGTAAAAATCTTAGCCGTCTCCTTAATAGCATCATAGCGCCCAGATTGACCTTTATGGCCACTTTCCATTTCCGTATATAGAAGAATAGGATTTTTGCTAGTATTGTGCGCCCTAAGTCTTGCTACCCATTTGGCTGGTTCCCAATATGTAACTCTGGGATCAGTAAGGCCTGCCGTAATAAATATGGAAGGGTAAGCTTGCTCTTTTACGTTATCGTAAGGAGAATATGATTTGATATAATCATAATATTCTTTTTCTTTGGGATTACCCCATTCTTTGAATTCGCCAGGAGTTAGAGGCAGAGTTTCATCGAGCATAGTATTAAGTACATCCACGAACGGTACTCTTGCTATTACGCCTTTATATAACTCGGGACGTTCATTAATAACAACTCCCATTAACATACCGCCCGCACTGCCACCAGAGATAAAGAATTTTTCCTTTGCACCATAATGCAAGTTTTGCAGATGCTCACTGCAAGCAATAAAATCAGAGAAAGTTAGCTTTTTATTTAAGAATTTAGCTGACTCATACCATTTAAAACCTAAATCATCGCCTCCTCTGACATGCGCAATGGCAAATACAAAACCGCGATCAAGTAGGGATATTACACTTGAGTTGAATGATGGCAAAATAGAAATACCATAGGAACCATAACTATATAAATACACAGGGTTGCTACCATCTTTTTTGAAAAGATTTTTTTTATATACTAAAGATATCGGTATGTGAGTACCATCTTGTGCGGTTGCAAAAATCCGCTCTTGGTGATAGAGATTTTTATCATATCCGCTTGGGATTTCTTGAGTTTTTCTTGTGTAAATCTTCTTGCTGAGGAAATCATATTCAAGCACAGATCCTGGCGTTACCATCGAAGAATATTCAATTCTTAGTAATTTAGATTCATAAGTCGGAAAATAATCAGAAATACTATAGGCTGGTTCCTCAAATTTGATCGGGCTAGAATTGCCACAATTATCATAAATCGTTATCTGATCTATACCATTTATTCTTCTGGTTACCACCATATAATCCTGAGATAATTCAAAACTCGTCAAATACTCATTCTCACTGTGAGGAACGAGTTCTTGCCACTTTCTCTTATCCCCAAATTCCTTAACATTAACTTTTACCAGTCTAAAGTTCTTTCCTTTATCATTTATTTTTATATAAAACTCATTATTCTTGTGATCAATGTTATAATGTTGATCCTGCAATCTCCTTATAATTAATTTTGGAGTAAAGCTTCTATCTGCAAGATCTATAAACCAAATCTCATCTTCTGTGCTGCTTGAGCTATCAATAAAAACATATTTTTTATCAGAGGATTTATAAACTGCCGAACGAAACGTATCATCTTCTTCCATAAAGATAAGCTTATCCTCACTTTGTTTGGTATTAAGCTTGTGATAATAGATTTTGTTACTGCGCCATTTTTCATCAAGTTTGGTATAGAAAAAACCCGCATCTTCTCCATCCCATATGATATCTCCATAGGTTTCTTCAACCAAGTCTGTAGTTAATTTTTTAGTAGTAAGGTTTTTAATATAAATTTTATAGCGTTCCTCTCCCATCAAATCGACTGAATAAGCTAGTAAATTATGATCCTTACTGAGTGAAAACCCTCCAGTGCTGAAGGCCACATGGCCCCTTGCTAGCTTATTAGCATCGAAAATTATTTCTTCCTTTGCGTCAAAGGATTCTTTTTTTCTGCACTGCACGGAATAGTTTTTTCCTTTCTCAGTACGTGAATAGTAATAATAATTATCTTTTTTAACTGGATAAGATTCATCATCTTCTTTAATTCTCGCTTTTAATTCTTCGAATAATTTTCTTTGTAATTTTCGATGAGGCGATAAAAATTTTTCGGTATAGCTATTTTCTGCTTCTAAGTAAGATAAAGTCTCTTGCTTAGTTACTTTCGGCCAGTTAACGTCCCTCAGCCAAAAATATTCATCATCCCGAGTATCATTATGAATGGTAGTTTCATGCTGAATCTTTTTCGCTACAGGTATTTTATTATCTGGTTCAGCCATGAAATTTAGAATATTACTAAGATTATTAAGGACCAATATTGTTATTACATTGTATTAGTGAAATCTGCCCAACATTTCCACATTGACTATTATACTCATATTTGAGATTGTACTCAATATAAAACCTAAACGTTGGAGAATTGAATATGAAAATAATAGCTAAAATAAATTCCGAACAATCACATTATAAAGAAATATCCTGGTATTTATCAGGCATTGTTCTTCTATTTATCTGCTCACAAATCACTATTCCACTTGAACCGGTGCCGATAACTCTGCAGACAGTAGGAGTGATGCTTATCGCCCTTACCTATACTATGAAAAGAGGCATTATCGCTTGCCTTTCATATATATTCTCTGGTGCCATTGGCGTTCCAGTTTTTGCAGGCTTCAAGTCGGGCATTACTTTTGGACCAACATTTGGCTATCTTATAGGGTTTGTACTTTGCATATACGTAATGAATTTAGTTAAAAATAGATTCACTATGGATAGTTTTGCCAAAATATCTCTAAATTGTATTTTAGGAACTATCTGCATTTTTGCTTGTGGAATCTCTTGGCTTTCACTTACCCTTGGTCTTAAAACCGCTATTGCAGTTGGGGTAATACCTTTTATCATACCTGGTATTATTAAAGTTCTTGTCCTTGCGGGCATTTATAGGCTGATCAAAAACTAGTGATCTATCTCTATAATGATACAGGAGTAAGTGAGGAATCACTTACTCATACGTTTCATAGCCTGAAGAAGATTTATCCCGAAAGCTCTATCCGCACCATAAATTCAAAGGAAGTTCAGGACGGAAACTGGATTAATCATGCAAAATTATTTATTCTCCCAGGAGGTGCAGATTTACCTTTTGTGCGAAAACTAAAAACAGATTCTATCCAAAATATTCAAAATTTTGTTAATCAGGGCGGTAAATTTATCGGAATCTGCGCAGGCTCATATTTCGCTTCAACTCTTATTGAGTTTGACAAAGGCGGAACACTCGAGGTAATTGGTAAGCGTGAACTAGCTTTGTTCCCAGGTAAAGCCATAGGACCTGTGTTTGGCCCCTATGACTATAAAACTAAGTCTGGTGCTAGAACGGCGCAGATTAGCATTTCTGGATCAGGGAAGATGAACTTATTCTTCAATGGCGGTTGCTATTTCGAAAACGCTGAATCTTATGATGGAGTTACTGTAATGGGGCGTTACCAATCAGGCCTACCTGCTGTTATAAAAATAATTTTTGGAAAAGGTGAAGTGATATTATCTGGAGTACATTTTGAATATGAACCAGGTTTACTCGATATAAATGATGAATATTTGCAGGTAATTATCCCGGATCTCATAAAAGACAATTCAAAGAGAGATGAACTTGCGAAGAATATTCTAACTTTAAACTAACTTGATATAAGTCATAGGATTATCGTATTTAAATAGTATAGCTAATAAGATCGTATGAATTGATTGTTGTAGCTTAGGGAACAAGTATAATGATAATGTCAAGAAAAGAAGCTTTCACAGAAGAGAATATGTCCTTTGATACTCATAAATATGTTAAAGAGATTATGGCAACAGGCATGCCAGAAGAACAGGCTGCAGTAATAGTTCGTCTTGTTCACGACAGTAGAGATTTTGATAGAGCAAATCTAGCCACTAAAGACCAACTAGTACTAGTTGAGATCAATCTTAAGTCTTCCATAGAAAGGCTTGAGCAAAAACTAGATTCTTCCATAGAGAGGCTTGAGCAAAAACTAGATTCTTCCATAGAAAGGCTTGAGCAAAAACTAGATTCTTCCATAGAGAGGCTTGAGCACAAATCAGATTCTTCGATAGAAAAGCTTGAGCAAAAACTAGATTCTTCCATAGAAATTCTTAGGCAAGAAATCAGTGCTCAGACCAAGTCAAACGAACAAAGATTCAAGCATATAGAAGAAACCATAGCAACAAAGGAAGATCTAGCAAAATTACTCGCCCGAATGGAGAAGAAAGATGCAAGTCAGAAAGTTTGGATGATTTCTTTTTTTTTAACAATGCTTGCTTTGCTAGTTCCGGTAGTATTGAAACTATATTAACTCCAAAATCTCCTGGTGGATCTCAGTAATACCAACTCCCTTTTTAGAACTGGTGGTGAGAATGTTCTGGGTTAGAGCAGTATGATTTAAAAACAAAGTTTCGGCATGACTAATAACATTCTTGAGGTGCACCCCAGAAACAAGATCGGTTTTGGTGAAAATAAACTGATAGGCAACAGCCGAATCATCAAGCATTTTCATAAAGTCTAAATCATTTTTCTTCACCCCATGGCGCGAATCAATCAGCAAAAAAGTGCGTTTGAGATTTTTTCTACCAATGAGATAATTCTTAATCAGTTTATTCCAAGAATCCACTTTTTTCAGTGGCGCTTTAGCATAGCCATAGCCAGGAAGATCAACGATCATCAAAGTATCATCAAGTGAAAAGAAATTAAGTTGCTGGGTTCTTCCAGGAGTGTTGGAAGTTCTTGCTGTATTGCGATTATTGACTATTTTATTGATCAGGCTCGATTTACCAACATTTGACCTGCCGATAAAAGCAACTTCCGGAAGGTTACTAACTGGAATAGTTGCTTCACTTACCACACCGAGTAGAAACTTACATTCTTTAGTAAATAATTTGAGATCTAATGAGTTTTCCATGGGATTTAATATAAGATTTGATGAATATTGACTGAACATTGGCATGAGTTAATATCTGTTCAAGGATAGTCATTCCAGACCTTAGGGGAGTAGTATGCATAGCATACGTTTACGACCCTTGGTTGTCTGGAATCTTGTGCAGATTGCCTTAAGACGCCCTCTTGAGATTCCAGTGGCTAAGCTCCGTAACGCTTTGCTAGGCAAAGCTACGGAAGCTAAGCACTGGAATGACTTAGTCTTAATATAATCAACTAAAGTACTTTCTTCTCTCAGAGTTTCCGTCTTTGCTTGGAGCAGGTCTTCTGTTACCATCGGAACCTCCTCTTTCTCCTCTATCACGATTACCGCTCGGAGCACGTTCGTTTGAGTATTCTCTCTCGCCGCGTTCTCTGCTTTCCGGTTGCCTTTCAGAGCGTTCTCTGTTTTCGGCTGGTCTTTCAGAACGTTCCCTATTATCAGGAGCTCTTTCACGATCAGGTCTTGGCCCTCTGTCAGGTCCACGACTTCTATCGCCTCTATCACGATTACGGTTTCTATCTCCGCCATCACGATTTCCGCCACGATCATCACCTCTTCTAGTTTGTCTAGGCCCTGAAGGAGGTCTAGAGCTCGGAGCATGTGATTCAGGAATTTGCCCAGAGATATCTTCACCAGTTTGTTGGTCAACACATTTCATGCTAAGTCTTACTTTTCCTTTGTTATCAACATCGAGTACTTTTACTTTCACCATTTCTGATTCTTTAAGTACATCATCAACATTATCAACTGGTTCAAGACTGATTTCGCTGATATGAACAAGCCCATCTCTTGAACCCATGAAATTTACAAAAGCTCCGAAATCTAAAATTTTAACAACTCTACCTTCATAAATTTTATTGATTTCAGGTTCACAGACAATATCTTGAATCAATTTAAGCGCCTTACTGCTTGACTCTTCATTCACTGCAGCAATTTTTATGGTTCCATCATCTTCGATTTCAATCTTAGCACCGCTTTCTTCACATATTGCTCTGATAACTTTACCGCCACTACCAATAACTTCTCTGATTTTATCCTGATTAATTTTGATAGTAGTAATAGTTGGAGCATGCTGGCTAATTGCGGCTTTAGAATCTTCAATGGTTTCAGACATTTTGTCTAGAATATGCATTCTGCCAACTTTAGCTTGGTCAAGAGCTTCTTCCATTATCTTAGTGGTAATACCATTTATTTTTATATCCATTTGCAGAGCTGTGATACCTTGTCTAGTACCAGCTACTTTGAAGTCCATATCGCCTAAATGATCTTCATCACCCATAATATCAGACAATACAACGTGAGTTTTATCTTCAAGGATAAGACCCATAGCTATTCCTGCTACTGGCGCTCTTAGTGGTACGCCCGCATCCATCATGGCAAGTGAACTTGCACACACAGTAGCCATTGAAGACGATCCATTGGATTCGGTAATTTCAGAAACTACACGAATAGCATAAGGGAAGTCTTCTTTTGCTGGCAGTACAGTATTAAGTGCTCTCCAAGCTAGTTTACCATGTCCGATTTCTCTTCTTCCAGGTGGTTTTAGCTGGGTTGCTTCACCTACTGAGTAAGGAGGAAAATTATAATGGAGCATGAAATGCTGTCTTGACTCGCCTTCAAGCGCATCAATTATTTGCATATCATCACCAGTTCCAAGCGTTACTACAGATAAACTCTGTGTTTCGCCTCTGGTAAAAAGAGCTGATCCATGAGTTCTTGGTAAAACGGAAATTTCTGTTTCGATTCTTCTGATATCAGCAAAACCTCTACCATCGATTCTTTTCTTAGTGTCGATAATGATGCTATTTCGAACAACGTCTTTTTCTAATTTTTTAAGCTGTGATTTGATGGCATTTTCTTCCATTTCACTTTCAACGGTAAGTTTAGCAATAGTTGCGCTTCTTACTTCGTCAAGTAGTTTGGTTCTGGCTTGCTTATCGACTTCGTTATAGGCGGCGATAACGTCTTTTTCAGCAAATTTTTTCACTGCTTTGGCAATTGCTGTATAATCTTTTTCTTCCACAACCCATCTTTCTTTACCGGCTTGATGAGCTAACTCTTCAATAAGGGCAATAATTGGTTGGAATGACTTGTGGCCAAATTCTACTGCACCAAGCATTATTTCTTCTGATAATTCTTTTGCTTCTGATTCCACCATTAAAACTGATGTCTTTGTTCCAGCCATAAGCAAATCAAGATCACTATCTTTTAAATCTTCACCGACATTTGGATTTAAGATATATTCTCCATTTCTATAGCCAACCCTTGCAGCGCCAACTGGTCCGTTAAACGGAATACCAGATATAGCAAGAGCAGCAGAAGCTGCAACGAGAGCCAGAACTTCAGGATCGTTTTGCATGTCATGCGATAAGAGCGTACAAATCACTTGGGTTTCATTGTAGAAATTATCGGCAAATAGCGGACGAAGTGGACGATCAATCAATCTTGATGCCAATACTTCCTTCTCTGATGGTCTACCTTCTCTTTTAAAAAAACCACCTGGGATTTTACCAGCTGCGAATGCCATTTCACGGTAATGCACCGTAAGAGGGAAAAAATCTATCCCTTCTTTAGGTTTTTTTTGGGCAACAGCTGTCGCGAGAACTACGGTTCCACCTAAACTAGCTATAACAGCACCGTCAGCTTGCCTAGCAACTTTTCCAGTTTCAATGGTTAAAAGACTACCACCCCATTCTATTTCTTTCTTTATATTTTTAAACATTCAAAAACCTTATATTATATGTTATTTTCTTAGTCCTAACTCTTTGATGACATGGCTATACCTTGCTTCATCTTTCTTTTTGAGGTAAGTAAGCAATCTTTTTCTTCTACCTACTAAAATTAGTAATCCTCTTCTCGAGTGGAAATCTTTTTTGTTAACTTTAAAATGCTCAGTAAGATTAACAATTCTTTCTGTCAATATTGCAATCTGAACCTCTGGTGAACCAGTATCTAATTCATTAATAGAAAACTTGGTTATTAATTCTTTCTTTTTTTCAATAGTTATCGACATCTTTTACTCCTTAAATTTATATGTTAAAAACACGTTCAGGCTGAAAAAATCCAGACACTACCTGCCCAACAGCTACTAATTTATTTTGATATATTGCTTTACAAAACATGGATAAATTAGGATCAATCGGAACTTCAGTATGTTGCCCGTTTCTTATCTTTTGTTGCATTTGCGGGGTTAATAAATTAACCACCGGGATGTCGTCCAGCACAAACTCAACTGCCTTTAGATAATTCTTTAGCTCGCCACTGTACACTATTTTTTCTAATTCTTCTAGTGTTATTGCAAAATCACTGGAAAAAACACCAGATTTAACCCTATTTATTAGAGTGCAACAAGCCTCAGATCTGAGCCTTATTGCAATATCTCTGCCAAGAGAACGAACATAGGTGCCCTTGGAACATTCAACTAAAAAAGATGCCTCTTGGGTGATGTCATCATAATCCAGCAGCTGAAGCTCATGAATAGTTACTTCTCTCTCTGGCACCTCAAATTCCTTCCCTTTTCTTGCTAGGTCATAAGCTCTTTCGCCGTTTATCTTAATAGCTGAATAAATTGGTGGAATTTGCTTTATAGCACCGGTAAATTCTGGAAGAACTCTTGTAATATCAAGCTTGCTAGGTAGATGCTCTGAATGCGCTATTATTTTCCCTTCTAAATCACCAGAATCAGTAGCGAAGCCGAATTTAATCTTAAATTGATAAGCCTTTACTTCATTAGTTATATAAGTGATTGTTTTAGTAGCCTCGCCTATGGCTATAGGCAATACACCTTCTGCCTCTGGATCTAGAGTTCCGGTATGACCGGCCTTTTTAATTTTAAGAATTTTTTTTACTTTGGATAAGGCTGCATTTGAACTGAGTCCTCTTGCCTTATATAAATTTATCCAACCATCCTTCACTTAGGGGCACCTCTATTTACCTTCTTATCTTGAATTCTATCAAGGATTTCCATTCTTGCCATAATCCTAAGATAATCGGTTAAGATAGGTACCCTAGGTAGTAATTTCCTTGAGTAAATTTTCTATTTGCGAAGCATGATCAAAGTTTTTATCTAGATAAAATGCCAAACTTGGTGAAAATTTAAAGTTGATTTTACTAGTCATGGCCTTTCTAATACCTGGCGTAACTGCATCTAGGCTTTGAAGAAATTTTTCCTTATCAATCTCACCAAAAGGATGTACATAAACCACTGCATGCTTGAGATCAGGGCTTACTTTAACCTGGGATATAGTAATTGACTTATCATACAAATAACCATCAAAATGCTTACCTTTTGAAAAAATATCAGCCAAAGCCTGCCTAATAACCTCACTAGCTTTTAATTGTCTTTGGCTATGATTTTCTGGGGCAATAAAACCTCTTGTCATAAAACCTGCTTCTTTTCTTCTTTTAATTCAAATACTTCAATTACGTCATTATCCTTGAGATCTTCGTAATTCTCAAGTGCTATACCACATTCCTGACCTTCTTTGACTTCTTTAGCGTCTTCTTTATAACGTTTCAGAGTTTTAATTTTTCCCTCATGAACAACTATACTATCACGCAATATTCTGACATTTGAGTTAGCTCTAATGACACCTTCTGTTACGGTGCAGCCTGCAATTTTCCCAGCTTTGGTGATATTGAATACTTGTAAAATCTTTACTGATCCGGTGTATATTTCCCTAATAATTGGAGATAACATCCCACCTAAAACTGCTTTCATATCATCGACTAAATTATAGATAATAGAGTAATATCTAATATCCACCCTATTACTTTCAGAAGCTAGTCTTGCTTGCGAATCAGCTCTTACATTAAATCCGAGTATTATAGCATTAGAAGCACTAGCTAAAATAACATCAGACTGCGTAATTCCTCCAACACCTGTGTGAAGAATTTTAATTTTAACTTCATCATCAGGAAGCTTTGCTAAAGTACCAATTATTGCTTCTATTGATCCTTGAACATCACCTTTAATAATAAGCGCCATTTCTTTTATTTTGCTGTTCGGTCCTGATTGGGCAAATAACTCTTCCAGAGTACCTTTTGTAAAGGTGCTTCTTCTAATTCTATCTTTTTTCTCTCTATATTCAGCAAGATCTCTCGCCTGCTTCTCCGATCCAGTAATGACAAATTTTTCACCTGCTTCAGGAGAATTACCAAATCCTAACACCTCTACCGGCATAGAAGGAGTTGCCTTATCTAGAATATTCCCTTTGTCATCAAGAATGGTTTTTACCTTTCCGAAACCAGCTCCCGCTACAACAATATCACCTACTTTTAAAGTTCCTCTTTGAACCAGTAGAGTGGCGACAATGCCTTTATTTTTATCCATTTTAGATTCAATGACAACTCCAGAAGCTTCAGCCATCGGATTCGCTCTTAAATCTAGCATTTCAGCTTGCAACAATATTGCTTCCTCAAGTTTATCCAAATTAATTTTGGCTTTTGCAGAAACTTCAACTGCCATAACTTCACCACCAAACTCTTCCAGAACTATATCATAACTGAGCAGCTCGTTTCTAACTTTTTGTGGTTCAGAGTCGGGTTTATCTATCTTATTGATTGCTACAATAATTGGAACATTTGCCGCTTTTGCGTGATTTATGGCTTCTTTAGTCTGCTCCATTATACCATCATCTGCAGCAACAACTAAAACTACGATATCTGTAGCTTTCGCACCACGTGACCTCATTGCAGTAAAGGCTTCATGCCCAGGAGTATCAATGAAAGTGATAGCTTCACCACCCTCTAGCTGTATTCTATAGGCACCGATATGCTGGGTTATCCCACCTGCCTCTCCACTTACTACGTCAGTTGCACGAAGAGCATCAAGAAGAGAAGTTTTTCCATGATCAACATGCCCCATAATAGTTACAACTGGAGCTCTTCTTTGCAAGCTAGCTTCTTCGTCATGAACGAAATCCAGTATCTTCTCAATATCGGAGTCTGAAACTTTCTTAATTTTATGTCCAAAAGTCTCAACTATTATCTCTGCCGTATCAACATCAATATCTTGATTTGCTGTGGCTATCATACCAAGCTTCATCAGCTCTTTAATAACGTCAGTAGTCCTTACTGACATTCTGTTAGCAAGCTCCCCAACAGATATTAGCTCGGGAACAATTACTTCGCGGACAATCTTTTCACTATCAATCCTTGAGCGGTCATTTTCAGCTTTCCTTGCCTTTTCTTTTGCTCTTCTAAGAGAAGCAAGGCTGCGCGTCCTTTTTTCGCTCTCTTCGTCATCTAGAACTGTGTTTACGTTTATTTTTCCAGAACTTCTACGATTGTGATCGAACTTGGATTTTGCACTCTTGGTATCGATTTTTACTTTATTCTTTGATTTCTCACCCTCTTCTTCATCTTCATCGCCACCTTGCTTATGCCTGTCTGTCCTTTGTGAAGGATATGCCGCACTCGCATCTTGCTCGGAACCTAAAGCTGGGGAACCAGGAGAACTTTGCTCAGATTCAACTATTACAGATTCTTCTTTATAGACGTCATCAATTTCTATATCCGGAGTTTCTTCTTCTCTTGATAAATCTTTTGACTCAAAAACCTTACTATTTTCAGCAGCATTTTTGAGAGCATTGAGCCTTACACTCCGTTCATGCTCTGTTAGACCCCGCTCTGATGAATTGGTCAAAACATTAAATTTTTGATCAGCTTCTTGCTTGTGATTTAATACAACAGATTCGGATTGCTCATCATCCCTCGTGAAGATTCTTTTTTTCTTAACAACTGTAACAGTATTTGACTTACCGTGAATATTTTGTCTTATTTGGCTTCCATCAAGAGGCCTATTGAGCGTAAGCCTTGATCCTCCGATTTTTAACGTATTGTCAGTCTTTTCGTTGTTTTCACTCATACTAAATTATCTTTTGTTGTTTTTATTAAGCTTTATTTACTGTCATTCTTTCCAGCTTCTTCTAGCCTTGCTATATCGATAATTTTTTCAATATTTGCTCTACTAAGTCCACTTCCTGGGAGTATTTGACTAAACTCATTCACAGTAAGCTCAGCAAGATCTTCTATTTTTTTAATCCCGCTTTCAGCTAGTTTAAGCATCTTGTCCGGACTTACTTTAAGCATCTTCTCTAAAGCCTTATCAACTCCAAGCTCTTTTATCCTCTTATTGACTTCTTTGTTCTTATTTTCCAGATATTTTTCTGCTCTAACTTGAAGCTCCTCGGCCAAAGCCTCATCAAAACCTTCAATTGAAGCTAGCTCGTTACTTGAAACATAAGCTATTTCCTCTATTTTCGAAAACCCCTCAGATGCCAGAAGCTGAGCTATAACCTCTTCCACATCAAGTCCTGACATAAATAAGTCAGTTGATGAAGTAAATTCTTCAGTTCTGCGTTTTGATTCTTCTTCCTCGGTTAGGACGTCAATTTTCCATTTAACAAGCTTAGAGGCAAGTCTTACATTTTGACCTCTCTTACCTATTGCAAGGCTCAGTTGCTCAGTTGGAACGACCACTTCAATACGATTCATCTCCTCATCTATGACCACTTTTGCAACTTCAGCTGGAGCCAAAGCATTTACTACAAAAGTTGCAGGGTCTGATGACCACTGAATGATATCAATTTTTTCGCCATGAAGCTCGTTTATTACTGCCTGAACTCTAGCTCCCCTAATACCAACACATGAACCTACTGGATCAATTGACGAATCCCCACAATATACTGCCATTTTAGCTCTAGAGCCTGGTTCTCTTGCTACTGATTTAATCTCAATAATATTATCATAGATTTCCGGAACCTCCTGTTCAAACAACTTAGCCAAAAATTCATCAGCAGTTCTTGAAAGAAATATTTGTGGCCCCTTGCTGTTCTTCTGAACATCTTTGATATATACTCTTATTCTATCATTTTGCCTGAATGACTCCCCTGGTATTACATAATCCTTAAGTAACACCGCTTCATCTCTAGCTATATCAATAATGATATTACCATATTCATTCCTCTTAACCACCCCATTCATGATTTGTCCGATGCGATCTTTAAAATCATCATACTGACGATCTCTCTCAAAATCTCTTACCCTTTGTACAATCACTTGCTTTGCTGCTTGGGCTGCTACCCTTCCTAGGTCAATTGGCGGAAGCGGTTCAAGTACTACTTCCCCAAGCTTCGCTTCTGGATCTTTATCGAGTGCATCTTCTAAGGTAATTTGGGTAGTTATATTTTCAATATCATCGATACTATCAACAATCTCATATATTCTGAATAATTTAATCTCACCTGTTTTTCTATGAATCTCGGCTTTAATATTATGTTTATGCCCATATTTTCTTCTGCCAGCAACTTGAATCGCCTGTTCCATAGCCTCAAGTACTGATTCTTTTGAAATGGTCTTTTCTCTTGCGACCGAATCAGCTATTTGCAATATCTCTGGATTTCCTATATTTGACATAATTACCCTTACTTCTTTATCTTAGGTTAATAATCTTATTTTTTATTAAAATCAATCTTAGTAATTAAATTTGCTGATAATATATTAGCAAATTCTATTTCTACTTCCTCATCTTCATCGATTGGCAGGAGATAAATTATGTTTTCTTCTTCCTTAACGGAGACGATTTTTCCTCTAAACTTTCTTCTATTTTCAATTTCAGTAATGAGAACTAACTTTATTTCTTTATTTTTAAACCTAACAAAATCTGCCATTTTGACCAGTGGCCTGTCAAGACCTGGAGAACTTACCTCCAAATGATACTTATCATTGATCACTTCTTCAGCATCGAGCATCATGGAAACAATTTTGCTAATATTTTCGCAATCACCTACAGAAACTGAAACACCACCTGTTTTTTCCACCATAATCTGCAGTATTTTAGCAGCAAATTTTATCCTGACTATCTCGTAGCCCCTTGATCTTAAAGCCTCGGTA
>Ga0007801_10000269_pt1 | contig 16932 bp, 14 predicted proteins | sample CryBogmetaGMA2M_FD_60372 | JGI IMG/M metagenome (GOLD analysis project Ga0007801, IMG submission 60372) | Freshwater microbial communities from Crystal Bog, Wisconsin, USA - MA2M | ecosystem: Environmental > Aquatic > Freshwater > Lake | place: Crystal Bog, Wisconsin, USA | collected 2009-07-06
AGTTACAGGATGATGAACAGGACCAGCTGATGTTCTTCCTAATATTTTATCAGAGATAGGAATGATAATTTCCCCCCCTTCAATCAAGGCTTTAGCAATTATTCCATCAGAAGTTCCGCAATCTTGCTCGGTTACAATACAATCCATAGCAGCATCGACCAATCTTCTCGTTAAATATCCAGAGTTTGCTGTCTTAAGCGCCGTATCAGCAAGACCTTTACGGGCTCCATGAGTAGAATTAAAATACTCAGATACAGTCAATCCCTCTTTTAGATTTGAGATAATTGGTGTTTCAATAATTTCACCTGATGGTTTAGCCATAAGACCACGCATTCCTGCAAGCTGTCTTATTTGCGCGGCAGAACCCCTTGCACCTGAATGTGCCATCATATAAATCGAGTTTACCTTTTCTTGGTTCGATTTATCTTTTGCGTTCACAAAACCGGCGGAGATTCCTTTCATCATGTCATCAGCGACGATGTCAGTACATTTAGACCAGATATCGACTACTTTATTATATTTCTCACCCATAGTGATAAGTCCATCGGAATATTGTCTCTCAAATTCTTTTATTTGAGTGAAAGTCTCTTCGATATGTCTTTCTTTACTTTCTGGAATTACCATATCATCTTTACCAAATGATATACCAGACTGACAAGCATGGGTAAAACCAAGCTTCATTAATCTATCAGCAAAAATAACTGTGCGTTTCTGACCATAAGTTCTAAACACAACGTCAATTAGCTTAGAAATTTCTCTACTCGTAAGAAGTTTATTTACATAATTGAAAACCATCTTTGAATTATCTGGTAATAATTCTGCAACCAAAACTCTTCCCGGAGATGTATCAACTATAGTGATAACTTCCTCTCCACTTATACTAACGAGTGGTCTTCTAAATTTAATTTTTGTATGTAGAGTTATCACTTTATGGTAAAGCGCATGATGCAATTCAGCAGTATCACCAAATAACATGTTCTCGCCAGGCTCATTTTCAAGCATCATCGTCATGTAGTAGAGTCCAAGAACGATATCCTGTGAAGGATTAATAATCGGCTTACCATTTGATGGGCTTAAAATATTGTTAGTAGACATCATTAGAACCCTAGATTCTAATTGAGCTTCTATTGATAGAGGAATATGCACTGCCATCTGATCACCATCGAAATCGGCATTAAACGCCGCGCAAACAAGTGGATGTAGCTTAATCGCTTTACCTTCAATAAGTAGAGGTTCAAATGCTTGAATACCAAGTCTATGTAATGTAGGAGCTCTATTTAGGAGGACCGGATGCTCACGAATCACTTCTTCTAGAATATCCCAAACCTCTGGACGTTCATTCTCCACCATTTTCTTTGCTGTCTTAATGGTGTTAGAAATTCCATAAAGTTCTAGTTTTGAATAAATAAACGGCTTAAACAATTCTAGTGCCATTTTCTTAGGTAATCCGCATTGGTGAAGCTTAAGCTCTGGACCAACAACAATAACTGAACGTCCAGAATAATCCACACGCTTTCCTAGTAGATTTTGTCTGAATCGTCCTTGCTTACCTTTCAACATATCGCTTAGTGATTTAAATGGACGTTTGTTAGAATTCTTAATAATTCTACCTCTTCTACCATTATCAAATAGCGCATCTACTGATTCTTGTAACATCCTCTTTTCATTTCTGATGATGATGTCAGGGGCCTTAAGTTCAAGAAGTCTTTTTAATCTATTATTTCTATTAATTACACGTCTATATAGTTCATTCAGATCCGAGGTAGCAAATCTACCGCCATCTAGCATTACTAGAGGTCTTATTTCAGGAGGAATTACTGGAAGCACGTCAAGAACCATCCATTCAGGCTTATTTCCAGAATCAATAAAATCTTCAACCAACTTTAGTCTTTTGACATATTTCTTTCTTTTGGCTTCTGAACAAGATCCCGAGAGTTCTTCTCTTAGTTCTGATTTTATCTTCTCAAGGTCAAGAGCTTGAAGCATATCTTTTACGGCTTCGGCACCGATCATTGCTGAAAATGTATCTTCACCAAACTCATCCTGTGCTCTGTAACACTGCTCTTCAGATATTAATTCATATTTTGAGAAAGGAGACATTCCTGGATCAGTTACAACATACCCTTCAAAATACAGAACCCTCTCTAAATCCTTAAGAGAAATGTCAAGTAGCATACTTATTCTTGAGGGTAGAGATTTTAAGAACCATATATGTGCAACTGGTGCTGCTAGCTCAATATGTCCCATTCTTTCTCTTCTAACTTTGGAACTAGTTACTTCAACGCCGCATTTTTCGCAGATTATACCACGATACTTCATGCGCTTATATTTTCCGCATAGACACTCATAATCCTTCACTGGACCAAAAATCCGTGAGCAAAACAAGCCATCTCTTTCAGGCTTAAAGGTTCTATAATTTATGGTTTCTGGCTTTTTTACTTCACCAAATGACCATGAACGAATTTTATCGGGACTTGCTATTGATATCTTTAGCAAATCAAAATCCTGACTTCCACCAACTTGTCCAAAAAAGTTTGAAAAATTACTCATATGTACTTACTCCAGGATATTATTAATTCTTTACTAACTCTATGTTTAAGCAGAGAGATCTCAATTCTTTGATCATTACATTGAAGGACTCAGGTATACCTGATTCAAAATTTTGATCACCACGCACTACAGATTCATACATCTTGATACGTCCTGTTACGTCATCCGACTTAACAGTTAGCATTTCTTGCAATGTATATGCAGCACCATAAGCTTGAAGAGCCCAACATTCCATCTCCCCTAGTCTTTGACCACCAAAGTGAGATTTACCACCAAGCGGCTGTTGAGTGACCAAACTATATGGACCGATCGATCTAGCATGAATTTTATCATCAACTAAGTGATGAAGTTTTAGCATGTAGATATATCCGACTGTAGCCTTTCTATCAAAGTACTCACCTGTTCTGCCATCTAATAGTCTAACTTGACCTGATGTATCAAGACCCGCTTTCTCAAGCATTTTATTGATATCAGACTCTTTGGCTCCATCAAATACAGGAGTTGAGTATGGCACACCTTTACTAAGATTTGTTGCTAGCTCGATAAATTCTTCATCAGTAAAGTCTTTTACTGCCTTGTCATAACTTTTGCTTTCGTAAATATCTGCTACGCATTTTTTTACTTCTTTTAAGTTTTCCTGACCATTATTATATTTATCAAGCATAGCTTGTATTTTATGACCAAGATTTACTGAAGCCCATCCAAGATGTGTCTCAAGAATCTGCCCAACGTTCATCCGTGAAGGAACACCTAAAGGATTAAGCACTATATCAACAGGTGTACCATCATCTAAATATGGCATATCTTCTGCTGGCATAATTCTTGAAATAACCCCCTTATTTCCGTGCCTTCCAGCCATTTTATCACCAGGTTGCAATTTATGCTTCATGGCTATAAATACTTTAATTACTTTAAGAGCGCCTTGAGGTAAATCATCTCCCGACTTTAATCTCTCAACTTGAGACATAAATTTCTTCTCAAGATCGGCCTTATTAGTGTCAATCTTCTCCTTGGATTGCATGAGTTCTGACATAATATTTTCATCATCTACTACAATCTGCCACCACTGCCCTTTGGAGTAATCCATTAGAACATCCTCAGTTATCTTGGTTCCAGCTTTCATTCCTTTTGGTCCAGACAATACTTCCTTACCAATAAGCAGAGATTTAAGTTTGTTATAAACAACTTCTTCTATAATTGAGAGTTGGTCATTTCTGTCTTTCTCAATTCTACCAATGTGATCACGCTCAATTGTTAGAGCTCTTTGATCTTTCTCAACACCTCTTCTTGTTAGGATTTGAATATCAACGACTGTACCCTGAACTCCTGGCGGAACATGGAGTGACGAATCTCTTACATCTGCAGCCTTTTCACCAAAGATTGCTCTTAAAAGCTTTTCTTCTGGTGTCATTGGCGATTCACTTTTTGGAGTAACCTTTCCTACTAAGATGTCACCAGGTCTTACTTCAGCACCTACGTGAACTATACCAACTTCATCAAGATGGCGAAGACTTTCTTCTCCGACATTCGGTATATCCCTAGTTATCTCCTCAGGCCCAAGTCTGGTATCTCTCGCCACAACTTCGAACTCTTCAATATGAATTGAAGTAAGAATATCTTCCTTAACTAGCTTTTCGGAAATTAAAATTGAATCTTCAAAGTTATAACCATTCCAAGGCATAAATGCCACTAGTAGGTTTCTCCCAAGGGCAAGCTCTCCTAGTTCAGTGCTTGGACCATCTCCGATAATGTCATCTTTCCTAACTATATCACCCACCTTAACAAGAGGTACCTGATTTATACATGTATTGTGATTTGATCTTTGGTATTTCAGTAAATTATAAATTTCTACACCAAGCGCCTCATTTTGTTCACTTAAGCTTCTTACTACTATTCTTCTGCTATCAACTTGCTCAACTATACCAAAGGTTTTAGAGACCACTGTTGCTCCTGAATCTCTTGCAACAACGCCTTCAATCCCAGTACCAACAAAAGGAGCTTCTGATCTTAGAAGAGGTACAGCTTGGCGCTGCATGTTTGAACCCATAAGAGCTCTGTTAGCATCATCGTTCTCTAAGAATGGAATGAGTGAAGCTGCTACAGAAACTAACTGCATTGGAGATACATCAATAAAATCGATTTTGAGCGGCTCTGACATAATAAAATCGCCCTGGCATCTACAACTTACTAATTCAGCTGTTAAATTACCATCCTCATCAGACTCAGCATTAGCTTGCGCAATTATGTATTTACCTTCTTCAATAGCTGATAAATAGACTACTTCATCGGTGATTTTTCCTTGTATTACCTTACGGTAAGGACTCTCAATAAATCCATATTTATTGACTTTAGCATAGGTTGCTAAGCTGTTTATTAGTCCAATATTTTGCCCCTCTGGAGTTTCAATCGGGCAAATCCTACCATAATGAGTTGTATGAACGTCCCTGACTTCAAAACTTGCTCTCTCTCTTGTTAGACCACCAGGCCCAAGAGCCGATAATCTTCTTTTATGAGTAATTTCTGACAAAGGATTTGTCTGATCCATAAATTGAGATAATTGCGACGAAGTAAAAAAGTCTCTTATAGCGGATACTAGAAGCTTTGAATTAACAAGATCATGTGGCATTATAGTGTCGATCTCTACTGATGAGAGTCTTTCTAAAATAGCCCTTTCAACCCTAACTAAGCCTATTCTAAACTGGTTTTCTATTAGTTCTCCTACTGACCTTACTCTTCTATTGCCAAGATGATCGATATCATCAATTTCTCCTTGACCATCTCTTAGTTGGCAGAGCATAGAAATTATTTGTATGATGTCTTCTTTAGTAAGAATAGTCAGTTCTTCATCCAAGCTGAGTCCTAGTCTCGCATTTAATTTAACTCTACCAACTGTAGAAACGTCATAACGTTCTTTATTAAAATAAAGTGAATCGAAAAGAGCTTCAGCCGCCTCTACTGTAGGAGGCTCTCCTGGTCTTAGAACTCTGTATATTTCAATTAGAGCTTCATCTCTAGATTGGTTCTTATCAGACATAAGTGAATTTCTTACATAGCCACCAACACTAATGTTGTCTATAGCTAAAACTTTAAACTCAGCAACGCTTAGATTGTCTATGAGGGTAATATTTTCTTTTTTTATTTCCTCACCTACCTGAATGAGAACCTCACCAGTTTCAGCATCACATATGTCCTCAGCAACATACCTACCTATCATTTGCTCTGAATCTACTAAACATTCAGTAAGTCCGCCTTCGATAAGCTTTTTACCGAGTCTCGGCGTCATTTTAGTACCAGCTTCAGCAATTGTCTTGTCCGTTTTGGCATCTATTAGATCATATTTTAACTTAAATCCTTTCATGGTTTCAGGCATGAATTTAGTTATCCAACCCTTTTTGCCTTTTTTATATGACCATGAATCGTAATATGTCGAGAGAATCTCACTTGTTGACATACCAAGAGCTCTCAATAGAGTACTTATATATAATTTGCGTTTTCTGTCAATTCTGAAGAATATTAAGTCTTTAGCATCGAATTCGAAGTCGAGCCAAGATCCTCTATATGGTATTACCCTTGCAGAATACAAAAATTTTCCAGAGCTATGGGTTTTCCCTCTATCATGGTCAAAAAACACCCCTGGGGATCTATGCATTTGAGAAACAATAACCCTTTCTGTTCCATTAACAAGAAAGGTACCTTTGTCAGTCATATAAGGAATATCACCAAAATATACTTCTTGCTCTTTTATTCCCTTGATTTCCTTAGAACCGGTATCTTCATCAATGTCCCAGACAATCAGTCTTAAAGTAACTCTTAGAGCAATTGAATAATTTCCACCTCTTACCAAAGGTTCACCAAAATCATATTTAACGAATTCGATTGTTGCTTGACCAACGGGATCTTCTATGGGAAAAATAAAATTGAATACTTCCTGTAATCCAGAATTTTTTCTTTCCTCAGAAGGTATATTTGATTGGAGAAAAGCATCATAAGAGTTCTTTTGAACCTCTATAAGATTTGGCATCGAAGCCACGTGTGTAATTTTACCGAAATTTTTCCTAATTCTTTTACGAGAAGTAAAAGAAAGCTGCATTGACATCCAACAACTCCAAAACGACGTTAATATTAAGTGGGCCTCAGTAAGTTTATGCAATTATTAAAGATATACAAAAACAAAAAAATTCTACACAAGAATGAAGAATTTAAAATTTTTATTCTATCTTGAACAATTGATAAAGTTTCTGACCATAGTATTCTAAAGCTTAATTGCTCTAAAAGTAAATTTTAGAACGATTTTAATTAGCAGTTATAGTTTATACTCATGCATAAAGCTAGCACATTAATGCTAGCTTTTATATTTTCATGAATTACTTTATCTCCACAGTAGCACCAGCTGCTTCTAAAACTTCTTTAAGTTTTGCAGCTTGATCCTTAGACACAGCTTCTTTTACTGGCTTTGGCGCAGCTTCAACTAGATCTTTAGCTTCTTTCAGACCAAGACCTGTTATAGTTCTAACTTCTTTAATCACGTTGATTTTGTTAGCTCCTGCAGTAGCGAGTATAACTGTAAATTCAGTTTGCTCTTCTGCTGCTGCTGCCGCTCCACCAGAAGCTGAAGGTGCTGCAACTGCAACAGATGCTGCTGCGCTTACGCCCCATTTTTCTTCCAATAACTTAGCAAGCTCAGCTGCTTCTAAAACTGTCAATGACGATAACTCGTCAACAATCTTTATTAATTCTTTAGCCATTTATAAACCTCTTATTATTTATTAAAATTAAAATTACTAACTATATTATCCCTTAGATGCATAAGCACCAAGGAGTCTGGCTAGCTGCGCTCCAGGCGCTTTTAGTACACCGACAAATTTAGATGCAGGAGCATTCAATAAGCCGATAATTTTTGCACGCAATTCGTCTAGAGAAGGCATAGTAGATAACATCTTTATCGCATTCTCGTCAACTAATTGTTTCTCTACAACCCCACCTATAATCTTTAAACTTTCCTTCCCTTTGGCAAAAGCAACTAAACTTTTAATTGCGGCCATCGGATCATCTGATAAAGCAATAGCTGTTGGACCTGTAAACATGTTTGATAAATTCTCAAAATCTGTACCTATAACTGCAAGTTTCGCTAAGCTATTTTTTACAATTCTGTAACTAGCTCCTACTTCCCTCATTTGAGTTCTAAGTACTGTTAAATCATCTACTGTAAGACCATGATAATGCGTTATTATTACGGCCTTAGAATTCAGTAAACTATCTTTAACTGACTCAACGAATTCTTTTTTTTGTTCTTTATCCACTTTTAAATCCTTTGTCTAGTTTGTAATCTGAAGAGTTGCGACATCAAGCTTGACCGAAGGACCCATAGTAGAACTGAAATAAACAGATTTTAGATAAGTTCCTTTTGCTCCGCTTGGTCTTGCTTTAACAACTGCTGCTATGAAAGTCTTTAGATTCTCTAACAATTTTTCACTTTCGAAGCTAACTTTACCAACACCTGCATGAATAATACCAGTTTTTTCAACCTTAAATTCTACTTGCCCACTCTTAATTGTCGCTATAGTCGTAGTTAGATCAGAAGATACAGTCCCAAGCTTTGGGTTGGGCATCTTTCCTTTAGGACCTAATATTTTAGCTACTTTTCCTACAACACCCATCATATCTGGCGTAGCAACGCACACGTCAAAGTCAATTTCACCCTTCTGAATCTTTTCAACTAAGTCATCAGAACCAACAAATTCAGCACCTGCTTTGCGGGCCTCTTCAGCTTTTGCATCTTTTGCAAAAACTGCTATCTTAACTGACTTTCCAGTACCATGTGGCATGGAAACAACGCCTCTAACCATTTGATCTGAATGTTTTGGATCAACCCCTAGATTTAGGGCAACATCAAAATTTTCATCAAATTTAGCGAAAGCTGCTTTCTTGACAAGCGCTACAGCCTCAGAAAAATCATATAACTTGTTACTCTCAACAATTTTATTGGCTTCTCTTGATTTTTTTCCGCCATTAAACTTTTCTATTTTTGCTTTTTTCACCATTTTACTCAACTACCTCGATTCCCATAGACGCTACAGTCCCCTTTACCATTGCTACTGCAGCTGGTAAGTTGAACGCGTTCATATCTTGCATTTTCTTCTGAGCTATTTCAGCAATCTGCTCACCTGTAATTTTTGCTATTGGAGCTGCTTTACCAGTCTCACCAGAACCCTTAGTTAATTTTACTGCCTGCTTTATGTAATATGAAACAGGTGACAGCTTTTTTACAAAAGTGAAAGACTTATCTACATATACCGTAATAACTACAGGTATAGGCGTTCCTGGAGTCTCATTCTGAGTCTCAGCATTAAATGCCTTACAGAACTCCATTATATTAACACCTTTTTGACCTAGTGCAGGTCCAACAGGGGGAGAAGGCGTTGCCTTACCCGCTGCTATAACAAGCTTTATGTATCCACTTATCTTTTTAGCCATAATATTTCCTTTATAATTTTTCTACTTGTGTAAACTCAAGCTCTACAGGTGTAGGTCTTCCGAAAATTGAGACTGACACCTTCAATCTACTCTTCTCATCATCAACATCCATAACGACGCCAACAAATGATTCGAAGGGACCATCTATAACTTTTATAGATTCTCCAGACTCATATGTCAGAGTAGTTTTCGTAACAGCAGAGCCTTCTTCTATTTGCTTAAATATTCTCTGAGCCTCAGCCTCTGTAATTGGAGACGGCTTACCATCACTCCCCAAGAATTTACTAACTTTGGGAATGTTTCTAACCATATGCCAAGTTTGGTCATTCATATCCATCTTGACCAAAATATAGCCAGGCAGAAATTTCTTTTCAGAATTAACCTTCTGACCTCTTCTTAACTCAACTACGGCCTCAGTAGGAACAACAACTTCTTCAATTGCACCTTCTAATCCAAGCTTTCTTGATTGCTCATGTATAGCTTTGCTTACTTTCTTCTCAAAACCCGAAACTGTATGCAAAATATACCAATTTCTACTCACTAAAATTATCTCCCTATTCTCAACAGATATTGTACTAAGTTATAAACTACCATATCAATTGATAGAAAAAACAAGGAAGCAAAAAAAACTATCACCATCACCATTATCGTAGATCCAACTACTTCCTTTTTACTAGCCCAAGAAACTTTTAATACTTCTTTGTGAACCTGATCAAAAAAATCAATAAATTTTATACTCATATAACTAACTTATAATATTTAATATAAACACTTTATTGGCAGGAGCGAAGGGACTCGAACCCATAACCCCCGGTTTTGGAGACCGGTGCTCTACCAATTGAGCTACACTCCTAAGTCTACCTAACTCTTTTGGAGCATAGGATTCCAATCCAAAGTAATCATACGTGCAAAGAGCTAATATATTAATTTTTTTCAACTTTGCAAGTACTTTTTTACTTCAATATTTTAGAAACAACACCAGCACCTACAGTTCGACCACCTTCTCTTATCGCAAATCTTAGACCTTCGTCCATTGCGATTGGTGATATTAGCGCCACTGTAAACTTAACGTTATCTCCTGGCATTACCATCTCTCTTCCTGCTGGCAGCGTTACACTTCCCGTTACATCCGTCGTTCTAAAATAGAACTGTGGACGATAATTTGCAAAAAATGGCGTGTGTCTTCCACCCTCATCTTTTGTCAATATATATACTTCTGCTTCAAAATCTGTGTGTGGCAATATCGAACCTGGCGCACATAATACTTGACCCCTTTCAACATCTTCACGCTTGGTTCCTCTTAATAGAACTCCTACGTTATCTCCCGCCTCTCCTTGATCAAGTAGCTTACGAAACATCTCTACACCAGTACAAGTCGTTTTAACTGTTGGCTTTAGACCTACAATCTCTACTTCCTCACCTACTTTCAATACTCCACGCTCTACTCTTCCTGTTACTACTGTTCCTCTTCCTGAGATAGAGAATACATCTTCCACTGGTAATAGGAACGGCTTGTCTTTTGCTCTCTCTGGTTGCGGGATATAACTATCTATCGCTTCCATTAATTCAAAGATCTTTTTCTTTCCGATTTCTTCATTACTTCCATCAAGGGCTGCTAGTGCACTTCCTTTAATTATCGGTATATCATCTCCTGGGAAATCATATTTACTTAGTAATTCTCTAACTTCCATTTCTACAAGCTCGAGTAATTCTGGATCATCAACTTGATCTACTTTATTTAAGAATACTACTAGAGACGGCACACCTACCTGTCTTGCTAATAATATATGCTCTCTTGTTTGTGGCATTGGACCATCTGCTGCAGATACTACAAGTATCGCTCCATCCATCTGAGCCGCTCCCGTGATCATGTTCTTTACATAATCAGCATGTCCTGGACAATCTACGTGGGCATAATGCCTATTTGCAGTCTCATATTCTACATGAGCAGTTGATATGGTTATTCCTCTCGCCTTCTCTTCTGGCGCTTTATCGATCTCGTCGTAATTGGTTGCTTTCGCTCCGCCTACTTCTGCTAATACTTTTGTTATCGCTGCTGTCAACGTTGTCTTTCCGTGATCAACGTGACCTATTGTACCTATGTTACAATGCGGCTTATTTCTTTGAAATTTTTCCTTAGCCATTTTAATTACTCCTACTTATTTTTTGATACTATTTCGTCTGCAACATGCTGAGGCACCTGCTCATAATGAGCAAAAATCATAGTATATTGGGCCCTTCCTTGCGACATTGAGCGAAGATTATTTACATAACCAAACATTGTAGCTAAAGGAACTGTCGCACCGATAACTTGCGCATTTCCGCGAGGTTCCATTCCTAGAATGCTTCCTCTTCTACTATTTAAATCACCAATTATATCGCCCATATATTCATCAGGCGTTATAACCTCAACTTTCATTATTGGCTCAAGAAGCTTAGGCTTACAGTGAGGTATGCCCTCTCTGAAAGCAGCTTTAGCAGCAATTTCAAATGCTAGCGAGCTCGAATCTACATCATGATATGCACCATCATGCAAAGTAGCTCTAAAGTCTAACATTGGATAACCTGCTACAACCCCAGTTTCTTTGATCATCTTCAAGCCATTCTCAACAGCTGGTATATATTCTTTTGGAACATTTCCACCAACAACCTTGTTGATGAATTCAAACCCTGTTCCTGGCTCAAGTGGCTCAAATTTAATTTTTACTTTAGCAAATTGTCCAGCACCACCAGTTTGTTTTTTGTGCGTGTAGTCAACATCATAAGCCTGAGTAATGGTTTCTCTATATGCTACTTGCGGCGCGCCGATATTAGCTTCAACTTTAAACTCACGTCTCATTCTGTCTACAATAATCTCAAGATGCAACTCACCCATTCCCTTAAGAATAGTTTGCCCAGTCTCTTGATCAGTTAATACATGCAAAGAAGGATCTTCAGCCGACAATCTAGACAACGCAATACCCATTTTCTCTTGGTCTGCTGTAGTCTTTGGCTCAACTGCTACTTCAATTACCGGAGCCGGGAATTCCATACGCTCAAGTATTATCTGATTATCATCATCAAAACATATAGTATCACCTGTGGTAGTATTTTTTAGACCAGCCAAGGCTACTATATCACCAGCTCTTGCTTCTTTAATATCTTCTCTATTATTTGCATGCATAAGAAGCATACGTCCAATTCTTTCTTTCTTATCTTTAACCGTATTTACTACACTCGTACCTGACGTTAACACACCAGAATAAACTCTTATAAAAGTAAGAGATCCAACAAAAGGATCGTTCATTACTTTAAAAGCAAGCGCAGAAAAAGGCTCTTCATCAGAACTTTTTCTAGTTAATTCCTTCTCTAAATCGTCTGGATGAACACCTTTTATCGGAGGAACTTCAAGCGGACTTGGTAAAAAATCTACCACAGCATCAAGAAGCGGTTGAACACCCTTATTTTTAAAAGCACTTCCGCAAATAACTGGCACAAATGAATTACTTATTGTACCCTTTCTTATGCAGAGCTTTATTTCTTCAACTGACAATTCACCACCAGATAAATACTTATCCATAACTTGGTCATCCATATCTACTATCGCTTCAATCATTTGGTGACGATAGTCAGCAGCTTTTTCTTTCATATCAGCTGGTATTTCTACACTTGAGAATTCCGCGCCAAGATTTTCATCTTTCCAGACTATTGCCTTCATTTCGATTAGGTCAATAATTCCCTTGAAAGTATCTTCTGCGCCTAAGGGCAATTGAACGACTACTGGCTTAGCTCCCAGTCTATCTATAATCATCTCAACACAACGATAAAAATTAGCGCCAGTTCTATCCATTTTATTTACGAAACACATACGTGGAACGCTGTATTTATCAGCCTGTCTCCATACAGTTTCTGATTGCGGCTCAACACCAGCGACCCCGTCAAATACGGCAACTGCTCCATCTAACACACGTAGCGATCTCTCTACTTCAATGGTAAAATCTACGTGACCCGGAGTGTCAATAATATTAATTTTATGCGTACCCCAAAAACAAGTAGTAGCAGCAGAAGTAATCGTAATACCTCTTTCTTGCTCTTGCTCCATCCAATCCATAGTGGCAGCGCCTTCGTGCACTTCACCTATTTTGTGAGACTTACCAGTATAATATAAGATTCTCTCTGTAGTAGTAGTCTTACCAGCGTCAATATGCGCACATATCCCAATATTTCTTACTAAATTTAACGGTGTTGTTCTTGCCATTTACTTATCCAAAATTAAAATTTGTAGTGAGCAAAAGCTCTGTTCGACTCAGCCATCTTGTGAGTATCTTCTCTTTTCTTAACCGAAACGCCTCTTCCATTGAATGCGTCGCTAAATTCACCAGCTAATTTCTCTCTCATAGTTTTCTCTCCACGACCTGAAGCGCCTTTTATAAGCCACCTGATCGCCAGAGCTAAACTTCTAACATCTCTTACTTCAACTGGCACTTGATAGGTAGCCCCACCAATCCTTCTCGACCTAACTTCCATTGCAGGCCTTACATTAGCAAGAGCTTGCTGAAATGCTTCGAGTGCATTTTTCTTTGTTACTTTGCCAAGCGAATCCAGAGCTCCGTAAACAATCATTTCCGCAACAGACTTCTTACCTTGCTTCATTACACAATTTATAAATTTAGCTATAGTGACGTTTTTAAATCTTGCGTCAGGTATAATCTTTCTTTTTTCCGCTTTTCTTCTTCTTGACATTGCTTCCTACTATTTAGGTTTCTTGGTACCGTATTTAGAACGGCCTTGTTTTCTATCTTTAACTCCTTGAGTATCTAAGGCACCCCTTAAAATGTGATATCTCACACCTGGTAAATCCTTAACCCTACCACCACGTATCAAGACCACTGAGTGCTCCTGTAGGTTGTGTCCCTCTCCCGGGATATAACTAATTACTTCATGACCATTGGTCAGCCTAATTCTCGCAACTTTTCTAAGTGCTGAGTTTGGCTTTTTTGGAGTCGTTGTATATACACGTATACACACACCCCTTTTTTGAGGACACTCTGCTAAAGCCGGAACTTTATTTCTCTTCTCTATCTTTTTTCTTGGCTTACGAACCAATTGATTAACTGTTGGCATTAGCCAATCTCCTAATATAATTTGTTAATTAATCTAAAATATAACCACTAAGGAACCGCGAAGTGTAATTTCAACAATCGCTTTCGTCAAGTCAAAAATTAATTATTTTTAAAACACGCGAGAAATATAGCTTTGCTAGGTGTTTATTAAATTTAAGACCTGAGGTCAGGTATTTCATTTTTAAGTTTCGCGGATATAATACAGCATCTTTAGTTACATGCCAAGTGTTATTTGTGAGATCTTAACTTCTTCAGCTCAGAGATCTTGTGGCTCGTTATAAGATGTAAATTTTCGGTGATTTTTTCTATGCTCCAGTTCCACCAGGAGAGGCCCAGTAATAATTCTACAGACTCGTCATCAAATCTTTTACGAATGAGGGTAGCAGGATTGCCTCCGACAACGCTATAAGGCGGAACATCTTTGGTAACCGCACTATTTGCTGCGATTATCGCACCATCACCTATTTTAACCCCTGGCATGAAGATAACTGAGTTTCCTACCCAAACATCATTACCAATTACTGTATCTCCCTTACTAATGGGATTTAGCTCAGCATCTGACCACTCTCCTCCCATGACTTTAAATGGATAAGTTGATGCACCATCCATAGGGTGATTTCCACCATTCATTATGAATTTAACTCCAGTAGCAATTTGACAGAACTTTCCGATAACCAGCTTATCGCCGACAAAGTCAAAATGATAAAGGACATTTTTCTCAAAATTATAAACATCCTCGGGATCGTCATAGTAGGTAAAATCACCAACTACAATGTTCTGGTTCTTGATAATATTTTTTAGAAATACTGTTCGAGTTACTCCTTCAATAGGATATAAAATATTTGGATCTGGATATGATTTATTTGTCATGTTTTATTTCCTTCATAAGCTCTGATATTGATTTATTACTCGTATCAATTACCTTGCCGCCAATTCTCAGAGTTTTTTCTTTTAACACCTGGGCAAAACTTTCCATATCCTCAGTTACAAGCTCTGGCTGGTTTCTCTCTTCTATTAATCTTTTCTCACGTATTTTTCTATCGCAATCTAAGCAAATTATTTGGTAATTGGTAATATTTAGTTCTTTAAATTTAGAGACGGCAAATTCAGGATTAAACGAACCCTCTAAAATTACATCCTCTCCTATCATATAAAGTCGATCAATCAACTGATGAGTTGCCCTTTCTTGCCATTTCTCGGGAGATCCATATTTTGCCACCATTTCATCTAGCATCGGCACACCTATATCGTCAAAGAAGTACACTTGGGCAATTTTTTGCTCCTTAAGAGCTTTTGCTAAAGTGGTCTTACCAGAGCCTGATGCTCCTGTTATTAGTAGAATCATTTTTTTTCTATATTAAACTAGTCTTGAGATATTCCCATAAAATGATATTTTGTACAAATAATATTAAAGATAAATTATCTAAAATGGACCATGTCACTATATATCTCATAGGCCTTCCCGGAACAGGCAAATATACAATAGCCAAAGAAATTGCTAAATCGGGATTCCGTATAGCAGATAACCAGCTCGCCAATAATCCAATTTTTGAATTAATTGGATATGATGGCTCGCGGGAAGATGCGGTCACAAGAGATGCATGGCACGCTATTTCGCAAATTCGAAATGTGATTTTTGCTTTTATCGAAGGAGATAAACAATCAAATTATGTTCTGACTAATGTATTACTTGACGATCAGGGCGACAAAGATCTGTTTGATCAGGTAATGAGTCTCGCAGAAAAAAGGAATTCTATTTTTGTACCGGTAAAGCTGATTATTTCCGAAGAGGAAAATGCCAGACGAATAGTCAATGAGGATAGAAAAAAACGTTTTAAGCAAATAGTTCCAATTAAGGATTATCACTCAGCAAAACTCATTACCATCAGCCATCCGAATTTACTTGAGCTTGATGTCAGTGATAAATCAGCAGCAGAGGCAGCTAGAATTATTTTGGAACATGCGAGGAAATTTCATGAACTTAAACCTTAATCGGGTAATTAGGTGAGTTTGCAGGTGTCGTCAGGAAGGGTAAATATACCGTTTTAAAATTTAAACTCTAATTGATTCGTTTTTATTTCAGGCGCTTGTTTTTTAGAACCATGTTTAGCACGACTACCCAGTTTTTGGTGCACCTGCTTGGCCTCTTCTTTAAAACCTGGCTGTTTAAAAACTAAAGCCAATTTTCTCTTGGCCTCTCTCATAGCCTGCTGATTATTAACAATTGGTTCAGGATAATTATTCTTGTTTCCAATTTTTAAAAGCGGCGGCATTAAGTTTGGCTGATGGATCCATTCACTTGGAACATCTGCAAGTTCTTTTACATATCTTTTAATAAACTTTCCCTCACTATCATGATCTTCAGATTGTTTAATAGGGTTGTAGATTCTAATTGTATTTATTCCCGTTACTCCAGATTGCATCTGAAATTGTGAATAATGAATTCCAGGCTCATAATCAGTAAATAACCTAGCGAGAAATGGCGCTGTTTTTCTCCAATCTAGCCATAAATGATAGCTCGCAAACGATACAAGCATGGCCCGCATACGAAAATTTATCCAGCCATTTTCATGAAGCGAGCGCATAGATGCGTCAACCAATGGATAACCTGTATTACCAGTTTTCCATGCTGTAAAATATTGTTCATTGTGATCACTCTCTCTGATTCCTTCGAAGGCAGGATGCATACAGTGAAATTCTATTTCAGGCTGCTGCTCCAATTTTTGCACGAAATGGCAATGCCAAGCTATTCTTGATAGAAAGGCTAAGATATTTTTTATTTCTCCGGAATTATCAAGATTATCTC
>Ga0007801_10000271_pt1 | contig 16881 bp, 15 predicted proteins | sample CryBogmetaGMA2M_FD_60372 | JGI IMG/M metagenome (GOLD analysis project Ga0007801, IMG submission 60372) | Freshwater microbial communities from Crystal Bog, Wisconsin, USA - MA2M | ecosystem: Environmental > Aquatic > Freshwater > Lake | place: Crystal Bog, Wisconsin, USA | collected 2009-07-06
TACCCGCCGTCTTCACAGCTCTCTCGGCTATCAATCCCCAGCCGACTACGAGAAATCCCTCATCCACCAACCCATCACCATCAACTAAATCTCCCTGTCCACTTTTTTGACTCCACTTCAAACCTCAAGGGCGAATGGAGACTTTGTGAGGGCAAAGCAACATAGACTGCGCCTTGCATAGTCTGCAAGGGAAGTGATGAGCAATCCCTCATCAAATGAGCCAGGAAAGACTCATTTGCGCTGATTAGATTGAGTCAAATAACTTCGGTCAATTTTTGGAGTTCGAGTTAAACCTATTACTATTCATTCATTGCTTTTAACTCACTCTATCCCTTTTAAAATACTAATTCGATCAGGGAGGCTAGATTTACTAATAGGATCCAGAGTATGAGTTGAAGAATTGGAGCTGAAATTAATATAAGATTACTCTTTGTGCACCAATCCTCGCCTTTTTTGCGACGGAGGATTCTTATTACTGCTACCAATAAACCCCAAGGATAGCTTATCAGTAGAAGAAAGAAGCCATAACGGGTCACTAAATCAAATGTATTTCTGATCGGTGCATCAAAAGTAAAAATCCCAACGAATGCTACCAAAGGCCAACTCAATACTATGAGACTCGAAACAATAAGTAGAGCATAGGTAAGTATTTTCATTTTGTCAGGCGAGCCGATGACATCTGCAATTCTTTTTAGTGGATTTTTACTCCGACCTTACAAAAGGTTGAAAATAAAGAACCCCGCCGCAAGCAGCGGGGTATTTGCTGAAGATTCTGTATTGATTGTTACGCCCCAAGGGGGGGGGAATATGACCCACATGGGATTCAACAGACTTATTGAATGTTTAATCAGCAAAATCCCAGCTACAGCAAGCATAAAGCCACAGAAAAGCAGCACCTCGCTCTCAATTCCATCAGTATTGATAATTCTGTCAGGAACTCGCACGCATTCAACTCCCACTTCCACAAACAGACCTAGCAGTAGTTGGCCAAGCCAATAGCGATGACAACTCTCGTCCAAAACTCCTCATGAGAGTCATGAACTTTTTCATCATCATTTTTAGTGTGCTCCGGAACCAGACCAAAGACCTCTCGCAGCTTGTGCCTTTCCTCAAGCGCCACTCCCCATGCAATCAGGATCACACCAACCCCCGAAATGATTTCTTCGGCCTCGTGATGAGGTCGCGCATGGGTAATAATCAAATCATACAATGAAGAAATGAGAATTGCCAAAATACCCATATTCAGGAAGAAAATCGTGAATGGGTGAACGGCTGTTTTGCTCAAAATTTTGACCATGAATTCGTCGATACAAGAGCCCCTCTGGAGGGGCAAGATAATTCAACCACACTGGTATGAATTAACCGTTGAAATTGTGGATATCAGGATTTTGAGATGTCTTGACACTTGGTGCGGTTCGAATAATTGAGATTCAGCATGCATCGAAATCTGAATAAAATTCTATTCCTACTTATGCTTTTGTGGGCTTTGTCTGGCACCATCAAAACGAGCCTTGCTGAGCCGACACAGGTGAAAATCGGGTGTTATCTTGAGAATTTACGAAATTTTGATTATCTGGGCGGAGTATTTCGCGGCGATCTTTACCTCTGGCTCGATTCTCCAGCAAAAGATCATGAATCAGTGGATAATCTCGATTTTGTTCGTTCCAGACCCACATGGTCATCACCCATTATCAAGAGGGATGGCAACGGGAGGCACTATGAGTGCCGCAGGTACATGCTGGAAGTAAATCACGACTGGGATATGTCCAGATTTCCGTTCGATACACAGAGACTAAGAATCAAGCTTGAAGATCTCGACCGTTCTGCAACAGAAATGAAATTTGTAGTCGCCCCCGAAAGTCGCTTTGCCCGGCACCTTATCCCAGCCGAATGGGAAATTTTAAGCAAAAGGATTTATGTCAATACTGAAAAATACGACACTAACTTTGGTGATCTGAATGATGGTCATGATATGTCTGAATATAGTCGTGTGGTCATAGAAATTATTCTTGCGCGTCATGCACTTCCCTTATTCTTCAAAATGGTTGCCGGAGCCTATGCAGCTTTTGCAGCAATCTGTCTCTCTTTTTGGCTGACAAGTGAAGTCCCTACCTATGTATCCGGAAGGTTGGGGCTAATTGTTGGTTGCCTCTTCGGTACAATCATTAATCAGAGAGTGGTGGAAACCGTGATTGGCCGCTGTAGCTATGTCACCCACATCGATCTCGTTCATCTGTTGACGCTGTCCTGCTGTATTTTGGCTGGAATAATCACACTAATGTCGACTTACTTCTCCGTCAATCAACGGGGCAAGCAGGCAGCATTACTCGATCGGATTTCCTTTTGGGTTTTTCTTGTTTTGTATGTGGGATTCAATGTGGTGCTTGTCAGCTATGATTGTTGGCGCATTGCTGCTGTTGCGGAGTGATCCGTTTTTAATATAACCTTTATTATTCTTGCCAATACTCAACTAATTAACAAAATCAAATTGATGAATTCGCTCTTTAGGGAAACGCTGATTTAATCCCATGAAGACCGCTGAAGAACATTTACTGATTTTTGAAGGCGCGAGAGCTGGGCGATACCCGTTACGGTCTCTATGCGTTAAATCAGTGCTTCCCTAGCTTTGACTTCCAGCTTTTTATCTCATTATAGCACTTGCATGAAAAATACGGCTCATTTCAGACAGCTTCTAAGCCAACGGCTTTACAAAACGCTCGTTCTTCTCATTGCCTTTTCCGAGATTGGAACCGCTATCACACATGCCAAACCGCATCTGGATTTTGACGGCACAAAATATTATCGGGCCTGGGAGGGGAAAACCGAGGTAGCGAGCTCGGTTGTTGAATTTCTCCCTAAGGGACAGTCACTGGAACATTGGAATCAAATGCTTTCAACGCGGATATTCACTCACTTAAAAGATCCGGATTCTTACCTGCGGGAAATGGAAGTGAGCGTTAAGAAGACTAATCCGGCTGCAAACGCATCGCTCTATTTAGACCAGCACATCATTGATTTTCTTGTCTTTTCGGAAGATGGCCGAATGGCTGAATTCAATATCATGAAGGTTCATTATATCAAGGGAACCGGCTTATATGTTCAGCAGTTTGCCAAACGCTACTATAATCTTCAAGAGAAGTCCCTGGATGATATGAAGAAATTGGGTGGCGAGTTGAACGACATGCGACAAAGACTCATCCCTCTTTTTTATCAGTATCCATTTGAGGAGATCGAGTAGAGGGCTTTTATACCCTGCGTCTGTAAGCTGCCGCCAGAGCAAGACCTCCAAGGCCTAAGAGGATGTAGGTGGATGGTTCGGGTACACCGATTAGTGCACTCGCATTGCCGAGGCTCCAAGCTCCTCGCCCCATCGTGGAAGCAAAGATTGTATCGGTAGTTCCCGGGATATAGAGCAATTCGGAAATATAGGCATTCGGTATTGCATTTCCACCAAGAGTGGAAAGGCTATACCAATTGGTTGAGGTTGCCAGATCGTTGCCTAGGAGCGAGTAGTACAGCCCCCCGGAGCCCCCCACGAGTAACGCATCGCCAGTGGAGCCTGAAAGATAAGCTAATGTGGAAATGCTTTGTAGCGGGTTGCTAAAAAGATTTCCTGTCAGATCGGTGAAGTTCGTCGCACTATTCATGGTTAGCCACACATGAGACTGACTGGCAATCGCTAGCGTATAATAGTCCTTTGGATTCTTTGCCAGTGCAATGAATGATTCATTATTGGTTGTCAGATTGGTGATCGAATTAAGCACGATCCTAGGCTCTGTTGTATTATCTTCAGCCAGAATCACCTGCTTCGCAGTGACTGCCCACAGGGCATTGGCATTGGTGACTCCGTTGTGAATACCCCCATAGGTGAGATCCACAATATTATTGGAATAAGGAGTCACATTAAGCTGTTTGACTGTGTCGCCTCCATCTTGGCTGGTGAGCAGGTACGGGGTGCCTCCAAGTGCTAGGCTAGAGGTTCCGGGATTAGTGCCGCTGGCAACGCTGTTCACTGTAATGTGCGGGTAGAACTCGGACTTACCCTGACCATAGTAACCGTTCGTCCCCGTCAGGTTCGTGTAAGCCGGAGCGCCCCCTCCTGTTACAGATGTCACATTACCCGCAACATACTCTTGTGTTACACGATTGTTTGATGCGTCATAGACCTCCCTCAGAAAAGGAGACAAATATTGATTCTGCATGTAGCGAATCGATTGATTGCTGGCTGCCCTGCTGATGTTATCGACGGCAACATCCCCACCGTCTGCCGTGAGTATCGAACTCCAATTAGTGCTATTGTGCTGCATGGGTGCTCCTGTATCCTGGTTTCCGCTGATAAGAATACCCGAGTTGATATCATAGGCGATGCGGTTGATTTCGGTAACGGAAAGATTGCCGTTCAAAGATGTCCATGTTCCCGTTAACAATGTCGGTGTGCTCCGAAGGTAAATTCCAGCATCATCGGTTTCAATCAGAGAACCGTCCGGAAGGAAGGCAAAAGACCGGCTGTCGGCATGTGGGGCTGTGCCTCCTACGCCATTTGTGGCAAGTTGGTTGGTACGGGCAAAATTGTCAGTAATCGGAGTCCATGTGGTATTCGTATTGCCCGTGTCAAATGTTCCTTGAAAAAGACGCGCGGTCCAATCTACGGCACCACTGGAGTTTGGGTTGGTTGAAGAGGGATTGACATCGGGAAAATTAGGATTTGGAGGAGGTTGGCTATCTCCTCCGACATAAATGACATTTGGATTGGTTGGGGAAGCGATCAGGGTAAAATTCACGTCGCCCTGATTTCCGGGATTCAGACCGGTTACAATGCCACTTTCAAGTGTTGTCGGGATGGACATGGACTGCCAATTTGATCCACCATCCGTGCTCCGAAAAAAGCCGCTGGCCTGCTGTGCTGTGCTCACACCTGCATAGAGAACGGTTGAACCTCCATAATTCTGAGCCACAATGCGAATGTTATCGTTGTTGGTATTGGGATTGATCGTGATGCCTGCATTGGTCATCATGGGAACATCGGGCAGGGTAGTAGATCCCCATGAAACACCCCCATTGGTGCTGACATAAACCCCGCCTCCAAGCACTCCCGCATAGAACCTTTGCGAGTTATTGGGATCTACTGTGATCGCAGTGACTCCCCCTTGGGGAAGTTGCCCGTCTGAAGTACCCGAAGCCAGCGAAAAAGAGCTACCCCCGTTGGTGCTGTAATAGAGTCCGGCAGTATTGGTTCCAGAAACAATCTTGTTGACCCCGACCACATAGTCGCTCCCGTTGGCATAGAGAGATGAGATACTCGCTCCGGAAAAGCTGCTCACTCCGATATTCGACCATGTGAGGCCTGAATCCGAAGATCGAAAAATCCCGTTAAGGGGACCGGAAACTTTCCCATTACTGAATTCTCCTGCACCATAAACGATTGTTTTGTAGCTGGTGTCGGAACTATCGAAACTCATCGCCCCTACAGAAAGGGAGCTTTGAAAATCCGTAAGCGGAGTCCAACTGACATTACTCGCCAGTAGATCGGTCGTGGACCAAACTCCTCCATTAACCGAGCTTGCGTAGGCAGTGATGGCTCCCCCGCTCACGATGGGATTCACCAATACCTGGTTGATATCTCCAATCACCAACCCATTATTAATGCCTGTCACCTGCCCGCCTGAGATTGAATTAGGCCCCTCACTGACCCATGCCGAGGCGGATGAAGCGATCACATTGAAAAAAATCAGCGCGAGTGTTTTTTTGAGTGTTTTCATGACAACTTGATTCAAGCTCAAGTGGATACCGAAATTGCAATCCAAGTAAAGATTTCATTCAAAATCTCACGGTAGAAATCTTTGATTGTAAAGTCAGTTATTTCCGGAAATGTTTTCCATTATTTCGCGCGATTTAGGATGAATGACGTATCATCAATGGCTCCATTCCATCTGATAAAAATACCTTGGGCCTACTTTTGATCCATTCCAAGGTTCCCTGCACCTCAATGCGGAGACTATTCGCGACCTTTATGGAATCACGCTCTCATTGTGGCACCGTGCCAGATCGAGTGCCTGACGGATTGATCATCAGATCATAGGAAACTTTTTCCCGAATAAGAAAATCAATAATTCCCTTAATGCGCCGCAGGTCGGAGTTTGATGCTATATCAGGAAATAAAAACAAGCGGACGCCGGGCAATGAGCCGTGTGCCCTCCATTTAAGGAAACTCCTTTTCAAATCATCAAAGGTGACTGCGCCGCTGTCGGATTCCAGCGCCCCCTTCTCATCAATGAAAAGAAAAATTAACTCTTCCCCTTTTTTCGTCTCGTTCGAGTTTTTGAGAAATACTGGGGACTCAGCTAAAACAAGCCAATTGCCTAACATGAGGTAGATGGCTGCGGTAATAATCTTAACATAAACGCGCGATTTATTCATGTGTTTAATCTCCGAAAGGTTAGTTGATTTTAACACATTCCGAGAGCAGGAGATTAAAAATAGGAAGAAACTGGTTAAATCCTACGCCTAAGGCTGATTAGCACCGCCAATACTCCAACACCTAAGAGAAGGCAGGATGCGGGCTCGGGAACTACTGAAATTGCAAGACCATATCCTATACTTCCCGTTCCAGAAGTGCCCGGATTATCGGGATCGTTTGTAGAACCGCCCGCCCCTCCTAAATATCCTCCAGAGACATACAGGGAGTTGTTTGTGACGATAAAGGTCGCCGCAGAAATTGTAACCGCCGTTGCACTTGCTCCAGCCGGTTCACCCCATGGATCCACAAACCCAAGTGTTCCTCCGATAGGATCACCCAAATTGTTGGTGCTGATATCAATGGAATAAAGCGAAAGAGCATGCCCTCCCCCAGCGTCCCAATTAATTGCGATCCCTACAGCCTCGCCAAGCGTCAACCAATTGTACAATTGAAGCGGGTTGGGGGTTGTGACTGCCGATGTGATGCTAACTCTGGAACTGACACCTTGATTGGTTAAGTAGGTTGATAATCCGCTCTGCCAGTTTTCCCAAGAAGTGCCGTTAGGATCATTGGTTCCAGACCCCTGAAAGGTTCCCATATCCTGAGCCAGCGTATTGACCGTGTTGTAACCAGTTTGAAGTAGATTAAGAACACTATATGTATTGTTCAGGTAGATCAGCGAGTTTGCAACAGAGGTGGGAACGCACGCATTGGGGCCAACATTTAGGTAGTTTGTATAGGTCACTCCCGAGTTGATCTGACTGAAAGTTCCAAAACTTGCCAAATTCTCCGAGACGGTAAGATTTGCATGGGCAATATTCGCTGAGGCGAGGATGCCTGACAGCGTCATTACGATGACAACAGAGAAGAATCGTTGAGATGTCGTCATGGCTCTTATTACCAAGCAGTTTCTACAAATATCGCAAACTTTCAAGATAGATAGTTGGGTTGGCGATGCTCAAGGTAACATGCTGCTTCCATGGATTGAGGGAGTATTTAGTCGCTTCCACTCCAGTCCAACGGGTTATCATTGGGTGGGTTGAGTCCCGTAAAGACTACCCCGCAATGAGAAAGATCTCTCTGCTCGGGCTCAACGTTATCAATGTCGAATTTGTAAAAGGCCAAACCACCCGATGGAAATACAAACCGCAGGTTTTTGATCTTCTTCCCGGCTACCCTCAGACCTTCGTTCCCCGGATCTTCCAGATGTTGGGACTTTCGGTAAGAATTCAATTTGCTGAGCGGACTAGCCGAATTTAAACCGCTTTGAGTGCAGAACTTCGGCGAGGTAAAGCAGATGAGATCAACCTTGCCTTCCTTGAAGTTGATTCTGATCCAATTTCCATCCTTGGCTTCATAATGCCACTCGTCATCGTCATATTTATTCGCCCCCCAAGTCTTGCTGACACCCAGACCGATCTGTTTTTTTATTTTAGCCTTGGTCTCCCCAATTGCAACCCGGCCTACAGATTTTCCGGGGACAATAAGATTATCTTCAGAGGGTGAGCCTTGTACAACCAAGGTTCCAACGAGCAGCCAAAGACCGATCACGGCAACACTAAAAGGATTAATGCCCTGTAAAATTTCAGCATCAATGGTGAAACGAATTTCTTCATTGGAATCTGATCGATTGATGTTGGGATGATTTTCTGTGGTATCACCATTTTCGGTCGATCTATTGAAGACGGCGTCTGTGTCACCTTTTCTAATGGATCGTTTCATTGATTTTAGAGGTCGACTCTTTTAGTTTTTTTAAACAAGAGTCCTGTTATCAGTACCACATCATCGACTGGTTATTTTGTTGAGGCACGTAAGATTTATAGTCGGTTTCTGTAAGTAGCTCATGGATAAGATTTTTTTAAACGGGTGAACCCTCAAAAGTTGGAATGTTCTGTGCAGTTAGCCGGGGAGTGACGTGACCTCCGCGATTTGATCCAGTAGAGAGTTAGTTGCTGGAGGTTGTTCGAGTTTTGACCTCTCTCCTCTGTTTACTTCAACACTCAATCCCCACCCTGCGGAGGCGTTCCTCCACATGGGCGAAATGGCGCTGCGGGGCGCAGATTTTCTCGAGTTCGTCGGGTGAGATGTGGCTCATTACTTCGGCTTCCTCCCGAAGGGTCTGGAGTAATGGCAACTTCTCGGCCCAGGTGCGCATGGCGGCGCGCTGGACAGCCTCGTAGGCGTTCTTGCGGGCCATACCCCGGTCGGTGAGTTCGAGCAGGACAGCCTGGCTGCCGTAGAGTCCATGGGTGATCTCCATATTCCGTACCATGTTCTCGGGATAGATGGTCAGATCGCGGACGAGGCGGGTGAGGAGGACGAGCATGTAGTCGAGCAGGGTGCAGGAATCCGGCAGGATAATCCGTTCAGCACTGCTGTGGCTGATGTCCCGCTCATGCCAGAGGGCGACATTTTCCATCGCCGTCTGGGTATTGCCTCGCAGGACGCGGGCGAGTCCGCAGAGACGCTCGCCGGTGATCGGATTGCGCTTGTGCGGCATGGCGGAGCTCCCTTTCTGCCCCTTGGCAAAGGCTTCCTCGACCTCAAGAACCTCGGTGCGCTGGAGGTGGCGGAATTCGGTGGCCCAGCAGTCGATGCTACATCCGATCAGCGCCAGTGTGGTCATGAACTCGGCATGGCGGTCGCGCTGGATGATCTGCGTCGAGATGGCGGCGGGTTTGAGGCCGAGTTTCTCGCAGACAAAGGCCTCGATCTTGGGATCAAGGTGGGCGTTGGTACCGACGGCACCGCTGAGCATTCCGTAGGCAATGCGCTCGCGGGTCTGTTTGAGTCGCTCGATGGCACGGCCAAACTCGTCATACATCACGCCGAGTTTCAGGCCGAAGGTGACGGGTTCGGCATGGATGCCGTGACTCCTGCCGATCATCGGGGTGAATTTGTGCTCCTTGGCACGCACGGCGATAGCCGCGCGTAGATCTTCCAGATCCTTCAGCAGGATACCGGTCGATTCGCACATCTGCACCGCAAGGGTGGTGTCGAGCAGGTCGGAGGAGGTAAGGCCGCGATGAATCCAGCGCGCTGGTTCCCCTACATGAGTGGCTACCTCCTCAAGGAAGGCGATGACATCGTGGTTGGTTCTTTTCTCGATCTCGCGGACTTCGGCAATACGGAAGGTTCCCTTCTGACGGATGGTGACTGCATCTTCCTTGGGCAGGATGCCCAGTTCGGCCATTCCCTCACAGGCCAGCGTCTCAATTTCAAGCCAGATTTCGAGTTTCCGTTGCTCCGTCCAAATGGAGCGCATCTTTGGCAGACTATAGCGTTCAATCATCCCGCGAGCCTAAGAAGCAAAGTCAAAAGGCAGAAGGAAAAATGAAAAAATCAACCAACTTACGGGCAAAACAATTTCAGGGTAAAAGAAAAGGAGATGCTGGAATCAAAGTATCGCTCACTTCGTACAGATTACATCTGAAGGTTCGGATTAAATCCGCAATTCTTACTCCGGAATCCAGCTTTCTCCCAGCATACTAGGCCAGCCTGAGGCGTTTGCGGCCTTGTGCGGTCTGGGCCACGACGCTTCCCCTGCTGAAGAGATCCTGAATGGCTGCCAGTGTCTCTCTTTCATTCCGAGCGTAGCCGGAGACAGCGGAGACAAGGTCGCCAAGCGACATGGTTGATATCTTTGTGAGTGTTTTTTTGGTTTTGGTGTGTGAAGTCATGGTGGTGTCTTTCTGCTAGATAAGACAGGCATGGGTGGGGTGGCGTTCACGGAATTCGCAAAAATCTTTGGGACTGAAATTGTTCCGGCGTGACCTTCCCAAACGAAGGAGTAATTTGGGTTGTCAGCCATTTTCCCCAAGCATGTCCATCTACATCAGAACGCTCCGCTATTTCCGTACCTACATGGGGCAGACCGTTCTTGCCGTGCTGCTCATGTCGGTCGGGATCGGATTCAACCTGCTCGCTCCATGGCCGTTCAAGTACATGGTCGACGGAGTCCTCCAGAGCAAGACTGCCTCAGGCGTCGCGGAGTCCAGGGAGTTCATTGCCCATTGGCTTGGATGGACGAACTCCCATGGTGCGGTTCTCGTCCTCACGGGAGTGCTGGTGATCATCACGGTGATTGCGGGTTTGGTGAATCTTTTTTCCAATGCCCTGCTGATCAAGGTCGGCCTCAAGGCGCTCCTGCATCTCCGCACCCAACTCTACACCTGTCTTCAGGCGCTGCCCCTCCAGTTTCATGATGCGCGCAGGAGCAGCGATTCCTCGTTCCGCGTGGCCTATGACTCGCAGTCGATCCAGACAATCTATAACAAGGGATTTGCCACCATCTTTGGGGCCCTGGTGACGCTGGTCGGCGCGCTTTTCATCATGTTCCGGATGAACTGGCCGCTCACGCTGGTCTCGATGGCCGTCATTCCCCCGTTGTTTTGGGCGATCCGTCATTACGGAGATCGCATCCGCAAGGAATCAACGACTATTCAGGAACGGGAGAGCGATCTCCTTGCCACGACTCAGGAGGGCCTCGGTGCAATCAGAATGGTGCAAGCATTCGGAAGGGAGTCGTTTGAAGTTTCGCAGTTTATCCGTCATGCAACCCGGAGTCTGGAGGCCAATTTCCGCCTGCAGATGACTTCCATGAGAAGCGCCCTTGTGGTGACGACACTCATCGCGCTTGGCACCTCCGCAATGTATTACGAGGGATCGATCCAGGTTCTGAACGGCAATCTGAGTCTGGGAGATCTCACGGTCTTTGTGGCCTATCTTGCCACGCTCTATCAACCGATCCAGCAATTGACCTACACGGCATGGGCGCTGGAGGGAGCGGCAGCTGGTGCGCAACGCTGTTTTGAGGTTCTCGATCGGGAGGAGGAGACCAAGGACACGCCGGGGGCCATTGATCTTCCCTCAGCCAGGGGGGAAATCAGCTTTGCCGGGGTTGTCTTTCATTATGACCCCAAGGCTCCCGTACTCGCCGGTATCGACCTCGCGATTGCACCGGGTGAGACGGTTGCTTTTGTCGGTGGAACGGGCGCGGGCAAGAGCACGCTGATCAGTTTGGTTCCCCGTTTCTATGATCCGAGTGCGGGAGTCGTGAGGATCGACGGTCACGATCTGAAGTCGCTGACCAAGGGTTCTCTGCGTTCACAGATCGGGATGGTGCTTCAGGACACACTCCTCTTCTCCAGCAGTATTCGTGAGAATATCGCCTATGGCCGCGAGGGAGCGACCGAAGCGGAGATCATCGAGGCGGCGAAGCGTGCGCAGGCTTATGACTTCATCATGGCGCAACCGCAGGGGTTCGAGACGCCGGTGGGAGAGCGAGGAGGGCATCTGAGCGTGGGCCAACGGCAGCGTATCGGCATCGCCAGGGCCTTCCTCAAGAATGCCCCGATTTTACTACTGGATGAGCCGACCTCGGCTCTCGATCCCTCGACGGAAAAGGCGATCATGGAGACCATCGCCGAGTTGATGAAGGGGCGCACGACGCTGATCATCACCCACCGCCTTTCCACGGTGCATCATCTGGGACGGGTGGTGTTGCTGGAAAACGGGCGTATTGCCGAGCAGGGAACCGGTCCCGAGTTGCTGGCTCTGAATGGCTCGTATGCCCGTCTCTATCGTGCTGCGGGGCATGAACCGAAAGTGGCCCGGACAAAATCCTGAAAATCATGAAACGGAAAAAAATCATCGTCCTTGGCTTCATGGGAGGCATGCCCATAGCCGGAGTCATCTGGCAGCACATCCATTACATTGTTGGTCTCCAGCGACTCGGCCATGAGGTCTATTATGTCGAGGACACCTCGAATTATCCCTACAACCCCGTCGCCTTCGATATAAACGCCGACTATTTCTACGCGGCACAGACTTTGGGTAAACTGGCCGAGACTTACGGTTTTCAGGGGCGCTGGGCATACTGTGCCCGATACAAGGAACCATTCGGCGTGGCCGGAATGTCACTTGCCGACCTGAAGACGCTCTATATACAGGCCGACTGTGCGCTCAATATCTGCGGCTCGCACGACATGAACGACGAGCTCAGATCGATCAGTAATCTCATCTATGTCGAAAGCGATCCCGGCGTGGAGCAGATCAAGATCGACAAGGGAGAGAGCGAGACCATCGATTATCTCAAGGAGCACCGGCATCTCTTCACCTTCGGCGAAAATATCGGCACTCCCGCTTTCGCCGTCCCGACTCACGGGTTCAACTGGCTGACGACGCGCCAACCGGTGGTGACCGATCTCTGGTGTCCGACACCGGAGGCTCCCGCACCCGATCCCTCCGCCACGTTCACGACCATCTGCAACTGGTCCACCAGTGGAAAGAAAGACATCGTCTGGAACGACACCAACTATCTCTGGAGCAAGTCACTGGAGTTTCTTCGTTTTATCGAGGCGCCAAGGCGTTCCGGCGAACCGTTCGAGATGGCCACCGATATCAAGAAGGGGGAGGAGCTCGAACTCTTTGAGCGGAACGATTGGCGGCTCGTTCTGCCTCACAACCTGAGTGTCGATTGGGACGGCTATCGTGATTACATCCGCAACTCCAAGGGTGAATTCACCTGTGCAAAGGATCAGTATGTGCGGCTCAATACCGGCTGGTTCAGCGACCGCACCGCCTGCTACCTGGCGTCCGGTCGTCCCGTGATCACTCAGGAGACCGGATTCACAGCCCACTATGGAGGTAAGGAAGGTCTGCTTGCTTTCTCCTCGATAGAGGAAATTGTCGAGGCAGTTGCCTCCATCCGCGCGGATTACACGCGTCACAGCAGGGCGGCGCTTGAGATCGCGCGCGAAACCTTCGAGGCGGAAAAGGTACTTGCATCGCTCCTCGAGCGAGTAGGAATCTAATCCTTTAACCGCTTAACCGTGAAAAACTTCCTCCTTACCCTTTTTCTTGCACTCTCCTTATCCCTTCGTCTCTCCGCAGGTGAAGTTGCCACTCCCTTCAAGGATGGGGATCGCTGGTGTGTCTTGGGAGACAGCATCACGCATGGAGGTTCGTATCATAAGGAGGTGGAGCTTTTCTATGTCACCCGTTTTCCGGAGAAAAGTCTCGAGGTGATCAACTGCGGCATCTCCGGGGACACAGCGAGGGGTGCACTGAAACGGCTGGGCTGGGATTGCCTTGATCACAAACCCTCCGTGGTTTCCGTGATGCTCGGAATGAATGATGTCGGCAGATCCCTTTATGACACAACCAATGCCCCCGGCGCGGAACTTGACGCCAAACGGACGATGGTCGTGGAAACCTACCGCACCAATATGGCTGGACTCACGAGCCGGATTACGAACTCCGGAGCCCGCCTCATCCTGATCACTCCCTCGATCTTTGATGATACGGGTGAGTTAAAGGCAACAAACAAACCGGGATGCGCCGCAGCCCTGACACGCTGTGCGCATGAGGTTGAGTCGCTTGCGGTTCAACGGGGGGCCTCTGTGGTCGATTTCAACGGTCCGATGACCGAAATCACCGCGGCGATCCAGAAAACCAACCCCTCTGCGACTATTATCGGTCCGGATCGGGTCCATCCCGGATCTGTCGGACACTTCATCATGGCCTATGAGGTTCTCAAGGCACAGAAACCACACGGGGAGGTTTCCATGATCGGCGTTGATGCCGTCACAGGGAAGCCTGCCGGATGCGAGGGGTGCGAGGTGACAGAAATCAAGGCGTCCTCGAATGAGCTCTCCTTCATTTGCCTTGAGAAGGCACTTCCTTATCCCGTGACGGATGCAATACGGCCGGCGTTGCAGTTGGTTCCTTTCATGAATGAATTCAACAGGGAGATCCTCAAGGTGACTGGTCTCAAGCCGGGTTCCTACGATCTGTCGATCGATGAGTTTCCTGTCCGGGCCTACACTGCGGATGAACTTGCCGGCGGAGTGAATCTCGCCTCGGAGCAGACACCGCAAGTCAAACAGGCGCTTGGCATTCAGGAAATTCTCAAGAGGAAATGGAATGCCGCCGGCAAGCTCCGTAGTATCGCCGCATTTGAATATCGAGTCTGGCCCGATGCACCCCACTCCGGCACATCCGAGGAACAGGAGTCGATGAAACTCAAGATACAGGCTTATCTGGGAAAAGCAGCCGATACAAATAGCGTGGCCAAGGGGCAGGAGTACAACGATCTCAAGATCGGTGAGGCCGGATTGAAAAAGGCAGTCGTCGACGTCGGGACCCAGGCCCATGTGGCCGCGAAGCCCATCCCACATCATTTTATCATCAAAAAAACGCTATCCCAAGCCCCGTGAGCAGGACGCCCGTCTTTCTCGGTTGCGGATTTGCCGCCAAATATCCCGAAGGGGGGGGGAACTTCTCCGTTCCCCTCCAGTATCTTACAGGGCTGAAGCGAATGGAGGGCGAAGGTTATCGAGGAATTTGGTTGGAAGTATTGCAAGCGAGCGGTGATCCAGCGAAGGACATGCACTGCGTTCGCACCTTTCGGCGGCGCATGAACCATTACGCCCTTGAGTATTGCCTGCTGCTGCGCCCTGCTCAAAAAAATACGGGGCCGGAGGAGCATGAACTCGGACGGATGAAATTCTTTGGAATGTCCGCGACCGTTGTCACGGAACTGGCTCCCCATTCCATCCTGCTGAATCTGAGTTATTCGATCAAACCGTCCCTTGCGAATCTGTTTGGCCGCAGGCTTCTTTGCAGTCTCGATCCAACGGAAGTGCTCTTCTGGATGGATCAAATGGAGATGGGGCAGTCGTGTCATGATGAGTTCTGGTCGATCGGGCTTTGCATGGATTCGATCGATCCACGTCTGCCGAAGCCGATTGTGCCTTGGAAGAGCTATTTTCCTCTCGTCGATACCGAACTGCTCAAACCACGACCGCGTCCGAAGAGTCCTCCCAAACCTCGTTTCACCACCATCGGTCAATGGTACTGGGACGGCAATATCATGATCGGAGGAGAGTGGCGCGATTACTCGAAGCAGGCGGCTTTCGCTCCCTATCTCGATCTTCCGAAGCGGGTGCCGGAGGCGGTCTTTGAGTTGGCAATGAATCTCAATCCCGATGATCCGGAAAGGAAACGCTTGAGTTCACTCGGATGGCGTGTTGTGACACCGCATAATCTCACCCGCACTCCGGCGGCCTATTACCGTTATCTTGCCGGAGCTACGGCGGAGTTCACGGCAGTGAAACTTGAGGCACTCATGGGAAGCGGATGGCTGAGTGACCGGGCGGCGGCATTCCTTGCCATGGGACGTCCCGTGGTTACTGAACCGACGGGAGCGCAGCGCTTTCTGCCCGCCGAATCAGGAATCCGCTTTGTCCGCAACTTGGAGGAGGCTGTTGTTGCCACCCGGCGGGTATTGAAAGATTGGCCGACCCTTTCCAAGGCAGCCCGAGCAACGGCTGTCGAGTATTTTGATTCGGTGCGGAATTTGAAGTTGCTCCTTGGGGCAACGCCGAAGTGAATGGGATGCCGTTCATTCCTCGTCCGTAAGCACATAAGAAAATGTCATGGAACCGAACTTGCAAAGGAAAGTTCAAGCTGAGAAAAGCAGTATCCCCTCATGAAAAAGCAGGTTCCAGACTCCTTCACGCTGGGCATCGATTATGGATCAAATTCCGTACGGGCTCTCGTGGTGCGTTGCCGCGACGGCAGGGAATTTGGCAGCGCCATTTTCAACTACCCGAGCGGTGAGCAGGGAATCTTGCTTAACGACAAAGATCATCATTTGGCCCGTCAGCATCCCGGTGATTACCTTCTCGGTTTGGAAAAATGCGTCCGTGGGGCACTTGTCGCTGCCAACAAGCAGCGTGGATTTTCCGCTGAACTGGTGATCGGACTCGGTGTTGACACCACGGGATCGAGTCCCATTCCGGTGGATCGGAACAACCGTCCGCTGGCCCTTGCTCCGAAGTTGAGGAAGAACCTCCATGCCCAGTGCTGGCTCTGGAAGGATCACACAAGCTGGCAGGAAGCTGCACGCATCACCGAGCTTGCAGCCAAACATCGTCCGCAATACATCGCCAAGTGCGGCAACACCTATTCCTCCGAATGGTGGTGGAGCAAGATCTGGCATTGTCTCAAGGTGGCTCCGAAGGTGTTTGAGGCCGCCTACTCCTGGGTCGAACTCGTCGACTGGATTCCCTCCGTGCTGGCCGGGGTAAAAGATCCCCTGAATGTGAAGCGTGGCATCTGTGCAGCAGGTCACAAGGCTCTCTTCAGTGACGAGTGGGGAGGGCTTCCCGACAAAAAATTTCTCACCCTTCTCAATCCGAAGCTCGCCGCCCTGCGGGATCGACTTTACGACACGGCCCATGATGCCACCGAAGCGGCTGGTACACTTACCCCCGCATGGGCAAAGAAACTCGGGCTTCCCGTTGGTATCCCCATTGCCATCGGGGAGTTTGATGTCCATTACGGTGCGATCGCCTGCGGGGTCTCGGAAGGCACCTTGGTAAAAGTGATCGGCACCTCGACCTGTGACTGCGCCGTCG
>Ga0007801_10000272_pt1 | contig 16869 bp, 15 predicted proteins | sample CryBogmetaGMA2M_FD_60372 | JGI IMG/M metagenome (GOLD analysis project Ga0007801, IMG submission 60372) | Freshwater microbial communities from Crystal Bog, Wisconsin, USA - MA2M | ecosystem: Environmental > Aquatic > Freshwater > Lake | place: Crystal Bog, Wisconsin, USA | collected 2009-07-06
GCACAGCAGCAACAGGCAGCAGCCGAGCAAAAAGAACGAAAGCCCGAACCGATCAAGCCAAACGTACCGGGATGGGACACCTACATCACCGGCAGGAAGGCCCACTATGCCGCCAAGGAAAAGGCCACACTTGAACAGCGCAAAAAACACGATGCAGAACGCCAACGCCTAGCTAAAGAACAGAAGGCGCAGCGGGATGAAATCCTCGTCCGCAAATGGAAAGGCGAAGGCCATTTGCTCAACGGCATGAAAAGCGTAATGGCGGCAGAACAGGCCGCAGAGAAAGCCGAACTCCAAGAGAAGCACAACAAAGAGCGCAAACAACTACAGCAGCAATACCGGCCCTATCCAGACCTCGAACAATGGCAGCGGCAACACCACCACCCCGAACTTGCCGACCAATGGCGTTACCGCGCCAGTGAACCCCAACGCATCGAAGGCGACAGAACGGATATTTTTAAAACCGAGCCTCCGACCCCGCGAGACATCCGCGCCTACACGCCGGAAGTCCACGGGCAGGAAGTGCATTACACTCGTAAAGAAAATATGGGGGCGGGGAGGGGTGTGTCTTTCGTGGACAAGGGCCGCGAGATCGACATCCACGACTGGCGCAGCCGCGACACCGTGCTTGCCGCCTTGCAGTTGTCCGCGCAGAAATGGGGAAGCTTCACAGTCACCGGCAACGACGAATACAAAGCCATCTGTGCCAGCTTGGCGGCTGAACACGGCTTCAGGATTAGCAATCCAGAGTTACAAGACAGCATCCAAAAGGAATGGCAAAAGATTCAACAAGAGCGACAAGAAAGGATGCAAGAGAAAGATTTTCGCCTACGCGAAAACAACATGAAGAACAACGCGAATAAAAACACGAACCCGCTAACTAAATTTGAACAATACCATGAAGCCGTCAACGCGGAGCGATACCGCGTGACCTCGATCAAGCTGCATACTGACGGAACCAAACAAACCTTCATCCTCGACAAGCAGAACGGCGAAACCAAGGGCTTTACCCCGCAAGAGATCGAACGGCGAACCCCGGAGATGCAACGCCTACAGCGAAGAGGGGAAAATATTTATTACACCCCGCTATCCGACACCAAGCACCATATCCTGATCGACGACATGGACCGGGGCAAGCTGGAAAGGCTTATCCAAGACGGCTACCAGCCCGCCGCAATCCTCGAAAGCAGCCCCGGCAACTATCAGGCGGTCATCACCCTGCCGAAGCTAGGAACGCCCCACGACAGGGATGTAGGCAACCGGCTGGCCGAATACCTCAACAAAGCATACGGCGACCCCAAGCTATCCGGGGCCATCCACCCGCACCGCGCCCCCGGCTACCCGAACCGCAAGCCCAAACACCAACGGGAAGACGGCAGCTATCCCGAAGTGACATTGCTCAAGGCCGAGCGGCGGGAATGCGTCAAAACCCTGGCCCTGTCCAGCCGGATTGACGCGGAGTATCAGCGGCTGGCCAGCCAAGGCCCACAGCACAAGGAACGCACACCCCGCGCTGCCATCCCGCTTGCAGCAGCCACCGGCAGCGCCCTCGATGCCTACCAACGCCACAGCCAAGACGTGTTGCAACGCCAGCAGGGCGGCAAGGTTGATTTGTCCAGAGTGGATGCCATGGTCGCCGTGCGGATGCGCGTCACCGGTCACAGCCAGGCCGACATTGAGGGAGCCTTGCGGCAGTCAGCCCCGACGCTGCGCGAGAAGCCGGAAGGCCGCGACTGGGCCGACTACGCCCAACGCACCGCCCGCTATGCATTTGGCGCGGACGGCGACCGCCAAGCCGCCGGCCTGGGCAAGTACCGGCAGCAGTGGGAACGGCTGGAAGGCCGGGAGAAACCGCATCAGCAACGGCAGAACGAGCGGGAAGGGCCAAGCTTGGGGCTTTAAGATTAAAGGATATCGTTTTGTTCCATGTTTGGGGGTGCGGAAGGCTCGGAAACCCGCGAAAACCAAGGAGGCCGGTTTACGACAAGACAATTTGGCTCATTTTGTCCAGTCGCAGGATCGCAAAATCGCCAGTTCTCAGCCTGTATCTCCCAAGACAGTCTAGCGCGGTGCGGGACGGACTGGAAAACGGAATCCCCTGTCTTTCGACTAGGAGATAGCAACGCAGAGCGAAGAACTTTCATTGAACTTCCCAATAAGGTTCCCCGGCTGCTGTTGTGTGCCTTATCAGTTGTGTGCGTCGTTTTGGAGGGTCATTGTGTAAGAGCAAATCGTGCATGTCATGCAGAATTCCAGCTGCCTCAGAAAAATAACTGTGCCCAAGAACGCCGATATCAATTTTTGTAGCTTCTATAGTATCAATCCCGTCGACTATCGTAATCGGTGGCGTGTAACCAACTCTTGGCTGATCGTTGCGTAGCCAACTTGATGCCTCGACTACTTTATCTTTTGCAGATACATACAACGTTGTTCGTTCTGACATTCTCGGGTAGATACTGGCAAGCTTCTTGAAAAGAACAACGTCAACATCTGGTGCAGCCAAGAATATTTGGCCAAATTTAATCCCCGATACTGCGGCCTTTGCGATAGCTCCATTCATCGCATTCAAGAGCCCTTGGTTACCCATGCTATGCGCGATTATATGAACACGATTGGCTTTAGAGTCATTAGCCATCTTCACAAGAAAATTTGCAAGAGATTCTTCACTTATTTTAATATTATCGGCATCTGCCATGTAATCGTTGAGAGTCCATTTCCCTTGTGATGGCCAACTATAAAAACTTGTAATACCAGGAACTTTTAAATCAAAGCCTATTTGAGCGGCCCGTATGGCGGCCTCTTCGAAGCTAACATTGAACCCATGTATGTAAACAAGAATACTCCTGTCATATAAAGCTTCGTTGGACAGCGTGGCACTAACATCCTTTATAAAATTGTCTTCCGTGAGTGGTATAAATTCCTTAACTGAAAGTCGGTCGTCAGATCCTTTAATCCATCGCCGATACCAAGGAGAGCCAACTGATCCATATGTATGGCTTTTTGGAATGACGACGAGACACTTGCCATAATGGGTCAAAGAATCTGGCTCAGGATTAGATGTATACCCCTTCTTTTCGTCTTGGCGATTTACGGGGACGCGATTGGTGCCGTACCAAACAGGATAAATGTGGCTACCCAGCGGCACATCCACTAGGACGCTCTGACGATTGCCAGATGAGTCAACGAAGGACAACTGCCCCGGTATTTTGCTGCTGTCAGGCTCGTAAATGATGTCGGACATACGGTACACTTCCCACGCCGCGTCGGAAGCGGTCACTTCCACTGTACGGGTCTCGCCCGGGGGTAACGGTGAGTTGTCGCTAACAGTCAGGCCGTCCTCAGCCAGCAGGTCCACTGGATAGTCGGTTGTATCCTTGAACACGCTGGAACCCAGAAAACGAACCGACGCTGCATTGAACTCATCCAAGCGCACCGGATTTTTGCCGTTATTGGTGATGGTCAGCTTCATTTGCATCGCCAGAGCGGGTATTCGATAGCTCGCATCTTCCACCTTCACCACCACCGTCGGCTTATTGTCTCGCGCGATGTCAATCGACCCATTAAATAATTCTGTAATAGAATTATATTCTTTATCATTAGTACAGCATAACCCACCACCAAATACATCCCTGTTTCGATAACACAATTCATTTAAATTAGTGGTTTCACCTTTTTTAAAATAACCAGACTGATACCATGTATGGATCGAATTTTTAGATAACTCAGTAATAAATTTAGACTGACAACCGGTAGAATCAATGACACATTTGCATTCAAATGTTTTATGATTATCTGTATCTGGAGTATAGTTGTCTGCTAAAGCTTCAGAAAAAACAAAACTTGTTGAAAAGGCTAGTATAAAGTAGATAACTGAAATATTCAAAATAATATCCTCAGTAGGTGAAATTTAACAGCCAAAAAACGTCTGAAGTGACATCGTCTTCAAAATTTTAGTTAACGCCGAAATTCTCGCCATACATAATGGAGATAGGGCCAACTATCTCAAGGACAGGTCAAGCTATATTTTTACATGGAAACGAAGTCCGTAACAGTAAATTCGAGAAGACTAGAAAAAATGGGCCGTTTTGTACAGTGTCGGGAAACGCGCCCCTTGATTTTAGCGGCTTTCTGGGGTTTCCACACCCCCCGAACATTGGACAAAATGACGAGGTGAGCGGCAATCGCTGCTTTTCATGGCCATATTTGTCCCTGATTTATGTCACAGGCAAGCCATTGATTTATCTCGGGCGCGAGTTTGTGTCAAAAATCTTGATTTTTTGTTGTGTTGACAAATGCAACACATCAGGTTCATGCTTATAGCAGAGCGTTATTTATCTGGGCTGAACCTATGAAAACAGAACACATTCCCGCCGAAGTGAACATCCACCTACGTGCAAAGGCATACGATAGGATGCTTATTGACCAAGCAGCCGAATTGCTTGGGTCAAACCGTTCACAGTTTATGATGGCATCGGCACTCAAGGAGGCAAAGAATGTCATTCTCGATCAAACCTCCCTGTATGTCGATAATAAGACATTCCAGAAAATCCTAGGCTGGCTAGACACGCCTGCAACACAGGAACAGATTGACGGCATGAACCGATTGCGTAAAACGCAATTTCCATGGTCGCATGACTAAAGATACTAGGGAGTTTTGCTCGCCTGTTCATCTAACCGCACAGCACGACCTGGAGGATTTTCAGTCTGGCGAGGAATCGTTAGATAGTTGGTTGCGTGGGCGGGCAATTGACAATATGGAGATGGGAGCAAGCAGAACCTATGTTATTTGCCCATCTGGTTCGCGCAAGGTTATTGGGTACTACGCCATTTGCATGGGACATATTCTTAATCAGGAAGTCGTCGGCTCTATGCGTCGGAATATGCCACGTCATATTCCTGCGGTCATTCTTGGGCGGTTAGCCATTGATGAAAAATGGCAAGGCAAAGGACTGGGTGGAGCATTGCTTCGGGATGCTGTGGAAAGGTCAGCCCGAGCAACCAAGGAGGTGTCTGCCAGGCTTCTGATTGTCCATGCCATCTCTCCAGAGGCGGAAGCCTTCTATTTGCATCATGGCTTTTCCCGCCTTCCAACAGAAACGCCAACCTATGCCCTCGATCTTATCAAGTTTGCCAGCCCTACAGAATGAAGATAATTTGTTCGTCGTGTGCCAAAAATCTTGATTTTTGGCACAGCCTACAGATACAGAACTAGCTCTCCGTGCTTTTTTGCTTGCTATTGACATGTTACGCTTCTAGTGTTCTATAGAACAGCAACTGGAACGAGGCGCAACACATGAAGCACACGCTTGGAACAGCCGCAAAAGCTTGCGGAGTAGGGCGAACCACCATCTTACGGGCAATCAAGACCGGCAAAATATCGGCCTTAAAGGACGACAATGGAAGCTATGCCATAGACCCTGCCGAACTACATAGGGTTTTTCCGCCTGTTGCGCCGGAACAGATAGAAGAACAGCAAATGGAACGATACGCAACAGGTAATGGAACAGTCGGAACAGCGGTTTTGCTCGCCAAAATCGAAGGGTTGGAAGCTCTCTTGGATAGGGAGCGAGAGACTGTGACCGACTTACGCCGCCGCCTTGATGATGAGGCAGCCGAACGGCGTAGGCTTACTACATTTCTTACCCACCAGCCATCACCAGAGATAACACCAGTCGCAAAACCGCCGACCGAGGCCCTTGCCGCTGTACGCCCGTTTTTTTGGATTGCCATCGGCGCAGCGACCATCGCCGCCGCCGCATCGTCGTGGCAGCTTTGGTGGCCATGGTGGACAGGCGGAAATTGAAGCCTTGCAGAAATATCGAAGGGGATTAAAGAAACAGGCTAATCACGAGAAGTTACACCCAAGCCTTTTTGACGGAGTTCAAGAATCTTGCTGACAACTTGCTTGAACAAGGCAGGAGGCAATAAACCGTAATCATACTGACCAATCTTGCCGGATATTGGCCTCAAATCATATCCAGGCCATAAGAACTGGGTACGTTTAAACAAACGACACTAAAGTCCCATAGAATTTCTTGGAAAGCCACTGCTGGCGTGGCTTTCGGTCAGTTTAGCGTCTCCCAATTCTAGTCATGTCAAACCAGCAGTTTTTTGGGAGGTCTCAGCCAACAGCGCTCATCAGGAGTAATGGTCATTCTGAAGGCATAGAAAAAACGATCGATTTTGAGAAAATGGCGATATTTTGCAGGATGTGAAGCCCGCTGCGAGGCCATAAAGACCTTAACGTACTATTTTTTCCGAATTCTCTTTTCTCCCCTTTTTGGCCTGGCTCGCTCATCGTTGTCCATTGGTCTGTGTGCGGAAGGGGCCGGAGGCCGTGGAAACCAAGATGGCGACTTCCATAATCAGACAAAATGGTTCAAAATGCCCAGTCCCATCAAGCCGCCGTTTCACGCCCAAGACTTTTGTGTGAACATCCAGCTTGATGCTTCCGGGGTGTTGGTTGACGAATAATACGCTTTTTTTGGCGTTATGCGTCATTTTGATGCCTAACACAAAGTTAGACATCATTGCAAATTTCTGGCGTACACGGCACCATTATTGTAATTATATGTTCTACGAAATAGCATCTGCCGCATATTTCATCCCCATCTTTCATAAACGGTTGTGGATGTTCGTGTTCGTATGGGCAATGCGAGTGTGATATTTCTTGTATAGGATTATCGTTTGCCATTTCGTTCTCTGTAGTAAATGTCTAACCCGTCGCTCGACCTGACGCGGGGTTAAGTTTGGGTTTGTTTTCTGCTTGTTTCGTGCGCCCGCGCCGGTCAGCTTAGGCGTTAGGCATTGCTTGACAGGTTAGTAGTGAATGCCGATTACTACAAAAATTTCAGAAAAGTCGATTCATTGCACGTCTACTAAAGTTTGCGAGAGATGGTACTTTGGTAGGGGGTCTTCTGTAGTCTGGTTTAACTAAACAACCGATAGCACACTATATACCACGGATAAGAGGGCTGTGGGCGCAATAGTGTTGCGACGAAATGAGTAAAGAGCAAATGCCATGAACCGCCTGCCAAGTCTCTCTGCCCACCCGCTAACCCGCCGTTCCAGACGACCCGCGCCCATCGCTTCCCATTTTGGGTTCGGGTTCCGTGGGGGCGTGGTCGGCTGAACGGGGTCGTTAGGCGTATCAGGGGCAGATCTGATTTTCATCATCATTAAGGGGGTATTATGCAGCGTTTGAATGGTCTACTTGCAGATCCCAAGCTGAAGACCGATGTAGCCAATCAGATCGGCTCCGTCAGTTTATCTACACGGTTGAATTATAATCCAAGCGAGGTAAGAGATTTTCTCCTCGGATTGGGTATGGATATGGAGATTACTCCTAATCAAAGAGACACGGAAGCTATTGTTCTACTCATAGGCAGGCCGGTACTTCAGGTGATTCACAATACCTATGAGATTCCTCTCTCTGGCGAGTGGAATCAGCGTTTGAGTGCAAACCGCGCTAATATCGAAAAGGCAATCCCCTCTGTTGGCAGAATCGAAGTTAAAAACCATCCAGGCTATGACTGGTTAGGCACAGGATGGCTGGTGGCAAACGACGTGATCGTAACAAACCGGCACGTTGCTAACGAGTTTGCCAAAAAGTCGGGGGCTACTTTAGAGTTCCGGCACAATTTCAGAAATCAGTTGATGAAAGCAAGGATCGATATTCGGGAGGAATTGGGCCAGCCTGAGGAAATTGAGTTTAAAGCCGTGGACGTGCTGTACATCGCTGATGAAGATGGGTTTGATGTCGCTTTTCTCAAGGTTAATGCAAGTTCAGATGACGGAATCCCTTTGCCCTCGCCCATTAAACTAGCGAATTCTGACCCTGTTTCTGGAACTGACGTGGTAGTCATTGGCTATCCAGCGAAAGACAGCCGAAATGACTTCGCAGAGATGGAGCGCATTTTTGGATCAATTTACGATGTTAAGAGACTGGCCCCAGGGAAAATATTCACATCACCCCAATCCGGAATCTTACAGCATGACTGCTCTACTCTGGGTGGCAATTCGGGGTCACTAGTTTTAGACATCACGACTGGCGAAGCAGTGGGGTTGCACTTCGCCGGGAAGTACCTTGAAGGTAACTTCGCGGTTTCGGCAGCCAAGGTAGCGGATATTCTAGCTTCTCTATAGTTAAGCTTAGAGTTTGCGTTTCGGTACTATATTTACTTTTTACCAGTTTGGGAGAAAATCATGGCAGACGATACACAGGTCAATGAATTCGTGGTAATAACGGTAGTTCTGGAAGGCCCAGAGATATCAAAGCTCAACAGCGAGTTTCTAGCCGAGCGAATTCACCAAGCTATCAATGGGGGGGCAACGGCGGCAATCAATGCTCAAGAAGGAGCGGAGTTCCGTACCTGCGATGGTATTAACATTCTTGATAGGATTTGCATCGGGAGATCTGGCTAGGAGTAATTGGCCTAACAAACCGTTCCAGCGCACCCGCGCCACGAAGCGACTTGGTGTTTTCAGGTTTCGTGGGGTGGCGCGGGGCGCTGAACGCTTGCGTTAGTGGGGTGAGTTTGCACAAACGGACGTAAACTCTCATAAGGATTTTGTAAAATTCAGGCTCCATGCGGGTTTGTGCTGAATTTGAACCGTCCGTTTTAAGCCTGTTTCTGTGGCGGTTTTCCTTGGGCCTCCAAGGTTTGGCGGGCTGCTTCTGGTCAGTGGCATGAGTCTATGACTAATGCTCGGCCCCGGACGGGCGCACGGGGCAAGAGAAGCCGCCTTGCCTGGCCTTGCCAGCCCCCGGCGTTTTTCCGGGCGCTACAGCCCAGGGGTGCCAAAAACCCTGTGAGAGTTTACGTCCGTTTGTGCAAACTCACCCCTCGTTCCTGCGGCATCGGGAACGGCCTTGGGGAGTCCCTGACGGGTTTTCTCCCGGTTTCCCCTGGCAGGGGAGGTCTGGAAGCCGCGCCGGGTAAGGGCGGCGGCTGATGCGGATGCCGCGTCTCTTTTTCCGCTGGCGCGAAAGAAAGAGACGCGGCTGGGTGGATGTATAGGCACGCCATGCCCCGAAACAACGGGGATTGGCTCCGGCAGGGGCGACGCTCGGTCCCAACCCTGCCTTGCGGCGTCCGTCACGGACGCGATGCCTGGGGAGCCTTCGACGCGCAGGTTTGCGCGTACCGGCACTCCCAATCGGACAACGGGCCACGGCTGGCCAAAAATGGCCGGTCATGGCGATTGCAAAATGGATGTCTTCCGGGAATCCCCGTCATGCGCAAACGGCAAGGCGTCAGGAACCGGATCGTGGAAAGTCCGAACGGTTTTCAGGCGGTCGGACAATGGCCGTCCAAGCGAAACCCAGCCGAAGTTTGGCTCAAGGTTCTACAGGGGGCTTTGTTTGGGGCGCAACTATCCTGGGATAGCCGCTTTTTGGAATGAACGGCGGAACCGTGTCGTGATGCAACTCACTCGGCAGGGCCGAAAGTGATGCACAGGGCCATGAGGAAAAAGGGTTCCCCCCAGGCCTAAGTCAAAGGGCAGGGGATGCCTGCCAAATGTGGGCTTCATTTCTGAAGCCGTCAGGGGAGACAAACCGGAAAAGCCCGTCATCTCCTGACATTCAAGATGCCTACTGGATTCACAATAATCCGCCGCCGGAAAATGTAGGCACACGGCGGCAAAGGGTGCGGCTGATAACGCAGTCGCCACGTTTTTCAAGCTTGAAATAATCTCATCGAGTAAGCGGCAAGTCAACTTCTTCTCACATATACGCTAGAGATAGCAGACTGATAGATTTCGGCTCGCTGTCTTCTACGAGATAAAAGAACCGGGACAAGATTATTTTCTAAACAAGGCTGATGGTATAAAGATCGAATGAATAACTACTAGTTGTATAACTCATGAGGCGCAATATGTGTAAATCATATTTCACTATAATGGTCAAGTTTTTTGGTATTTATTTTCGAACACTTATATCTATGCTGGATATTGTTGCAAAAACTTTTTGCCATAGCGAAATCCGGTGTTAGCATTTCTACTTCTAGTACGCGCACGCCGCAAAAAATAGAAAACCTGATATTAAAATAGCGGCTGGTTGAAAGGATGTCGGGTTTACCATCTAATGGTTTTTTTGGATAAAAAGCTTTCCAATACTGCATTCATTCGTCTGAAAGCAAGTTGATGATCATAGCCAAGACGAGTATATTCATTCCCCTTTGCGGACGGATTCTCGCAGCAAAATGGACAAGAAGCTTCCTCCACTTTGATAAAGTGAAGGCACGATTTACAAAGCATCAATCGTAATGCCACTGTATTTTTCTACCATGGTTCCTCGACTATACGAAATAGCCCAACACCAAACGACGAAGCTTCAGCCTCATCTACCTTTTCCACACGCTCTCGCAAGCCACGTTTTTTGAGGCTGAGTACGCGGTGATGGCAATATGGGTTATTACCAGGACTACCGAGTAAAGAGTCCGCTGTCCAAGCGCATCCCCCACGGCAAACATCAGAGTAGTAACAGGTGCGACAGAAGCCCCAAAGATGGTCGGTACCTACTTTATTCAAAGTAAACGACTGCTCGTTATCCCAAAGCTCACGCAGACCTCCGTTTCTCACGTTCCCCTCAGCAAAGCGTGAGGTAGCAAGTGAAGGGCAGCCCTTGATAGTTCCGTCAGCCTCGATCCCAATGGCATTCATCCCTGCTTGGCATCCTTCGTAATGGTCAGGTATTCGTGATGGACCTCGCCATAGGTGTTCATAAGGACCAAAGTAACCAATGTTATTACCTGCTTGAAGTTCAATGCCCGATTTTCGACATTGTTCAAACAGACTTGCTATGGATGGAAAAACCTCGTCCAGCATGTATGGTTGAAGCAAGAGAGAATCATTGTCGGCGGCGTTGCCCATCGCAACGGTAAGCTGTATCTGCCAAGCATTTATTCCAGTTGCCGCAAGCACAGCATAAATATCAGCTAGATTTCTCCAGTTGCGACTGTGAATCTGGGTGTTTGCGGTACTAACCATTCCCGCTACTTTGGCTGCTCTAATTGCCGATATTGCAGATATGAACGAACCTTTTACACCTCTGATTTCATCGTGGACAGTTTCCGTGCCATCAACTGAAACACCAACCGCCGCTAAGCCAGCTTCTTTGGCATGGGATGCGAGCTTCTCCGAGAAACCATATCCGCCGGTTTGCAGTACTGGACGTATCCCTTTTTCGGAAACGTGAGAGACTATCTCAAGCCAATCACTTCTCAGATACGCCTCGCCTCCAATGAGAGCTAACTCCCTTACGCCGATATTTGCGAGGTCGTCGACAAGTCGAATTGCCTCTTCATTATTAAGTTCATTTGTACGTCGCTCACCTGCGCGAGAACCACAATGACCACACTTCAAATTACATTTAAGCGTCAACTCCCAAACAGCATAGACGGGATGTCGCTTGGTCTTGTCAACATCCCTAATAAACCTGACTGGATGAGCCTTAGCCAAATCAATCCCACCCAAAGGAAAGTTTGATATACGGACCTTCTACGTCAGAGTCGAGTAAGGTCTTTAATGTGCGTGCAACTGCAATGCTATCAAGAACAACTATACCATCCCGAATAGCAATAATATTCTCGCGAGCAAGTTTAATCGTTTCACGCTCAATAATAGCTGAGGCGAGTTGCTTGTGTGCTTCGCTCCATGTTTTAACTTCGTCTGATTCAAGGTCGCTAGACTGAGTACGAAGTAAATAGGCACTAACAGCCGCCAACTCCCGCATTTCCTCTAAATTTCCTTTCGCAATCGCTTCATTTATTGCTACACCATACATCAACATTGGAATCGCCATATTTCCCCCAAAGGATATTAAGAGAAGCAGATTAGCCCTGCTCCAAGCTGTCCAGCATATGCTGGGTTCTTCGAGTCAACCGAGACCCGAAATTTATTTTTTGCTAATTCCACCACTTCATTACCTGTGAGATTAGGGTTCTTGGACCATATTGAAGCCAAGACTCCTGACGCATGTGGTGCGGCAAATGATGTTCCTGATACATAGTCGAAAACTTCTGGTGATTGAGCAGCAAAGATATCCTCTTCGCCATATGGCGTACCATCTCCTCCCGGCATCGAAAAACTCACTCTTTTGCCATAGTTCGAGTTCTTCGATTTTTCAACATCTCTAGTAATGCCTGCAATCGACAAACAACCATTATAGTCAGATGGAAAATGTGGTAAGTTATTGCTATCATTACCGGCCGAGCATACACATATAGCACCACTTGCAACTAATCTCTCAAATGCGAGCGCGACCGAAGTTAAGTCCTGATTATTTCTGACTTGCCAACTACAGTTGACAATAAGTCTTGGTAAAGGAAGATGGCCAGCGGACTTTGTTAACACATCCCTAGCAAGGAAACTGGAAGCAAGAAAGTTTATTGCGGTTGCCCTTTTGGCGTAGCTTGATGAAGAAGATGTATCAATCGATACAGGAAGTAGTTTTGCGGCAGGGGCAATACCAGTCGATACCCCACCGCCGATTGGTGTTGAGTCAACCAATATGCTGGAAACACTTGTGCCATGAGCCATTGGCACAGGTTGCGTGTCGCCAAAATATAGCTCGTGAGTCTTAATGTAGAGTGAGCTAGAGAACCCGGAATGCGCGAGATTAATGGGTGTATCAACGACAGCAATTACGACTCCTGCCCCGTCGTATACCGTGCCGCCCTTGTCTCGCTTAAGTAGCAAGTGATTCCATAAAGGTCGACTGGGAAGGTTGACACCATCCCCTTCCAAATCGGAAATGGCTGGCAAATCAGCCCCTACAAGGACATTGGGTTCAGCGAAGAGCACACGCTTATCAGTCTGTAGGCGCTCAAATAGCTGTCCTAGCGGAACTGAGTTGAGTAAAAATAGCCCAAACCTCCCTCGTCGGTCAAACCAGACAATTCGAAGCCCATAATCGAGACACACTTTCGCTACATCAGTAGCAGATTGCTGTGTGAACCCAATGATTGCTTCATTTTCTCGAAAAAAAACCTCACTGCCAATTGAATCCGCGAATACCCTGACATTGGATTTTGATGTTGTTGTTCCTATTTCCTCATATTTTTTAATTAACGCAGCATTTCTGAACACATCCAGCACAGGGTTTTCTTCGTAATCGCTTTGGGATAACAAGCTAAACGTCTTTGTATTTTCACGGAAAGATGTTTTAGCAACAGAAAACTCAAGTGCGGTAGCTGGTCCTTGATCTTCAAAGGTTAACTCCTTGATACGAGAACGCCCAGTTTTGTCTACCGCAGTAAGTAATGCCATGGTATTACCCTAAATATCTCGTTGGGTCGTTACGGACACGCAAAAAAAACACGCCTGTACGCCTTCTTGTTGATACCATCTGCAATCAACTCGTATGCCACACTCTGGAGGCTTTGTTGTGTGCATAGGAGTTGGAGTTAGGTGCTTCACTTGGTCGGGGACACCACAGCTTTGACCGTTCCAGTTAGCGCATGCCCCGCCTTTACACGGCGACGCGAACCGGAATCGTTTTTCAGGAGACCGATGCTTTACAGCCTCAGCGACAAACGTGGATGAGACAGGAATAGGCTGGCTCAGCAACACGACCTTATCAGTTTGAAGGGCACGACCTATTAACAAAGCACCTTCTTCACAAGGGGCACTTGGGCACAGTGCCATTGTAATTAGAACTGATTGGCCATGAAGCCAGCGATTCCTCCGCCTAGCGGTCCGCCGCGCAAACCCAAACCTTCAGTGTCATCTAGCTTGGCGAGTTCAGACTGAACTGTCGCTTGAAGGGCATTGTCAATCACATGCAGTTGAGACTGAGATAATTTTAAATCTTTTATGTCTATGATAAATAGACCATTTAATGTTTTTTCTTCGTGTTTTTTAGTCATTGAAGCGTTCCTAGTGTCTTTTTTTGGAAGACGTAAATGAGCCTAGCTTATCAACCACTCTGGGTTGATATTTTGTTAATTATTGAAACAAAAATAAACCTTGTAAAGGGGGAACGTAGAAATTTTTATTTTTGGCACAGATTACAGAGACAGAACTAGTTTTCTGTGTTTTTTTGCTTGCTATTAACGTGTTACGCTTCTAGTGTTCTATAGAACAGCATTTGGAACGAGACGCAACATATGAAGCACACGCTTGGAACAGCCGCAAAAGCTTGCGGAGTGGGGCGAACTACCATCTTGCGGGCAATCAAGACCGGCAGAATATCGGCCTTAAAGGACGATAAGGGAAGCTATGCCATAGACCCTGCCGAACTACATAGGGTTTTTCCGCCTGTTGCGTCGGAACAGACCAAAGAACATCAAATGGAACGAGACGCAACAGGCAACGGAACAGGTGGAACAGCGGTTTTGCTCGCCAAAATCGAAGGGTTGGAAGCTCTCTTGGATAGGGAGCGAGAGACTGTGACCGACCTACGCCGCCGTCTTGATGACGAAGCAGCCGAACGGCGTAGGCTTACCGCACTCCTCACCCACCAGCACGAGCCGAAGTCGGAAGCCGCATCAGTCCCCCCACAGCCGCTAGAACCAGAAGCGCCCGCCAACAAGGGCAAGCTATGGCAAAAGCTCTTTGGAAGAGTGAAGTCATGATAATATTTCAGGCACGAAAAAGGGCGCTGCCCCGCCAAGAGTTGCGCCCTTTTCCGTTTCCTATCAACCAGCCCCTAGAAGAGGAGACTAGCTTATGCCTAATACTACACCAGAAAACGACTCGCACTGCAATGGTCTTGTGATCTTGCCAGAGTCCGCGCCGTCCACGGCGGAAGACATCAGCCGCCAACAGGCCGGAGAAGAAGCCGACCGCCAGCAAACAAACCCCATCGAGTACCAGCACAGCCTACTTTGCACCCTCACACTTCCGCGCAGTCGCCAGCCGACCCGTGAATATCGCCGCGACTACCAAGGGCGTAGCCTGATCCTTGAAGCGGGGAGGCTTTGGAACGGGCAAGACTGGATTCCACAGCCATTGCCCTATGGCCCGAAGGCCCGCCTTGCTTTCATGCACATATGCAGCGAAGCCATACGGACTCGCAGCCCCTACATTGAGACCGAGCGAAGTGTACGGGCTTTTATGCAAAAGATAGGGATTGATACAGACGACGGCAGAGCATATGGCCTTTTCCGTCAACAGATGAACGCCCTAGCCGCTTGCCGTTTTATACTTGGATTCACTCAGGCAGATGGGAAGGTATGTACACTCGAAACAAAACCAATAACGAAATTTGAAGCATGGGTTACCAATGATGACGGTCAGCCAGGTTTATGGGCTTCTCTGCTTCAACTATCAGCCGATTTTTACGAAGACTTGATAAAACACGCAGTGCCGCTTTCTGGTAACGCGATTCGAGGGCTTTCACATTCTGCTTTTGCGCTTGATGTTTACAGCCTTTTTGCCTATCGACTGCATACTCTTGAAAAACCCGTTTTTGTGTCCTTTGAGCAATTTAAAGACCAGATAGGGCAGGAATATAAAAACCTAAAAGACTTCAAAAAAGAGTTATTGCCTGCTGTCAAAGCAGCACTTGAAGTTTACCCTTCCGCCAAGGTGGAACTAGCTAAGGGTGGACTGATCCTCAAGCCTTCCCCGGCCCCCATTGTGCGGCAATCTGTGGGCGTGTCGCGTGGGCTGGCCGACAAGGTGAAGGCCAGCTTGCCGCCCCCAGAGCAGGAAGTGCCGCTTTCCCTTCACCATCTGCACCCGCGCACCATCGAAACTTTCCGCAAGCTTTACCCGCGGCTTGACCCCTACGCTTGCGACATGGACTTTAGGCACTTCCTGAACACCAATGCGACGGAACAGCCCCACAATTACGATGCCGCCTTTATGGGGTTTGCCAAGAAATGGGCTAAAAATAACTGCTAGGTTCCGCCCACGGAGACAGAAAAGCCCCGCCTTGTGCTGGGCTTTTTTTGTTTACAGCTTCCCTAAAGTTCGTATCATCGCCCCCCTAAAGTTATCCACAGATTGGTTTTTTTGTTCGTGTCATCGCCCCCCCTACACTATTACAAATATCTATCGATTAGCTTTTGCGATTAGATCCTCAATTAGCCCGTGGCAACCTGTGGACAACTTCGACAGCCGACGCTCTAGCACCGACGGCAAGACACCCGATAAAGAACGATTGATCTGCCGCCAGAGGCGAAGACCGATGCGCATGGCAAACAGCCAAGCAACCAAAAGCCCAAAAGCAAGGAGTTCGCTATCGCTCACAACCCGTTTCGGAAAAAGCAAGATCAAGAGCAAAAGCGTTTTTTAAGGCGGTCGCAAGGCGAAGACGGCAGGAAACCCATAGTCATTCGTACAAACCAAGCCATCCAAAGAGCAAGATCAAGAGCGTTAAAAGCGGTTTACGCCAAGGGGGAACTGATGATCTTTGTTGAAATTCCCAACATCCTAAAAAGCAGACACACCCCGCCGTCCATCGACAAGCTGAAACCGACCGACAAGCCAAAAAGCTCAAACAAGAGCGCCAAGCCATCAAAAAAAACACGCAGGAAGCCGACACAGAGCCGCTACAAGCTTAAAACGCAACCGAACAGCAAGGGTTGTAGCGAGATTCGAGATTAAACGCCTTAAATCGGCCCTAAAGCCGGAAAACAAAGGTGCGTTTCTGGCGAAAAAGGCAAAAGGCGAGTAGTGCCGCCGTGGTCTGGTGCTGAGAGCGTGAATGGAGTAGGATTAAATCCTATTCCATCCAGTGGAGGTTTACCCATTCGCACGACCCAACAATTCAGCATCACTCTGCCCAATGAGATGGCGGACGTTGTTAAGCGCAAGGTCGCGGCTGGCGAATACGCCACCGAAAGCGAAGTGATCCGGGACGGGCTGCGCGTCCTGATGGCCCGCGACCGCGCCGTAGAAAACTGGCTCAATGAACAA
>Ga0007801_10000291_pt1 | contig 16404 bp, 15 predicted proteins | sample CryBogmetaGMA2M_FD_60372 | JGI IMG/M metagenome (GOLD analysis project Ga0007801, IMG submission 60372) | Freshwater microbial communities from Crystal Bog, Wisconsin, USA - MA2M | ecosystem: Environmental > Aquatic > Freshwater > Lake | place: Crystal Bog, Wisconsin, USA | collected 2009-07-06
AGGCCAGGAATCGTACTGGATGGTCTCGGAACTGTGGGCAAATCAAGCATTGCTACAGAACTCGGCAAAAAGTACGAACTTTCGTGGAGGAAGAATATATTGCCGCAAATCAACAATGCAATAATGAATCCAATACCTGTGGTTTATATAACGCTACCCGGTGAAATAGCAATATCTGATTTTAATAGACTTATTACAAGTTTCATGGGTATACCGGTACCGCAAAGTGCAAAGATCCCTTGGGTTAATGATCGAATTATTGATGCTACGCAAGCTTGTGGCACAACGCTATTTATCATTGATGACATACATTTTTTGCAAATGAGGAATAAGACTGCGCAGACGGTAAATAATCACCTGAAGTATCTGGCAAGTAGCACTAGCGCAACATTCATATATGCTGGAATTAATGTTGAAGGATCTGGGCTGTTAATGGAAGGTCAATCAAAAGAAATGGCATTTGCGTCTCAAACGCAGCATAGATTTAAAACTTACGCTATATCGCCATTTGAACGAAGTTCTCCCAAACTAAAAATTCTTTTGTCAAGCTTTGAGCAAAATTTACCACTTATCAAGCATAAAGCGGGCAAATTGGCTGATATGTCAGACTACATACACGACCGGACCGGAGGATTTTTTGGGTCAATTAGTGGGCTAATTCGAGAGGCCTCTTATATTGCGATAGACAAAGGGGAAGAGGCTCTAAATAGAGTCATACTTGAAAAGGTAAGACTGGATTATGCATCTGAGGCGCATAAAAAAACATCAGGATCAAGAGCCTAGATTTATTGAGCTACCTAATGCCAAAGCAGAAGCTATTACAACCATTATTCGGCATGCCACGAGCATTTCCGGTCAGAATATCGCTAGGTGATGATGAGTCACTTCTGAGTTATGTAAATAGACTTTCAGCAAGACATGATGTACCTTTAGGCTACACATTAAGTGCTCTAGGGTTGGTATCGGACTCGCGAAGGAAAAATTTAGCGGGTTTCGGTATTTCGTTAAGGGAAGAACAAGTGCATACATTCTCAGTTGTTGCAGGAATATCTGAAGAGGACACGCAATCACTATTGTTAAGTAGATATTCAAATACAGTAATAGACTTAACAAACATACATGCAGATAGTGCAGATTCTTTTAGAAAAGTCGGCGCTGATCAATGGGCGTACTTCTCCGGATCTCACTTCTGCCCGGCATGTCTTGGAGAATCTGCGGGCGTATGGAAGATATCGTGGAAATTACCATGGACATTCGCATGTATGAAGCATGGATCATTGCTACATGACAGATGTCCAGATTGCGCCGAGAGATCAGGCAGCGGGAAACGTGATAGTTCTCTATCTCCCCCGTTCCTTTCGAGAGTTGCACGTCCGGAGTACTGTGGGAATGTAATATCTGGCGGGAGGAGCATCCCTGGCAAGGGTGGAGTTCCCTGTGGATGTAAACTATCTGCAATTGATATAGATGGCAGTTCCTTAACTGAAGAAATACTCGCAACACAGTCTGTCATAAATGATTATATAACTTCACCTGACAAGATTGATAGTGGTGCTTCGAGACTCTTCTTCGAAGAAATGCGATCCATGAGTTCATTGATACTTTACCGATCCGAGGTGGACGACTTCCCAGAGCTGCCACACGACATTAGACTTGCAATTGCTGACCACATCGAGCTTAGGAACAAAGCTCAAGAGGATCGAAAAGCTGGGAAGGGTAACAACCGTCCACGAATGTATTACGGTGCTCCAACAAGTTCCAAAATAATGGCTGCAGTAGCAAGTGCGGCATTTTCTATTGTTAGTATTAAAGATCCTGAAAAACTTCGGGAAGCAATTAAAGTGCTTGGTAAAAGAACATGTGTAAGAAGTTCTTCATACAGGTATTCTGTTCCTGACTATTTTAATTTTAGTCCGCGTCTGAAAGCGGCGTTCATGTCTACTATTGCGATACGAGGATCTTTTGATAGAAGGGCAGGTTTCAAATCGCATTTGCATTTGGAGGTTGAAGAGAAGAAGGCCGAAGTTAGTATGGTGCGGTACACAGCTAAAAACCTCCCTCAGCTAATGCCAGCGAGTATTTTTGAGAAAGATTTTGTAGACCTATTTCCAAATGTGTATGAAAGGTTTGCTAGAAGATTTTGTTCTATAGCAGCTGTTAAGATTTTGGGTTATTCATGGGAAGAATCAACGAAATTACTTGGTCTTCCCATTGTAAAGAAAAGCTCAAATCAAAGGTGCATTACCATTTTAAATAATAATAAAACATATGATGTGTTTGTAGAAAAGTTATATAAATGGATCGAAAATATCTCAAATCACGAAAATATAACTGACTACGTCTATCTTAAGGATGCTTTAAAGGATTTTACAGACTTTCCGATTAAGCGCTGGGAGCATATTTGCTCGGTAAGCTCAGTTAACCCAGGTCGAAAAGGAGGTAGAAGCAAATATGCTGCCACTTGGCTATGGAGTGAACTGACGAGTGGTGACTGGACTTTGGCGCCGGCGATGAAATCATTTCCTCAGGTTAAACATCACCATGACTTTTATACTGCGTTTCTCAAAGAATTTTTGCCTCAATTAGTTGTTGCACTAAGGGAGGAAGGCAAGTTAATGATTGCAGATTTAAGATAATTTAATATTTAGAAAATGTCGTCATCATCTTGAACATCGTCAACTATTCTAAAGGTTGACTCCGGAATAATTGGATGATTTTCATCAGAATCAGAGTTGCGACCGGCCACCGGCATGTGATAGAACGGATCAGATGCTATTTCCTTCATCTCGGCATCCGGTAAATACGGAGCAGCTATTGAAGGTTTATCGCGCGCACTGGCAGCGGCGTTAATCATATTCACTGCAGCTAACTTCCTTTCTTTTCTTCCCAAAGTTTGTTGCTCGTCGATACGATTCAATATAGTATGAAGCGTCTTTTCGAGTTCCTTTTTATTATTGATATTTCCTCCATTATCCAAAATTAGTGATTTCGCATAACTTATCGTCATTTCATTGAATGGACGGTGTGTCGGTCCCATGCCTGTCCACTTTAGTTCATGCCAACGATTAAAGTTATGATCATAGAATGCTATAAAACTGCGATCACGGGGATCGTACCGCAGTGGCCATTTGCCGTTCATCTGTGTGTAATGTGATTTCTTATCCCTGTAATCATTTAAGATATCGCCATCGTAATTTAGATTTTCATAGCCGATACCATAATGTTGTATGGTTCGCCATGCAGTAGGTAATAACTCGTAGTAGAGGTTTTTATCATTCGGTACATAAAGGAAACCTGCGCGGGCTACTCCTTCTTCGAACATTTGATTTGGACATATGTGTAAATCCGGAATATTTGGTAATGAAAGACCATCATGATGTCTTTTTTGCCAATAGGTGGCAACCCATTCGCCAAACTTCATATCGATTTCATCTAAGAACCAAAATGAAGATTCAGTAACTTCTTTTCCGCGAGACCAAACGTCTGGACCTTTATATCCATCAAGATTCAATAGAAAGGATTCCCTAATTGTTTTAAAAATTCTTTCAACATGGGCTTTGTCTGTGGGGGTGTATGGTCTGGCGATATATAGATTTATACCTAAATACCGACATGCATTTGAAAATGCTTCAGATAAGAATACTCGTCCACGATCAACTATCACTGATTCAGGATGAAGAAAAGGAATTGCAGCCAATGGTATTCCAGTTGAATCGCCTTCAACTTCTATAATTATATTTTCTGGAATTCCAATATAAGACCACTCTGAATTTTTATTCCATTCGTAGCTTTTGTACTTCGGCTTTATTATGTCTGCCAACAGGAAGGCCGCATCCACTGATTTGGTGCTAACCGGAGTAAATCTCCAACCAACTATGGATCGCGTAAAAAGATCTATTGCAATTGTTAATTCAACAGGTATCCACTGAAAAGAATACGGATCCATCGCATACACATCCAATGGTGTTGAATCTATAAGCACCATTTCACCTGGTCGCGTAGCAGTAAAGTGAGAATAGGGTTTGTCTGGCCTGTTTGCGATACTCCTTCGTTGCTTTGCTGGACCAAATTGTGATCTTCCTTTTGCTAGCTCATTCAGGCGACGATTGAAGGTTGCCTCAGAGGGCAATTTAATATTATCATCGGGGAATTTTTTATCCAGTTCTTCTTCTACAAGTCTACGTATTCTTTGCTTGCTCGTATTTGATTCTTCAGTAAGATCATCTAGTATTTGTATAATTACTTTTTGGATCCTACTATCAAGTTTTGCCGTGCCTATTCTAAATTTCCGGTGATCAACAAGACCATTTATACCGCGTTCCTCATAGGATTTTTTTTGATACCATAATGTTCGAGAACTAACATTTAGTTCTTTTGCTTTTGCATCGAATCGACTATTTAAAGTCGTTTTAGTGGGATCGTATTCAATGCGTGGTTCAGTTGTCAGCGCGTCTGATGGCGTTCCTGATCTGTAGCCTGTTATAGCTTCGAGAAGCTCTTCAGCTAATGCCTTTGCTTCCCTTTCATCCGATTTTGATAAGCCTTCAACAAAAAGTGGTTCATTGCTAATATTCTCATCTTTTGATTTATAAGACTCAGAGGTTGCTAGTTCCCTTATGCCTATTCGCAAAACTTCACCTTTGCCGGAGCGTGCAACTATGATTGAACCTGCAAAAGATTCAACTATATATTTAGTTGTTTCAAATTCAAATTCCGATCCAATGGATAGTCGAGTACTATTTTTCATTGTGATATTTTTTTATACTAAATTGTTTGCTTTTTTCCCCAATCCATACCTCAGTATCGTTATTCAATAGTTGGTTCATATCGAACTTCAGTATTCTCATCCACATAAGATGAAATAATGTTGGCCTAGCGATAGTGGGGTTAATTATTGAGGACAGTAATTCTTTAATTTTTATCTTGTTATCTATTTGACTTACAATTTCTATTGCGAAAGTTTGGAAGTTTGGTGGCTTGCGTCGGTATCCTGCAAGCCAGTTCAAGTTAGCTAGAAAAATTGGGTCCGGATTGGTCATTGCTATGTACTGCCATCCAAGATCTTCACAAAGTGCGCAACAGGCTAATTTCGCTGTTTGAGCGGACTTGCTATTGAGAGTTGCTTTAGATCTAACGTTTAACAGCAAACGTTTTCCATCACTTAACCATATTAGGTAGCGCGGGGTGTGATGGAGCCTTTCTCCTTCGAATTTGAATGTAAGTTCAAATGGTTTTGGTAATATGGCCTTGATTTGTTGATCGAAGTCAATTTGCTTGAGCGCGAACATCTCAAGTCGACTCGAATACCAAATCATCTGATTCAATTGGGACATCCAAAAGAGACCAGGGATATTGTTTTGTTTGGGATGGGCTGTGGGTGCTACGTGCTGTTTGAGTTCATCACGCTCAAAATTTGCAATCAAGGCTGATTCGCGCCTTAGCACTTTCTTGTCAGAAGCAAGTGTGAAAGAAACAAGCAGGTCACTAGCGTTCAGTTCCATAGTCCGCACCACCTTCGATGTGATGGGTGCAGTCTATCAGAACTTGTGCAAAGTTGTGATTGGTTTTTGCTTTAGTGCAAAATTGCTGAAATTAATCTTGATTGACTGCAATCTTCACTGATTCCCTACACGGACAGCATCAAACCACCTGTCCCATTTTGAAGATCGGCAGGTACATGGCGACGACAATGCCGCCAATGATGGTGCCCAAGAGCACAATGATGATGGGCTCCATCAGGCTGGATATGCCGGCCACCATGTCATCCACCTCGGCTTCATAAAAATCGGCGCATTTGCCCAGCATGTGGTCGATCGAGCCCGATTCCTCGCCGATGGAACACATTTGTATCACCATGGACGGAAACAAGTTGGCGTTGCTCATGGCTGCGGTCAGGGCTGTTCCGGTGGAGACCTCCTGCTGAATCTTCTGCGTGGCGTGCAGGTAGACGATGTTGCCGGCGGCGCCGCCCACCGAGTCCAGCGCTTCGACCAGAGGCACACCGGCGGCAAACATGGTGGCCAGGGTGCGGGTCCAGCGCGCGATGCACGACTTTTCCACCAGGGCGCCGAAGATGGGTAGCTTGCGCATCAGGCGGTCCATGAATTCCTGGACCTTTTCGTTGCGTTTCCAGGATTCCAGAAAGAAGTAAACACCACCGCCCACGCCGCCAAAAATTAAATACCAGTAGCTGACAAAAAATTCGCTGATGGCAATGACCACCAGCGTGGGTCCGGGCAACTCGGCACCAAAACCGGCGAACACCGTCTTGAACGATGGCACCACAAAAATCATGATTACGGCGACCACCACAAAGGCCACGATCAGCACCGAGATAGGGTACATCAGGGCCGACTTGATCTTGGACTTGATGGCCTCGGTTTTTTCCATGTAGACCGCCAGCCGATCCAACAACTGGTCCAGAATACCGGCGGCCTCACCGGCCTCGACCAGGTTGCAATACAGGTTGTCGAAGTACAGCGGGTACTTGCGAAACGCGGTGCTCAGCGAGGTGCCGGTTTCGACGTCGCCGCGTATATCATTGAGTAGCTTGGTGACACTGACATTGGGATTGCCCCGGCCGACAATGTCAAAGGCCTGCAACAAGGGCACACCGGCCTTCATCATGGTCGCCAACTGGCGTGTAAAGATTGCCATGTCCTTGGGCTTGATGGCCTTGCCCGAACGCATGCGGCGCTTCTTGATCTTGGTCGGTGTGACACCCTGGCGGCGCAGGGCAGCCTTGACCTGGTTTTCGCCGCCGGCCCGAATTTCCCCGCGCACCTGCTTGCTGTTGCGGTCCTTGCCTTCCCACTCGTAAACCACTTCCTTGTTGTTTACCGTTTTAGTGGTGGCCATGGGTTCCCTTGGGTTGCTGCTTATTCATTCGTGACAGCCAGAACTTCTTCCAGGGAGGTCAGTCCCAAGCGCACCTTGTGCAGGCCCGATTGCCTCAGGGAACGCACGCCTTCGAGTTCGGACTGCTTGGCAATGTCGAGTGCGCTGCCGTCGGCCAAAATAATGCGCTGAATCGCCTCGGTGATCGGCATCACCTGGTAAATGCCCAGGCGGCCCTTGTAACCCATATTGCAGACCGAGCAGCCGACCGGGTGGTAAGGCTTCCAGCTACCGTCCAGCGCCTCAGGCGCAAAGCCGGCATCCAGCAGCGCTTGGCGTGGAATCTCGGCGGGCTGGCGGCAGTTCATGCACAACCTGCGTGCCAGGCGCTGGGCCGTAATCAGGATCACGCTGGAGGCGATGTTAAAGGGCGCTATGCCCATGTTGCGCATGCGCGTCAGCGTGGCCGGCGCATCGTTGGTGTGCAGGGTGGACAGCACCAGGTGTCCGGTTTGCGCCGCCTTGATGGAAATGTCGGCCGTTTCCAGATCGCGGATTTCACCGACCATGATGATGTCCGGGTCCTGGCGCAGAAAGGACTTCAGGGCCACGGCAAAGCTCAGGCCGGCCTTTTCATTGACATTGACCTGGTTCACGCCGGGCAGGTTGATTTCAGACGGGTCCTCGGCCGTGGCGATATTGACGCCCGGCCGGTTCAGCAGGTTCAGGCATGTGTAAAGCGACACCGTCTTGCCGGATCCTGTGGGGCCGGTCACCAGAATCATGCCGTAGGGCCGCTCAATGGCCTTGAGCAGGCGCTCCTTTTCTTCCGGCTCGTAGCCCAGCGCATCAATCCCGAGCTTGGCGCTGGACGGGTCCAGAATCCGGATCACGATCTTTTCGCCAAACAGGGTGGGCAGGGTGCTGACGCGGAAATCGATGACCCGGTCGGGCCCAACCTTGAGCTTCATGCGCCCGTCCTGCGGAACCCGCTTTTCCGAGATGTCCATACGCGAGATCACCTTGATGCGCGAGGCCAGCTTTTCCTTGATGGCCACCGGCGGACTGGCGATTTCGCGCAACTGTCCATCGATGCGAAAGCGCACGCGGTAGGTGTGTTCGTAGGGCTCAAAGTGCAGGTCGGAGGCGCGCATGCTGAAGGCATCCAGCAGCATCTTTTGCAGAAAGCGCACCACCGGCGCATCTTCCACCTCGGCCGTGGCCTGCTGGGTCTCGATGATGGAGTCCGAGGCGTGGTCATCAAACTCGAAGTCGCCACCGATGATGCTTTCCATCGCCTCGCTGGCCGAGACCGAGTTGGCGTCGACCATTTTGGACAGCTTGTCGTATTCCGCGATGATCCAGTCCACGCCCATCTGGGTGGAGAATTTGATTTTCTCGGCGGCACGCTGATCGCTGGGATCGGCCGTGGCCACCATCAGCCGGTTGTTGCGCTTGCTCAGCACCACCAGGCGGAAATCTTGGCAGGTCTTTTGGTCCAGCAAGCCCTTGGGCAGACGCTGGGTATCTATGGCGTCCAGATTGACCAGGGGCGCGGCAAAGGCCTGCGACAGGGTGTGGGCCAGGTCTGAAGCGGATACGACACCGGAGCCGACCAACTCCGAGATGAAGCTGGTCTTGTTGGCCAGGGATTTGCTGTAAATGTCTTCGGCGGCCTTTTGCCCCAGCTTGCCGGCCGCGACCATGGCGCGTCCAATGCCAGGCAGCGCGATCCCGTTGGAATCTTGCAGCAGTGAATCGACGAGGGTGGCCATGGGCTACAGCATAGCGAAAAATATCAGCGCGTCAGGCTGGCAAAGGCCGCACCGGCCTGGTCCTTGGCAGAAAGGCGCGGCACCAAGCCACCCAGCTGCCAATCAATCGCCAGCGTCGCGTCATTCCAGGCAATGCAGCGTTCATGCTCGGGTGCATAGTATTCGGTGGTCTTGTACAAAAATTCCGCGGTCTCGCTCAACACCACAAAGCCATGGGCCAGGCCGGCCGGAATCCAGAGCTGGCGCTTGTTTTCGGCGCTCAAGATTTCGCCCACCCACTGACCAAAGGTTGGTGAACCCTTGCGGATGTCCACCGCCACATCCAGCACCATGCCCTGCGTCACCCGCACCAGCTTGCCCTGGGGCTGCTGCACCTGGTAATGCAGGCCGCGCAGCACGCCCTGGGACGACTTGCTATGGTTGTCCTGCACAAACTGCGTCTTGACACCGGTGGCTTGCTCAAACACCTGGTGGTTGAAGCTCTCAAAGAAGAAGCCGCGCTCGTCGCCAAACACCTTGGGTTCGAGCAGCATCACATCGGCGATTTTTGTGGGAGTGGCTTTCATCCGTAGACCTTTTCGCTCAGCAGACGCAGCAGGTACTTGCCGTAACCCGACTTTGCCAGGGGCTTGGCCAGGGCTTCGAGCTGGGCATTGTCAATCCAGCCATGGCGCCAGACGATTTCTTCGGGGGCTGCGACCTTCAGGCCCTGGCGGTTTTCAATCGTGTAGATGAATTGGCTGGCCTCCAGCATGGACTCATGCGTGCCGGTGTCCAGCCAGGCATAGCCCCGGCCCATGGTCTGCACATCGAGCTGGTTCTTGTCCAGATACAGGCGGTTCAGATCGGTAATTTCCAACTCGCCACGGGCGCTGGGTTTCACCTGTTTGGCCAGTTCCACCACCTGGCTGTCATAGAAGTACAGGCCGGTAACGGCATAACGGCTCTTGGGCGCTGTGGGCTTTTCTTCCAGGCTGATGGCCCGGCCCTGGGCATCAAATTCCACCACGCCATAGCGCTCGGGGTCGTTCACCGCATAGGCAAACACCGTCGCACCATGGGTCTGCTGGCTGGCACCTTGCAGCAGCGTGGCAAAGTCATGGCCGTAAAAAATATTGTCGCCCAAGACCAGGGCGCTGGGTGCGCCGTCCAGAAACTTCTCGCCGATCAGAAAAGCCTGGGCCAGGCCGTCGGGTGAGGGCTGCACCGCGTATTCAATGCGTATGCCCCATTGGCTGCCATCTCCCAGCAGCTGCTCAAAGCGCGGCGTGTCCTGCGGCGTGGAAATCACCAGCACCTCGCGAATGCCGGCCAGCAGCAGCACACTCAAGGGATAATAAATCATGGGCTTGTCGTAGATCGGCAGCAATTGCTTGCTGACCACCTGCGTTGCCGGATAAAGCCGGGTGCCGGAGCCCCCGGCCAGGATGATGCCCTTGCGCTGTGTAGCGCTGTTGCTTGCTTGCGTTGTCATGGTTATTGTTTCCCTGTGATTTCTGTCAGCATGCGCGCCACGCCACTCTGCCAGTGCGGCAGGGTCAAACCAAAGGCTTCTCTGAGCTTGGCTGTGTTCAGGCGCGAATTCAATGGCCGCTGGGCCGGTGTCGGATAGCTGGCTGTGCTGGTGGGCGCTACCTGCTCATGGCCGGCCTTGAGGCTGTGACCCAGAGCCTGCGCAGTTTGCAGCACAAACTTCGCATAGCCGTGCCAGTTGGTTTCGCCACTGGCAACGCAGTGGTAAAGCCCGGCCAGTTCCGGTTTGGCGGTTGCCGCGCGGATGACATGGGCCGTGACGTCGGCCAGCAGCTCGGCCGATGTGGGTGCACCAAACTGGTCATCAATCACGGTGAGGCTTTCGCGCTCACCTGCCAGGCGCAGCATGGTCTTGGCAAAGTTGCCACCGCGTGCGGCATAGACCCAGCTGGTGCGCAGCGTGATGTGTTTGGGGTTGGTCGCAACGGCCTGTTCGCCTTCGAGCTTGGTCTGGCCGTAGACGCTCAAGGGGCCGGTAGCATCGCTCTCTCGCCAAGCTGTGCTGCCGCTGCCATCGAACACGTAGTCGGTTGAATAGTGAATCATCCAGGCGTTGAGCTTGAGGGCTTCAGCCGCCAGCACAGCCGGAGCCAGAGCATTGAGGCTGCGGGCGAACTCGGGTTCGCTCTCGGCCTTGTCCACGGCCGTGTGGGCCGCAGCATTCACGATCACGTCGGGCTTGACCGCCTGCACCGTGGCCGCCAATCCGTCCAAATCGCTGAAACTCCCGCATAAGCCTTGCGGATTCTGGGCCGAATCAAAGTCCAGCGCCACCACTTCGCCCAGCACCGACAGGCTGCGCTGCAACTCCCAGCCGACCTGGCCGCCACGTCCAAAAAGAAGAATCTTCATGCTGCAGTACCGGCAACAGCGCCTTCGCCATACTGCTGGCTGACCCAGTCGCGGTAGCCACCGCTTTGCACATTGGCCACCCAATCCGGGTTGTCCAGGTACCACTGCACGGTCTTGCGGATGCCGGTATCAAAGGTCTCGGCCGGCTTCCAGCCCAGTTCCTTTTCAATTTTTGATGCGTCGATGGCATAGCGCCGGTCGTGGCCGGGGCGGTCCGTCACATAGGTGATCTGGTCCACATAAGGCTTGCCGTCGGCGCGGGGCTTGAGTTCATCGAGCAGGGCGCACACGGTGTGCACGATTTCCAGATTGGGCTTTTCATTCCAGCCGCCCACGTTATAGGTCTCACCCAAGGCACCCGCCTCCAGCACGCGGCGGATGGCGCTGCAGTGGTCCTTCACATACAGCCAGTCACGGATCTGCTGGCCGTCGCCATACACCGGCAGGTTCTTGCCGGCCTGGGCGTTGACGATGATCAGCGGGATCAGCTTTTCGGGGAAGTGGAACGGGCCGTAGTTGTTGGAGCAGTTGGTGGTCAGCACCGGCAGACCGTAGGTGTGGTGGTAGGCGCGTACCAGGTGGTCGCTGGCCGCCTTGGACGCCGAATACGGGCTGTTGGGCTCGTAGCGGTTGGTCTCGGAAAAGGCCGGGTCGGTCTTGGACAGCGAGCCATAGACCTCGTCGGTGGAAACATGCAGAAAGCGAAAGGCGGCTTTTGCATCGGCCTCCAGGCCGCCCCAATAAGCGCGCACGGCTTCGAGCAGATTGAAGGTGCCGACGATATTCGTCTGGATGAATTCACCGGGCCCGGAGATGCTGCGGTCCACATGGCTCTCGGCGGCGAAGTTCAGCACGGCGCGGGGTTGGTGCTGGGCCAGGAGCGACGCGACCAGGGCCGCATCACCGATGTCGCCCTGCACAAAAATGTGGCGAGCGTCACCGTTGAGCGAGGCCAGGTTCTGCAGATTGCCAGCGTAGGTCAGCTTGTCCAGGTTGATGACGGGCTCGTCCGATTGCGCCAGCCAGTCCAGAACAAAATTGCTGCCGATAAAGCCGGCTCCGCCAGTGACCAAGATGCTCATTATTCCATTCCCCAAAAAATACGGTTATTGTCACCTACGCGGGGTTCCAAAAGCTGGGGTGTTGCGGCCGACTTAGACTGACCCTGTGCAAATCAGTTGAAATCGCGGCGCAACACAGGTTCTCTGACCGAGGGGGTGGTTCACTGGTAATCGGCAGCCTGGGTCAAGTTCGTGTCGGCGCTAACAAACAGTCGTTGGTCCCAAATTACCTGCTGGTTTTTAGCAATCAAAATCCTGGTGGCATCTGGATGTATGGGGTTCACTACGGCATTCCATTCGAGCTTGGCGACAACAGATGGCACCAGCAAGACCGCGCTCCTGGCCTCTTTCAGCCACCGGTCGCCGAAGTTGCGGGCAATGGAGACGTCCTCGGTATCCCAACCTGCAGGCAGTGAGCTTGTGTCTTGGCGTTCTACTGCCACATCGGCCGGTACATCGGCAACGACATAGCAGTGTGTAGAAGGTACGCGCCCAATATTGGCGTGCACCAATATTTCCAGCATGCAGCAAGCGTAGCTCAACGAGCCGTAAATGGCTGGCTTGCCCGGGCTGTTCCAGCGCCCACCAACCATTGCAGCACCCGTACCGTCCCACAGTGCATGGCGGCTGTCCCCAATCCGGAAGATCTGCATCAGGCGGAAATTCCGTAGAAGAGCTTCCATAGCAACTCTTCGACACGCCGGGCGCCCAGCTCGGTCATGGATACATCTAGAGGCGTGCTTCCCTTGAGCATCGGGTGTGGCGTATTCATGAACACGCGAGCATCGTCTTCACTGTCCCAAACATATTGCGCAGTGGCAAAAATCCGTGCAAGGCGCTCCGTCTTTTCGGACTCATCCGGGTTTAAATTCACCTTGCGACGCTTGTACGTTGCTTCAGGAATGATTCGATAAATCAGCTTTTTGCGATCTTCAGCACTGGAGAAAAAGCGCTCGACGCTTGATCTCAATGCATCCTTGGGTAGTCCATGTGAGACCAGTTCATCCAATTCCGCAAAAGAATGTGGAGCCGTGTCAAGCGACATAACGGAAGCAATTCGTTCGGCTGAAACAAGGATCATGGCGTTCTCTATTGGGTATCAATTGATACCTACATCATAGGTCATTTGAATCCGTTGTGTTCGTTCTTCTTTGCTCAAAGCAACTGCTGGTCAGAACAATCGAAGTGGTGGAGGGGCAGCATTGAAAGGGCCCTGTTGATGTTCCTAAAAAGCCCACATACTGACCGCTTTTCAAGCCTTGGTTTGCGTAACGCAGGGCTAGGCTTGAGCGTCGCACCTAGGGCACATCTTCATGACTATCAGTTCACTTCTCAGTGGCACCAGCTCCAGCCTTCTTGGTAGTAGCAGTGGCAGCAGCACCGCATCCCAGGCCAGCACTTCTAGCACTACCAGCACGGCTGCCAGCACGGTCTCGCCCTTTCTGGCCCAGGCGGAGCAACGCATACAGTCCGATGCGGCCGTCACCACGGCACAGATTTCCAAATTTGGCCTACTCAAGTCGGCGCTATCAAGCGGCCAGCTCGCGGCCAAGGCCATGACGACGCTCACCAGCGCCACCAAGCCAGCAGATGTCACCACGGCGCTGGGCAACTTCTTCAACACCTTCAATGCCTCGGTCAGTGCCGCCAACTCGGCAGCCACTGCCACCGGTTCCAGCTCCCAATCGGCGCGTGCCACGCTTTTGGTACGCGACCTCAAGTCTGCCCTGAGCGCTGATCCAGCCAGCTCGGCCGCGCTGAAAAAGCTGGGCCTGACGATTCAGACCAACGGCAGCCTGGTGCAGGACGCCAAGAAATTTGCCGCATCCTTGGCGTCCGACCCCAGCGGCACGCTCGCCGCCATGGCAAAAATCGGCAGCAAGGTGGATTCGGTCAGCGGCAAGGAACTCGCCACCGGCGGGACGGTGGGTGCAGCACTTGCCACGCTCAATGCCAAAAACACCAGCCTGACGGCCCAACAATCAGCGCTGCAGGCCCTGAACCAGGCCATGGCGGCGAGCGCTGCCGCGAGCTCCACTTCCACGCAATCCAGCACCGGCGTTGCGGCCTACCAGTCCACCATGAACGGCTTCTGACAAATTAGACCGCATTGGCAGGCATACTGTGGCCATGACAGACCAAGCTTCCGATGCGCATTTTTCCAGGCCCTTCGCCATCAGGCTTCTGCTGGCCAGACCCAGGCTTTTTTCCAGCATCGCCATAGGCATTGCCACCGCCTTGCTGCTGCCCGAATCGCTGGCCCAACAGGCCGTCACCCGGGCCATCATCGGTTGGAATGTGTGTGCTGTCCTGTACCTGGTGCTGGCCATGAAGATGATGTTTTGGTCCAGCCATGAGCGCATGCGTACAAGGGCGCTGCAGCATGACGAGGGCAGCACCGTCGTTCTGCTGCTGGTGATTACCGCCGCCCTGATGTGCATTGGTGCCATCGTGGCCGAGCTGGCCGTCGTCAAGGATCTCAAGGGAACCATACGCTATGCCCATATCGCCTTGGCCGCTCTGACCATCGCCAGCTCTTGGGCCTTCACCCAAACCATGTTTGCGCTGCACTACGCCCATGACTACTATGTCAGCGCCATCCACGGTGAGCATGGCGGGCTGGACTTTCCCGGTGGCCACCCGCCCGACTATGGTGACTTTTTATATTTCGCCAGCGTCATAGGCACCTCGGGCCAGACCGCCGATGTCAGCTTCAGCAGCCGCAAGATGCGCCGCACCGGCACCGTGCACTGCGTGCTGGCCTTCTTCTTCAACACGACGCTAGTCGCCTTGACCATCAACATCGCGTCCGGTCTGTTTTAAGGCACTCATGGGCGGTCTGGCGCAATTAGTGTGAGGCAATCTGCAGCAAGGCCTGGATGCCCATCAGCGCACCCACCAGCCCCATCAATGCGCTGGAGAAGTAGGGCATCTTGCGGGCGATGTCGCCGAACTTGCCCTTGCCCAAGCGCTTGCCCACATGGCGCGCGCCCCATGCGGCAATGACGCCTACGCTCACCAGGGAAATGGCCAAGCCCAAGCTGAAGCTCGCCACCAGCGCGAAGCCCAGCGAAAAGCGTTTCAAATGCAGGCAAATCATCAGGATAGTGACCGAGGCAGGGCAGGGCACCAAGCCCCCGGTGAGTCCGAACATGGCAATTTGCCCGGTGGTGACGTTGCGCCCGGCGAAGCGGCGCTTGATGTCTTCGGCGTGCGCCCTCTCGTGTGCATCCTGATAGCTTTCATCGCCATCATCGTGCTCGTGCTCGTGCTCGTGATCATGGTCATGGTCATGTGGCCCGTGGTCATGCTCGTGATCGTGTCCATGCTCATGCGCCGCGGAAACGTCCGAGCGGGTGCGTAGGAACATCCAGATCGACACGCCGATGACGACCACGGCAGACAAAAGCATGAAGTAGGGCTCGGCCTTTTCTGCAATCAGCTCATTGCCAAACTGCAGTGCGGCCGCCGCCAGCGCCCACACGATCAGCGAATGCGACAGCGCGGCGCACAGGCCCAGCAGGGCAGCCTGGGCCACGCTGCCGCGCACGGCAATGATGAACGACGCCATCATGGTCTTGGAGTGGCCGGGCTCCAGCCCATGCAGCGCGCCCAGCAGAATCGCCGTGGGAATAAAGACCCACAGATTCGTGGCTCCCTGTTGAATGAGTTCTGCGATAGGGGGCATGGGGATGGACTGAAAAATGGGCTGAGAGGGGATCAACGATGATCGGATGTAGTATTGGAAACCCTGTACCCACTACAGAGTCAAGCGTAATCGGGCGCAGGCTGTGCAGCATTCTGGAGACACCTATGAAAATCGGAGAACTGGCGCACCAGACCAATACCCAGGTTGAAACCATCCGTTTTTACGAGCGCGAGGGCCTGCTGCCTGAGCCTGGGCGCAGCGGCGGCAACTACCGCATCTACGGCGAGGAACATGGCGAGCGGCTGTTGTTCATTCGGCATTGCCGTGGCTTGGACATGACACTTGATGAAATACGGGTGCTGCTTCGTTTCAAGGACGCTCCTACCGAGAACTGCAGCGTCGTCAATGAGCTGCTGGACCAGCACATCGGCCACGTTGCCGCCCGCGTGCGGGAATTGCGGCAGCTTGAAAAGCAGCTTAAAAGCCTGCGTGAAGCCTGCTTTTGCGCCCAGGAGGCCCAACACTGTGGAATCCTGAACGAGCTGACCGTGATTTCCAAAAAGCCGGCCATCACCCATGGAAGTGCGGGTCATGTGCATGGCGCCCACTCTGGCCATGGTGCCCTGCCACCAGGACACAGGCATTGATGGTGTGGTCGGGGTGAGAGGATTCGAACCTCCGATCTCTTCGTCCCGAA
>Ga0007801_10000292_pt1 | contig 16366 bp, 18 predicted proteins | sample CryBogmetaGMA2M_FD_60372 | JGI IMG/M metagenome (GOLD analysis project Ga0007801, IMG submission 60372) | Freshwater microbial communities from Crystal Bog, Wisconsin, USA - MA2M | ecosystem: Environmental > Aquatic > Freshwater > Lake | place: Crystal Bog, Wisconsin, USA | collected 2009-07-06
TTCTAGGCCTGCAACGCTGATAAAATCCTTAGTATTTCTGGTGACTAGCTTTAAATTATGCACCAAAGCTGACGAAGCGATTAGGCCGTCAATTGCCGGTATATTTGCACGTGCACTGATGCAGCCCCATTTATCAGCAACTCTTGAATCTATGTTAATTATCCTTCCATCAAAATATTCTGCTAAATCTATTTCCAACCACTGGATAATTCTCTGTTTTTTACTATCATCAACTAATATTTCTATCCCTTTTCTTATCTCTCCTAGCGTCAAAACACTCAAACAAAATTTGCTAATATCAATGGAAGATAGCCACTCTAGTACTGAGTGATTAGGGGAAGCTTTAATAGTTTCAGAAATAATGTTTGTATCAAGTAAGTACATCATAAATCAAGCTCACGGATCCCAGATCTATCCCTTTCTAGCTCTAAATTTATGTTATATAATGGCGAATTTTTAAAAAATGAAACAATATCAGCTTTGTTATTCAAAAGTGCATTATATTTTTCCATACTCATAGCAACAATCTCAGGAACTCCTCTCCTAGAGATTATCTGAGGCCTAAGTTTTGCATCACGAATTAATTTAGTTAATTTAGCTTTTGCTTCTTGGATTTGCCAGACTTTCATTACCCCACCTCTATATAACTAGTCACACTAGTCATTATAACTAATTTTAATAAGAAAGGCAATAATTTTGTTCATATCATCTACCCAGGGCAGTTTAAAAGTTGTAATAAAAGTTGAGAGCGTGTCATCCCGGAAATTAGGCTAGCACGAAGCGATAGCTGAGTATTTGCTAGCCTTATTGTCCGGGATTAATCTCATTAGGGGCTCTCTTAAGAAAAATGAACTTAAATCTCAATATAAATATTGCTCGATTCTTTCAACAATTTCAATAGCACTCTCTTTTGCCGAGAGTTTAGATACGTCTATAGTAATTAAATTTGGATGCCTTACATCAATTAACATATTTTCTGTACAATTTTTAAGCGCTTCAACCCTAGAAATGCTTTTAAGCTCAAGCTGACGTTCAGGGCTCGCATGTCTTTCTATTATAACTTCCTTCTTGCATTCTATCTTAACTGGAACAAATATACTACCTCTCTTGCTGGCAATGGACTCTACTTTTTCATAGAGTTTTTTGTGCATTTCATTTTCTTGAAATAATTGATCGGTAATGACAAAGCTCTGATGCATACGGCAAATATCTAAAATTGCATCGAGCATAATTAGCCAAATAGAACTTACATGTTTAGTCGAACGTTGCTTAACTTTTTCACTTTTATTGACTATCTTGTAGATTAAATCGAAGACCAGCCCCTGATCGATATTTTTAATCCCAGTAAGCTTTACTATTTCTTTCGAAATTGCCGATTTACCAACTCCTGAATAACCTATTAGATAGATTATAATGCCACTATAGATATCTTCCATACTAATTCCCTCGGACCAATTTTTGATACTACTGCACAATCATTAACAAATTATGAAAAAGCTCTTGGTATAAAAAGATTAATATTGTAATATGTCGTTTTGTAAATTCACCTAAACCTTCAATAAACCATATGGCACTAACGATAGGAAACATAGATCTCGAGCATAATGTAATTTTAGCGCCCATGTCAGGCGTCACCGATATGCCATTTCGCAAACTGGTAAAGCAATTTGGGGCAGGACTCGTAGTTTCGGAAATGATTGCTTCTCGGGCAATGATCATTATGACACGCGATTCATTAAAGAAATGTGCGATCTCCGCGCAAGAAGATGTAACATCTGTGCAGCTAGCTGGCTTTGAACCTGAAGTAATGGCAGAAGCTGCTCGTCTGAATGAAGAAATGGGCGCTAAGATTATTGATATTAATTTTGGTTGCCCGGTGAAAAAAGTGGTCAATGGCTTTGCCGGCTCAGCCTTAATGAAAGACGAACCTCTCGCTACCGCTATCTTAAAGGCCACAGTTAATGCCGTAAAGATCCCGGTCACCCTAAAAATGCGTATGGGCTGGGATGATAATAATAAAAACGCCCCTAAACTCGCCAAAATTGCCGAAGATTTAGGGATTAAACTCGTCACCATCCATGGGCGTACAAGGTGTCAAATGTATAAAGGCTCGGCTGACTGGAAATTTATTCGTGAAGTTAAAAATGCCGTTTCCATCCCAGTAATTGCCAATGGAGATATTTGTACTTTGAGTGATGCCGATAAATGCCTCAACGAATCTGGGGCTGATGGGATCATGATAGGTAGAGGTACCTATGGCAAGCCCTGGCTAATTCAGCAAGTGATTCACTATTTGAAAACTGGGCAGAAGCTAGATCCGCCATCAATTAAAGAGCAATTAGCTACAATACTTGCTCATTATGACGATATGATAGAACATTATGACATTGTCCATGGAGTGAGAATTGCCCGAAAACATATTGGCTGGTATAGTTCTGGCCTACATGGTTCATCGGAGTTTAGGCAAACAGTAAATAGCTTTACTGATCCTACGCAAGTAAAAGAATATGTTAATGATTTTTATCGTCAATTTTTGTAAATATGGCAGCAGAATCTAGTCTGATTAGTATTAATTATACCTCGATACTAGATAAAAACTGGGCTGAGCAACCTATTGATCCTAGAAAATTGCAACATTTAATGCAAAAAACTGGTCTTCCTGAAATTATCGCCAGAATAATCTCTGCTAGGGAAATCGCAGTTAATGAAATCGAGGATTTTCTTACTCCCACAATACGCAATACTTTGCCAGACCCATTTCATTTAAAAGATATGGATAAAGGCGCACAGCGCATTGTTGATGCAATCTTGCAGGGTGAGACCATAGCTATTTTTGGCGATTATGATGTTGACGGAGCCACTTCCTCTGCCCTGCTCGCAAGATTTTTTGCGGCTCTCGGTGCAAGCTATCTCGTCTATATACCTGATAGGGTTAAAGAAGGTTACGGGCCCAACATTAAAGCCCTAATGGAGCTAAAATCTAAAGGGGCGAGTGTTATAATAACAGTTGATTGCGGCACAACTGCAAACTTAGTGCTCAATGAAGCAAGCACAAATGGCATTGACGTAATTGTCATTGATCATCACCAAAGCTCTACCGAGTTACCAAAAATCTGTGCCTTAATTAACCCCAACCGTATCGATGAAACCTCAGAATATCGCTATTTAGCTGCCGTTGGAGTAACTTTTTTGGTGACTGTTGCAGTAAATATAATGCTCAAAAAAGCAAATTTTATTACCTACAAACTCCCCGATTTGCTGGGCATGCTTGATATCGTCGCTCTTGGCACGGTATGTGACGTGGTACCACTGCGTGGTCTTAATCGAACTTTTGTAGTGCAGGGATTAAAAGTTCTAGCGAAAAAAGGAAATATTGGACTCTCCTTTCTAAGTGAGGTTGCTAAATTAAACGGCGAGCCCAATTGCTATCATTTAGGTTATCTACTAGGACCCAGGATTAATGCTGGTGGCAGAGTCGGAAAATCTGACCTCGGGGTAAAGTTACTAACTACCAATGACGAATATGAAGCTATAAGAATCGCTAAACAGCTTGATGAATATAATAACGAGCGAAAATCAATTGAAATTGATATTTTAGACCAGGCCATGCGGCAAGCAGAGGAAAAATCAACATCTAACCAGGTACTGGTAATTATTGGTGAAAATTGGCACCAGGGCGTAATTGGCATTATTGCTAGCCGTGTTAAGGAAAAATTTAATATGCCCTGCGCTATTGTTACACTGATGGGAGAGATGGGAAAAGCTTCTTGCAGATCGGTCAAAGGCTTTGATTTTGGGCGCGCAGTTACCAATGCCAAGCTAGAGTCAATTCTTCATGAAGGTGGTGGCCACGCCATGGCAGCAGGCTTTACTATCGCGCGGGATAAAATTTCTCTCTTACAAAGCTATTTAAATAGCAAATTCGCAGAAAGCCAAGAATTTATGGATCCTCACATTAGCCATTTCTCAGCAATTATCGCCATCGATGGCATAACTAGCCATCTCGCCAAATTGATTGAATCGGTTGGTCCTTTCGGCTCAGAAAGCCCAGAACCTAGATTTATGATAAAAAATATTTTTATCCATAAACTAGATATATTTGCCAGCCAACATGCCAGGCTTCTTATCGGAAATTCACATTTAAAAGTGGGAAAAATGCTAGTTGCTACTGCCTTTAGAATAACAGATAGCAAAATTGGGGAGATCTTATTATCCGGTAAAAAAGGCAATTTCCATGTCATCGGTTATTTACGAATGAATTACTGGAATGGTAATGAAAAGGTCGATTTCGTTATAGATGATTTGATCGAAGGTTAATAGAGGTGCACTATGAAAACTAATATACACAAATGGGGTAATAGCTTAGGAGTAAGAATTGCGGCGCGATAGTCGAATTATCAGTTAAGAATAACTCCATTATTTTAACACCTAAGGAATATGTCTTAGATGATATGTTGAACCAGGTAAATGAAAAAAATAAACATCATCTTTTATGGGAAGAGGATGATGCTAGATAAAAGCTTGTAAATTAGTTTATTGAAGGCGTGTCATCTCCGACCTTAGTCTATGCTCAAGTAGAAAGAATGTTTGTTTTGAGCATTTTTTATTGACTTATTAAAATGCTCATTACACACTATACTTAATTTTGAGCATAGAACTAAGATAACATGTTAAATTCAATTTTTATCGGTCGTAAGACTGAACTCGAGCGCCTAAAGACTTTATATAGAAAGAAAGCACCTAGCTTAGTAGTGGTTAATGGAAGACGCCGAATTGGAAAAAGTCGCCTTATCTGCGAATTTGCTTCAGTTAATAATGGACAAAGGTTTTGGAGCTTTGCTGCTCTTGCACCTCAAGATGGTGTGAACGCACAGGAACAAAGAGATCATTTTGCCCGCCAGCTATCATTGATGCTCAAAGTTCCGCCAATGACTTTCCTTGATTGGAGTGATGGCTTTGAGCATTTAAGCCTTCATATAGAATCTGGGGATATTATACTCTTTGATGAGATTTCCTGGATGGGAACAAAAGATCCAACCTTTATTCCCAAGCTCAAGGCTTGGTGGGACAAACAGAAAATACATATTGTATTTGTGCTTTGTGGCTCAGTCTCAACTTGGATTGAAGAAAATATTATAAAAAACACTGCATTATTTGGACGTATAAGTCTAAGCCTCACTTTGGAACCTTTAACCATAACTGAAAGCGCTGAATTTTTAAGAAAAATAGGCATGAAGTTATCAAGCTACGATACATATAAGTTACTTGGTATTTTAGGAGGTGTACCGTGGTATTTAGAACAGTTAAATTCGCAAATCACAGCTGATGAAAATATCAGGCAGCTAGCTTTTGAGAAAAGTGGATTATTGGTCAAAGAGTTTGATCTTATCTTTCACGATTTGTTCAATGGTAAAGGCACCACTTACAAAAGGATACTTGATTGCTTAAAAGATGGCGCTCAAACACTAGCAGAAATACGTGAGCTAATAGAATTTGCTCATAGTGGAACCTTAAGTAAAATGATGGAACATCTAATTATTGCCGGCTTTGTACAAAAGCAATCTTTATGGTCCTTTAAAACAGCCAAGCCTTTAAAGCAGAGCTTATATCGAATTATAGATCCTTACTTGAGATTTTATCTCAAAATGATAGAGCCTAATCTCTCCAAAATTTCAGTGGGTGGCTTTCATGGGGTTAACTTGCAAGCATTTCCTGTGTTTGATGCACATTTAGGATTGCAGCTTGAATATCTACTTTTACAAAATCGCCATCTCATTATAAAAGAAATTGGAATTGATGGGTTAGATATTGTATCTGATGGCCCGTATAGGCAACATATAACTGCCACTCAAAAAGGATGTCAGATTAATTATCTGGTTCAAACTTCAACAAAGAACCTGTTCATTTGTGAATTCAAATTTAAAAGACGAGAAATTAGTGGAAATATAATTAGCGAGATGCAAGAAAAAATATCGGCGCTAAAAGTACCAAGAGGCTTTGCATGCGTGCCAGTATTATTTCATTTGAGTGGAGTAACTGATAACGTTGACACATCTTCTTATTTTTATCGCATTATTGACATTAGTGATTTTTTGGATGGTAATTAGGGGAATTAGCCACTATTTTTAACTTTACAACCATGGCATGGCAACCTAGAATAACAAATCGTAACTACTTCTAAATCCCTAGGAACTAGAATGAAAAAAATAATTTTTTACCCCGCAATAATAATTAATTTATTTTTTTCTACCCAACTTCTAGCCCAAGAATCAAAATCTCCACTATATTTTCAATTTGGCACTGGCATTGCAATAAATAATGGCAAGGAAACGGATAGTGAACCTTCAACTAAGCCTGCTAAAATAAAACATGATAATGTTCAGGCTTTTTCAGCATCTCTTGGCTATATATACACACCAAACATTAGGTTTTCTGTAAGCTTAGATTATTTGCCTGAGTGGAAAATTTCTTCAAATAACATAGATAGTTATGGTCTTCAAACTTATTACGACACGGAACTAAGCTCTCTTGCCTCACGCTTCAATGTCTATTATGACTTTGCTGAAATAGCTAATTCAGTAATTGTCCCTTATGTAACAACTGGCCTTGGGATCAGCATCAATCATGTGGGTAATGTCGAGGAATTTATAGATGGCGAGCTGAGTGGCGTTGCGTTTGGTAATAGTAAGTCAAATTTTACCTGGAATTTCGGAACAGGCGCAAGTTACAAGCTAAGCAGCAATCTGCTTGTTGATTTATCATATAATTACTCAAGCCTCGGTAATGTTACAACTAAATCAGGCTATGATGCAAATTATCAAGGCATGTCTTTATCTAGCCATAAAGTAACCTTCAAAAATCTCTATTCCCACAGAATCTTGCTCAGCCTCAGAGTCAAGCTTTAGGACCTCTAATAATAAACTCAGTACCGTACCACTCCCCTTACTAGGATACTTTAAAATCAGACCTTTTAATATCACCTCACATATTACAAATATTAAAATATATTAACTAACTCTTAAATTACCCTTGACATAATAGTTAGTTTATTTTATATTATTACCAACTATTAATTTTTTCATTAATTATTAAGAAAGGAAAAATCCATGAGTGATACTAAAAAAAACATAGAACAACTAAAAGATTTAAAACATGTTTCAACAGCGCCTGCACACAATAATAATGCAGCATCTACAATTTTGAAAGCAGCTAAACAACATAAAGATTCAGAAATGAAAGCTATTGTTACAACTCAAGAAAATTGCGTGAACAATGCAGAAAAAAATCTTAATGAGGCTCACACAAAATGCGAAAAAGATTTAGCTAATACTAGAGCAAATGAAGTTAAGGAAACTTCAGTCTCTTCAGTAACAGCATATGCTAATTGCACAAAAACCGCAAACCAAATGGGCAGCGAAGCAAAATTAGTATGCCAAGCTTCATATCAAACCTCACTTGAATCTCTTGATCAGGTAATTTCTGGAATGATTGAAGTAGCTTATTCGCTATAATAATTATTTGTTTAAACTACTCCTCAAGTTTGCTATACTTGAGGAGTAACTAAAATTATTAGCAGCATAAGAAAGATGCCTAGAAGTTTAGCCCACCAAAAAAAAGTCAATGACCGCAATAATCAACAAGAGCTGCTAAATTCAATCACCAAATCCATAATACAAGAAAATTGCATTAATAATGTTGAAAAAAACTATCAAATTGCTGTTTCGCAATGCGAGCGTAACTTTGACACAGGAAATCTTCTTGGAATCAAACCGATTGCAGAACTTGTCAGCATTAACAACCACTGCTTAGAAGAAGCAGGACAACTACAACTTCTACAAATTGCCGAATGCTAAGCCGAATTATAAATTCGTAGGGTGATATAAATCCCCCCCTAAACAAGGCACCTTCACACAAGTCGTGGAAGGGAAAGAGAGTGGCAATTTTATAAAACTTCGTACCGCCATATAGGCCATTAATTCGGCCTCCATATAAGTTTTATCCCACATTATTTTCACTGGCTTGGTGCCAAAATATTTAGCTAACTGCGCAATAATTAGTGGATTTTTGGCACCACCACCGACCACTAACCATTTTTTAGGTAAACCCAAATTCAATTTTCTTACGCTATCAAAAATCGTAAAAGCAGTAAAATTAGCCAAATTTGCGCACGCATCTTCAAGTGATAATTGTTCTATTTCATCAATCATAACAATATCGCTTGAGCAAAGCGACTTAGGAGGCAGGGTTTCAAAATAATTTTTACCATTTTTGATGATCGAGTTTTGCAGTAGTAAAGTTATTACCTTATCATTCACCCTACCTTTTTTGCCATATTTCGCATTTTTATCATATAGCTCGGTGTTATTTGTCCGCGCCCTAACTAATTTATCAAGCAAAATATTAGCAGGCCCAGTATCAAAACCAATTATATCCTGATGTTCTTTCCCGGTAATATAAGTAATATTGGCGATACCGCCGCAATTAATCACTAGAAGTGGGAAAATATTATCCCGCACCGCAAGAGCTTGATGATAGATCGGCGCCAAAGGTGCCCCCTGACCACCTTGCATTACATCATTCATTCTAAAATTATTGATCACCTTGATCGAAGTATTATCGGCTAGTTTTTGCCCATCTCCTACCTGAAGTGTAATTTTATTTTCTGGTTTATGATATAAGGTTTGTCCATGATACCCTATGAGGTCAATATCATCTGCTGGTAAATTAAATTTCTTAAGAATTTTTTTAACCAATTTTTCATGGAGTTCGCGCGATATTCTGGTAATTTTTTCCATAGTCCATAACTCAGAAAGCTCGCTAAGATGAGGGTAATGAAGCTTGGTAAATTTCTTGGCCAATTTTTGGAAATCCGCGTCTGCAATTTTTGAATTGCCCAAAGATTCTGACATTACATATTCCGCAGTTTTAAGCATAGCTTGAGTGGCGGTGTCGTATTTTAGCGAAGCTGTGGCAATTTGCTTTATTCGATATTTGCCATCAGTCTCAATAATAGCCGCATCAATACCGTCCATAGAGGTTCCGCTCATCAGCCCTAAGGCACGAAACACTCCCATTTTACTCAGCCAAGGCTTGGCGGCGACGTCTATCAGGCTTGATTCTTTTTGGCTTAATGTTAAGAAGTTTGTTTTTGATATATTCGTCCAAAGTTAAATTGAGCTCTTCAATTTTATTTCTAAAGAAATGGTCAGCACCATTGATTACATGATACAACACATCAGCATTTTTCTGCCTAGAAAGTTTATCGGCTAGATCAGCAACTAAAGGCTCGCTTACAATACTATCTTCATCTCCTTGAATTATAAGGCCTGGCGCAGGACAAGGTGATAAAAAATTAAAATCATATTTACCTACAGGAGGGGATACTGCAACAAAATTTTGAATTTCGGGTCTACGCATTAAAAGCTGCATGTTAATCCACGCTCCAAAGGAAAAGCCAGCAACCCAGAAATTATTATTATCAGGATTTTGTAACTGAAGCCAATCCATAGCGGTAGCCGCATCTGTTAATTCCCCAAGACCATTATCAAACACACCCTGAGACTTCCCTACGCCCCTAAAATTGATTCTCAATACAGAAAAATCATTCTCAACAAAAGTCTTATAGATATTATAGACTACCTTATTATTCATGGTACCACCATGAAGTGGGTGAGGATGTAAAACTAGAGCCGCCGGGGAATTTCTTTTATCACAATGATGGTATTTTGCTTCTATTCTTCCTTCTGGTCCATTAAACATTACTTCAGGCACAATGAATCTCCTCAAAATTTATAAATAATAGTTGACTATTTTAGTAGGTTAATAGTAAAATCCTTAAGCGATATAGTAATGTATTATAGAAACAAGGATTTTACAAGCAATAATGAGACTTACTACGAAAGGAAGATACGCAGTAATGGCAATGGCAGACATCACTTCAATCTCAAGTGGGTCTAAGCCTATTTCACTATACGAAATATCGGATAGATTAGGGATTAAGCTAAACTATCTTGAACAAATTTTCTTGAAGTTGAAAAAGTCTGAACTTGTAAATGCCATTAAAGGGCCTGGGGGTGGCTATTTTTTGGCCAGAGACGCCAGCGCTATAAAAATTATTGATATTGTTAATGCAGTTGATGAACCAATTAAGATGACAAGATGCAATAGCGACAAAAGTGGTTGCTCAATAAAAGGAGCTAAATGTCTTACTCATCATCTGTGGAATGGCCTGGGGAATCGGATCTTTAGTTATCTGGACAGCATCACTTTAAAAGATTTATGTAGCGAAAATAAGCAGAAATTTTATGGATAAGTTATATTTCGATCATAATGCGACTACTTCACTTGATAAGGAAGCTTTTGCTGCAATGTCGGAGCTTGCTCTCTTACCAAGCAACCCTTCTTCGGTACATTTTTTTGGCCGTGAAGCTAGGGATATACTGGAGAGCTCACGTAAGAAAATTGCTAATTCACTGAATATCGACTTAAAAAAAGATAATTATAATATCGTTTTCACCGGCTCAGGCACTGAATCAAATAACTTAGCTGTCAATTCCTTTAAGAATCACAAGGTATTTGTCTCAAAAATAGAACATGCATCAATAACCCATGCAGTAGAGAACTTGCCAGAGAAGTTTTATATTTCAGTAGATCAAAACGGACTCATTAATTTAGATGAGTATGAAAGTCTTTTAAAACAAACAAATGGTAAGAAATTTGTTTCAATCATGTTTGCTAATAATGAAACCGGAGTTATTCAAAATATTGCTAAATTAGCAAGAATTGCGCATGAATATGATGCTATCTTTCACTGCGACGCAGTGCAGGCTTTTGGAAAAATTGCCTTTAATCTTAGGGACTTGGACTGCGACCTACTGACCATATCTTCTCACAAATGTGGGGGGCCAGTAGGAGCATCAGCCTTAATTTATAAAAAAAATATCAAGCTTGAATCTCTCATAAAAGGCGGCGGCCAAGAGGGAGGAATTCGCTCTGGCACTGAGAATGTCATGGCAATTGTTGGTTTTGCAGTAGCTGCGGATAATATAAAACGTAAAATTAGTAATTACAAAAAAATCGAAATCCTGCGCAACAAAATAGAGAAAGAAATAGTAATTTTAGAAAGCAATGCCGAATTTTATAGTAAAAATGCCCCAAGACTCCCCAATACAAGCTGCATAAAAATGCCCGGGGTTAATAATTTGTTACAAGTAATTAAATTTGACTTAAAAAATATTTATCTAAGTGCTGGCTCAGCCTGCTCATCTGGCAAAATTGATACTTCACATGTACTGCTTGCCATGGGAATTCCCAAAGAAGATGCAAGCTGCGCTATTAGAGTTACTCTGGGTGAAAACAATAATAGTATTGAGGCTGATAGATTTATTAAAGCATGGAAAGAAATTTACCAAGGATCTAAAAATAAGGAGATCAAATGAAAAGTGATATAAAATTACCCATCTATATGGATTATCAAGCTACTACACCGATGGATAAGAGGGTTCTTGAGGCTATGATGCCATATTTTACCGAAAAATTCGGCAACCCTCACTCGCGCAGTCATCAATATGGCTGGGAAACTGAAGATGCCATCGAAACTGCAAGAAAACAAATTGCTGCACTAATTAATGCAAGCCCCAAGGAAGTGATTTTTACCTCAGGAGCAACTGAATCAAATAATTTAGCTATCAAAGGTGCAGCACATTTCTATGGCGACAAAAAAAAGCATATCATAACTGTTGTCACAGAGCATAAATGCGTGCTTGATGCTTGCAGACATCTTGAAGATGAAGGCTACAAAGTTACTTACCTTAAGGTTAATGATAAAGGTATTATTGATTTGCAAGAACTAAGCAATAACATAACCAGTGATACGCTTATGGTTTCAGTTATGTCTATTAATAATGAACTCGGGGTAATTCAGCCACTAGAAGAGATTGGCAAATTATGCCGGGAAAAAGATGTATTTTTTCACAGCGATTGCGCCCAAAGTTTTGGCAAGATTCCACTTGATGTTGAAAAAATGAATATCGACATGATGAGTATCTCAGCTCATAAAATTTATGGCCCCAAAGGGGTCGGAGCGCTCTATGTACGCAAAAAGCCAAATCGAGTTAGGCTAATGCCTATGATAAACGGCGGCGGGCAGGAAAGAGGAATGCGTTCAGGCACACTACCAACTCCACTTATTGTCGGGTTTGGTAAAGCTTCGGAGATTGCTTATCAAGAAATGGCACAAGATTATGCTCATGCCAAAAAATTAGCCGATAAATTATTTTCTCAGCTAAGCGCAGCAATCCCAGATATTTATTTAAATGGTGATAAAGAAAAACGCTATCCCGGATGTTTAAATATTAGTTTCGCTTATATTGAAGGTGAATCGCTAATGATGGCAATTCGCGAGCTTGCTGTTTCATCAGGCTCGGCCTGTACATCATCATCTCTTGAACCCTCTTACGTTTTGAGAGCAATAGGTGTTGGTGAAGAATTGGCTCATACCTCAATCAGATTTGGCATCGGCAGATTTACGACAGAGGAAGAAATTGATTACGCTACCGTCTTAATCATCAAAAACATAGAAAAACTCAGAGAAATGAGCCCATTATGGGAAATGGTTCAAGACGGAATTGATTTGACTAAAATAAATTGGGCTGCTCATTAACTATTTAGAAAAGGAAAAAATATGGCTTACGGCGAAAAAATTCTAGATCATTATAATAATCCAAGAAATGTTGGCTCTTTACCAAAGGACAGCGTCCATGTTGGCACTGGGTTAGTCGGCGCTCCTGCATGTGGCGATGTAATGAAATTACAGATAGAAGTTGATGATAGTGGTAGGATCACTGATGCAAGGTTCAAAACTTTTGGCTGTGGCTCTGCAATTGCTTCGAGTTCGCTCGCAACTGAATGGTTAAAAGGCAAAACTTTAAAGGAAGCAACCTTGATAAAAAATTCTGATATTGTTAAAGAACTTTCCCTACCACCGGTAAAAATTCACTGTTCAGTTCTAGCTGAAGATGCAATCAAAGCAGCAATCTCGGATTATAAAAGTAAAAGAAAATCTGATGAATAAAGCAGCAATTGTGAGCATCACTGATAGAGCAGCAGAGCGCATCAAACATCTCCTTGAGAATCGTGGAAAAGAGTCACAAGGTATTAAGGTGTTAGTTGAATCAGGTGGTTGTTCGGGACTGAAATATAAAATTGAATATGCTGATGAGATATCAAAATATGACGAAGTAGTAGAGAAAGATAATATCAAGGTGATAATTGATCCTAAAGCCGTTTTGCACTTAATTGGTAGCGAGATTGATTATGTAGAGGAAAAATTAAAATCTGGCTTTACCTTTACTAATCCTAATGAAAAAGGCAGGTGTGGCTGTGGCGAATCCTTCACTACATAAATGTTTTTCTTGTGATAATAACTTACTTAACAAAGAAATAATCTGCAATTATTGCGCCGCAATAAATGATGGGGATTACAATTTTTTCGATATTCTTAGCCTAGATGTAGCGTTTAATTTAAACAATGAAGAAATCGAAAAAAACTATTTGCGCCTGCAAAAACAAGTTCATCCCGACAATTATTCTACAAAAAGCAAGAGAGAGCAAGAGACAGCTTTTAAATATTCCTCTTTGGCTAATGAGGCTTATCACATTTTAAAAAACAGAAGGCTGCGTGGAGAATATATTTTAGCTTTATCAGGCATTCGAGTAAATAGCGATAGAGATAATGTTTTACCTCCACAAGAGCTGCTTAGAGAAATTTTTGCAACTAGAGACCATGTCCAGGACGCAGGGAATTTAACTGAACTAATGACTATTAGCCAAGAAAATGAAAAAAGTTTGCAAAAAACCTTTGATGACGTTAGTTTATATTTCCAGCAAAACTCGTTAAACCATGCTGCAAGTAGCCTTATCAAAGCTAGATATCTAGAAAAAATAAAAGAAGAAATTAATTTAAAAACAAGAATTTTACAAAATGAATCTAATCCAAATCACTGAACCAGGCGCACGTAATGTTTCAGACAAACAAGCAGATGGTGTAGCTATTGGCATTGATCTTGGAACGACTAATTCTCTCGCATCAGTTATCAAGGATGGAGCCCCTGTTATAATAGATAAGGTAGCTTCTGTGGTGCGTTACAACAAGAATGAAATTCTAGTTGGAAATAATTCTAGTAATGATGATATTACCTTCTCCTCAATTAAGCGCTTAATGGGAAAAAGCCAATCAGAAATGACGTCTTTCCGAAGCATCGAAAAATATAATTTTGAAGATAGTAAAGATGGCTCTATAAGCTTTAAAGTTAATGGCAAAACTCTCACACCGGTCGAAATATCTAGCGAGATTTTAAAATATTTAAAATCTAAGTCTGAAGCATTTTTGCAGCGCGAAGTAAGCAAAGCTGTAATCACTGTACCCGCTTATTTTGATGATGCGGCAAGAAATGCAACGAAACTAGCCGCCAACCTTGCAGGGCTTGATGTTTTAAGACTAATAAATGAACCAACAGCTGCTGCTCTAGCTTATGGTATTGATGATACTTGCGAAGGAAAATATATTATTTACGATTTAGGCGGCGGAACTTTTGATCTATCTTTACTCAATATGCAGAAAGGTGTTTTTCAAGTGCTCGCGACTTCAGGTGATGCTAATTTTGGTGGCGATGACATTGACAGTAAGCTATTAGAATTTTTATTAACCCAAATCCAAAGCGATCAAAAACTTACCCCAAATCTACTTTCAAGCTTATTCGGGCAGGCAAGAAAAATTAAAGAAGATTTATCCTTCAATGATAAAATAAATTCTGCTTTAGAAATCGGTACTTTAGTCCGTGAGATTACTGTAACAAAAGAGCAGTTTAACTTATTAATTGATCCGGCAATTGATTATACAATCTCTTTGCTTTCACAATTAATAACTGATTCCTCATTAGAACAAAGCGAAATTAAAGGAATAGTTTTAGTGGGAGGAGCTACTAGAATCCCTCTAATTAAGCAGAAATTATCAAAAAAATTCTCTATTACTATTTATGATAATCTAAACCCGGATACAATTGTGGCTGAGGGAGCAGCAATTCAAGCTCATACTCTTACAAAGGGATCTGATCAATTATTGCTCGATGTTGTTCCGCTATCGCTTGGGATTGAAATAATGGGCGGCATATTTGACCGTATTATTAATAAAAACTCTCCTATCCCAATGATCAAAGAGGAAGAATTTACCACTTATGAGGATGGTCAAACCGGCATCACTATCCATGTTCTTCAAGGAGAGCGCGAGCTCGCAAAAGATTGCCGTTCCTTGGCAAAATTTACTGTAGCAAATTTACCAGCCATGAAAGCAGGGGCCCTAAGAATTATCGTCAATTTCTCGATTGATGCTGATGGCATTCTTACCGTCACAGCCTATGAAAAGAATAGTCATGAAAAGCAAATAATCGAAGTAAAACCCAGCTATGGTATGGATCTTGAAAAAATTCAAGCTATGCTCAAATCTGCTCACAAAAATGCTGCAGATGATATAAACGCGAAAAAGCTGATGGAATTAATAACAAATGCATATAAAATGCTAAGCCAACTTGAAATGCAACTAAAAGAAGATAGGCATCTAATCTCCACAAAGGAGCTTAAAAAGATAGATACTCAAATTACAATACTGCAAGAAGCTATTTCTAAAAAGAACGCAGACAAAATTGATTGCGAGATAAAGAAATTAGATAAATTGTCTGAGAATTTTGTCAATTTACGGATAAATTTTTATTTGAATAAAACCCTTAAAGGAAAGTCAGTAAACGAGGTAGAACAAAAATTTCTATCATAAAAAGCAACTAAATCATTTAAATTTAGTCTAACTTACGATATAAATCTTCAAACTAATCAAGGAAACAGTATGCCCAAAGTAATTTTTATAGAAAAAGATGGAAATCGAAAAGAAATTGAAGCCCAAACAGGACTTTCAATTCTTGAAGTAGCTCACCAAAATAATATCGACCTAGAGGGAGCATGTGAAGGATCTTTAGCCTGTTCCACTTGCCATGTAATTATCGAGGAAAAATATTTTGAGATACTTGAAGACCCTAGCGAAGAGGAAGAAGATATGTTAGATTTAGCTTTTGGACTTACCCATACTTCAAGGCTAGGTTGCCAAATAATTATTACAGACAAACTAGATGGGATTGTCATAAAACTTCCCTCTAGTACTAGAAATTTATCAGTGGATGGCTAAATGCAAAGAAGAACTCAGAACATACTATTATTTATTATTCTACTTCTATCTCTAGTTTATATTATATTTTGGAGCCAGCTAACCAGTAGCGTAAAAAATTCCATCACCAAAGAACTAGATAATAGAGATAAAGCT
>Ga0007801_10000294_pt1 | contig 16363 bp, 9 predicted proteins | sample CryBogmetaGMA2M_FD_60372 | JGI IMG/M metagenome (GOLD analysis project Ga0007801, IMG submission 60372) | Freshwater microbial communities from Crystal Bog, Wisconsin, USA - MA2M | ecosystem: Environmental > Aquatic > Freshwater > Lake | place: Crystal Bog, Wisconsin, USA | collected 2009-07-06
ATTCAGGGTCAAAGGCAATCGCCTGCCATCCTCCCATGATCGCCTCTCCCCCGTTTTGATAGCCGGGTGGGATGGCTCCACAACGCATAATCGCTAAAATGAGAATTGCTGAGCTGGGGCTTGGCGCTCCCAAAAGGAACGCCAAGCCCCAGCTTGGCTAGGTGATTTGCGGAGGAATTGTTCGTGATTTTCGTGGACAATTCATTGATGATTTCGCTGGACAGGCTTTGGCTGTGTGGGGTGATGGGCAACAAGCAGCGCGGGTACGGGGTTTACTAGTGGCAGCAAAGGCTGCTTAAGCTGGGCCTAAAGATCGTGGACATCGAAAGGTGGGCAAGGATATCGGCGGCAAGGCGGGGAAAGGGGGATGAGGTGAGAGAGGCGGCGGAAGTTATCCATTTAGAAACGAACTTGCCAAATATTGGAATTTAAATAATTGATGATCCGTGAAGTACGCAAAATGCTTTTTGACAAACTATCTTATAGGGGCTAGATTAATAGGAGAAACAACTAAATTTTTTAGGAATTTCTAAGATGGAAAATAAAATTCAGCACTTCAGGCAAATTGTTTTTTGGCCACTGGAAATCACTAGCCTGAGCAAGCGCGACAAGCCGGCGACAATCAATGCGTTTTTAAAGGTGATTCAACCAAATTGGGAAGTAGCCGATAACTCAACCAAACTTGGTGATGATGATGAAGGGCGAAGGGAATATGCCGAAAGGGTCTTTTTTCACCCCTTTGTGCAGCGTTTTTTATATGAAAAAACCAAGAGCGAAACAAGCCCGCTGCACATTTTTACACGTAAGGATATCAGCCATTTAAGATTTTACCTAAATCGTGACCCAAGGCCCATTAAGCTTTATGTTGAGCGACTGGAATTGTTCCTTTTTCAGCATGGCTTGGCGATTCTTACAATGGAAATTCGCTCAGCCTACCCATTGCCATTAGATGAAGTCGAGGAAATTCTTGATCGTTTTCGCCGTGTATATCCGCCGTATTGGTATAAACATTATAATGAAATAGTCGCAGGACACTGCCCCTCTAGAGTCGAATGGATGGGGGCTTCACTTAATGGCGATACCAAATCTGATTATGAAATTGATAGTGCGTTTAGGAAATTCGTAACGAAGAACAATACCACTCGTCCTGCAAACCATTGGCAACATTTGCTTGAACCCATGAAGCCTTGGGAATCAGATTGTGATGATTTCAATTCCTTCTATTACCGGCAGATCGAAGATGAGAGGTTGCCGTTCATGGCCTATCTCTCTTTGAACGATCCTACGCAACTCTCGCGGGGGGATTTTGTCCGAATTTGCTTTGCCGATGAACCCGGGCCATCCAAGCGACTTCCGTATGCCTATGGTTTTTTGGAAAACTTTGAAAGGGATTATTGTTATGACCGGTTTTGGGATACAGAGATGCTCTATGCCAAGGACGATCCTTGGGCCGTTCCTGCTGAGAATTGGCTGACCACACGTTATTTATGCTGTGGCTATGGTTTTGTCATGGTGGGCAAGCATGACAGTAACACAAAACATCCTTTCTTCACTGATGATTACGGAGGGGCTTTAGCCCATTTCCGTCGCCATTATTTTAAAATGGGATTAATTGCCCATTACCATCGTGCTGCCTTGTTGAGTTTCTCGGATGCCTTGTCTCAGGCCGTTGAGAAATACAATAGCAAGCAACCCAAACTTTTTCATGATGAAGTCAAAATCATCCTAGATCGATTCTTAAGTTTCACTCACCGCTACTGGTTTCAAGAAGTATCCAACCAAGTCCAGCCTAGGGAATTATTTGCGCTTTGGACAAAGCATCTGGAAACCCAATCACTTTTTCAACAAGTCAAACAGGAAGCCCAAGATGCCAACAGCTTTCTAGACATGCAGTTTCAGCAAGATCAAGCCAAAGTTGGTTTGAGCCTGTCCGAGACGGCAGTTCGTTTGACAGTTGTGGCAACGGTGGGTTTGGCTGTAAGTCTGGTGGGTACTTATTTAGCGATACCATGGGATGCTATTTCCAAACTCGATATAAACGGGGATGCGTTTGCCAAAGAGTGGTGGGTTATACTCATGACGGTGTTTTTTGTCTGGTTAGGCACTGTGTCAACTATATTCTATTCTGATAGTATTGCAAAAAGTCTAAAAAGAATATCAGAATGCGGGAAATCAGATAAAAATGATCAACAAACCTGATGATGGGATTAGTAGCCTAGACATGCCCGGTTGATTAACAATATGATTATAGGGAAACGCTAAAATGTCGGAATACACCCATTATATTCAAGTCGAAGCCGTCAATTTCGATGCGACGATCTACGACACTTCGCAACTCAGCATAGTCCGTGGTGGTAGTTTGCTGCTAAAGCTGGCGGTGGAAATGCTCGACAAGGATTCAAGTTATCAATCCTTGGAAGAATCGGCAGTTTTTTGCCCACCATCAAATTTATTAGACCGGCTAGAAGCCATCAGCACAGGCGCATCAAGCGGTATCTTTGCCACTGGCACTCTCAAACCCGGCGAAATCACCCAAAAAATTACGGAATGGCTTAGCCAGCATGAATACTTCCGTCATTTCACTTTTACCGTCGTTTGGGAACCCTACGCCGAAAATTTCCCCCTCGTCAAAGAACGACTCATCGCCAAAACCCGCTTGCAACAATTGCGACAAATCAGCATCGCACCCGAACCCGCAGAGGCGACAGCAAAACCTTGTCAATTACAAGGCATACTTCCGGCCTATGAAAAAATGGAAAAACCGCCTAACGGTTACGAAGACAAGCTGTTATCGCCAAGTTGCCAACTCCGCTTTTTGTTTGGCAGAGATTTTCGATCCAAGTTTTATCAAGCCGAGATTACAGCCTTAGGCAAGAAATTTGAGCAAACTTATTCGGTGGCTGAAAGTTTTCAAGACATCGCCGACAAAGAACCCAAGAAGGGGGGGCTTTATCCCAACTTAGCTAATAAAATGGCGGTGATTCATTTTGACGGCAATGGCTTTGGGCCAATCCAAGCCGAATTAGTCAAATCCGACAACGATCAAACCAAGTTTGACAAGAAGCTACAAAATTATCGCCGCCAATTTTTGGCAGACCTATTGGAACATTGGAAAGCTGATTCAAGCAATGCCAAACTCCCGTTGGAAACGCTGTTATGGGGAGGGGATGAAATGATATTTGTCGTCCCCGCTTCCAAGGGGTTTGAACTGGTTCAATTCTTTTATCGGCAAAGTCGGCAATGGACGCTCGAAGGCTACGACAAACCCCTGACCCATGCCGGGGGGGTTGTGTTTTGCAATTATAAAACCTCCATCGACCGGGCAAAGAACCTTGCCAGAGAATTGGCCGAATCGGTTAAAAAGCAGGATTATGGACGTGACGGCAATTATTTCGATTACATCGTTTTGGAATCCATTGATTATCCTGCAGAGTCTCTTTCCGTTTTTTTCCGCCATCGCTATGGCGAACTGGCACCTCACCGCTTCCCGTTAAGCCCTTTGCCCGACACCGACTCTGATTGGTACTCACAGTGCGCCGACCTGCTAGACAGCCTCCCCAAAGGCCAAGCCTATGAAATCGTCCGGGCGGCTTTGGCGGATAGTCCTGCTGCTTGGTCAGCGCATGAAGAGCAGGAACAGAAAGAACATAAAGTGCAATCCGAAAAGCCACCCAAGGAATCTGGCTTTCTGTTGACGCTAAAACGCTTCAAGCATTTGCAAGACGAGAAACAAGTACTCATCCAGAATCTACAAGAGTTGCTTTGGAATGCGGCATTACGGCCTCCCTCGCCAGTCTTGAACAAACCTACCGCCCTGGCACGCTGGCAATGGATTCATTTAGTCGAGTTATGGGATTATCTCGCTCTTGCCGAAGAAAACAATGCCAACAAGGAGAATGCAAATGGCTGATTATCTTTATACCTTATACCTGACTTTACAAACACCTGTATTAAGCCAATCTGTTGGAGCTTTGGGGTTTGGCTATGACATGGGCATGTTAAAAGACGAAAAAAAACCGGTGCTGCCGGGGAGTTTGATTCGTGGCAACCTGCGGCATGCACTCAATCGCTTCGCCGATGTGTTGGCAGGGCAACCAAACAAATCAGATGTGAATTTGCGCAAAAAGATAAACCAATGGTTTGGGCATGAAACCTCCGAAAAACTAGGCGATGAACCGACAGAAGAACGGGCCAGCCTTAATTTTGACTATTACTGGCGCTGCCAACCCTGTGCCACGAAGCAACCCCCGCGCAATCGCATTACCATTAATCCAACAACCGGTACTGTCCAGCGTCGCGCACTGATCGTCATCGAAACGCCTTTCCCCACCGGCGAAACCCTGATGTTCGTGGGGAACATCTTGTCCCAATTCCCGAACCGCAAAGAGGCCGAATTAGCTAAGGAATGGCTAGAAAAAGCCGCGAAGTTCCTGCCATCCTTGGGTTCCCTGAAAGGTGTGGGTTATGGGAAGGTGCTGGGGGTTTCAATATCCATGAAAGAAATCGAAAGAACCCCATCGCCACCGTATCAAGGGGACACTCGGCGCATCGGCATAGTGCTAACCCTAGACCGTCCATTCTGCATCGCCAAACCCCGCGCCCGCGATACCAACTTGTTTGAAGGCGAGAATTTCGTACCTGGCGGAGTCATCAAAGGCGCATTGGCACGGGAAATGAGCAAGGAAGATAAAAAAGACTTGCGCTTTGATGAATGGCAATTCACCCATGCACTGCCATCCCCACAACACAGCCCCCATCGGGAGCGGGTGTTGCCGCTCAGTTTGGCATGGGTGGGGAAATCAACGGGAAACGATAAGCTGCCCATCAAGGATCATCTAATTGACTTGGCCTTGCTTCCATCCCCCAAAGAAATGCCATTATGCAACAGAAAAAGCCCCAAAGACGGCAAATATTCCGCCCCCAAGTTTCAAATCGACTGGAAAGATGAAGATCGGGATTCCGCCTTCCTAGCGTTGTTCGAGCAAGGACTGCTCTCGCAACCTGTTTACGAACGCTATCTTGCCGTGCATACCGCCATTGAACCGGAAACAGGCCAAGCTGACGAAGGCAAGTTGTTTAGCTTGGATTGCGTGAAGCAAAATGACATGATTTGGTGTGCCGATATTGATCTTTCTCCGATTGACGACAAGCAAAGGCCGGCTTTTGCCCAACGCTTGCTGCAAACCCTGAATGCCCCGATTGTCGGCATCGGTAAAACCAAAGCGATTGCCACGGTTGCCGTGCAAGCTCGGTCTTTTTTGGATGAGTCCCCCTTCAAGCCGCTTGAAGAGGAAGGGCTTTACCTCGTCACTTTGCAAACCCCTGCCGAATTATTCACCGATGCCGACACCCAAAGCATCAACTCCAGCGGCGGGGCGGATGCTTTGGAAAAACTCTACGCGGACTATTGGGATACGGTTTCAGATGGCAGTTTGGAATTGGTGCGATACTTTGCCGCCCAAAAACGAGTGGGGGGAGAATTCCTCTGGCATCACTCACTCAAGCATGAAAACTCGCCGGACAAATCTTACCGCCCCTTCTGGCTCACGGAGGCTGGCAGTGTATTTGTGTTGAAGCCAGTGGAGCCTGAACATGCCAAAGAGAATTTGGAAAACTGGAAGATGCGGGGGTTGCCACCCGTAGGCGGCGGCGAGAGTCACAGCCAATGGGCTTACAATCCCTACATTCGGGAAAACGGCTACGGGGAAATCCGCATCAACGATGAGATACACCTTAATTATCGGGCCAATGGGGAGGAATGGTCATGACTCACGACTATGAGAGAGTTATCATTCAAGGTCGATTGGTATGTCAAACCCCCTTGTCAATAGGGACGGGCGTCTTGCCAAAAGTGATTGATGCAGGCAAAGACCGCGAACCCGCCAACCGTTTGGATATTTGCATTCGTGGCGACGATCTGCCCTACATTCCCGGCAGTAGCCTGCGCGGACTGCTCTCAGCCTTGCTGCCTAAAGATCATAATCACCTCCGCTTGTTCGGTTCGGCTAGGGGTGAAAACAATACCCAAGCCGGTCAACTACGCGTTTTCGATGCCGTTTGGCAAGCTTGCGAGCGACAACGCACACCGACGCAGAATCGCACCCGCACCCGCATAGAACCCATCACAGGCACATCTAAGGACAATTGCTTATATGACCTCGTGCAAGTCCCTACCTATAGTGAATTCCGTTGTGAATTTGAGATGGACCGCATCGACCGAACAACGGTGCAATTGTTTCTTGGCCTGCTGAATAGTTTCAATGGAAGCAATGCCTTGGCGCGCTTGGGCAGGGGCGTTGGCAAATCCGAAGGCCAGGTGGTTTGGACTCTTGACAGCGTGAAAACGCTGAGTCCGGCCAGTTTGGCGGATTGGCTGCTTAAGCAACCCGTCACCGATCTGGCGAATGCGTTTTTCCAGGACAACAGCCTAAATCAAACTGCACCTGTCATCCAAGGCAAAAGCCAATTCACTCAAATTCCCCTGCATCTTAAGCTGCAAGCCCCGTTGTTGGTGGACCCGGAGCGCCCCGATGACAAAAAAAACCTTACTAACCAAGACAAGCGTGACAACCCGCCGGATATGGTTTTTCGCAAAGAAAATCATAACGGCAAAACTCGCCTGGTTGCCCCTGCATCCAGTTTGCGCGGGTTATTGCGCAGTCATTGCCGAAAAATCTTGATGACTATATTGGTTGAAAACACTCAAGAAGCCCCGCCCTTTATTAAAGCGGGTAAAAAAGCCGATGACTTGTTGAAGATATTGTTTGGCTGCGAGGAACGGGCCAGTGCATTGATTTTCCATGATGCCACGGGGGAAGATGTAAAAACCCATAGGCAAACCTTCAATGCCGTGGATCGCTTCACCGGCGGCGTGGCCGACAGCGCACTCTATACGGTCGAGGCGGCATGGGCGGAAACGCTGAAAACCAAATTGCGCATCAATCCTCGCTATCTCAACAAGCAAAACAACTGGTGGAAAGGCTTGTTGGTATTGGCCTTGCGAGACGCAATGGAGGGAGACTTGGCCCTCGGCTGGGGCAAGGCCAAGGGTTATGGTGTATTCACCGTGGAAATAAAAGTAGAGAAAGGTGGGGCATTCATCCAACGATGGGACGATTTGAAGCAAAGCCACTGGAAAAACCTGGCAAAGGACTGGGTTAAATCCCTGCAAGACTTATTGAACCAACCACTGTAAGACTGAGTAACTCGCTTTCGGGCGTTTACAGCGTATTATTGAACCATTTAAACGAGGCATACAAGATGGACTTTTATAACCCTTACCATTTCATCCCCGTCACCGGCAAAGTAGGCAATGAATGGACACCCGCCGTGTCATTTGAGCAGATAAAACGAGGCGAAAAGCCCAAAGGCGAAAACCTCGGCATCCGCCATGACCTTTGGCTAAAAACCCAGCACTCCGGGCGCATCGTTTGCTCGGTGAAACTAGAAACCCCCACCGTGGTCGGCAATCAGCATGACAAAGAAAAACTCCGCACTGGCGAAACCTTTGTAGACCTGTACCAAGACATTCACGGTGACTATGCCCTGCCAGCCAACAGCTTGCGCGGCATGGTGGCTTCCGTCGCGGAAGCCCTAAGCCAGTCGGCCTTGAGGGTATTGGAAAAGGAAACCTACTCAGTCAGGAAAGAAGTCGGCAAGGGGTTGTCGGCGATAGGCATATTCACAATCTTCACTGACGAAAATAATGGACGGAAAAGCTATGGAATAAAACCTTTGACATTACCGATTATAAACCTTCATGAAAATGAGGGGCATATTCCAAGTAAATGGCAGAGAGTATTTGCGGGAAAAAAGCTAGTAGAATGTATGAGTGCCTATATTGATGGATATGTAAAGAGGGGCAAAGATGAAAATCAACGACTCACATATTTTTCAGGCACTTATTTGGACACTCTAAGGCCGCCATGTTTTCATGAAAAACAACCTATTTACTACTGGGCAAAAATTAACCCGGCACTACATAGTTTAAAAGTAACGGATGTGCTTACATCAAGAACGTTAGGCTTAAAATGTGTTGCGGGTCGTGTATTAGGGCAGCAAATAGAGGAATTATTGACTCAGGAACAAGATGAAACACCTGATGGATACAAAAAAGGCATTTTGCATGTTTTAGGTATTGATAATAGGGAAAAAGAAATACCTACCACTAAGAAACATGAAAAGTTCTTACCCTATCAGTCGAATTCTGGCATTAAGCCACTTCCCATTTCTAAAAAGGCTTGGGATCAATTCTGCGCCGTTGCCGAATCAAGGGCTAAGGCCAGCAAAAAAGAAACAATTACGGAAAAAAAGCTTCCATTTTTACCAAAAGGCTATATTGAACAAAAAAACGAAAATATGTATTGGAGACCAGAACCCGGTGAATTGGTTTACTTCGACATTAACGACCAAGGCCAAGTCACCGAAATCAGCTATTCCTCCATCTGGCGCAAACCGATAGACCAAACCATCCATGAGGCGTTTGCCAGCATCCACGAAAACCTAGTGCCTTGGGGTTATACTGACCGAAAGGACCTCACCCCGGCGGAATGCTTGTTTGGCGTGGTCGAAGGGGGGGATAAAAAAGTGGAAAAAGCCAAAAAGGCCAACCAAGACTTACCCCCGAGTTCTAAAAATCTAGCTTCCCGCCTCCGCTTCTCCGATGCCCACAGCGCGGAACCGGAGAAGATCAAAACTCTCAAGCCAGAGCATGAACCCGACAAAGGGTATCAATTGAAAATCCTCTCCAGCCCCAAGCCGCCATCTCCTGCGATGTATTTCCAAAATGGCAAGCACATCACCAAGGCCCAACTTGACTTAAGCAAGCACAAACCGAATGGCCGCAAATATTATTTGCCCCACGAGGATCATTCCCAACAAACATGGGAAAGCCGAAATCAAGACGAAAACCGAAGCCAAAAAGTCCGTTGCCATCTCCTCGATAAAGGGCAAACCTTTTATTTCCATATCGACTTTGACAACCTGTCCAATGCCGAACTGTGCCTGTTGCAAAAAGCCTTGACACCGGGCGAGACATTCCGCCATCGCCTAGGCTTGGGCAAACCCTTGGGGCTGGGTTCGGTGACGGTGAACGTTTGCGGCCTGTTTCTGATTGACCGGGCGAAACGCTATGGCAGCGAAGATTGGGACACCCAGTCGCGCTATGCTTGGGTAGACCCATCGGCATGGGATGGGCAAGAAGCAGTAGCATTGTCCAAGTTATACCCCGCCGAAGCCGCTGCCTTGGATCAAAGCCTTGAGAAACCCCTCATTGACGAAGACCTCTCTTATATTGACGAAGCCACGCTGAAGATTCTCTGCACCCTCGGCGACCCGTCCGCCTATCATCCAGTGCGCTATCCCTTCGAGGGGGACAACCCCGACATTGAAACCGAGGGTTTCAAATGGTTTGTCAGCAATGACAAAAAATTGGGCAATCAACGGCAAGGCTTGACAGTGTTATCGACAGGGCAGCAAGTTCAGCCTTTGCACTCCAATTGATCCGTCAATAACGCTAATGCCAACCAACCAACCCTCGCCAACTACCGATGCTGTCAAACCCAAACCACAACCGATCAACCTGTTTTACGACTCCGAATTCACCGGCCTGCACCAATCCACCACGTTAATCTCGGTGGGTTTAGTCAGTGAAACCGGTGCAGAGTTTTACGCCGAATTCAGCGATTACGACCCAAAGCAATGTGATGAATGGATTGAGCAAAACGTCCTTGCCCACACCCGTTGGTTGCAACAGCCAGTGCAACAAGCTTTTGCCATACAGGAAGGCAGTCTCAGCTTATGTTATGGCGACAAGGCGTTTATAACCGAACGGCTGACAAACTGGCTTAACCAGTTCCCTGCCATCCATGTATGGGCCGATTGTCTGGCTTGGGACTGGGTGCTGTTCTGTGAATTGTTCGGCGGTGCTTTGCACATCCCCCAACACATTTTTTATATGCCATTCGACCTTGCCACGCTGTTTCAAGCATCAGGGCTTGACCCATCGACACCCCGCGCCGAATTCTCGGAAATGTCCGGTGGCGGGGGGCATCAACATAACGCCTTATGGGATGCGAAGGTGGTCCAAGCCTGCCATAATAAACTCCTGAACATGGCCCGAAAATAATTCAGGCACCCTTCATAATCATGAATTCGATTGAACCCCTCCCCCTTTCCGCCCTGTTCCCCCTGCGCTCGGTGGTTGTCACCCTGCGCTTTCTGCAAACCAGTAACCCAAGCTTCTTCCACCAACCCGCCTTGGGGGCGTTCTTGCGTTATTTGGCGGGCAGCCCGGAAGGCTTCGAGCGATTGATCCGCTTTGATGCCCCGGAAAGTGGGCGCATCGCCTACCAGCCGGGGCAGTTTTACCGATTCACCTTGGTATGCCTGGCTGGTGGCGAGCCGATTTTCAATACACTCTTGGGCAATCTGGCAAGGCTTCCGGGCAGCAGCCCCCAAAAGGACCGGCCCCTGCCGTTCCGCGACAATTGTGCGTTGGCGGCATTGCATGACAGTTTCACTGCCGAGGCGGTGACTCGTTTCGATGAACTTTGTGCTTACGAATTCGCCAGCCTGCAACAGGAAGCCGAACTCTGGCGCGGTTACGACAAACTGACATGGCAATTCCTGTCCCCCGCGAGGTTGCTGAAAGCTAAAGAGAGACGCACTGATGCCAAGGGCGAGGCGCGTTACTGCCGAAACCTGTCCGATGTGGACGGTGCGTTGCTGTCCGCCCGCCTCTATGACAGCATGGCGGAACTGCTGCGTTCCCGTGGCGTGGCGACACCGCCGCGCCCACCGGCACCGCCCCTGCTAATCGACCAAGGGCATTTGTTCTGGCTGGACGCGGACTACACCGACGCCGTTGGGGAGCGCCAAGTCATTGGCGGCATGAACGGACGGCTGGAATTGGCGTTCCCCGAGCTACCCCCGGTCGAGTGGCTGCAATTGGCAATCTGTGGGCAATACACCGGCTTGGGCCAGCGCGTCGCTTTCGGTTTGGGGCGTTACCAACTGCAAGCCCCGGATACCGGCGTGTCCTGCCGCCGCGCACTGCCCGCCGCATCGTTGCTGATGCTCGCCCGCGAGGAAGACAATCTAGTGGAAGCTTGGCGGCATGTCGTCAGCAAGCAGGAATTAGGCCGGAATAAGCTTGCACAGGGGGGCGTTCCCGACGATTTGACCGGGGAATTTTATGTTGACGACCCGGCCCTTACAGAAGGCATCCAAGACGAAATCCCGCTGGAACGGCTGCAACAAGCCTTGGACAAGGCTTTGCTGGGCAGCTATCACCCACCGCCCTTGCGCGGCGTGATCCATACCAATCCCGACGGCAGCTTCCGCCCACTAGCCGTGCCGCCTTTTATTGACCGGGTGTTGCAGAGGGCCGTTGGGCAAATTCTCACCCCCGCACTGGAATCTTGCCAATACTGCCACAGCTACGGTTATCGTGCCGGACGCTCGCGGATGAATGCCCGCGATGCCGTCCAGTCTGCCATCCGCCAAGGCTACCAGTGGGTTTACGAATCCGACATTGACGACTTTTTCGATAGCGTGGCTTATAACCGGCTGGATATCCGGTTGCGCAGCCTGTACGGCGAAGACCCGGTAGTGGGCCTTTTGCAACAATGGGTTTCTTGCCCTGTGGAATTTGACGGCCAAACCATTCAGCGCAAGGCAGGGCTACCGCAAGGCTCCCCTCTCAGTCCGGCCTTGGCCAACTTGATGTTGGACGATTTCGACGGCGACATGCAGGCGCTCGGTTTCCGGTTAATCCGTTTTGCCGATGATTTTGTCGTCCTTTGCAAAAACGAGCGACAGGCCCGTCAGGCTCACAACGCCGCCACGGCATCCTTGGCCGAACACGGGCTTTCGCTCAACCCCGACAAAACCCGCATCGCCGAAATTGGCGACGGTTTCCGTTATCTGGGTTATCTGTTTGTCAATGACTTGGCCGTCGATGTGTCGGGCCATAATAACGAAATCGAGGGCAAGCCCAGTGTCCCGCCCAATTCTTGGCTGGCCCGGTTGGGCGGAAAGACACCCAAACCTTTGACTGGGGTGGACCCTATCCAAGAACCCTCTCCCCAGATACCCAGTACTGTTGAATTAAGCCGTCATTCCGGCATGGATCGCCGGAATCCAGATTGCATGGATGCTTCGGGTTCCGACCATCCCTGGAACCTAGGTTCCGGCGCTCCCTGCCGGAACGACGGAATAACGCTTGACTCAACAATACCGTCTGTAGAAGCGGGCTTGCCCATAAATGAAAACCAACCCCTCGCGGCCAAGGCCGCACCTACGGAAACACCCAAACCCATCGGAGAAATGGGCGACATGGGCCAGCTACTCTGCGTCGTGGGCGGACATGCCACCCTCAGCACCCACGCCGGACGGCTTCGGGTCGAGCGCGAAGGGGAAACCCAGCATGACGTGGCTTGGAACAACCTGCAAGCAGTCGTCTTGTTCGGTTCGCACACCCTCACCACACCGGCACTGCAAGCGGCGCTGGCCCGGAAAGTGCCGATACATTTTGCCGGTTCGACCGGCGGATATCGCGGCGTGTTGTGGACCGGCCAGCCCGCCGAGCCAGGCGCCGGCCTGTGGCTCAAACAGGCCAACTTATTCGCCGACCCCGCCTTGTGCCTGAATCTCGCCAAACAAATTGTCGATGCCCGCATTCGCCATTTGCGCGAGACCCTGCGTCAACGTGGCATCACGGCTGATGCGGAGCGGCTTAAGCTTCTTCTTGCGAGTGTGTCGAATGCAACCGGGCTGGATGAACTGAACGGCGTGGAAGGTTCCGCCACCCGCGCATTCTTCCAAGCCCTGCAAAGTTTGCTACCCGCCGACTGGCATTTCACCGGGCGCAACCGCCAGCCCCCGCTAGACCCGTTCAATGCCTTGCTGTCGTATGGCTACACCCTGCTGCATGGCTATGTGGAAACCCTGTTGCACACCGATGGCCTGTTGCCCTGGCTGGGGTTTTACCATCAGGCGCACGGTCGCCATGCCACCCTCGCCTCCGACCTGATGGAACCGTTCCGCCATTTGGTTGAGCGCACCGCACTGTCCTGTGTACAACGCAAAGAACTCAAGCCACATGATTTTTTCACCGCCGCCAACGGGGCTTGCCTGATGAAACAGGAAGCCCGACGCGACTATCTGGCCAGCCTGTTTAAACGATTGAATGAACCGCTGCAGGCGGTTGGCGAAGAAACCCCGGTCACCCCGGTTCAACACATCCACCGGCAGAACCTGTCGTTAATCGGCTGGCTCATGCGCGGCGAAGACTTTCATGCGTGGAGGACACGATGAACGTTTATTTAGTCTGTTTCGACATCACCGACGACAGAAACCGCGACCAAGTAGGCAAGGCGCTGTTGGAATACGGCGACCGGGTGCAAAAATCCGTGTTTGAGATCGTTTTGCGCCGACCGGAAGAATTGCAGGACATCCGCGACCGGCTGCGCCCATTGCTGGAAGACGGCGACGACCTGCGTTTTTATCGGCTGTGCGCCGAATGTCGGCAAGACTCCACCGATATTCGCGGGGAGCGGCTGGCTCAATTTCCCGCGGTCATGTTGGTGTGAAACCCCTCTGGCGTACCTCGTGCGATTTTTGCCCACAAAACGCCAAAATAGGCATTATTTATAAATAATTCAGAATGATACAGAATAAGTTCGGGGTTTTTACCAGCTTTAGGTTTGCCAAATCTAAAAAAATCATTAACTTAGGCTTGAACTTTGAGTGAAAAAAAGCTAATTTATGCCCTGCCTCTGCGATTGACTGAACAGGTTCGCCAGTTGACGTTTCCAAGCCTTGCGCGACGCGGCTTACAGAGGCCAGAGTCGCAGAGGTATTAGCCGCTAAGGCTGTTGAAACAGAATCTTAACAAGCGAAGAAGACAACGATTTTTGTCGCAGAGGTATTAGCCGCTAAGGCTGTTGAAACTCTTCGTTATCGCCCTACCAATGCATTTCAAACCCGTCGCAGAGGTATTAGCCGCTAAGGCTGTTGAAACCGTTCACTTGCTTGCGACGCCAATTCCCCAGAGAAGTCGCAGAGGTATTAGCCGCTAAGGCTGTTGAAACTTGTAGTCTGTCATCCTTGGCTTTAATTAATCGTCGCAGAGGTATTAGCCGCTAAGGCTGTTGAAACAAAGATCCAAGATCAGCCGTTCCCCAACCTCCCCCAGTGGTCGCAGAGGTATTAGCCGCTAAGGCTGTTGAAACCTCTTGCAGCTTAAGTTCATACATTGCCTGTTCGTGTGTCGCAGAGGTATTAGCCGCTAAGGCTGTTGAAACTTATATCAAACCAGGTTTCTTTTGCTCCTGGCTGGTTGTCGCAGAGGTATTAGCCGCTAAGGCTGTTGAAACGAATTAAATGCATTTATCTGCCATTTATTCTCATTTGTCGCAGAGGTATTAGCCGCTAAGGCTGTTGAAACCCTTTATCTTCTAATTCTTTCAGCTTTCTTTTTGGTCGTCGCAGAGGTATTAGCCGCTAAGGCTGTTGAAACAAGTTCTGCCACGACCTTGTACGCCGCCACGCCGAGCTTGTCGCAGAGGTATTAGCCGCTAAGGCTGTTGAAACCTTTGGCTGTGTTTGCGGTACTTTGTCCTGTGTTCTGGTCGCAGAGGTATTAGCCGCTAAGGCTGTTGAAACGCTCATACCAACTCCGAAATCTTGCACCTCGAATACGTCGCAGAGGTATTAGCCGCTAAGGCTGTTGAAACAAAAGCTCTTTGTTGTTGGGTATTGAGTTCGCTGACAGTCGCAGAGGTATTAGCCGCTAAGGCTGTTGAAACAGAAACAATTTGTTGAGCCATGATACTATCCGTGTGTCGCAGAGGTATTAGCCGCTAAGGCTGTTGAAACGTTTGATCACGTGAGCCTGTCCGGCTGAGAAGTTCTGGTCGCAGAGGTATTAGCCGCTAAGGCTGTTGAAACTGCAGAATTCGCATCCATCGAAGCCGCCGTAATCGTCGCAGAGGTATTAGCCGCTAAGGCTGTTGAAACTCTGCCGAAGAAATGTTCAACCACACCAATTGCAACGGCGTCGCAGAGGTATTAGCCGCTAAGGCTGTTGAAACAACGTACCTCGCTAGCTTATCCTTTGCCGGGGTGGCGTCGCAGAGGTATTAGCCGCTAAGGCTGTTGAAACAATGTTGTTGTAATCATAACGTTCTCCAGTTTCTGTCGCAGAGGTATTAGCCGCTAAGGCTGTTGAAACACTATATCCGCAAACGGCAGAGGCTCGTCGTCCGGTCGCAGAGGTATTAGCCGCTAAGGCTGTTGAAACTTCGGGGATAGGTTCTGCGAGGTCGCCACGATCTACAACGGGTCGCAGAGGTATTAGCCGCTAAGGCTGTTGAAACACCATTGACGACAAGGCGTGAAACGCAATCGAGTTCATGTCGCAGAGGTATTAGCCGCTAAGGCTGTTGAAACTCCTCCGAGGCAAATGCCGCGACAGGTTGATCGTATGTCGCAGAGGTATTAGCCGCTAAGGCTGTTGAAACAGAATATGACGGTGACGGCCAGCATCAGTATAACGGGTCGCAGAGGTATTAGCCGCTAAGGCTGTTGAAACTTCACAAGGTGAAATTTATTTTCCAGTACTGCCAGGATGTCGCAGAGGTATTAGCCGCTAAGGCTGTTGAAACTTTATTTCGTCCGGAACTAGTTGACTCAGAACAACAAGTCGCAGAGGTATTAGCCGCTAAGGCTGTTGAAACTTGTGCTTCACCTTGGGAGATTGACTCTAGACCTTCTTGGGTCGCAGAGGTATTAGCCGCTAAGGCTGTTGAAACTTTGATTATATTTCTCAAAATCGATGCGCTGATGAGGTCGCAGAGGTATTAGCCGCTAAGGCTGTTGAAACGGCTTGCTCGGGTGTGATGGCCAGGTCGAGTTCCGGTCGCAGAGGTATTAGCCGCTAAGGCTGTTGAAACGCCAGGAACGCAATGACATCATCGATGCTCTCCGTTTGTCGCAGAGGTATTAGCCGCTAAGGCTGTTGAAACCTTCCATCGCTAAGTCAAAGACTTTTTTGTCCATGTCGCAGAGGTATTAGCCGCTAAGGCTGTTGAAACTTTTCTCCAACCGTTTTGGTTTTAGCCGAAATAATAGTCGCAGAGGTATTAGCCGCTAAGGCTGTTGAAACAGCAATTGTCCGACGTGTTACTTGTTTCAATGTGAATGTCGCAGAGGTATTAGCCGCTAAGGCTGTTGAAACAACATTTTGCCTATGGCTTCTTGCTGTCGGATCGTTTGGTCGCAGAGGTATTAGCCGCTAAGGCTGTTGGGCTGGTTCCCAAGCTCAGCTTGGGAATCCGGTACAGGAAGCTCTGCTTCCCCA
>Ga0007801_10000296_pt1 | contig 16358 bp, 19 predicted proteins | sample CryBogmetaGMA2M_FD_60372 | JGI IMG/M metagenome (GOLD analysis project Ga0007801, IMG submission 60372) | Freshwater microbial communities from Crystal Bog, Wisconsin, USA - MA2M | ecosystem: Environmental > Aquatic > Freshwater > Lake | place: Crystal Bog, Wisconsin, USA | collected 2009-07-06
AAGAGTTAGAAATACGGAGACGTGGCCGAGCTGGTCGAAGGCACTCCCCTGCTAAGGGAGCATCGGGGCTAAAACTCTGATCGGAGGTTCGAATCCTCTCGTCTCCGCCAAGTCAATAGGCGGAATAAGGGTTTGTAGAGATACAACACCCTTGTTACCAAAATTGTTACCAAAACCACCCTGAGGGGTGGTTTTTCATTCGGCGTCAGTTCTGTTATTGGCCAGTAGGTTACGAGAATACTTTTTAAGTCAGGTCTCCCAGATACAAAGATTAAGTTTTGATGGCTCGGGAGAGCCTTGGAAGTCGCGATCAACGGATTAAAAGGCCTGTTTAGACACTGACAGATTCAATGTATCACAGAAAGACGCTAAAAACTCATTTATTAAATGGCTGCTTTCGGGTAGTAAAAGCCATCTGCTCGCCTCTCGATGTCTTCGTAACAACTACCTTTAATTCTTCTGGATTGGTGCCTTCAGATTCAGGTCCAGTAAGTAGGGCCTACAAATTTTAAGATTGCTTTTTTCTAAGCGTAGAATCGTTCTAATAATTAAAAACTTTGCTTATTAATGAAGAAAATCACTTTTCCACTGTTGTTTACTTTGCTGGCCCTTTACGGCTGCTCATCTGCACCACCAGTTCAAAAAGCGTCGGCTACCAAATCCTATTTTGATGGTGCAGCCTATTCCGGCGAAGTCTATAAGCTGGCTGAAGATAGTTCTGGCGCAGAACAATATCGAGTATTTTCACATGGCTCTACGGGATTTGTTTCTTTAGCATCTGTCCAGTCCAATGCGGAGGGTAGAGCAAAAGAATTTTGTGGGAGAGAAGGTAAGACAATAAAGGTGTTACAACAGCAAACATCAACTCCACCACATGTTCTTGGAAATTTCCCAAGGGCTGAGCTTATTTTTATCTGTATCGACAGGAATCCTGCAATAGAAGTTGAAGCTAAGCCTGCTTTAAATCAAGCAAATCCACCCCTAGGTAAACCTTCGGATTCAATGAATCAAGCAAAAGATAAGTGTATAGATTTGGGGTTTAAGGCTGGTACTGAATCATTTGGCCAATGCATTATTAGGCTTGCTAAGTAAGTTTTAATAGCCCTTTATTTGGTATAAATATTTTTTACATATTTATATTAATGTTTGTTAATCCTGTAGTTCGTTGTTATTTTGAGAGATCTGCATACAAATATGAAAAAAATTATTATTCTTACCCTGACATTCATTTCAATTGCTTATTTGTCGGGATGTGGTACTTCGTTGAAAGCAAAGAAAGAGTTTCTCCCTATTCCAGGAGAAAAGTTCACGTATCAAGTCACCTCAAAAGTTGCATTGCCGGACAATGCCATGGGAATCTTCAAGGCGCGTCTTGATTCGCAATTGGCGGCTAGTGGTAAATCCGCTCAACCTGGAGCTAAAGGTGTCTCCCAGGTGTCAATAACTGTTACGACATATGAAATGCGCCATGGCGCTGCCCGAGCTATGCTGGGCATATTGGCGGGCAAGGATACGATGGTAAGCATCATCGAGATCAAAGACCCTCTTACAAACGAAGTTAAGAATTCCTTTGAAGTTGAGTCATTTAATATCTCCGCCTGGGGTACTTCTAAGGGCATGATCGAGGATCAGGCCGATCAAATTATTAGTACATTAACCGGTGTGCCGGTTAAATAGAGGCACCGTTTTATAGCCGTTAAGGCTGATTATGAAATTAGTTTTTACGCGTTAAGCTCTAAGATTTATAATAATAATTAAGGTGATAATGAGCAAAATCGCACTAGAAACGATGCAGGAGCTGCTTTACGAGCGTCTTGGTATCGATAAGGATAAGGTTACGCTGGATGCCTCATTAGAGGATCTTGGCATTGATTCCCTCATGCAAATTGAACTCTTATTTGATTTTGAAGATAAATATAAGGTCAAGATACCTGACCTCACTGTTAGACCAACAACAATTGGTGAATTAATTGCAATTGTTGAGCCATTTGTTCCGAAGTCTTAAATAACAAGAGACCTCCACAATGAAGAGAAGGGTCGCTATCACTGGCGTTGGATTAGTTGATCCACTTGGCATTTCTATCAACAGCTTTTTTGATCGTACTATTCGCGGAGAGTCATCTATTCGACATTACTCAACGAACGATATTCCGGTGCCGATTTCGATTCCTGCTGTTCATTGCGAAAACTTTAACGGTGATGCGATATTGGGTAAGCCAAGAACTATCTCTATGGATAAGTTCGCGCAGATGGGTTTAGTTGCCGCATTTGAAGCATGGACTAACGCAGGGTTTGATATTAACGACAAGTCTCATAAGCCTGATATTGGGGTGTCATGGGGTACTGCTTTAGGAGGCACTCGAATTTATGAGCAAGGCTTGAAGGAGATGTGGCTTAACGATAGAGAGCGTTTGCCACCTTTGTCCGTTGTTATGGGAATGAATAACGCTTGCTCCTCTCATATTGCAATTCAATTGGGGCTCGGTAATTCATCCTTAAGTTATTCGGTTGCTTGCTCATCGGCATCAGCAGCTATTGGTGAAGCCTACAGAAGGATTCGTGATGGTGAAGCTAATGCAATGGTCGCTGGAGGATCTGATACGCCACTTATATATGGAGTAATACGTGCATGGGATGGTATGCGAGTACTCTCTCCAGGTGATGAGAGAACATCTCCTAATGCCTGTCGTCCATTTGATAAAAGTCGCTCAGGTCTTGTATTGGGTGAGGGTGCAGCAGCACTCATTCTTGAAGACTGGGAACATGCCGTTGCTAGAAATGCGCCAATCATTGCAGAGTTAGCGGGTTATGGGGCGAATTGCGATCATACAAATTTAGTAAAACCTGATTCGAATGGTCAGGTTGCCGCTATTTCTCTGGCTCTTAATGATTCTGGCGTTGCCCCCGAGGATGTTGGTTATATAAATGCTCACGGAACCGCAACTGTAGAAGGCGATCCTAGTGAGATAGAGGCGCTTAGAAGAGTTTTCGGGGATCGAGCCAAGGATTTAGCGGTGAGCTCAACTAAATCGACGCATGGGCACCTCATGGGGGCATCAGGTGCTATAGAGGCTGTAATCTCAATTCTCTCCATTAAGAATGGAGTAGTTCCCCCTACAGCTAATCTGAGAGATATTGATCCTGCCTGCGAAGGGGTGCGTCACATTAAGGTCGGAGATAACAATAAATTAAATCTCAAAGCTGCAATATCAAACTCATTCGCCTTTGGTGGTAGTAATGCAGTTTTGGTATTTAAGTCCGCCCAATAGGTTGCTGGCTTAATGAACTCGTCTACTAAATTTGGAGTTAAAGCTTGGTCAGCTTGGAGTTCATCCCTAAGAACCCAAGAGGACTGGTTAGTATGGGCTAAGAACCCCTTCGTTCCAAATGGTGAAGACAAGCCAAAGGTAGAGGGAATGCAGCCAATAAATCGAAGAAGATTGAAGCGTCTTGGCAGCATGGCTTTGGAGGCTGCCTATAGTTTGCCTGATATAAGTCCCCCAATAATTTTTTGCAGCAAACTAGGTGAGTCTGAGAGATGCTATGAGTTGCTTAAAGAGTTAGCTGAAACTGGAGCTCTGTCACCGCAGTCTTTTAGTTTGGCTGTCCATAACGCAATACCCAGTTTGTACACGATAGATAAGAAGATAAACTCAAATGTTCTCGCCATCTCTTCTGAGGCAGGGGTATTCTCAGCCATCATTGAGGCGTTGGGGTTGTTTGCTTGCGGCGAAAAAGTGGTTCGCATCATTGTTGCGGAAGAAGCTGTACCCAGTGAGTACAGACAGTATTGTGACTTTACCGATGAATCTTATGCGTATGCTATTGACCTTATTCCAGCGGGAGACGTAACACTCTCATTTTCTGGTGATGAGAAGCATATCCTAAATTCTGCGGGGATATCCACTAACCTCCAGGCTTTTCGATTCCTGCTAGTGGATGATCGTTTGTATGAGTGCGCCATTGGCAAAACCTCTTGGGCATTAAAGAGAGAAGAGCTTTGAATCGATACTGGCGTGTTTTTGCAACTGGTCTTTCATTTGCCATATTTGGACTAGGTGGAGTATTGCTTACTTGCATTTTAATTCCCATTTTGGTCATTACAAGTGACAACGAGAACCGAAGAAAATATGGAAAGAAATTACTCAAAAAATCATTTCAATGGTTTTTGTGGGGCATGCAATTTCTAGGCGTCATGAATTTACAAACAAAAAACTTGCACCACCTAAAAGCAGGTGGGCGTCTAGTTTTGGCAAATCATCCTAGTTTGATAGATGCAGTTATATTGATTGCCCTTATCGAAAACCCGAATGGGATTATTAAGTCCAGCTTATTCAATAACCCGAGTATGTACGGTTTGGCGAAGATCGCGGGGTTAATGCGCAACGTTGAGGGTCCAGAGTTAATTAGAAAAGCTATAGAATCTATAACTGCTGGCGACAATTTGATAATATTCCCCGAAGGAACTAGAACTAAGGTTTTGGGAGAGGTTGTCTTTAAGCAGGGGTCGGCTTACATAGCAATTAAAGGTGGTTTTGATATAACGCCAGTATTAATAGTTACTTCTGAGCCAGTTCTGAGAAAAGATCATAGCTGGTACAAGGTTCCTTTGAATAAGCCTTTATTCACCGTTTCCGTAATGGAGGAAATTAAGGTTTTAACAAAGGTTAGGGCTGGGGATGATCTTATATTGGCATCTGAAGAATTAACTGAGTATCTACAAGAATACTATTTGCACGAACTAAGAGAATATGAGCGATCTGGAATTAGAGATTAAGAAATTAATCATTAGTAGCTTGAATTTAGAAGACTACCAACCGGAGGATATTACCTCTGAGGAGTCGCTATTTGCCGATGGTCTTGGCTTGGACTCTATTGATGCCCTTGAGTTAGGGGTTGCTCTTCAGAAAAAGTATGGGCTTGAGCTTACAAACGTAACAAAAACTGAAGGAAAGCATTTTTATTCCGTTGCAACTTTAGCTAAGTTTGTTGCTGAAAATAGAACAAAGTAAGCTTTTAATTTAATAAATGGAAGTCAATGGAATTTCTGCTGGCAATCTTGCTGCCAATATCGATCTGGGTATTCAAGTTTTTCGGAATACCATTTTGGGCAGCGGGCGTATTTCTTATTCCCCTTATTTTTCTTAAGAAAAATCCATATTGGGGTAAGGCGCTCGCACTTGTAGCTTTGGTTCTTGGCATCGCTTCTTTGTTACTAAGAACCCCTGATTTTGTCTACTTCTATCCAGTAATGGTGAATGCAGTTCTGCTGTCTGTATTTGTTTCAAGCTTATATAGATCACAGACTATCGTAGAGAAGATTGCCCGATTAAGAGACCCAAGATTCTCTGATCTAGAGATTCCTTACGCAAGGAAAGTTACGATTGCCTGGGCATTATTTTTTGTCATCAACGGCTGCGTCGCACTTATAACTGTTTTGATAGAAGATAAGTTTTATTGGTCTATATATAACGGTGCTATTTCATATTTGCTTATGGGGCTCATGTTCGCTGGAGAGCTTTATTGCCGCAAAAGGTATATAAAAAGTGCTTAGCTATAAATTATCTAACTTGCTATTAAATGAGCTTGATGAGTTACACATAACAGATGACGGAGTAACCTTTGCTGGGCTGAAAGATGATGTATCAAAGGCAAGGGCATCGATTAAATCCGTACCCAATGATGAAATTGCTTTATTCCATTCTGATGCTTACATCTTTCTGGTTTGGTTGCTTGCGGCTTGGCAAGAAGGGCGAAAAGTCCTGGTTCCAGTCGATAAAAATATTGCCCTAAATCCCAGGTTTTCCAGCTGGTTCAAGGTTGGTGAGTTTGATGCACCGGATTTATCCGTGTGGAAGGTAGGCAATCAAGTTGCCAATAGAGTGTTTAGTGAAGTTGATTCTAATTTTGAGGCATTGGGGGTTTTTACGTCGGGATCAACCGGTGAGCCGGTGCGTATAGATAAGACGATGCGCCAACTTGAGAATGAGGTGGATGCCCTGGAGTTCACTTTTGGCGAGAAGATCGAAAGGGACGTCGTATTTTATAGATCTGTGAGCCATCAGCATTTTTTCGGAATGCCTTTTGGCATCTATTGGGCAGTGTCTCGCGGCTCAATGTTTTCAAGAGTTGCGATTAAAGGTGGGCACGAGTGGAATACATCAACTCCACAGGTATTTATAACTAGCCCATCCTTCCTAAAGAGTATTGCTGATACAACTTCACAGCATAAAAATATTGGCTCTGGGATTCGCTCGATTTTTAGTGCTGGTGGAATACTTGAGGATTCGATTTTTTCCACAATCAATTCAATTACAAATACTAGAGTAGTTGATGTATACGGTAGTTCTGAAACGGGTCACATTGCATGGAGGAGTTCTCCTGATATGTCTTGGCAAGTTCAGGAGGGCGTAGAGTTTAAGAAGCCAATAGAAGATGTCTTGGAAATTAAATCCAAGTTTTGTCCAAACGATGACTGGTTCCCAACATCTGATTTAGCTCGTCTAAGTGGAAATTCATTTGAAATACTCGGTAGGGCTGATCGAATCATCAAAATCGAGGGCACCAGGGTTTCCTTAAGTCAGCTTATGGCGTCCATAAGAGAATCTGGCTTAGTGGAAGACTGCCTAATTAGCGACATAGAGAATGGGAGAAGGGCTCAATTAGGTGCAATATTAAGGTTGAGTCCTTTAGGTCTTCAAATTCTTGAGGTCGATGGGAGGCTGAGTTTAATTAATAGCCTAAAAGAGTCGTTGCGGAGCAAAGTTAATTCAATTGCCATACCAAGAAGGTGGAGATTTGTAGAGGAGTTCCCAGCAAATAGTCTGGGCAAGGTTTTAAAAGTAAATTTAGACGGTTTATTTTTGGAAGGATTAAAAACTCCGATCATCATAAGCCGTAAGGTTGAGGGACAAACTGTTGAATTGGTTTTGGATATGCTGAAAAGTCTAGATTGCTTTAATGGTCACTTTGATGGTTTTCCGGTCGTCCCTGGCGTGGCATTAATTGAATGGGCAGTCAGAGCTGCAGAAGTCCATTTGGTCAAAAATCATATTTTTTCTGGCATGTCTCAAATTAAGTTTCAAAAATTTATCAAGCCAAATCAAATTATTCGCTTAAGCTTGGACTTAAATACTGAATCAATGAATCTAAAATATAAATATCACAATGTCGGCATTGTGTATTCCAGCGGCATTTTGAAGTTTAGGGATAGGTAAGATGAAGCTTTGTATATTGATTCCCTATTACAACCATCCAGATGCCATTGGAGCGGTTGTTAACCAACTGCTTCCTTATGGCACCAATATTCTGATTATTGATGATGGGAGCAGTGCTGAGTCAAAGAAAGTTCTTGTGCCTCTGTTGCAAGAGCCCAGAGTTTCATTAGTGACCCGCATACTCAATGGTGGCAAGGGAGCTGCGGTAATTACTGGTATGCGAGAGGCTTTGGAGTTAGGGTATACACATGCCTTGCAGGTTGATGCGGATGGTCAGCATGATTTAACTAAAATTCCAGCGCTAATTAAATTATCAGAGCAATATCCAGACAGAATTATTTCCGGGATGCCTGTCTATGACGAATCAGTGCCTGCCAGTAGAAAGTTATGGAGATATGCGACACATTTATTGGTGTGGATTCATACACTTTCCCTTGAGATTAAGGATTCAATGTGTGGATTCCGAATCTATCCTTTACGGGAAACCATAGGGGTTATAGATGCTCGTGACCAATTCGGTCAGCGTATGGATTTTGATATTGAAATTCTGGTAAGAGCGCATTGGGCTGATTTGCATACTATTCAGCTACCTGTTGGAGTTAGGTATCCGCTTGATGGGGTATCCCACTTTCAACTCTTTAAGGATAATTTTTTAATTACTAAGCTTCATATTAGATTGTTCTTTGGAATGCTGGCGAACTCACCAAAGTTAATTCTTAGAAGGTTTCTAGCTTGATTCACTGGTCAGACATAAATGAGGTCTCAGCCTCCTTTGGAATGAAAATCCTATTTCTTATATATAGGATTTTTGGAAGACTGCCTGTATTAATTATTCTTTACCCCGTTATTTTTTGGTTTTTTGTAGTTAGTAGAGTTGCTAGAGAATCATCTCGAGATTATTTACGTAGACTTTATGTATATAGCGGAGGTAGCTCTCCAAAGCCAACCTCATTGAATGTCTTTAGGCATTTATACGCATTTGGAGAGTGCATTCTAGATAAGTTAATTATCTGGAGCGGTCGCATTGATGATCTTCGCTATTCATTAGAGGGTCTGGAAGAATTCCATTCTCACGCAGGAGCAGGGCTTGGTGCCGTTGTTGCAGTTTCTCATTTGGGAAACTTGGATTTTTGTAGGGCTATTGGACAGTTATATCCCGACATTAATTTAACTGTACTTGTTCATACGAGTCATGCTATTAAGTTCAATCAGCTTTTAAAGTCCATTAACCCTGAGAGCGCTCTAAATATTATTCAGGTATCTAAATTTTCGATGCATGATGCAATGCTTTTATCTGAAAAGATTCAAAAAGGTGGCTTGATAGCTATAGCGGGTGATCGAGTTCCGCTGTTATGGGGAAATACAGTCCCCGTTAATTTCCTAGGTTCTAAAGCTGACTTCCCTGTAGGCGCTTATATGCTATCTAAAACCTTGAGGTGCCCTTTATTTTCGTTAACGTCAATTAAGGTTGGGGGTAGCTATGAGCTATCTTGTCAAAAAATTTCTGAATTGGGTCGAGGAGAAAAATCAGGATCGATTGAAGAGGCTGCCCAAGCCTTTGCCAATAGATTGGAAGAGGGCTGTTTAAGGTCTCCCTTTCAATGGTTTAATTTCTACCCTTTTTGGCAGCAACGCGTCAATCATGAATAGTATTGCTAAAAGGTTAATAGCCCTTATCCTATTTCTGATAGCCGGCTCTGTTTATGCTGATTCGCTAGTAAGTAAAATCGAGGGTTTAGTTAGCTCAGCTCCTACTGTGCGCGGAAAGTTTATCCAAAGCAAAACTCTTTCAGGGGTGAGTAAAAAACTAAACTCTGAGGGATTTTTTATCGTCGATAAAAGCAAGGGGATTATTTGGATTACGGAAAAACCTATCTATCAAACTCTTAAAGTATCTGACTCGGGAATTCGTATAGAAAATAAGAGTGGTGTATTAATGAATTTGGATGCTCGCAGCGAGCCATCGGTTAAGTACATTAACGAATTGGTTCTAGCCATTTTTTCTGGCGACATGAGTGCACTGGAGAGGTTATTTAATTACTCTGGTGATGTGACAGCCAAGGGTTGGAATCTTGAATTGACCCCCAAAAATACAGCCTCAACTTTTTTTAAGAAAATTACAATTGTAGGTGGCTCTGCAATCAATCGTATTAGCTTCATTTCAAAAGATGGCGACTTAACTGAGGTTATTTTTTCTGATGTGCGCTTGGCTCCAGTCTTGAACAAAGATGAAACCCTTCAATTCCAGTAAGGCTCTAGCAGTCCTTTTCCTTTCTACGACCCTCGGGCTTGCTATTTGGGCAGCCCTTAATATGCATGTTATTTCCAGTCATCTAGACAATAATGTGTTTTCGCTACTTCCGAAATCAGAGCGAAATGTAGTGGCTGAGGAGTTTATTGACCGTGTAGCCAAAAATGGCGAAAGATCACTGGTTGTATTGCTAAGTTCAAGTAGTCTTGAGGTATCTTTAGAGGCGGAGCAAACATTTAAATCTTTAATCAAGTTTCTAAATGTTAAGAGTGCGCAGTCGCAAGATGGTTATGCTGAATACGTATCCAAGCTTCTAGTTCATAAGTCTGGTTTAGTAACTTCGGAAGATATTTCACTATTAGATGGTCAGCCAGCAGCTTTTTGGATTGATAAATCCAATGCGATTGCATATTCCATGGGTAGCTCACCTATCCCCTGGAGGGACGACCCTTTTGGACTCTTGGGTGATTGGCTATACAGCCTGGGTGGCGTCACCAAGGTAAGACCTTATGGTGATAGTTTGGTTATTGAGAAGGCGGGAACCTCTTACGTCGCCTTGCCTATGGAGATTGATGCCTCTGTGGAATCGCTGTCTGCCCAGGTCGAACTTGCTGACGCAATCAATGTAGCTATTGGAGAGACCAAGCTTAAGCACCAAGGGATAGAAATACTTAAGTCAGGAGTTATTTTCTTTGCCTCAGACACTTCAAAGTCAATCCAAGGGGATATTTCTTTAATCGGATTAATTTCCGGTATCTCCGCATTGCTTCTAGTACTTTTTATCTTTAGAAGTATTTATGCAGTTGCAATTGTGCTTCTAACAGTAGCAATCGGATTTCTGTACGCTTTACTGGCATGTTTTTTTATTTTCCCAAAAGTCTATATCTTGACCCTCGCATTCGGTACGAGTTTGATAGGCATGTCAGTAGACTATTGCTTGTATTGGTTGACTGCTTCGATAGACGATATTAAAAATCCGCTTGAGAGAAGGCGATATTTACTGCCTGGAATGTTCCTGGCTTTGATTACAACGGCAATGGGTTACTTTTTGATGGTAATTACACCATTTCCAGTGTTATCCCAGATGGCAGTTTTTTCCATGGCCGGCATATCAGCCGCCTGGTTGTCTGTAGTTCTGATTTTTCCGCATATTAATAAATTACGTTTTAGTGCGAATAGCTCCTTGATATTGGTTAATCACATTCAACCTATAAATTATCGAATTTCGGGTGCGGTTCAAAAGGTGATGATTGCTGCAATGATTCTAGTATCCTTTTATGGCGTTCTTTCTTTCCATTCCAATGACAATATTAGGTCATTAGCAAGTTTTGACAAAGAATTGATTGCTCAGCAAATAAATACTTCAGAGATTCTTAATTTACCAAGCCCATCCCAATTCTTTATTGTTAGTGGCTCGACCGAGGAAGAAGTTCTATCTAAGACTGAAGATCTTGCTAACAAGCTAGATAATTTGATTTCTGAAGGGGTGATTAATGGGTATCAGTCGATAACTAGGTTTATCCCATCAATGTCCACGCAAACAATAGCAAGTAAGGCATATTTATCCAAAGGCAAAGAAAACGCTACAAAGCTGATTGCCAAAGAATTTGGTATGAGTGCAGTCTGGGCGCAAAGTCAAAGTCAAGTAAATAAGCCGCTAACAGTTAATGAGATAAAAGAAACTCCTTTTTATAAAAAGTTGTCATATCTTTGGTTCGAATCGGATTCTTCGACAATTAAATCAACTGCTGTTTTACTGACTGGGGTAAATGGTTTGGAAGCGGTTAGTAAGCTTTCTCAATTGGCGGGTCCAGACATTTCTTGGATTGATAAACCGCAAGAGATTTCAGATGTATTTTCAAGATATAGAACACTCTTTTCCTATGTGATTGCAATAGGCTACTTACTAACATTTGTGATAATTTATACAAAGTACAGGAGGAGCGCCTGGAGAGCTGTTTTACCGCCGATTCTTGCGACTTGTATGACTTTAGCTATCCTGAGTTTAGCTGGCGAAACCGTTACATTAATGACAGTTATTGCATTTGCTTTACTTCTTGGTGTTGGTACTGATTATGGGATTTTCTTGCTCCAGTATCCTTCCGACAACAGGGTGCTGCTATCTATATCACTAGCTGCCTTGATGACATTAATTTCTTTTGGCAGCCTTTCTTTGAGTTCCGTTCCGGCAATACACAGTTTTGGTATTGCACTACTTTTTGGAGTTCTGCTATCTTGGTTGCTAACTCTGTTTTTTGCCAAAAAAGTTGATATAAGTGAGTAATAATTTAATTATTCGTTTACTGGGAATGCTAATCGTTGTTCTTGCATTGAGCTCATGCTCCACTGTATATCTAAACGAGTCTGATGGCGCAAGTCTTAACGCATTGGGTGAGCCACGTGTTCTTGAGATGCAAATGCATTTAACTAGGGGGTCTGATTCTTACACAATGGATCTTGTAGTTGAGGTGCGCAAACAGGGCTTAACAGTCATTGGATCCTCATTTGGTATTAGGGTATTTACGCTGTCATATAACGGTGACGTTATAGCAGAGGGCATTGGGATTGGATTGCCATTCTATGTGCCAAATAAACTGATTGTGGATGACGTTATCTTAGCCCTATCTTCAGGAAGTGCCTTGGAGGGTAGATTACCTAAAAACTGTAGGCTGGTAAGGGTTGGTGAGATTGGGAAGATATACTGTGACAAGAAGCTCTTGGTGAAAATTGAACACCAAAAGACTGCTGATAAAAACGAACTTGTTTTGATGGAGAGATTTCAGCCGGAATACAAAGTTAATTTCGTTATAAGTGAAGTTAAGTGACTATTTATATCAATAATTATTCGATTGTTAGCCCGCTAGGTTATGGGGTTGCCGAGACTCGTATGAACCTTTTTTCTGGCGTTAGTCCAGGAATGATAAAAACAGAAAAATATAGTCCTGGAAGATTGCTTTCTTTGGGATTGGTTCGTGATCAGTTGCCTGATCTAAGTTTGGCATCTATAAAGCATCGCTCAAGAAATAACCAATTACTCTTGGCAGCCTTTGAGGGTCTTGAAGAAAGTTTTTATTCCCTCTCTAGTCATATTGATAAAAGTCGTATAGCTATTGTTATTGGCTCCAGCACCTCAGGAATATCTGGTGAAGAGGAAGCCTTCCCATATTTAATGGAAAACAATAAATTTCCAGAGTCATTTGATTTAGCACAGCGACTATTTTGTTCGCCCGCTAATTTTCTTGCTGATAGATTGGGTATCACTGGGATTGTCCATGGAATATCAACGGCATGCACATCAAGCTCTAAAGCAATTATTAGTGGCGCAAGATTATTAAAGTCAGGCATGGTAGATTTGGTGATAGTTGGCGGTGTAGATACACTATGCAAGTTTACTGTTGCTGGATTTACTGCAATTGAGTCTGTATCTGCTGATCGTTGCAACCCCTTGTCGCTCAATAGATCGGGAATAAATATTGGAGAGGGCAGTGCATTGTTTTTAATGAGTCTTCAACCTGGAAATATCTCCCTCTCTGGATGGGGAGAGAGTTCTGACGGCTATCATATCTCGGCTCCAGATCCAAGTGGCTTGGGGGCAGCATTGGCGGTGAATGATGCTCTCAAGATGTCTGCCAGAAGAGTTGATCAGGTTGAATACATAAACTTACATGGCACAGCTACACGACATAACGATGCAATGGAATCACAACTTGTTAACAAATTGGGATTTGAATGCCCCGTTAGCTCCACTAAGCCGCTTACGGGGCACACTCTCGGAGCTGCTGGTGCAATTGAGGCTGCGATTTCTTGTCTTGCCCTTGAGAGTGATGGACGCCTGCCTCCTCATTTGTGGGATCAGGTGCAAGATCCTGAGTTGCCAAAATTAAATATTGCCGCTCAGCTGAAAAGCGCTCCCAAAGTGGTCATGACTAATAATTTTGCATTTGGTGGAAATAATACCTCTCTAATATTGGAGAGCGCTTGAATTCTGAACTAATTGGGATGCTACCTCACACCTCATCAATGCTTCTAGTTGATAGAATGGTTTCGAGCAATGATTGTTCTGTTGTTATTGAAGCAACCATTAAAGCTGATTATCCGTTTTCTAATGGCGTTGCTGGCTCTTGGATTGGGCTTGAATTGATGGCTCAATCAGCAGCAGTGCTATCTAGACTTAGGGAGTCTGATAAGTCAGCAGAGCCTTCTCTAGGATTTTTATTGGGCAGTAGAAGTTTTATTGCACATGTCCCAGCATTTACTCCCGGACAGAAGGTTACGATAGAAATTCAACTTGACCCTGACTCTCTTTCGCAGCCTACTATTACTGCCTCTGGCATCATAAAGGACGATTCTGGGTGTGCAATCTGCGAGGGGGCTCTTACTCTATTGGAGCCCAACGATGATGCTTTATATTTGTCTAAATGAAACTTAATAAAACTGTTCTTATTACTGGCGCCAGCAAAGGCATTGGGAAGGCTATTGCCTCCAAGCTAGCAGCTGAAGGCTACGACCTAGCGCTTCACTGCAGGTCCAGTATTGGCGAGTTGAAATCATTGGCTGACTCACTTCAAAAAGAATTCAATACGAATTCATATCTTTTGCAGTTTGATATTTCCGATAGAGTGGCGTCTAAGGATGCTCTGGAAGACTATCTGGCTAAAGCTGGGGCACCCTATGGAGTTGTTTGTAATGCAGGCATTACTGCTGATAATGTATTCCCTGCGATGCTTGGTGAAGAATGGGATAGCGTTATTGATACAAATCTAGGTTCTTTTTATAACGTTTTGCATCCTTTAGTCATGCCTATGGTGTCGGCTAGGAAGCCAGGAAGAATTATCACCATGTCATCTGTTTCTGGCGTAATGGGTAACAGAGGGCAAGTGAATTACAGCGCCTCCAAGGCGGGAATTATTGGGGCAACCAAAGCTTTGGCACTTGAGCTAGCTAAACGGAACATTACCGTTAATTGCGTAGCACCAGGTCTAATAGAGACTGATATGGTTTCTCAGGAAATCGTTGAGGCGGCTTTAAAAGGAGTGCCAGCTCAAAGAATGGGTAAGCCAGAAGAGGTTGCTGCGACGGTTAGTTTTTTAATGAGTGAAGGTGCTGCGTATATAACAAGGCAGGTAATTTCCGTTAACGGCGGAATGATCTAGTGCAGTAAGAAATTAGGAGGAGCAAGCTCCTCCTATATTGAAAGATAAGCGCGCTTAATTACTATTGGCCTGCAGCCTTCTTTTGATCCTTTTCAATTTCTTTCATTACCTTCTTCCCAAAATCAGAATTCACGGGACCTTTGCATCTGAAATCTAGATCAATGATGCCCATATTAGGGGAGGCTGGATCGGCTCTTAAGTTTTCCTTAGCTACCTCTATTCCGTTGGCACTCTTCTCAGCGCAGAACTTCTCGGCATGTTGATAAGCGCGTAACTTAACCTTCGCCATGTCACCGCGAGAAACATTGATTGTGTAAAGTCCTTCACCCTTTGGCAAAACGCCAGTTGTGGTGGCGCACGCAGCAAGGATTAAACCTGCTGAGACTATTGAAATGATTTTAGGCGTGGATATATTCATTTTGACCCCCTTGAGACCTGGTTTTACTTGTACCTACTCCTTGATAAGAGCTTCTATTATTGTATGTTAGATTCCTCTTAATTTTTATATATAAATAAGGTAGCTTCAGAGGCTATGATTCTTTTAACTGGTGCCACTGGATACATTGGCTCACATACCTGGATTGAGCTTTTAGGGGGCTCCTTTCAAGTTGTTGGGGTTGATAATCTCTCAAATTCAAGTCTCGATAGGCTTAGTGAAATTTCAACGATTTCCGGGGGAAACCCGATGTTTATTGAAGGGGATATTAGAGATAAGGGGTTATTAACCAATATTTTTTCTAAATATCCCATAACCCATGTCATCCATCTTGCGGGACTGAAGGATGCTGGGGAATCGATGGTGCAGCAGAAACAGTATTTAGATGTAAATGTTGGAGGTCTCCGGAACTTACTTGAGGTTATGAGAGATCATAATTGCTTCAAAATTATATTCAGCTCTTCTGCGGCTGTATATGGTGAGAGCGCCACCTCCCCGATATCTGAAAAATCTATTCCAGCCCCATCAAACTATTATGGAGAAACGAAGCTGAAGGGGGAGACTTTGCTCTCTGAGGAATTTAATAAGATTCCTGCAATGTATTCGGTAAGTTTGCGATATTTCAATGTTGCCGGAAGTCATCCGTCTGGTAGACTTTTCGATAACGCGCTGGCAACATCACGTTCTTTGTTTTCTGAGATTGCAAAAGTTCTGACTGGTGAAATGAACTCATTATCTATATATGGAGATGATTGGGCTACCAGGGATGGCACATGCATTAGAGATTATTTGCACGTATCAGACTTGGCTATAGGACACCTAGATGCTTTAAAGCTGTTGGATGGAGCGGACGGTTCACTTACGCTCAACATGGGCTCTGGTATTGGGCAGACGGTCTACGAAGTAGTCTCTGCCTATGAAGGTGTTGCTGGAAGGAGGATTCCCAGTAGGGTTGTTGGCAGGAGATTGGGGGATGTTGGGGTAAGTTTTGCAGACACCCATTTATCTACCCAAGTGATGGGATGGAGTCCCAAAAAAACACTTTCTGATATGTGCGGAGATAGCTATAGATCTTGTGATAAGTGGCCGAGGTAGTGGCCCGCCTATCCTGAATTTGGTAGATCACGGTAGCCTGTGAGCAACGGTTTGTTTATCCGGCGCTCTGAAATGTCTTCTTTGGATCGTTAGCGGTCATTGCGGAGGTATCGTCCGCCTCTCGTCTCCGCTAGTATTTTCAAATAAACCCAGTAAATTCAATGAGTTACTGGGTTTATTGTTATTCAATTTATCACCAATCTTAA
>Ga0007801_10000300_pt1 | contig 16232 bp, 17 predicted proteins | sample CryBogmetaGMA2M_FD_60372 | JGI IMG/M metagenome (GOLD analysis project Ga0007801, IMG submission 60372) | Freshwater microbial communities from Crystal Bog, Wisconsin, USA - MA2M | ecosystem: Environmental > Aquatic > Freshwater > Lake | place: Crystal Bog, Wisconsin, USA | collected 2009-07-06
GGCAAGGAGTCCTCCCAGCGTCAGCAGTATCAGAAGATTGATTCTGAAATGTGATTTAGTGGAGTACAAATTGACCAAGGGAACTATCAGTCAGATTTTTTGGTTGCTTGACGAGCTAAAAGAATATGAATTTGCCTTGGATCGGCGCGCTGCACTTCAAACTCAATCCCCTCAATTGAGACTAGCTCCCCCATTTTTGGTACGCGTCCTAGATGCTGGATCACAAGGCCGGCAACGGTCTCAATATCATCTGCTTGGAATTGAGTCCCTAGTTTCTCATTGAATTGCTCAAGTTCTGTAATGCCTTTTACGCGAATATCGCCGTTATCTAGAGCAATTAAGTTATCAGCTTCTTCGTCAATGTCGTGCTCATCTTCAATATCGCCAACAATTTGCTCTAGGACATCTTCGATAGTAATAATGCCGGCAATTCCACTGTACTCATCAACCACAACAGCCAAATGATTACGATTGTCTTTAAAGTCACGCAATAAAACACTCAGGCGCTTTGATTCGGGAATAAAGACGGCTGGTCGAAGCCAGTCGCGCACTTGAAAATCTTTCTCTGTAGCGTGACGCAATAAGTCTTTGGCCAGCAGAATTCCAATGACATTATCTCGCGACCCCTCAAACACTGGATAACGTGAATGAGCTGCCTCAATCACGCTCTTGATGATTTCAGCTAGCGGGAGATTAATGTCAATCCAGTCAATTTGTGCGCGTGGCACCAGGATATCTCGAGCACAGAGTTGCCCAACTTGAAAAACACCCTCAATCATGGACAGGGCATCTGCATCGATGAGGCCCTCAGTCTGTGCTTCACGTAGGGTATCGATTAATTCTTTGCGACGTTCGCTAGGGTTAGTCGGCTGAGGTGTTAAAAAATCAGTCAATCGATCTAATAGGGATTTATTGGGGTCGGGCATATTGAAAGAATAGCGTAGAAATAAGTCAAATCATTAGTAAGGATTGGCGAAACCCAATTTTTGAAGAATCTGAATTTCTAAAGACTCCATTTTTTTAGCATCTTTATCTAATTCATGGTCATGGCCTTGGGCATGCAGGCATCCATGCACAATTAAATGAGCTAAATGCGCTTTCAGGGTTTTGTTTTGCTCTTTCGCTTCTTTTTGGATGACTGGCAAACAAAAAATGATGTCAGCGACCAAGGCATTTTTGCTCAACTCATAGGGGAAGGTGAGAACATTCGTAGCGTAATTTTTTTTTCGGAAAGTTAGGTTAAGATTTTTTCCTTCCGTAGAGTTTACAAATCGCAGGGTTAAAAGACCGCCGCACGGTGAAGCAGCCTTTACCCATTTCTTGATTAATGTAGGGTTTGCAATTTGAGCGAGATTTTTTTCAAGTGCTGCAGTAGCGCATTGAATATCAATTGACAACTTTGCGGCGCTGGATTTAGTGGGCATGAGCTTCAACCAATTCGCCTCTTAAGGTGTAATTTAGTACCTCGGTAATGCGGATATCGACTATTTGACCAACGAGGCTTTCAATATCTTGTTTGGGTGCTATGAAATGAATGACGCGATTATTCTCTGAGCGACCTTGTAAGTTCACGCCATCCTTAGCAAGACCCTCAATTAACACCCGCTCTGTTTTGCCCAACATCTTTTGGCTGATGTGATGAGCTTGGCTCTCCACTAGAGCTAAGAGAGTTTGTAAGCGTCTGAGTTTCACCTCATAAGGCGTGTCGTCAGCTAAGTTCGCTGCGGGAGTGCCTGGTCGTGGGCTAAAGATAAAGCAAAAGCTATTGTCAAATTCTAGATCTTTGACCATCTTAAGTAGTTTTTCAAAGTCAGCCTCAGTTTCCCCTGGAAATCCAACAATGAAATCACTCGAAAGCGTAAGGTCTGGTCGTACGGCACGCATTTTGCGAATAATGCTTTTGAACTCTAGAGCGGTATAGCCACGCTTCATGGCAGACAGCATGGCGTCAGACCCATGCTGTACTGGTAGATGTAGGTGACTAACGAGCTTAGGCACCTTAGCGTACACATCAATTAGACGCTGTGTAAATTCTTTTGGATGACTTGTGGTGAATCGAATGCGTTCAACTCCAGGAATTTCTGCAATATATTCAATCAGAAGGGCGAAGTCGGCAATCTCTTCGGTTTTTCCCATTTTGCCAAGATAGGCGTTAACGTTTTGTCCCAGCAACACAATCTCTTTTACACCTTTGCTTGCGAGCCCAGCAACTTCGGTTAATACATCGTCAAATGGGCGTGATACTTCTTCGCCACGCGTATAGGGAACCACGCAATAACTGCAATACTTAGAGCAACCCTCCATAATTGAAACATAAGCAGAACCCCGTGTTTGGCGTGAGGCAGGAAGGTGATCGAACTTTTCAATTTCAGGGAAAGAAATATCAACTTGGGGGATGCCTGTTTTACGTCTTGCGGTAATCAAATCGGATAGACGATGCAAGGTTTGGGGTCCAAAGACAACATCAACATAAGGCGCACGACTCACAATTTGCTGACCCTCTTGACTGGCAACGCAACCACCAACACCGATCAATAAATTGGGCTTGCTTTTCTTAAGCTCGCGCAAGCGCCCTAAATCAGAAAAGACTTTATCCTCGGCTTTTTCTCGAATTGAGCAGGTATTCAGTAGCACCACATCGGCATCTTCTGGGGTGTCAGTCATGACCATGCCTTCATTAGCATGCAAGAGGTCGGCCATCTTGCCCGAGTCATACTCGTTCATTTGACAGCCAAAGGTTTTGATATAGAGCTTTTTCATATGCCGTTCTCAGGTTTATAACTGGGGGCGAAGCACGGATTTTACAGCTTAGAGAGCCCTCAATGGAAGATGCTCAGTATTTATATGAGTCGGTAAGCCAGAATAGCCACAATAGTTGGCGGTATTGCGGCGATCAGAAGGTAAAGCGCCGAAACTGCTGCCCCTGGAAAGTAGGGTCGCAAAATAGCAATGCCGGCTGGATTGGGCGCATTCGCGATTACAGTAAGACCACCGCCAGCTACAGCTCCGCCTACTAGCGCCAATTTAAATTCTAGTGAAGTATCTGTGACTAAGGAGCCTAAATAAGTCAGTGCGGCATTGTCGGTAATCGCAGTCAAAGCGAGACTGCCATAAAAGACTGCAGTAGGGCTCATTAATTGCAAAGTTGGCTGCAGCCACCAACCTTGTAGTGCGCCTAAAACTACTAAGCCGCCTAAGAAGAATCCAACCAACAAAGCTTCTTTCAAAATTAAGGGGCTTTGGTGTGTTGGATAGGCAGTAGTGTAGCCAATAAAGAACAGCAAGATCCACATAAAAATAATTGGGTCATGTGCAAATACCACCACTCCCAGCAAAAAGAGTAAGTGCATAAATATCACTACCAGTGGAATTTTCGATTCCGATTTTTTATCACTCGGTTCAACTAATTGGCGGTGAAAAATCAACGTTATTGCGAGTGCATTGATGAAGATGGCAATACAAGATTCCACACCGAAATTGTCAAACATAAATGCGGAGCTCCAATTCCAGGTCGTGGCAACCATGAGCACTGGTGGAGCCGCAAAATTGGTGAGGGTGCCACCAATGGAAATATTGACGAACAGGACGCCAAGCGTCCCAAATAGCAAGGCCGTAGAGCATTTGTGGCGGTAAACCAAGTCGCGCAATAGAAATGCAGCAAGCGTCATCGCTGCAGCCTCGGTGATTAGAGAGCCTAAGAGCGGCGTTACTGCAAGCGTAAGAAAATATAGGGTCGGTGCACTTCTTGTTCTCAAGACCAGTTGCAATATCTTGGCGAGGAAATGAAGAATTTGTGTTGAAACATATAGGATCGGCTTGCTAGCGGCAACGATCATGACTGCAAATACAAATAAAGGTTCGGTGAAGTTGCGCTTATTAAGAAAAGCTTTTGCTGATCCCAAATCATCCAAGAAGGCAATAAAAATAACCAGAATTGCCGCCCAAAAACCAAAAACAATTTCTACCTCACCAAGTAAATGCCATAAACCAGCATGTCTTGGAGATCGCTTCGCAAGTGATTCAAAATAGCTGGTGCAAAAAGTATGCAAAACTGCAATCGCAAAAATAATACTTGCACCAAGTTCTGTAGGGGTAAAGTTCATAGCAGAATGTTAGCAGGTGCAGTCAAGATTCATGATGTTGTCATTTTGGGAGATTTTGGTGAAATTAAAACTTGGTTATCAAGAGTTGATTGCGAATGCGATGGCCACAATTCAGACCGTTCCCTTAGATGAGGGTAAATTGCTCTTGGGGGATCCTAATACCGTTTTTGTCGATATTCGAGACGTGCGTGAACTAGAGCGTGAAGGCGTGATTCCTGGTGCTTTTCATGCACCCCGCGGAATGTTGGAATTTTGGGTAGATCCAGATAGCCCATACTACAAGGCTGTATTCGGAGAAGGGAAGCGCCTTATTTTGTATTGCGCTTCTGCTTGGAGGTCTGCTTTGGCAACGGAAACGTTGCAGAAGATGGGCGTGCCAAATGTATGTCATTTAGAGGGTGGTTTTGGCGCTTGGAAAAAAGCGCAATTACCAACAGTGGAAAAGTTGAGCAAACTCCCGCCCGCTTAGGCTGGTAATGTAGGTTAAATTTTCTAGAATTTATATTGCAACTATTGGAGTTCTTAATGAGAAAAGTGGTGTCGCAATTTGGAGAGGGTCCTTTGCAGCAAAAATTAACCACCGGGGATCTACATTTTTTATCTGACGCTTATGTGTCAAGTGGGGGTGATGGAACTGGTCCGACTCCACATGAGTATCTTGGTGCAGCTCTCGCAGCCTGTACATCCATGACGCTCAAGATGTATGCAGGGCGTAAATCCATGAAGTTGGACAATGCCATTGTCACAGTTGATATTGAGCGTACCGACGATATTGAGAAATTCTCTCGTGATATTCAATTAGTGGGCAATCTGAGTGAAGAAGAAAAGCAGCGTTTGCTAGAGATTGCAGCTAAATGCCCAATACATAAGGCTTTAGCAGGGACTATACAAATAAAAACCCAGCTTGCTAATTAATACAAGCTGGGTTGTTCTGCTACTAAAGTTTGCCTTTATAAGGCAAACTCAACGGCACTAATAAATTAGTTAGGCGCGTTATTTGGCTTATTGTTTTTGCCAGCGTTGTAACCAGCGTTGTAGTTAGCGCCTTCATTTTTCTTATAGGCATCGTAAGCGTAACCTGAGGCTGCGCCAACTGCCGCACCACCAACTACACCCCAGATTGGATTGCCGTGGAAAATGGCTGTACCTACACCGCCAGCTACTGCACCAATAGATGCGCCAGATAATGTGCGTTGTTCTGTATTGCTCATGCCTGAGCAACCGGCGATAGTTAATGTCGCTACTGTGATTGCGATAATTTTTTTCATATCAAATAATCCTTATATATTCTGAGTTGGCAGAGTGATGTTGATTACTTCTTGCCACAAGGAAAGCGGCTCGCCAAGAAACCCAAAACTACACCAGCGGCAGGCTTGTCTGCAGTTTGAGGATTCTGTCCAGCCCAAGCAACAAAGTCAGCAATAACGGCATCGCGTGGTGGCGCCGGTTGTTTTACACAAACGAATGGTTTTGCGCGCTGTGGGTGACGGGTAACTAAATAGGTGTCATATACGCTGGTGGTGTAACCAATGCAGAAGCTACGTGATTCTGGGCTTGCAGGTAACTTGCAAACATTAACAAGTTCTTGAGTGCTCAGAACTTGGATTTTTTCTTCCGCTTGCGCTAGGCCAGAAAAGGCGCCAAGAGCGGCTAAAACGACTAGGACTTTCTTCATGGGTTCTCCCTTAGGTATGTGTAAATTAATGATAAACGATAATTATGGTGCTTTTATGCACTAATTAGGTGCATTCTGCACTTTTTTGGTTTTTAGTATTCCCCATAATGATGCAAAAAATATAAGGGGAAAATTCATGGAAATTCTGAAGTCCGGTAGTGATGCTTTATTCATATTGCTCGGAGCCATTATGGTGTTGGCAATGCATGCAGGTTTTGCATTTCTTGAGCTTGGTACGGTTCGAAAAAAGAACCAGGTCAATGCACTGGTCAAAATCTTAGTGGACTTTGCGGTATCAACAATTGCTTATTTCTTTATTGGTTACAGCATTGCTTACGGCGTTAATTTTTTCTCAGGCGCTGAATTGCTAGCCGAGAAAAATGGCTATGAGCTCGTGAAGTTTTTCTTCTTGCTGACATTTGCCGCCGCAATTCCTGCAATCATTTCCGGCGGTATTGCTGAGCGTGCCAAATTTAATCCTCAGCTTATCGCTACATTTGTTTTAGTTGGTTTTGTTTATCCCTTCTTTGAAGGTATTGCTTGGAATCAGCACTACGGAATTCAGGCGTGGATTAAAGAATTCACGGGGGAAGAGTTTCACGACTTTGCTGGCTCGGTAGTAGTGCATGCGGTCGGCGGATGGATTGCTTTGCCAGCCATTATTTTGTTGGGCGCTCGCCGTGGACGCTATACAAAAGAAGGGCAAATCTCTGCTCATCCTCCATCCAGTATCCCCTTCTTAGCATTGGGTGCTTGGATTCTTGCGGTGGGTTGGTTTGGCTTTAATGTGATGAGCGCGCAAACAATCGATAAGATTAGCGGTTTAGTTGCAATGAACTCACTAATGGCAATGGTTGGCGGAACATTGGCAGCCTGGGTGGTTGGTCGCAATGATCCTGGTTTTACCTATAACGGACCTCTCGCTGGCTTGGTTGCAGTTTGTGCAGGATCAGACTTAATGCATCCGATGGGCGCTTTATTTGTTGGATTGGTTGCAGGCGGGCTATTTGTGTATATGTTTACTCTCGTGCAAAACCGCTGGAAGATTGACGATGTTTTGGGTGTATGGCCATTGCATGGTTTATGTGGTCTTTGGGGTGGATTAGCTGCTGGTATCTTTGGAACTAAAGCCCTTGGGGGTATTGGCGGCATCACCTTCACAGGCCAGTTAATTGGTAGTGCGCTTGGTGTTGGTATTGCACTCGTTGGCGGCATTGTGGTTTATGGCGCCTTGAAGGTTGCTCTAGGGATTCGCATGTCTCAGGAAGAGGAGTTTGAGGGTGCTGACCTTAGCGTTCATCGAATTTCCTCTACTCCCGATCGCGAGCCGAACTGGTAATTTTGTAGTACTGAATATATAGCCTGATTCATACCTATAATGAGTCATGGCTATATATGAACTAGACGGAAATGCCCCTCAGTTATCTGAGGGAGCTTGGGTGGCAGAAAGTGCCGAAGTGATTGGCAAGGTAGAACTCCATAAAAATGCGAGTGTCTGGCCCAAAGTGGTTATCCGTGGCGATAACGATCTCATCCAGGTTGGTGAAGGTAGTAATGTGCAGGACGCTTCTGTTTTGCATACTGATCCAGGCTACCCGCTTCTGATTGGTAAAAATGTCACCATAGGTCATAAAGTAATGCTTCATGGTTGCACCATTGGCGATGGTTGCTTGATTGGTATTGGTGCGGTTGTATTAAATGGCGCCAAGATTGGTAGGGGTTGTTTGGTTGGTGCAGGAGCATTGGTGACGGAAGGCAAAGAGTTTCCTGATGGCTCAATGATTATTGGCTCACCTGCCAAAGCAGTAAAAGAACTGACCCCACAGCAAATAGCGGGTATTAATGACATTTCTGGACGTTACGTTAAAAATGCTCAGCGTTATATCAAGACGCTCAAGAAAATCTCCGATTAATTTTTTAGCGACTGATCCTTGCTCTACGTATTTAATGTAGTCCTTCCAGTTTTCTTGCTCATCCTCATTGGGTACATTGGTGGGCGCGCTGGTAAGTTAGGTATCAATGCCTCAACTGAACTCAATCGCTTTGTTGTATGGCTTGCGCTTCCTGCGCAACTATTTAATTTTGCTGCCAACAGCGGTTGGCAATCTCTCTGGCAGCCAGGCTTCATCATCGCTTTCTTAGTCAGCTGTTTATTAGTATTTTTTTTAGTCTTACTAGTGAGTTGGCATTATGGAAAAGATCTTGCGGCGGCTAGCTTCAATGGTTTAAGTGCCTCTTACTCCAATACCGGCTATATGGGGATTCCTCTTTGCGCACTGGCCTTGGGTCAGGACGGGTTAGCCCCAGCAATTATTTCGACATTCCTTGTTTTTGTGATGTTTGCGTTGGCGACGGTATTGATTGAGATTGGCATTTTGTCGCATAAGAAGTCACACGAGATTGTTTTGAGTGTTATTAAATCTCTTTGTACTAATCCACTATTGATCGCGCCAGTGGCAGGTTTATTGTGGGCATCTAGTGATTTGAGTTTGTACGATCCTATTGCACAGGTGATTTCATTTTTAGCTGCTGCTGCAACCCCTTGCGCGCTTGTCTCTATTGGCTTATTTTTAATGCAAAAAACAGATGCCGCTCGAACTCAAGTTTGGGGTATTAGCTTTGCAAAACTCATTATTCAGCCACTAATTGCTTGGCTGATCGCTGGACCTATTTTGGGCTTACCCGATCTTTGGGTAACGGCCATTGTGATTTTGAGTGCCTTGCCAACGGGTACTGGGCCTTTTATGCTGGCTCAGTACTACAAGGCTGATGGCAGTGTCATTTCACGGGTAGTGCTTATTACTACTATTGGTTCGTTAATGACGCTTTCCTTATTCCTGTGGTGGAGCAATGGGGTTTAGGCCCTCGGCATCAATCTGCTTTTCCCATGAGGCATCAATAAAGGCGGGCAATTTCATGCACTCATGAAAAATCCTCATGAGAGTGGGGTAGGGCCCCATATCCATTTTGCTACCCAAAGCATTAAAAAGTTGGGGTACTAAACAAATATCAACCAAGCCTGGATGATCTCCATAGGAAAATCGGCCAACCCTCAAATCGTTCGCCAATTGTTTTTCTAAACTTTCAAGGCCAACGCGCATCCAGTGCTCATACCAACTATCTTTTGCTTCATTACTCACGTCAAGTTGTCGTATTAAGTAGCGAAGCACTCTCAAGTTATTAATGGGATGAATATCACTCGCAATATCCAATGCTAGTGAGCGTACCCAAGCACGATCGGCTGCTGACGCTGGGAGTAATGATGGCTCAGGATTTATTTCGTTGAGATATTCAATGATGGCAAGGGATTGGTGAATACTATTTTTGCCATCTTCGAACAAAGGTACTAAGCGGTTTGGATTTTTCCTTGAATATATTTCAGATAGTTGATCGCCACCATTCTTATTGAGGTGAACTGGGATGACCTCATAATCCATAGCCTTGAGATTGAGAGCAATACGAACGCGAAATGCGGCAGAGCTACGCCAAAAACTGTACAGCTTAGGTTTTGAAGTCATGTGATGCTTTCTGCGGATTGATTGTTATCAGTATATTGATGACTCAGAAATCAAGCTTGGCTTCTTATGAATTGCTTTAGACTGCTTAATATGGAACATATTCAGTTTTGGATTGGCATCATTGCAACGATGGCGTTTGCGGTGACTGGCGTGCTAGCGATTGCAGATCGCGGCGTTGACCTTTTTGGTGTGTTGGTGCTCGGGCTAATTACTGCTATTGGTGGTGGCACCATTCGTGACATCATTTTGGGAGCCCCCGTCTTTTGGTCTGAGAACCAAATTTATGTCTGGCTCGCATTGGGCGCGAGCATTCTGACTTTTGTAGCCGAATCTTTCTTTACGCAACCGCAAATTTATCGCTGGATGTTATATATCGATGGCTTTGGCGCAGCTCTTTTTGGAATTCAGGGGGCTGATAAAGCTTGGAGTATGGGGTATGGCTTACCCGTTGCGCCTGTGATTTTGGGTGTGATCACCGCGATTGGCGGCGGCTTGATTCGAGATATTTTGGCTGGTAGAAAAACGCTCATCATGTCACACGAGCTTTATGCTATTCCTGTTACATTGGGTTGTTGTGCTTATGTACTGATCTTAAACTTCCTGCCGCAATATGCGCTGGAAGGATCTGTTATCTGCATGTTAGGTATTTTCGGTTTGCGCGCAGCTGCCATTCACTGGAATCTGCGCGTTCCCAAAATGTTTATCACTAAAACGCGCTAACTGCCCCATCACTACGAGGGTCCCATCCACCGCGCAAGGTGCCCGAAGGATCGCGGATGATACAGCCTGCATGACCAACGGTTTCATCGAAAGCATCGAGCATTTCAATTTCGTGCCCTAAAGAATGTAGTTCCTTAGCAACCCAAGGACTAAAGCGTGACTCAAGTTTTAAGCTATCACTCGTTTGTCCCCATGTGCGACCAAGTAACCAGCGTGGACGGCTAATTGCATCTTGTGGGTCAAGACCGTAAGTAGCGGTGCGAGTGAAAACAGCACACTGAGTTTGCGGTTGTCCATCACCACCCATCGTGCCATAAACCATTGAACGACCATCTTTAAATAAGGCCATCGCAGGATTCAAAGTGTGGAATGGTTTTCTGTAAGGCTCAAGATGATTCAGTGTCGCGGGATCAAGAGAGAAGCTACATCCACGATTCTGCCAATTCACTCCAGATTTAGGCAGAACAATACCCGCACCAAACTCGTGATAAATACTTTGAATGAAGGAGACGCAATTGCCATCGCCATCAATCACTCCCATCCAAATAGTATCTGCTGGGCCTTTGCCTTGGCCCCATGGTAAAGCCTTATTCGGGTCAATATTTTTGGCGAGCTTTTTAAGAAATCCGGGCGACAAAAAAGACTGGGCATTTTTTGTCATATACGCTGGATCTGTTACAAATTGATCGCGAATCTTAAAGGCTTGCTTAGTAGCTTCAACACAATGGTGAACATACTCTGTGCTATCCACTTTGAATCGTTTTAGGTTTAATTGATCCAAAATACCAATAATCATGAGCGACACAACACCTTGAGTCGGTGGGATCATGTTGTAAACATTGCCGGCGCTGTGTTTTAGCTCAAGCGGATCAATGAGTTTTGCGTGGTGGCGACGCAGGTCGTCTAAGCGCAGTGGGCTGCCAATATCGGTTAACTCTTTTGCTAGTAATTCCGCTAGATCACCACGGTAATAGTCATCCGTTCCTTTGCTTGCGATTTGTTGCAAGGTTTTTGCAAGGCGACCTTGTTTAAAGATGCTGCCAACTGCTGGTGCTTTGCCATTCACTAAAAAAGTTTTGGCAAATCCAGGAATGCGGCTAAGCTCTTCTTGTTTTTTTGCAGTCAAACTAGATTGACTATAAGTCACTGGAATACCCGCCTCCGCATAGTGAATCGCATCAGCCAATAGACGAGATAAGGGAATCTTGCCTCCTAAACCTTGTTTGGACAGTTTGTGAGCGGCGCCCCAGCCAGAAATAGTGCCAGCAACCGTATTTGCTGCAACTGGTCCTCTAAACGGAATTGCTTTGGTGATGCCACGCTCTGCATACCATTGCTTGGTGGCCAAACCAGCAGCGGCGCCACACGCATCAATGCCGCCCATTGCTTTCCCAGGGGAGTGAATCACCCAAAAAGAATCACCTCCAATGGAGTTCATATGGGGGTAGACAACGGCAATGGTGGCGGCTGCCGCTACCATTGCTTCAAGTGCATTTCCGCCCTCACGAAGAACTGCTAAAGCTGACTCAGAAGCGAGGGAGTGCGGTGCTACCGCCATCCCTCTGATACCCCACTTTGATTGCATTGCAAAGCCCTTTATTTATTTTCTCGCAATTGACGCTCGATCTCTGAACTAGAGTCTACAGTGATCTCGTTTTGCTGAACGCCTTCTAAGGGATCAACGGATGGCGCATTGACATCGATTGCTGCAGCGGGTTTATCAATAAAGTAGGTAACGGTTTCTGGAACAAAGATGATGATCGCCACCAGAATGAGCTGCAAACCAACCCATGGCAGGGCTCCATAGTAAATATCGGAGCTTTTCAGTGATTTTGGTGCCACCCCTCGAAGATAGAATAAGGCAAATCCAAAAGGCGGATGCATAAATGAGGTTTGCATATTGGCCCCCAGGAGCACGCCAAACCAAATTAGATCAATACCGAGTTTATCTGCAACTGGCGCTAATAATGGAATGATAATGAATGCAATTTCAAAATAGTCCAAAAAGAAAGCCAAGAAAAAAACAAACAAGTTCACCACAATCAAGAATCCTACTTGACCGCCTGGTAATCCAGATAAAAGGTGTTCAATCCACAGGTCACCATCCACGCCCCGGAATGCTAAGCCAAAAACAGTTGAACCAATCAGAATAAAAATCACCATGGCATTGATGCGCATAGTAGAAGTCATTGCTTCCCACACCAAAGGCTTATGGAGACGCTTGTTCATTGCTGCGAGAACCAATGCTCCTACAGAGCCCATAGCGCCACCCTCAGTTGGTGTGGCTAAGCCCATTAAAATTGTTCCAAGAACTAAGAAAATGAGAGCGATGGAAGGAACAATTCCCCATAGAATTTTCTTGAATAAATTCCAGTCGATTTTTGGACGCGCTTCTGGTGGAAGTGCCGGTACATCTTGGGGTCTAAAAATTGACAAGAAGAAAATGAATAAACAAAACAGTACCACTTGAATGATTGATGGCCCAATGGCGCCTGCATACATATCGCCAACGGATTTACCCAATTGATCAGCCAACACAATTAATACGAGTGATGGTGGAATCAGTTGGGTAATCGTTCCCGAAGCGGCAATCACGCCAGTTGCGACACGGGGGTTGTAACCGTAACGCAACATGATTGGAAGGGAGATGAGACCCATCGCAATGACAGATGCAGCAACTGTTCCGGTAATTGCACCCAAAATTGCACCAACAATAATCACGGCATAAGCAAGACCGCCGCGGATAGGGCCAAATAACTGGCCTAAACCTTCCAGCATGTCCTCGGCTAATCCACATTTCTCTAGAATGGCGCCCATGAAAGTAAAAAATGGGATGGAGAGCAATAGGTCATTCGACAAAATACCGAATACACGATCTGGCAGTGCTTGCAAGAAGGTGGGCTGAAACATGCCCATCTCAATGCCAATAAAAGAAAAGAATAAGCCAACCGCACCGAGTGAAAATGCAGCAGGATATCCAATTAATAAAAATACAATCAGACCCCCAAACATGATAGGGGCCATTAAATCTTGGCTAATCATTGGAGAGGTCTTTCATATTTAGGATCGATTTCAATCATGCCAGTCAAGGCTGCATAGCGCTTAATGATTTCGGAAAGACCTTGGAGCGTTAGCAACAAAAACCCCAGAGTAATAATGCCGCGCACTGGCCAACGAATGAGACCACCTGGATTGCTTGAAGTTTCACTTTGTATTACCGAGGTAATGAAAAATTCCCAAGAGTAGTAACCAATGATGATGGTCATTGGTAATAAGAAAATAATGCCGCCCCAAAAGTCCAGCCAAAGACGGGCTCGATTAGGGTACATTGCGTAAAGGACATCTACACGCACATGTTCATTGAGGCGAAGAGTGGTGGCAGCACCAAACATCACCATACCCGCAAATAAATACCACTGTGCTTCCAGCCAGCCGTTGGAGCTGACATTGAAGCCGTACCGAATCAGCGCATTTCCTGTGCTCACCAGTACGGCTATCAATACCATCCAACTCGCCAATACACCAAAACGGTCATTTAAGCGATCAACGAAGCTTGCAAAAACTAAAAATTGTTTTGGCATATCAGACTCTCAATAAAGTTTTATTTGACTGGGTTGGTCAACATGAAGCTCATGAGAGTTTGCTCGGCAACTTTATTCCACAACATTTGATCGTTACGGAATTTTTTCCAAGGCTCATAAATCTTCTTGAACGATGGATTCTTGGCTGCTTCCTCCTCATACATTTCAAAGGCAGCAGTAGATGCCGCTTTCATAATGTCTGTGGAATAAGATTGCAACTTAACACCGTTCTTGATTAAGCTTTGCAAAGCGATTGGGTTTTTGTAGTCGTACTCAGCCATCATGTCGATGTTGCACTCAGCGCATGCAGAGATAAAAGCTTCTTGATATTGCTTAGGCAATTTTTCCCATTCTTTGGTGTTGACATACATCGAGTACATCGAGCAAGCTTCCCACCATCCTGGGTAGTAGTAGTAAGGGGCAATTTTGTAAAAGCCTAACTTTTCATCGTCATATGGACCGACCCACTCGGCTGCATCAATCACACCTTTTTCAAGCGCTGGGTAAATATCACCACCAGCGATTTGCTGTGGAATGGCTCCAAGACGGGACATCACTTCACCACCAAGACCGGCAATACGCATCTTGAGGCCCTTGAGATCGGCAACCGTTTTTACTGGCTTTTTAAACCAGCCACCCATTTGAGTTCCAGTGTTGCCGGCTGGGAAAGAAATAATGTTGTAGTCACGCAAGAACTCGCGTTGGAGCTTTAGGCCACCACCCCAATACATCCAGGCATTTTGTTGACGCTGATTCATGCCAAATGGCACGGTCGTATCAAATGCAAAAGTTTTATTTTTGCCAACAAAGTAATAGCCAGCCGTGTGGGTGCACTCTACTGTTCCTTGCTGTACTGCATCAACGGTGCCGAAGGCTGGAACAATTTCACCGGCCCCAAAAATACGAATCTGAAATTTACCATCCGTTAAAGCAGCTACCCGTTTGGAAATATATTCACCGCCACCATAAATAGTATCTAGGCTTTTGGGGAAGCTGGATGCACAGCGCCATTTCACTTCCGGCATGGATTGAGCGATTGCGGGCGCCGCTAATACGCCTGCAGCCGCGCCAAGTGCAGTCTTACTTAAAAAGTCACGTCTTTTCATTTGCCTTGCTCCTTGTGTTTTTATTTATCGTTGACATTTTGTTGATGCCTTCGCTTACTTCTGAGGCAATTAAAGCGAAGTGCAATAGGGTTAATCAGTAGGGTCTGCACTTTGTTTAGCCAATTTGCACCCTCTTTGTGCTGATTTGCCACAAAAAGGTGCCAGACCCTCATGTCGCCTTCTATCCTCTGCGTTGCATTAAATCGACATTTGTCGGGAAAACCCCGACTTTATTTGATGAGGAATTACCCTAAGTAGTGGATTTCTTTGATTTTTTTCAAAGCATAATCAATCCGTTGTTTTTTATTTAATAAAAATAGTTAGGAGCTACTGATGTCAACATCAACTAAAGCAGCCCCAATGACCGCTGAAGAACGCAAAGTTATTTTTGCTTCATCTTTAGGTACGGTTTTTGAGTGGTATGACTTTTATCTTTACGGTTCTTTGGCCGCTGTTATTGCCAAGCAGTTTTTCTCAGGCTTAGATGCTGGTTCAGCCTTTATTTTTGCTTTGTTAGCCTTTGCTGCTGGTTTCATCGTGCGTCCATTTGGCGCGTTGGTGTTTGGTCGCTTGGGCGATTTGATCGGTCGTAAATATACGTTCTTGGTCACCATCCTTTTAATGGGTGGCGCAACCTTCATCGTGGGCATTCTGCCAAACTATGCAACTATTGGCGTTGCTGCTCCAGTGATCTTGATCGCATTGCGTATGCTGCAAGGTTTGGCTTTGGGTGGTGAGTACGGCGGTGCTGCTACTTATGTTGCAGAACATGCTCCTAACGGCAAGCGCGGTGCCTACACTTCATGGATTCAGACAACTGCTACTCTTGGCTTGTTTCTTTCATTGCTCGTGATTTTGTTCACACGTGAATTCACTGGTCCAGATTTCGATGTTTGGGGCTGGCGCGTTCCTTTCATTGCCTCTATCGCATTGTTGGCGGTTTCTGTTTACATCCGTTTGTCGATGAACGAATCCCCAGCTTTCAAGAAAATGAAAGAAGAAGGCAAACTGTCTAAAGCACCTTTGACAGAATCATTCGGTCAATGGAAAAACTTAAAGATTGTTATCTTGGCATTGTTTGGTTTGGTTGCAGGTCAGGCAGTGGTTTGGTACACAGGTCAGTTCTACGCGCTGTTCTACCTCACGCAGGTGTTGAAAGTAGATCCTAAGACTGCAAACTTGTTGATTGCTGCTTCACTGGTCATCGGCACACCATTCTTCGTAGTGTTTGGTAGCTTGTCTGACAAGATCGGGCGTAAAGTGATCATCATGGGTGGTTTGTTGTTAGCCATCATTTTGTACATCCCTAACACTCCTGTTTCTTTGTTTAACGGCCTAACCCACTTTGCGAACCCAGCGTTAGAAAAAGCAATGGCAACTGCGCCAGCAAGTATTACTGCTGATGAGAGTGAATGTACTTTCCAGTTCAACCCAACTGGTACAGCAAAGTTCACCAGTTCATGCGATATTGCAAAACAAGTGATGGCCTCTAACTCTGCAAGTTACACAACGATTGCCGGCCCAGCTGG
>Ga0007801_10000301_pt1 | contig 16229 bp, 14 predicted proteins | sample CryBogmetaGMA2M_FD_60372 | JGI IMG/M metagenome (GOLD analysis project Ga0007801, IMG submission 60372) | Freshwater microbial communities from Crystal Bog, Wisconsin, USA - MA2M | ecosystem: Environmental > Aquatic > Freshwater > Lake | place: Crystal Bog, Wisconsin, USA | collected 2009-07-06
CCTCTAAAGTGGGAGGAAGTGTGAAAAAGTGGGGTAAATGGTGTTTCAAGGCGCGTCAGCTCTCAATTTGGATGCAAAAGGTCGAATGTCGGTTCCGGCCAAGCATCGTGACGCCTTGTTGGTTCAAGGCGAGGGTCGTATCACGCTCACAAAACATCCGGATGGATGCTTATTACTATTTCCAAGGCCTGAGTGGGAAAGTTTCAGAGCCCGAGTTGCACAACTTCCCATGGACGCACATTGGTGGCGCAGAATTTTTCTCGGTAATGCTGCAGAAATCGATTTGGATAATGCCGGTCGAATTTTAGTGAGCCCTGAATTACGTGCGGCTGCAGGAATCGAAAAAGAAGTGATCTTGCTTGGTATGGGTAGTCACTTGGAGTTGTGGGACGCAGCTACATACGCTGCAAAAGAACAGGCTGCGATTGCACTAGGCATGCCTGAAGCACTCAAGCAATTTAATTTTTGATGACAGGGTGCTATGAACATTACTCATCGCCCAGTGTTGCTGGCCGAGGCGGTGACGGCGCTAATCAGTGGCCCGCTCATTCAAAAACAAAACGCAGCAAACAATATTCTAGTAATCGACGGAACGTTTGGGCGCGGGGGTCATACGCAAGCATTACTCAAACAGCTGCCCTCATCCGCACACATGATTTCTTTCGACAAGGATTTAGATGCAATTACGGTAGCGAGGAAAATCAACGATCCGCGCTTGACTATCGTGCACGACAGCTTTGCACGGATGGCACAGTATGCGCAAACAGAATCAGTCGATGGAATCTTGTTGGATTTGGGAATCAGTTCACCACAAGTAGACGAAGCGCATCGAGGTTTTTCCTTTCGTCGCGAGGGCCCTCTCGATATGCGGATGAATACAGATCAAGGCTTAACAGCTGCAGAGTGGTTGGAGCGGGCACCGCAGGAGGAAATCACACACGTGATTAAAACTTACGGAGAAGAGCGTTTTGCATTTCAGATCGCTAAAGCTATTGTCGCAAAGCGAGAGGAAGGTTTATCCCCAAAAACAACAACGCAACTAGCAAGTTTGGTTGCGAGTGTGGTGCGTACACGTGAAGCTGGTCAAGATCCTGCTACCAGGACCTTTCAAGCATTGCGGATTTTTATTAATCGTGAGCTAGAGGATTTGGAGCTTGGTTTACAAGCTGCTTTAAGTTTATTAAAGCCCGGTGCGAGACTTGCGGTCATTAGTTTCCATTCATTAGAAGATCGGATCGTAAAACAGTTTTTCCAGGCGCATGCAAAAGTAGAGGTACCGCGTGGGTTACCTGTACGCGAAAAGGACCTGCCACAAAGCGCTTTAGAAATTATTGGCCGCATTAAGCCAAGTGAAGTCGAAATTCTAGAAAACCCACGCGCTCGTTCGGCAATCATGCGGATTGTCGAAAAACGGATGGATGCATCTGCATGAATCGCGCCACTTTGACTTTGCTCGCCTTGTTATTAATTTGTGCTTTATCGCTAGTAGCGGCTCAGCAACGTGCTCGTAAATTATTTATCGCTCAAGAGCGTGCCCAAATTGAAGAGCGTAGATTAAATCAAGACTGGTTACGCTTGGAGTATGAGCAACGTAATCTTTCGAAGTCTGCACGTATTCGCGATGTGGCGCGTAATCAACTCCGTATGTCCCCGATTTCTCCTGAACGTACTTTGTACCTAAAGGAGGCTAAATGAAGCCAGTTGGTTTCTCTACTACGCCAAATTTAGTATTACGTCTGCCAATGTGGCGCTCGCGCTTAATGCTATTTCTTTTGTTCTTCGTTTTCATGATGCTTTTGCTACGCGCATTTTGGATTCAGGGCCCTGGGAATGCATTTTATGAAGCAAAAGGTGTGCGGGGTACTCAGCGCGAGCTGGAATTGCCAGCCAGTCGTGGAAAAATTTTAGATCGTAATGGCCAGGTAATTGCGACTAGTTTGGAAGCGAAGTCTGTGATTGCCTATAACGATACAGTTCCCGATGACCTCGCGGCAGACAAAGTGCAAAAGCTTGCTAGTCTGCTGCAGATTAGCGAAGTAGAGTTACGTAAGAAATTAAAAGAAGAACGTAAGCAGGTATTCTTAAAGCGTCAGGTTGAGCCAGCAATTGCACAACAAATTAAGCAATTAGAAATTCCAGGTATTGGTTTAAATAACGAATATCGCCGTTTCTATCCAGAAGGCGAAGCGATGGCACACGTCGTCGGCTTCACTAATGTTGAGGATCGTGGTCAAGAGGGGATGGAGCTTTCCAGAGAGAAAGAGCTTGCTGGCCATCCTGGCCAAAGACGCGTAGTAGTTGATCGCTTAGGCCGTGTTGTTGAGGAAATGGCGATCTTACAATTGCCGCAAAATGGCAAAGATTTAAATCTCTCTATTGATAGCAAGATTCAGTATCTAGCTTATAACGCAGTTAAAGATGCAGTTGAGAAGCACCACGCTAAGGCCGGAGGCGCTGTAGTTTTAGATACGCAGACGGGTGAAATTTTAGCTTTGGCTAATTACCCAAGTTACAACCCAAATGATCGTAAATATCTTACAGGTGAGCAGTTACGTAATCGTGTATTGACAGATACATTTGAACCTGGCTCAACGATGAAGCCATTAACGATTGCAATTGCTTTAGAAAAGGGTGCGGTAAAACCAGACACTAATATGGTGATCGGTGCTAAGTATCTTATTGGCCCAAAACCTATTACCGATACTCATCCTTATGGCAATCTCACTGTTGCAGAGATTATTCAGAAATCTAGCAATATCGGTACGGCAAAAATTGCAATGAATAACCTTTCTCCAGAAGAGATGTGGGATTTTTATACTGCGGTTGGCTTGGGGCAGGTACCAAAAATTGGTTTCCCTGGAGCAGTGGCGGGAACAGTGCATCCATTTAAAAAGTGGATGCCAACCGATCAGGCGCGTATTGCATTTGGATATGGAATTTCCGCATCCCTATTTCAGGTTGCTCGTGCTTACACGGTATTTGCACGGGATGGTGAACTGGTACCACTAACAATTGAGCGTAGTCCCGATTTCAAGCCAGGCACTCGAGTTCTTTCTGCTAAGACTGCAATTGAAATGCGCACCATGCTTGAAACGGTTACTGAGCCTGGCGGTACTGCAATCAAGGCACAAGCTGAGGGCTTTAGGGTTGGCGGTAAGACAGGTACAGCCCATAAATTAGTTGGTAAGGGGTATGGCAATAAATATCGCGCTTACTTTGCTGGCTTAGCGCCGATCAGCGCGCCCAGAATTGTGGTGGCGGTAATGATTGATGAGCCAACTGGTGGAAGTCACTATGGTGGCGATGTTGCTGCACCAGTGTTCTCAACTATTGTTAGTGAAACACTCAATACTCTTAATGTATTGCCTGATAACAAAGTGAAGCAAATGGTTTTGCAAGATAAGAGTCCTGAAGAGATTCGTACTGCAAATGTACAGACGCAGCAGGTGGTTCTGAAAAGATGAGGGCAGCATTGAATATAGAACCCAATCATCTGATTGAACACTTGCAAAGCCTAGTAAATAGTACTGCTAAGGTTAGAGCAGATAGTCGCCAGATCAAGCCTGGCGATATCTTTTTTGCCTACCCTGTTGGTCATGGCAATGCATTGCGAGATAGCCGTCAATTTATTGATGCTGCTTTAGAGAATGGTGCAGCAGTAGTGTTATTCGATCCTATGGGCGTGAATACACAATATTTAGACCACCCAAAATGTATTGCAGTTAAAAACCTGGCAGAAAAATCTGGTGAATTGTCTGCGCAATGGTATGACCATCCAAGTAAACAATTAAAAGTCATTGGCGTAACTGGTACCAACGGTAAAACTAGCATTACACAATGGTTGGCTCAAGCATTAGATGAACCAGGCCATCGAACAGCAGTATTGGGTACTTTAGGTACAGGCTTTACAGGCTCTTTAGTGCAAACTGGCTATACAACTCCAGATGCACCAAAGTTACAAACTCAATTTCAAGAATTATTGAAGGCTGGCGCTAAGCAAGTGGTGATGGAAGTGTCATCACATGCCTTGCATCAAAATCGAGTAGCTGGTACTCAAATCAATTGTGCTGTGTTTACAAATCTAACCCAGGACCATTTAGATTATCACGGCACTATGGCTAACTATGCTGAGGCAAAAGCAAGGCTATTTTCATTGGCAGCGCTAGAGCATGCGGTCATTAATTTAGATGATGCTTTTGGCCGCGAGATCGCTATGAAGCTTTTAGCTAAAGGCGATATCAAGGTATGGGGCTACACAACTAACCAAGGCGCTCTTCAGGGATTTGAAAAGTTCGGAGATCGTCTGCAGCGTATTTATGCCAAAGATAGCATCTTGAATGGTGCTGGATACGACTCTTTATTCACCTACGATAGAGTCGGAAGTAATGCTTTACATATTCCTTTATTGGGCGAATTCAATTTAAGTAATGCACTTGCCGTCTGGACTGTATTGCTAACTCAAGGCTTAAGTTGTGAGCAGGCAAGCAGGAGAGTAAGTCAATTACGTCCGGTACTTGGGCGTATGGAATTAATTCAAGTGAGTAAGCAGCAAAAAATTGAGAGTCTATTGGCAGTAGTTGATTACGCACACACCCCTGATGCTTTGCAAAAGACATTAGAGGCCTTAGCTCCTATGGCAAAGCAACGAGGTGGAAAGATTTGGTGTGTATTTGGTTGTGGGGGTGATCGTGATATTGGTAAACGCCCTCAAATGGGTGCAGTTGCTCAGCAGTATGCAGACCAAATTATCATTACTAGCGATAACCCCAGATCTGAAGACCCACAGTCAATCATGAAGATGATTCGTGATGGAATCAATCAGAATTCAAATGTGCAGATGATTGTTGATCGTTCTGCTGCGATTATGGCTGCTGTCCGGAATGCTGCGCCTCAAGATATTGTATTGGTTGCTGGCAAAGGTCACGAAACTACCCAAGAAATCAATGGCAAGAAATTTGATTTCTCTGATCAAGAGCATATTCGCTTAGCTGCTGGAGGTATGGCTTGATGTCTGTAATGACAACGCTAGCTCAAGTACACAGCATGCTACCTGGTAGTACGCTACTCAATATTTCCGTACAAGATGCTCAATCAGCCAATATTTCAAGAGTTGGAACGGATAGTCGTCAGATTGATTCCAAAGAGTTATTTATAGCTTTAGCAGGTGAGCGTTTCGATGCACATGACTTTTTATCTGATGTTGCTAAAGCGGGCGCGGCTGGAGTCCTTATTAGCAAAAAAGATAAATGTCCTGTACATCTACCTGCTGTATGCGTCTCCGATACAAGAATTGCCTTAGGCGCATTAGCGAAAGCTTGGCGTAGCAATCATTCGATTCCATTAGCTTTGGTGACGGGTAGTAATGGCAAGACCACTGTTAAAGAAATGATTGCTTCGATATTCAAGGCTGCTGTAGGTGAACAGCACACTCTTGTTACCAAGGGCAATCTTAATAATGATATTGGTCTACCGCTAACCTTGTTAAAGCTCCGGTCGACAGATAGGCTAGCGGTAGTTGAATTAGGCATGAATCACCCAGGCGAAACTGCCCAACTCGCAAACATTGCACAACCAAATATTGTCTTAATTAATAACGCACAGCGTGAACATCAAGAATTTATGGCTACTGTAGCTGCAGTAGCGCAAGAGCACTCCGATGCAATTCATGCTTTGCCAAATGATGGCGTTGCAGTTTTCCCCGCAGACTCAGAGTTTGCAGGTGTTTGGCATGAGGCTGCTGCGGGGAGAAAAGTAATAGATTTTATTTTGCTATCTGGACAGTCAAAATCTCAGGCTGCAGTAATGGGGCGCTTACTAAATAACGGTCATGTGCAAGTGCAGACAGAGTTGGGTTCTATAGAGATTCAGCTCAATACCTTAGGTAGTCACAATGCACGCAATGCATTAGCTGCCAGCGCAGTTACAGTAGCGGCTGGTATTAGTCTCGAAAAAATTAAGCAAGGTCTTGAATCATTTTCACCTGTAAATGGACGGATGCAAGCCAAGAAGATTGATCCTAATCACACCTTAATTGATGACAGCTACAACGCTAATCCAGATTCAGTGAGAGCAGCAATTGATGCATTAAAGCAGTCAGGCAATGCATCCTGGTTAGTTTTGGGTGATATGGGAGAAGTAGGTAATCAGGGCCCTGAATTTCATCGCGAAGTTGGTGCTTACGCTGCCGAGCAGGGAGTTACTAAATTATTTGCCTTAGGTCAACAGTGCAAATTTGCTGTTGAAGGCTTTGAAGATGTTAAGAAAAGTAGATTACTTACCACTAGCGCAAAACATTTCTCTGAAATGGATGGCCTAATTGTGCAGTTGAGGGATGCTTTGCATGCCCAATCAACAGGTAGCAATGAACATTTAAATATATTGATTAAAGGTTCACGGTTTATGCGCATGGAGCGTGTGGTGCAAGCCTTATTAGAGGAGGCTAAAACATGCTCTTAATTTTGGCGCAATGGCTACAGGATGATTTTGGATTCTTTCGAGTCTTTAACTACATTACTTTTAGAGCTGTGATGGCAACAGTCACAGCCTTATTAATTGGTTTAGCTGCTGGTCCGTGGGTAATTCGTAAATTAACCGCCTTAAAAATGGGTCAAGCTGTCCGCACCGATGGACCACAAACCCATTTAGTCAAATCTGGTACTCCCACGATGGGTGGAGTTTTGATCTTGATTGGCATTTTTGTTTCTTGCGTATTGTGGGCAGATTTAAGTAATCGCTTCATCTGGATTGTAATGATCGTTACTTTCGGCTTTGGTGCAATTGGATGGGTAGATGACTATCGCAAGGTTGTCAACAAAGATCCTAAAGGAATGGCATCTAGAGAAAAATTTCTTTGGCAAACTTGCATTGGTTTATTCGCAGCCATTTATTTAGCATTCTCAGTATCTGAAGTAAATAACCTCAAAGTGCTCCAACTTTTTTACGAATGGGTCAGGAGTGGCTTTGCTCTGGATCTACCAGCAAAAACGAATCTACTATTGCCCTTCATCAAAGAAGTTAGTTATCCGCTGGGCATGATGGGATTCATTATTTTGAGTTACCTGGTGATTGTTGGTAGCAGTAATGCAGTGAATCTGACCGATGGCCTTGATGGCCTAGTGATCATGCCTGTCATTTTGGTGGGAGCAGCATTAGGCGCATTTGCCTATGTGATGGGTAATGCAATCTATGCCAAATATTTATTATTTCCCTATATCCCGGGTGCAGGTGAGTTGATGATCTTTTGCGGTGCTATGGGTGGCGCTGGTTTAGCTTTCCTTTGGTACAACACGCATCCTGCACAGGTCTTTATGGGCGACGTTGGAGCACTTGCTTTAGGTGGTGCACTTGGAACTATCGCTGTGATTGTGCGCCAAGAAATTGTGCTCTTTGTGATGGGCGGGGTATTCGTTGCAGAAACTGTTTCTGTAATGCTGCAAGTATTGTGGTTCAAGTTAACTAAGAAATATTCTGGTGAGGGCCGCCGTATTTTCCGTATGGCACCACTACACCATCATTTTGAATTAGGCGGCTGGAAAGAGACACAAGTAGTTGTGCGTTTCTGGATCATCACCATCCTCTTAGTATTAATTGGCTTATCTAGCCTCAAATTACGGTGAGCCCAAAAGTAAATATGCTGAACATACAAAATACTTTCGCTAATCCTGCTTTTATAGCTGATGCAAGCTATCAAGCCCCTAATCGATTTTTGATTATGGGCTTAGGTGAATCAGGAGTTGCTATGGCTAAGTGGTGCTTACGCAATGGCGCCACTGTTCGTTTAATAGACACGCGGGATCAGTCCCAATTTTCTGAGCCCCAGAGTGCCTGGCTTGATGAATTAAAAATAGCTGGGCTCAAAGATATTCAGTTTGGGCCATTGAGTGATGAGCTATTAAATGATATTGATGTGATTGGTATCAGCCCTGGTTTATCTCCACTCCATGAGCCCACTCAATCATTCGTAGTCAAGGCTAGAAAAGCCAGGATTGATATTTGGAGTGAGATTGAATTTTTTGCGCGTGCAATTACAGCATTAGATCGTATGGCACAAGTAAACGACTCTCCTTATGTATCAGCAGTGTTGGCCATTACTGGTACTAATGGGAAAACAACTACTACTGCCTTAACAGGACAGCTTTGTGAGCGTGCTGGCAAGAAGGTTGCAGTAGCAGGAAATATTAGTCCTGCCGCTTTAGACAAGTTAATGACTTGTCTAAATGATGCAGATCAAATTGAAGATATGCCCGATATCTGGGTGTTGGAATTATCTAGCTTCCAATTGGTTTATACGTACACTCTCAATGCAACTGCGGCTACTGTTCTCAATATCACACAAGATCATTTAGATTGGCACGGTGATATGCAAACGTATGCAGATGCAAAAGCAAAAATATTTGGTGCAGATACTATTTGTATCTTAAATCGCGATGACTCTATGGTCATGAATTTACTTTCTAATGATCAAAAATCAGAAAAGTCGATTGTTACCTTTGGTTCTGATAGGCCGGATGAGCAAGGTGCTTTTGGCATTGAGCATGATTTGCGTGCCGGAGGAATAGACTGGCTAGTATGGGCCGAGGTAGATGAAGATCTTGAGCCACAAACTAAACGTCGTCGTAAATCTGCGGCACTGAAAGAAGATGAGCTGCTTCGCTTCAAGCGTCTCATCCCGGCTGATGCACTCAGAATTCGTGGTCGCCACAATGCATTAAATGCACTAGCAGCGCTGGCTTTAGCAAGAGCTGCTAACTTACCAATGAATGTTCTCTTGCATGGTTTGCGTGATTATCACGGTGAACCTCATCGTGTTCAGAGTGTTGCGATAGTCAATGATGTTGAGTATGTTAATGACAGTAAGGGTACTAATGTTGGCGCAACGGTAGCTGCCCTGAATGGTTTAGGTGGCAATGAAACTGGCAAGAGGATTTGGTTAATTGCAGGCGGCGACGGCAAAGGGCAAGACTTTGGCCCACTGCGTGAGCCTGCGCTGCGTTTTGTTAAAGGCGTTTTCTTGATCGGCAAAGATGGTGCAGCCATTGGCGAGGCCATTGGTCAGGATGTGCCTTGCACGATAAGTGGCAACTTAGAGACCGCTGTCAGGAAGGCTGCAGAACAAGCGCAGTCTGGTGATTTAGTTTTACTTTCTCCTGCTTGTGCGAGTTTTGACCAATTTAAGGATTATGTTGCCCGAGCCCAAGCATTTGTTAGTGAGGTTGAAGAATTGGGAATGCGTTTCGAAGGAGTTCAAGCGTGAATCTAAAAGATAAATTTTTTCCCGATAGTCGTTTAGGGTTAGACCGCTTCTGGAATTTTTCTCGAGGTGAAATTGATAACTTCCGCACAGGCCTAAGAGATGCTGTATCAGGAGTTGAGCAAACACGCTCCCGCATGATGGAGTACGACCAATTACTTGTATGGGCAGTTCTCTCCTTAATGTTGATTGGTTTAGTAATGGTGTATTCAGCATCGATTACTCTGGCCGATGGTCCTAAATACGCTAACTACAGTAGTAACTTCTTCCTCATTCGCCATATGATTTCTTTAGCGATTGCTATTGGGGTCGGTATTTGGGCTTTCAAGATCCCCAGCAAAATGTGGGATCGGTACTCTCCTCTCATTTTCGGCTTTACTGTGCTGCTATTAATTGCAGTACTCATTCCAGGTGTTGGTAAAGGTGTGAATGGGGCTAAGCGTTGGATTCCACTGGGCTTAATGAACTTTCAGCCATCTGAGCTAATGAAATTTGCGGCAGTCATTTTTGCTGCAAGCTACACAGTACAACGTCAAGAATATCTTCATTCTTTTGTTAAGGGCATGCTACCAATGGGTATTGCAGTTGCCTTAGTTGGTGGCCTCTTAATGGCTGAGCCCGATATGGGCGCATTCGTAGTAGTTGCTTTAATTGCATTTGGCATCTTGTTCCTAGGAGGCATCAATGCCAAATTATTTGGCGGCTTGATTGCCGTTGGCTTGATGAGTGGCGCAGCAATGATCGCACTCTCACCATTCCGCCGTGGTCGTATGCTCGCCTTCATGGATCCATGGCAGGTGGATAACGCAGCAAATAAAGGTTATCAGTTAACCCATTCATTGATGGCTTTTGGTCGTGGCGAATGGTTTGGTACTGGACTTGGCGGCAGTGTAGAAAAATTACATTACCTGCCTGAAGCGCATACCGACTTCATCATGGCAGTGATTGGTGAAGAGCTTGGCTTCGTTGGCGTGGTTGTCATGATCTTCTTGTTTTATTGGATCGTACGTCGTGCCTTCTTGATTGGCCGAACTGCCTTGCAATTGGATCGGAGTTTTGCTGGTCTTGCAGCCAAGGGTGTTGCCATCTGGATTGGCTGGCAAGCCTTTATCAATATGGGCGTGAACTTAGGTTTATTGCCAACTAAGGGTTTGACTTTGCCATTAGTAAGTTACGGTGGATCTGGAATTTTGATGAATGCGATTGCCATTGCAATGCTGCTACGGATTGATTATGAGAATCGTGTTTTGATGCGTGGAGGGAAGTTGTGACGAGACCCTCAATTTTGGTGATGGCTGGCGGTACTGGCGGGCATATTTTCCCAGGCCTTGCTGTCGCTGAATATTTGCGGATTTGCGGTTGGAATGTGTCATGGTTAGGCAACCAAAATGGTATGGAATACCGCCTAGTGAAGTCTTGTGATTTTCCATTTGAAGCGGTTGAGTTTGGTGGTTTGCGTGGCAAGGGACTCAGAGCCAAGTTGATGCTACCGATCAATCTAATGCGTGCTTGCATTCAAAGCTGGAAGATTATGCGTCGTATAAAACCATCTGTTGTTTTAGGTATGGGAGGTTATATTACTTTCCCTGGTGGCTTGGTAAGCAAGTTATTAAAGCGCCCTCTAGTGCTGCATGAGTCTAACTCGGTAGCAGGTAGTGCAAATCGTGCCCTTGCTAAAATTGCAATGCGTACATTGACCGGTTTTCCAAATACGATGGCGCATGCCGAGTGGGTAGGCAATCCTATTCGTGAAGAATTTGATCATATTTCAGGGCCTGCTTTACGCTACGAAAATCGTCAAGGACCTTTATCTATATTGGTAGTGGGTGGTAGTTTAGGCGCTGCTGCCCTCAACGAAAACATTCCGGCAGCCTTGGCATTAATTTCTAAAGAAAGTCGCCCTAAAGTGATTCATCAAGCGGGTGATAAGCATTTGGCTGACTTACAAAAGAACTATGCCCAATTGGGTGTTGAGGCTGATATTCGCCCTTTTATTGACGATATGCCATCTGCGTATGCACAAGCCGATTTAGTCATTTGCCGTGCTGGAGCGATGACGGTATCAGAGCTAGCAGCATGCGGTGTTGCTTCATGCTTAATTCCTTTCCCATTTGCAATTGACGATCACCAAACTGCGAACGCAAGATTTTTGGCTGATGCCAATGCCGCTGTGTTATTGCCTCAGCAATATCTCAATCCACAGGATTTAGCGATGATGATTCAAAACTTCAATCGTGCGGATCTAAAAGAAATGGCTTTGCGTGCGCACGCATTAGCTAAACCACATGCAACCTTGCGAGTAGCTGAGATTTGTGCTGATTGTGCGGGGGTAGGTGTATGAAGCATATTGTTCAGCAAATTCATTTTATCGGTATTGGTGGTGCCGGCATGAGCGGCATCGCTGAAGTTTTATTAAATTTGGGGTATCAAGTTACTGGATCTGATTTAGCAGAAGGTGCTGCTACAAAGCGTCTGAAAGAGTTGGGCGCAGTCATTCATATTGGGCATGATCCTAAAAATATTGGTACTGCAGAGGCGGTCGTTATTTCTACTGCTGTAGCTGGAAATAATCCAGAGGTACTCGCAGCGCGTGCAGCTAAGATTCCAGTGATTCAGAGGGCAGTGATGTTGGGCGAACTGATGCGCCTAAAACAAGGCATTGCTATCGCTGGAACCCACGGTAAGACCACCACAACCAGTCTAGTTGCGTCTGTATTGGCTGAGGGCGGCCTAGACCCAACTTTTGTGATTGGCGGCAAATTAAATTCTGCTGGTGCTAATGCTCGTTTAGGGCAAGGCGATTTCATTGTGGTCGAGGCTGATGAATCTGATGCCTCCTTCTTACAACTATTTCCTGCAATGGAAGTAGTTACTAATATTGATGCTGATCATATGGATACTTATCAGCATGATATGGCGAGATTAAAGCAAGCCTTTGTGCAATTTATCCAGCGTATGCCATTTTATGGTGTAGCAGTTTTATGTATTGATGATGCTAATGTGCGTGACATTATTCCATTTGTTTCACAACCCGTATTGCGTTATGGCTTGTCAGAGGATGCAGATATTAAAGCGAGTAATGTGCGCGCCGATGGGACTCGCATGCACTTTACGGTAGAGCGCCGAACAGTTCGCAGACACGGCAATAAGCCTGGTCCACTGAATGTGACTCTTAATTTACCTGGCCTACATAATGTTCGTAATGCTCTGGCTGCAATTGGTATTGCCACGGAGTTAGGCGTGAGTGATGAAGCAATCATAAAAGCACTTTCTGAATTTAGTGGTGTTGGTCGTCGCTTTCAACGTTATGGCGATATTCCTCTTACCTCTGGCGGAAGCTTTACATTGATTGATGATTACGGACACCACCCAGTAGAAATGGCTGCAACCTTAGCGGCTGCTCGTGGTGCTTTTCCAGAGCGCCGTTTGGTATTGGCATTTCAGCCACATCGCTTTACTAGAACACGAGATTGTTTTGGGGAATTTGTTCAGGTCCTCAGAAATTTTGATGCGCTGGTATTGACTGAGGTCTATCCCGCAGGAGAAGCAAAAATTCCGGGTGCGGATGGTAAGAGTCTGATAAAGGCAGCTCTTGCAGAAGAGAAGGTCTCAAAAGCTTCCTTAAATTCCGCAGCGGTAGTGTTTGCTGCAAATGTTGGTGAGATGCCGGAAAAGTTATCGCAAGTATTAAAAGATGGTGATGTCTTAATTACGATGGGTGCCGGCTCAATCTCTGCACTGCCACATACCTTAGCGGAGGTAAAGAGTGTCTAAGTTAGATTCAGGCCTCAGTATGTGGGGTGATCGTGTGAAGTCTCAGTTATCCAGGTTGGATGTGAAAGCACTTGGGCGCGTTGGAGTTTTATTAGGTGGACGTTCTGGCGAGCGTGAAATTTCTCTGATGTCGGGTAATGGTGTTTTGGAGGCATTGCTCTCTAAAGGTGTAGATGCACACCCCTTTGATCCGGGCCTACGCTGCCCAACAGAGTTAGCAAAAGAAAAATTTAATCGTGTTTTCATTTCTTTGCATGGTCGTTATGGCGAAGATGGAACCATCCAAGGTTTATTAGAGTTATTAAATCTACCTTATACCGGGAGTGGTGTATTGGCTTCTGCTTTATCCATTGACAAGATTGCAACTAAACAAATTTGGTTGAGTAATGGTTTAGCCACTCCTGATTTTGAAGAACTCACTGCAGCTAGTAATTGGAATGAGGTAGTTAAAAAACTAGGTTTACCATTGATCGTTAAACCAGCACATGAGGGCTCCTCCCTTGGCTTAACTAAAGTGAAGTCTGTAGATGAAATGCCAGCGGCTTATAAGCTTGCTGCAGGTTTAGATAAAAAAGTTATTGCTGAGACTTGTATTGTGGGCGATGAGTTAACTTGTCCATTAGTTGGTCAGGGCAATACAGCAGAAGCGTTGCCAGTCATCAAAATTATTCCGCCACAAGCGAACTATGATTTTCATCATAAGTATTTCTCAAATGAAACCCAATACTTATGTCCCACTGGGCTTGCCCCCGAGGTCAATGAGCTGGTTCAAGAATTAGCTTTGGCTGCTTATCAATCTTTGGGTTGCAGTACATGGGGACGTGCTGATGTGATGCTCGATCACAAAACTGGCAAGCCTTACCTGCTAGAAATGAATACCTCGCCGGGTATGACTTCTCATTCCCTAGTGCCGATGGCAGCCAAAGCTGCCGGTGTTAGTTATGCTGACTTGGTGTTGTGGTTGCTTATGCAAACCTTACAAGCAAAAGAGGGCACTACTGTATGAGTACCCTTTTAGACCGCTTCGGAGATATCTTCTCCATCATCATGTCCCCCCTTTGGAATCATCCAGAGCGGATGCAAAAGCTTAGTCGTTTTTTAATGCGCTGCTTTATCGTGATGCTGTTGATTGGAGTTCTGGTTTGGTTGAGTCAGAGACCCGTCTTCACTTTGAGACAAATTCAAGTGGAGCCTGTTGCAGGTCAAACACTCCAGCATATTAATAAGTCTCTGGTGAAGCGCCAGGTAATAGAAACCGTGCAGGGTAACTTCTTTAGTGTCCGCTTAGAGGATGTTAAGCGGGGCTTCGAGAGTATGCCTTGGGTGCGGCACGCTAATGTCCGACGCGTTTGGCCTAATGGCTTAATCGTCAACATTGAAGAGCAAAAGCCATTTGCTACTTGGGGTGGTGAAAGTAGTAACACCCTAATGAATACTCACGGTGAGCTATTTGCTGGTCGTGTTTCTGAGCTCGTTGATAGCAAACATTTGTTGGATTTCTCGGGCCCAGATGATGCTGGTAAAGAAGTGATGAGCCTTTATGAAAAAGCCAATAACTGGTTTAAGCCTTGGAATGCTGAGGTAGAGAGTTTGGCTTTAACGGAACGCTATGCCTGGCATGTCAAGCTTTCCAATGGTATGAAAGTGGAATTTGGACGCGATGAAGAGAGCTCTGACAAAAACCTTACAGAGGAACGCGTTGCTCGCTTATTTAAATACTGGCCACAAGTACAAGAGAAATGGGCAAATCGAATCGATGCGGTAGATCTTCGTTATGCAAATGGTTTTGCAGTTCATCTTGCCTCTTCAAATGTAAAGAAGAGTGATGCAGATGGAAAAAAAAGTGAGCTAAAGCAATGAGGAATGTGAATGAGTAAAGATAATCGTGATCTGTTGGTAGGCTTAGATATAGGAACTTCTAAGGTAGTTGCCTTGGTAGCAGAGTTAACTCCTGATGGCCAATTTAATGTAGTTGGTGTGGGTCAAACTGCATCTAAAGGACTAAAGAAGGGTGTCGTAGTCAATATTGAGGCCACTGTTCAGTCCATTCAGAAGGCTCTAGAAGAGGCTGAAGTCATGGCTGATCGCCAGATTGTGCAAGTCTTTACTGGCATTGCTGGAAATCACATTGTAAGTTTTAACTCAAGCGGTATGGTTGCTATACGCGATAAAGAGGTTGGCGCTGTTGATGTTGAGCGTGTTCTGGAAACTGCCAAAGCAATCAATATTCCGACAGATCAGCAAATTCTGCACATTCTTGTTCAAGAATTCATCATAGATGGCCAAGAGGATGTGCGCGAACCGATTGGTATGAGTGGTTTGCGCTTAGAGGTGAAGGTTCATATAGTAACTGGCGCTGTTAGTGCCGCACAAAATATTGTGAAGTGTGTAAGACGTTGCGGGTTAGAAGTGAATGATCTTATTTTGCAGCCTTTGGCTTCAAGTTTAGCTGTCCTCACTGAGGATGAAAAAGAGCTGGGTGTTGTCTTAGTTGATATTGGTGGTGGCACAACAGATATCGCCATTTATTTCCAAGGGTCTATCCGTCATACAGCAGTTATTCCAATTGCAGGCGATCAAATCACTAACGACATTGCAATGGCATTGCGGACTCCAACAATTGATGCAGAGGATTTGAAAATTGCTTATGGAATTGCTCGTCAAGAGATGGCTGATTCAGCTGCCATGATTGATGTGCCTGGTGTGGGAGATCGCGAGCCGCGCCCAATGTCTAAGCAAGCGCTTGCCGCTGTCATTGAGCCACGTGTTGAAGAGTTGTTTACTTTAGTGAGGGGTGTAGTGCGCGATTCTGGTTATGAGGACATGGTTTCCTCTGGAATTGTACTTACCGGTGGTACGGCCCTCATGCCCGGAATGGTTGAGTTAGCTGAGCAGGTTTTCTTAAGGCCAGCTCGAGTTGGGACACCCGAATACCGTGGTCACTTACATGAAGTTCTGCGAAGCCCTAGATATGCCACCAGCATTGGTTTGCTAATGGAAGGACAAGCGCAATTTTTGCGCGGCCGTCGCGTTTCTCAATCCGGTGCGCTGCAAGGAGTGATGTCGCGCATGAAGGAATGGTTTGCAGGAAATTTTTAAGTTTTATTCGTCGTCGTCAATGTAGTAAGTTATTTACCTAGGAGGGTATATGGAATTTGAAATGTTAGATCAAGATACAGCTGGCAAAACCATTATTAAAGTGGTT
>Ga0007801_10000305_pt1 | contig 16138 bp, 13 predicted proteins | sample CryBogmetaGMA2M_FD_60372 | JGI IMG/M metagenome (GOLD analysis project Ga0007801, IMG submission 60372) | Freshwater microbial communities from Crystal Bog, Wisconsin, USA - MA2M | ecosystem: Environmental > Aquatic > Freshwater > Lake | place: Crystal Bog, Wisconsin, USA | collected 2009-07-06
GATACCAATCGGATTTCTCCAGAGGCTCCTGTACCAGTAGTTCAGGTTGGAAAGATTGATGAGCGTTTAGGTGGAGCGGCTAACGTTGCACGTAACGTCGCCGCATTAGGTGCTAATACAACAATTTTAGGTATCGTTGGTAACGATGAACCAGGGAAGAGGGTTGTAGAGCTCCTCAAATCTGGGGGCGTAGATAGTCAATTAGAAATTGATGCTGATGCACCAACTATTGTGAAGTTGCGCGTCATTGCGCGCCAACAGCAATTAATCCGCTTAGATTTTGAAGAGGCGCCCAGTGAAAAAGCCCTAGCCCATAAGTTAGAGCGTTTTGATAAGTTGGTTGGCAATGCGGATGTGGTGATTCTGTCTGATTACGGCAAGGGCGCCTTAGGGCAAGTAGCTCACATGATTGAGCAAGCAAGAGCGCAGAATAAGGTAATCTTAGTTGACCCCAAAGGTGAGGATTACGAAAAATATCGTGGCGCTACTGTCTTAACACCAAACCGTAGCGAATTACGCCAGGTAGTCGGAGGCTGGAACAGTGAGGACGACCTCACCAAGAAGGCTCAGGACCTTCGAAAATCATTAAATCTAGAGGCGCTCCTACTGACTCGGTCTGAAGAAGGCATGAGTCTGTATACCGAAGCGGGTGTGAGTCATATTAAAGCCCAAGCTCGTGAAGTCTTCGATGTTTCAGGCGCAGGTGATACGGTGATTGCGACATTAGCCGTCGCTTTGGCTGCTAAATGGCCATTAGAAAAAGCAATGGCACTAGCTAACCGTGCAGGTGGAATTGTGGTTGGTAAATTGGGTACTGCAACTGTTACTTCAGAGGAATTACAGTGACTATTATCGTAACTGGTGCCGCTGGTTTCATTGGCGCAAACATTGTTCAAGCGCTAAATGCACGCGGTGAGAAAAATATTATCGCTGTGGATGATTTACGTCCTGCAGATAAATATCGTAATCTTGCTGACTTAGACATCATTGACTACCTTGATAAAGATGAATTTCTAGAAGCCTTTAGAAGTGGCAGATTTGGTAAAGTAAAAGCAGTTTTCCATGAAGGCGCTTGCTCAGACACCATGGAGACCGATGGTATTTTCATGATGGCGAATAACTATCGCTACACCATGGATTTACTCGATATCTGTACGGCTCAAAAAGTACAACTTCTCTACGCATCTTCTGCTGCTACTTATGGTGGCTCGGATGTGTTTGTCGAGAGCCGCGAGCATGAAAAGCCACTCAATATCTATGGTTACTCTAAGTTCCTATTTGATCAGGTGATGCGTAAGCGTTTTGTTGAAAAAGCGAATACTGCACAAGTAGTTGGTTTTCGCTATTTCAATGTGTATGGCCCGCGCGAATCGCATAAAGGTCGCATGGCATCCGTTGCCTTTCACCAATACCATCAGTACAAAGCCAATGGCTACGTCAAATTATTTGGTGAATACGGTGGATATGGTCCTGGGGAACAAAGTCGCGACTTTGTTTCGGTAGAAGACGTAGTGAAAGTAAACCTCTTTTTCTTGGATCATCCAGAAATCAGCGGCATCTTCAACTTGGGCAGCGGTCGTGCTCAACCCTTTAATGATGTAGCACATGCAGTAGCTAATGCGATGCGTAAGCTCGATAATGCAGGGCCTGCAAGCCTACAAGAATTAGTAAAAGAAAAAGCAATTGAGTACATTCCCTTTCCGGAAGCACTCAAAGGCAAGTATCAGTGTTTTACTCAAGCGGATCTTACGAAACTCCGCGCCGCAGGATATACCGAACCCTTCCTGAATGTAGAGCAGGGTGTAGGCCGTTATATTGAGTGGTTATCAGTCAATGCGGATTTCTTAGCTAATCCCCTTTAGGCTATAAATCAACCTCCTTTTCAGCAGCTAATTCTGAAGGCTTGGTAGAGTGTCTCTACGAGGTATGGCTATGCCCTTTATGAGCTACTATATTGCTTATAAAAACTAGGGGATTTCTATGCGCAAGCTTTCGTTAATTCCATCATTTATGCTGTGTTGCAGCATAGCCTTATTCTCTAATACTTTATTCGCGGTATCTGGAAAAGATGAGGTCGATGTTGAAAGCGTTAAGGCACCACCGAGGGATGTAAAGGATATTTTGCAAATCCTAAGTCAAACTCGTCAGGATCAGGTCCTTATAGATAAAGCGAAAAAGACGCTTGCTAAATCGCCACCATCGACAAATGACTCTAGTGCCCTTAATCACTATTACTATCAGCGTGCTGTTGCAGAAAGTATTTTAGAAAATAGCAAAGAAGCTTTAGAAAATTATAAAAAAGCTGCGATTGATTATCCTAGTATCGACATTGCGATGCAAATAGACGAAAGAATGCAGTATGCCCAGCAAGAGGCATCAAGAGGCAACTTGGTGCTTGCCAAAAAATTAGTGGAAGATACAAGGGCAATGATTCCCAATAATCTTGGCGGTTGGAAGATAAGCTCTGGGCAAACTATGGTCAGTATCTGTTTGCAAATGGGAGATTTTGATTGTGCAAATAAAGCACTAGCTACCCTTGAGGCGGATTACTCAAACCTCATCAGCGTAGCTAGAAATCCAAATTTTATCTATAGAACAAACTGGCAGTTGGGCTATGAGCGGGCTCGTGGCAGAGTTTTTATGTCGGAAGGGAAATTTGTTGAAGCGGAGAGGAGCTTTAGAAGCGCTTTAGGCTTAAATAAAACAATTCTTGATAATGTCAAAGATAGCAATAAGGACGCATTAGATAATGAGGTTAGGGTGTTGCAGGATATTGCTAGCACACCAAGATATGCCTATGGCCAAAGGGCCGCTTTATATAACCAGCTGGCGAATGCTTATCTGGGTCAGCGACGCTTGATGGATGCCGAATATTGGGCAAGAGAGTCTGTTGTACTGGCAATTAATCGTGAGGGTGTCAATTCTGCAGGCACCTGTTTTGCGCTATTAACGTTATCAAAAATTATTAGTGAGCAAGGGCGTCAGGCTGAGGCGGTGATGTTATCTCAAGCAGCTCTCAAGGTGGCTATGCAATCAACGAATTATTCTGCTTCTCCTTTAATTGCTACATCAAGAAAAGTTTTGGCCACATCTCTAGCTGCGGATGGTAAGTATATTCAAGCAGATAAAGTCTTTAATGAGATGGTTGAAGGTCTTAAAGCCGACCCTGAGATTGCTTCGCGTTATCAATCTGGCGATTTAGATTGGGCCATTGCTTTAATTAAAACCGGCAAGGCACCTCAGGCGGTGACAATGACTGCAGATATGTTATCTAAGGCTGGAGCCCGCATGGAAAAAGGTTCTCCACGATTGGCAACAATCAGGGCATTTAATGCATCTGCACTCCAAGCGTCTGGACAAGGATCTCAAGCACTAACGGAGTTTAAGCAATCCATTCCGATATTGATTGACCAAGCTCGCAATGATTCAGAAAACGCTACTGAGAGTATTCGTCAAACTCAGCGTATGACCTTTGTCTTAGAAGAGTATCTGGCATCACTTGCACTACAGGCTAGGGCAGACCCTTCGGGGCTTGCAGCAGCTGAGGCTTTTCAAATTGCCGATCTTGCACGTGGAAGCGGTGTCCAGCGGGCACTAACTTCAAGTGCGGCGCGCTCCAATATTTCCGACCCACAATTAGCCTCACTTGCTCGTCGCGAGCAAGACCTTCAGCAGCGTATCAATACTTTATCGGACTTATTAACTAGTCTTTTATCTGCTCCGCCTGCGCAACAACTTCCCGCTGCTCAAACCAAGATACGTACTGACATTACCGCCTTTAAATCTCAACGCGAAGATCTTAAGAAGGAGATTGAACGTAAGTATCCTGACTATGCTGAGTTAGTGGAACCTAAGCCAGCTTCAGTAGAGCGCACCCAAAAAGCGCTGAAGCCCGATGAAGTTTTAATCTCTTGGTATTTTGGAGACAATGTTGGTTATGTCTGGGCTATTACCAAAGATAAGCCTGTGCAATTTGCTCAATTATCCGTTGGGCGCACTCAGGTTGCTAAAGAGGTGACTCAGTTGCGTAAAGCCTTAGATCCCGGCGTAGCCACAATTGATGAGATTCCACCCTTTGATGTGGCGCTAGCAAATCAACTGTATCAACAGGTCCTTGCACCTGTGCAAAGTGCATTCATCGGTAAAAAAGTGATGCTCACTGTTCCTCATGCCGAGCTTGGTCAGTTGCCTTTATCGCTCCTCGTAACAAAACCAACTGCTCAACCTGCAAAAGGTGGCGCTACCCCATTTAGTGGTTATAAAACCGTTCCATGGTTAACCAGGGAAATTGCCGTCGCTCAATTGCCATCCGTAATTTCATTAACAGCCTTGCGTTCATTACCTGCAGGTAATATTAACCGTAAAAATTTTATTGGTTTTGGTGACCCCTACTTTAGTAGCGAACAAGAAAAATCTGCACAAAAGCAAGCAAAGACTACTCAACTTGCTACTAGGGGCATCCCATTATTTTTGCGTAGCGCGCCTAAGACTTCTGGTGTAAGTTCCGCAGAGTTGGCATTACTTCCCCGCTTGCCAGACACTAGCTTAGAGCTTGAAGAGATTGGTAAAGCGATCGGCGCTGGTGATGGCGATATCTATTTACATCAGCAGGCTTCGGTTAAACAAGTGATGTCTATGGATTTATCTAATCGTAAGGTAGTGATGTTTGCCACTCATGGTTTAGTGCCTGGCGAGCTGAATGGTTTGACTCAGCCAGCGCTAGCCTTATCTTCCCCTGATGTAACTGGTGACAAAGATGATGGCCTTCTCACGATGGATAAGGTACTTACCCTTAAGTTAGATGCTGACTGGGTAGTACTCTCTGCTTGTAATACTGCAGCAGGAGAAGGTGCTGGTTCTGAAGCAGTCTCTGGTTTAGGCAGAGCATTCTTCTTTGCTGGCGCTAAGGCGCTCTTGGTATCAAACTGGCCGGTAGACTCAGTCGCCTCTAGAACCATGATGACGGATCTATTTAAGAATCAACAAAAGGCCCAGAGTACCAGCAAGGCTGAGCTTTTGAGACAGGCCATGCTCAATCAAATCGACCAAGGTGGTATGAAAGAGGGCACTAATATGAAGTACGCTTATGCACACCCCTTATTCTGGGCCCCATTTGTGGTTGTTGGGGATTGATTTAAGATCTAGCTATGAAATATTCAGTACTTTAATTATTTGAGGTTTTTATGAAATTAACCCATGTATTGCTTGTAGCAGCTTTAACTGCTGCATCGCACTTTGTCATTGCAGCGCCGCTGATTAGCACAAAGGAAGCTGCTTTGCCGCCAGCAGCTGGTACGCTCGCTACTCGTGGAATCTCTCGTGGGCCAGCGATTAAGTTGACATCACCTGAGGCTGATACGCCGGTGATGGCCCCATTTGATTTTAAGGTTACTTTTGAGCCACGTGGGGATACGAAGATTGATCCAGGTTCGGTCAAGGTGGTGTATATGAAATCCCCTTTTGTAGATTTAACTCCGCGTCTCAAGACTGCTATATCGGCTAATGGTATAGATTTTGCAAAGGCAGATGTTCCTCCTGGAACCCATACCATTCGGGTGACCGTGAAAGATACCGAAGGTCGCGAAACAAACTCGGTATTAAATTTAGTAGTTAATAAATAATGAATTGCCCATATTGCCTTTCAGAGGTATTAGCAGATGCTTATGTCTGCAAGACCTGTAGTCGCGATATTTATTTATTTAAGCCAATGATGCTGAAGGTAGTAGATTTGGAAGGTAAGCTAGCTGCTATTCCGAGCACTGAAATGTATGAGCTCAGAATTGCAGAGCTTGAAAGTTTATTGGAAGAGCGAAGCCATCAACTTCAAGAAAGATCTTTTTTTACCTGGATCCTTGATATCTCTCTATATTTGATAGTGCCTTTACTCTTATTGCTATTGGCACACTGGTTGATTACGGTGGTGTATGACACCAATATGATTTATTTACGCATTATCTCTATGGTTCTGCCACTCCCCTTCGCGTATTTCTTATTTAAAAGTCATGCACATAAACTCTTGCCTTGGTTTATGGGGGTCGTCTTCTTGGCTATTGCTTCGGTAATTGGAATGAGTTGGATTACGAGCTTGGTTGATAAATCACCGGTATGGCCGCAAAACTTATTTGAGTGGAAAGAAGTTTTAGAGTATTCCGCAAGCATTGCGTTTAGCTTCTTAACAGGTATGTTACTAGGTGGTGTTGCCTATGCAAACGACCAGCGACGAAGAAAAGATGGGTTGATTGGCTTATTGTCAAAGGTTGCATCTGGCAACCTCGGTGGTGGAGTATCTATTCAAGGAGTGCACGGCTTAATGAAGACGCTCCAGGAATATGGGGGCACAGTTGTGGCATTAGGCACTACTGGGGTATCCATATATACAGGATTAAAGGGCATTCTCGGATGAGGTAAGTATTGATGTATTTACTTGTAATCTCTTAAATAGAGTCAACGCTATCCCAGCCCATTCGTTGTAAACGATCCACGCGTACTTTGTGCCTGTGGATTTTTTATTTACTAATGGAGAATCTATGACTCGATATTTGAATGTTGCTACCGTAAAAGAATTAGTGAGAGCCGCTACTGTTTCTGCGGTGTTGGTATTTGCCTCTATAGGCAGTACGCTAGCTTCCCCCATCAACGTCAATACTGCTACTCAGTCGGAATTAGAAAGCATTAAGGGTATTGGGCCTTCTAAGGCTAAAACAATCATTACCGAACGCATGGATGGGGGCCATTTTCAAGATGCGCATGATTTACAAAAACGGGTACGTGGTATTGGTATGAGATCAGTAGAAAAAATGGTGGATAACGGCTTAACCATTGAAGCTCCAGGCTCTTTTCGGGAGCCAAATGGTCGCACAAAAAAGGAGGGCGGGGCCTCTGGTAGACGTAATTCACGTAATCAAGCTAGTCCTCGCAATCAGTCGGAGCGTACGGGGGTACATCGCAGAAATTAAGCCCTTCCGCGTATAGGCTTGCTTATGGCTAAAATGGACTCATGAGCAAACCTTCTTACTTAACTATTTCACAAACCGTGGGCAATACACCTTTGGTGCAATTGCAACGGATCCCTGGTCTGGAAAACCAGACTCGCAACAATGTAATTCTGGGTAAGTTAGAAGGCAATAATCCAGCCGGGTCGGTGAAAGACCGACCTGCGCTGTCGATGATCATGCGCGCACAAGAGCGTGGCGAAATTAAACCTGGTGATACTCTCATTGAAGCAACGAGTGGTAATACTGGGATCGCCTTGGCGATGACAGCAGCCATGCTAGGTTACAAAATGATTTTGGTGATGCCAGAAAATCAAAGTATTGAGCGTCGTCAAAGTATGGCTGCTTATGGTGCTGAACTCATCTTGACGGCAGCATCAGGTGGTATGGAATTTGCAAGGGATTATGCTTTGCAGCTGCAAAGAGAAGGGCGTGGAAGATTGCTAGATCAATTTGCGAATCCTGATAATCCAAGAGCGCATATTGAAACTACCGGCCCCGAGATTTGGCGCGACACCGACGGACAGATTACCCATTTTATTTCTGCAATGGGAACGACTGGCACCATCACTGGTGTTTCAACCTACCTAAAGTCGATGAACCCTGCTATTCAGATTATTGGCGCACAGCCCGAAGAGGGCTCTCAAATTCCAGGAATTCGGAAATGGGCCCCAGAATATTTGCCAAAGATTTATCAGGCTGACAGGGTAGATCGCATTGAATATGTGACGCAAGCAGATGCAGAAGAAATGGCACGTCGCCTGGCTGCAGAAGAAGGTATCTTTTGTGGTATTTCAGCAGGTGGGGCACTAGTAGTGGCCTTACGCATTGCACGTCAAGTTGAAAATGCCACTATCGTATTTATCGTTTGCGACCGGGGTGATCGCTATTTATCTACCGGCGTTTTTCCAGCTTAAAGTAATTTAAGCTGGCTTATTCTTTTTCTTCGAACTCACTTTTTTACTTTTTGCTTTTTCAGTGGCGCTCTTGGAGTTGTCTGTTTTAACAGGATTCTCCACTTTTTCTACTGGCACTACGCTTTGATTCTTGTAGCCTAAGGCTTCAGCAAACTCAGCAACGCTTTGTGCATAAAAGTAGCTACGGTTGTATTGAACAATCGTTAGAAAGTTATTCAAGCCTACAAAATATTGCACTTGATCTAAACCATCTTTATCGGGATAGGGTAGATCGACAATAAATGCTTTGCTTTGAGGTTCGACCCCACCAGCCTGGAGATCGCCTTGCTGCTTAGTCAGGATCCCTTTTTCAATGAGTTCGAGTACGGTGTATTTGAGTTGAGGCTCGCCATCGGCCAATTCTTTCGCAGCTGGAATGGCATTGAGCTGTACAGGGAAAGAGACTGGCATTCCAGCCTGCCAACCATGTTTTTTCATGAAGTTACCAACGCTAGCAATGGCATCTTTGGGGCTCTGCCTTAAGTCGATTCTTCCATCTCCATCTCCATCCACCGCATAGTTACGGATGCTGCCAGGCATAAATTGGGGCAAGCCAATCGCACCAGCATAGGAGCTGTTCTGGTTTAGGCAACTATTAAAACGGGCACCGTTCACCCCTTGAGAGCCGGTTTTGGCGGGCAATTTCCCGCCTGCCTCAGTCCAGCACATCAAGATTAACTCCTTCAGTTGATCTTTAAACAACTGCTCCCTAGCTGTTTTATTGGGCGTTTCTGGGTAACTAAAAGCCAAAGTCGATAAAACATCCTTCACTCGGAAATTACCAGTTTGGCGTCCATAAATGGTTTCAATGCCAATAATGGCCACAATGATTTCCGCCGGAACCCCTGATTCTTGCTCTACTTGGCTTAAAAAGGCCTGATTCTCATCCCAAAATGCCTTCCCAGCTTTTAGGCGTACCGGCTCAATAAAGCGCTTGCGGTAAACCAGCCAATTTTTCTTAAAGGTGCCCGATGGGGGTAATACCAATTTGCGAATGGAAGGAATCGTTTTAGCATCTAGAAAGCCCGATTCTAGGCTCTGAAGGGGTATTTCTTGGGATTGTGAGATTTGGGTCAACAGCGCATTGAGATTTTGACTAAAACGCACCTCAGTGGCCGCATCATCAGCTTGGTTTACGATGGACTGTTGCGAATTATTTGCTTGTGAAAGGGGTTGTGGCGGGGTGCTGGAGCAAGCGCCTAGGGCTAAGACCAGCAGCAAGTAGGGGGCACGAAAGTTCATGCGCAGAGAATTGGATTGTTGAGAATTAAACACGTTTTATTAGATTATAAAAATGATAGTTTTGCTATTAAGGATTTAGAGGAATGACAACAGGATACATAACTCATCCGGACTTTCTGAAACATGAGATGGGAAGCCATCATCCAGAGTGTCCTGAACGAATTCAGGCGATCAACGATCAATTGATCCGAAGCGGAGTAGATCGCTTTCTCCATCATTTGGATGCTCCTTTGGCTTCCGAAGATCAGCTCGAACTAGTGCATAGCCCAGATCATGTGGCTTTCGTCAAAGAACGATCTCCTGAAAGCGGCTATTTCATGCTTGACGGTGACACTATTATGAATCCCCATACCTATAGGGCTTCATTGCGTGCTGCTGGTGCAGCAATTGCTGGCGTCGATGCCGTCATGAAGGGTGAGGTTGAGAATGTCTTTTGTGCGGTAAGGCCGCCTGGACATCACGCAGAACCAACCCGCTCAATGGGTTTTTGCGTATTTGATAATGTGGCTATTGCAGCGCGGTATGCCATGGAGGCCTATGGTATCGAGCGTGTGGCCATTATTGATTTTGATGTGCATCACGGTAACGGTACAGAGGCTGCGTTCTTTAATGACCCCAGCGTCATGATGTGCAGTTTCTTCCAGCACCCTTTTTATCCCTATAGTGGCTTGGAGCCTTCTGCCAATATGGTGAACGTACCATTGCCTGCATCGACACGTGGCGATGTTGTTCGCTCCATAGTTGAAGAACGTTGGTTACCTGCTTTGCGAAATTTTGAACCAGAGCTGATCATTATTTCTGCTGGATTTGATGCCCACCGAGAAGACGACTTAGGTCAAATGGGTTTGGTGGAGGATGATTATGTCTGGATTACCAAGCGGCTTAAAGAGATTGCAAAAGAGTATGCGCAAGGACGGATTGTGAGTTGCTTAGAAGGTGGCTACAACCTCTCCGCATTAGGACGTAGCGTTGTAGCGCATGTGAAAGCCTTGGCTGACATTTGAGCGATCTACCGTAATTCATTTGAAGTACAACTGTTATTGAAAGCGCATGATGGCAAATATTTATGAACAGGGTTTAGAGCGTAATTCAGCTAATTACACTCCGATAACCCCATTGTTATTCTTGGAGCGTTCAGCTGAGATCTATCCCAATAAGACCGCTGTCATTCATGGAAAGCTGCGTCAAACCTGGCAACAAACCTATGAGCGTTGCCGTCGACTTGCTAGCGCTCTGCAAAAACGGGGCATTGGTCTAGGCGATACAGTGGCTGTGATGCTGCCAAATACTCCACCCATGGTCGAGGCCCATTTTGGTATTCCCATGGCAGGTGCAGTTTTGAACGCCCTGAATACACGCTTGGATCCTGAGTCCATAGCATTCATGCTCAACCATGGTGAAGCGAAGGTGGTGATTGTTGATCCTGAGTTTTCAGGGGTAATGAAAAAAGCGCTTGAACTTGCTAAGACGGAAAGTGGCCGCGACTTTTTAGTCATTGATGTTGAAGAAAAAGAATTTGATGTGCCTGGTGGGAAGATCGGCAAGCTCACCTACGAGAAATTTCTCTCTGAGGGAGACCCAAACTTTGCCTGGCAAATACCTGCAGATGAGTGGCAAGCCATTTGTTTAAATTACACATCGGGTACTACAGGTAACCCTAAAGGCGTTGTCTATCATCATCGCGGCGCCGCCATTAATGCGGTTTCGAATGTGCTTGACTGGGATATCAATAAACACCCCATCTACCTGTGGACGCTACCCATGTTCCATTGCAATGGCTGGTGCTTCCCTTGGACTATTGCCGCTCGTGCTGGCGTCAATGTTTGTTTACGGCGCGTAGATGCGCAACATATCTTTGCTGCGATTAAAGAGTATGGGGTCACTCACTATTGTGCTGCACCGATCGTTCATAACCTCTTGGTAAATGCACCTGATGAGTTGAAGGAGGGTGTTCCCGCTGGCGTGAAGGGCTTGATCGCAGGGGCTGCACCTCCCGCCTCCATTATTGAGGGTATGGAAAAACTCGGCTTTGATTTAACGCATGTCTATGGTTTGACAGAAGTGTACGGTCCTGCAGCAATTTGTGTAAAGCAGGATGAATGGGATGATCTGGAGATTGGTGAGCGTGCGCGTTTGAATGCACGTCAAGGTGTGCGTTATCACTTACAACAAGCCATTTCTGTTTTAAATCCAGAAACAATGGAGCCTGTACCTGCTGATGGTGAAACCATGGGCGAGATTATGTTCAAAGGCAATATTGCCATGAAGGGTTATCTGAAGAATGAAAAAGCCACGAAAGAAGCTTTTGAAGGAGGGTGGTTCCATTCAGGCGACTTAGCCGTCATGAATCCCGATGGTTATGTAAAGATGAAGGATCGTAGTAAAGACATTATTATTTCTGGTGGAGAAAATATCTCCTCTGTTGAAGTTGAAGATGTTCTTTATCGTCACCCAGCAGTCATTGCTGCTGCAGTAGTTGCTAAGCCTGATCCTAAATGGGGTGAGACACCTTGTGCTTTCTTGGAAATTAAGCCTGGAGTTGAAGTAACCCCAGCCGAAATCATTGCCCACTGCAAACAGTATTTGGCTGGCTTTAAGGTGCCAAGAGCAATTGTTTTTGGTGAGCTTCCTAAGACCTCAACCGGAAAAATTCAGAAGTTTGAACTACGTAAACAGGCTGGATCTGCGACGGCTATTGATGTTTAGGGTGGATTAGCTGAGGCGGATAAAATAGGCGGTTACCTAAATTTTTGTAACTGAATACAGTTTTTATAATTATTGAGAATTCCAGATGAAGATTTTAGTGGCAGTAAAACGCGTTGTTGATTACAACGTCAAAATTCGAGTCAAGTCAGACGGTTCTGGCGTAGACCTGGCGAATGTCAAAATGAGCATGAACCCTTTTGATGAAATCGCTGTTGAAGAAGCGGTTCGCTTGAAAGAAGCTGGTGTGGCTACTGAAGTACTAGTAGTGACTGCTGGCGCGACTCAATGCCAAGAGACTCTGCGTACTGCCTTAGCGATTGGCGCCGATCGCGCAATCCTAGTGGAAACCGATGCCGAATTACAACCTTTGGCAGTAGCCAAGATACTCAAAGCGCTCTCTGATAAAGAACAGGCGCAAATCATCATTCTGGGTAAGCAAGCAATTGACGACGACAGTAATCAAACTGGTCAGATGTTGGCAAGTTTGTTAGATATTCCTCAGGCAACTTTTGCTTCTAAAGTAGTGGTAGCCGATGGTAAAGCAACAGTGACACGTGAAGTTGATGGTGGCCTAGAAACCATTGCAATAACTTTGCCAGCAGTAATTACTACTGACTTGCGTCTCAATGAGCCACGTTATGTCACTTTGCCGAACATCATGAAAGCCAAGAAGAAGGTTATTGATATTGTGAAGCCTGAAGATCTTGGGGTGGATATTGCTCCGCGCCTAAAAACGATCAAAGTCGATGAACCACCTAAGCGCTCTGCTGGTGTCATGGTTGCTGATGTGGCGGCTCTTGTAGAAAAACTGAAAAATGAAGCGAAGGTGATCTAAATGGCTGCACTTGTTATTGCTGAACACGATAATCAATCTTTGAAAGCGTCAACTCTGAATGCCGTTGCAGCTGCTTTGCAGTGCTCACCAGAAGTAGATATATTGGTAGCGGGTAGTGGCGCTGATGCAGTTGCTACTGCCGCTTCTCAAATTGCCGGTGTACGCAAGGTGATTCAAATCGATAATCCTACTTTGGCTGATCAATTAGCCGAGCCTTTAGCTGCGCAGATTCTAAATCTTGCTAGCAACTATAGTCATCTGCTTGCTCCTGCTACAGCTAATGGTAAGAATGTGATGCCACGAGTAGCCGCTAAGTTAGATGTTGCTCAGTTATCCGACATTACTAAAGTAGTAAGTGCTGATACTTTTGAGCGTCCTATTTATGCTGGAAATGCGATCGCTACGGTACAGTCTGGTGATGCAGTAAAGGTTATTACAGTACGTACTACTGGCTTTGATCCAGTGGTTGCTACTGGTGGTTCTGCTGCGATTGAAAAACAAGCTGCCGCTGAAAGCAAATCTTCATCAACCTTTGTAGGTCGTGAGCTTACCAAATCGGATCGCCCAGAACTCACTGCTGCCAAGATCATTGTGTCTGGTGGTCGTGGCTTAGGTTCTGGTGAAAAGTATCAAGAGTTGATCGCTCCCCTAGCCGATAAGCTAGGCGCAGCTTTAGGTGCATCCCGAGCTGCAGTCGATGCAGGTTACGTTCCCAATGATTATCAAGTGGGGCAAACGGGGAAGATTGTGGCGCCGCAGCTCTATATCGCTGTAGGCATCTCTGGCGCGATTCAGCATTTGGCGGGGATGAAGGACTCTAAGGTGATCGTAGCGATCAACAAAGACCCAGAAGCCCCAATCTTTAGTGTTGCTGATTATGGTTTGGTAGCAGATTTAAATACTGCAGTGCCAGAGTTAATTAAGGCGCTAGGCTAATACATTCTGAGGGAAGCATTATTTTTGTTGTCCATAGTGATTGAATGATCCGCGTTGAATAAAGAGGAGTTGTAATGCCATACCTAGCCCCAGTGAAAGACATGTTGTTCGTGATGAATGAGTTGGCGGGGCTTGCGGATGTAGTTGCTTATCCCTCTTATGCTGAGGCTGGTGCTGAAGTCGATTTGGCGTCTGCGATCCTTGAAGAGTCAGCAAAGTTCAATCAAGACGTGATAGCGCCACTGAATTGGCCCGGCGATCAACATCCCAGTTCATGGAAAGACGGTGTCGTCACCACCAGTCCAGGATTTAAAGAGGCGTTTCAACAGTTTGGTGCAGCCGGTTGGCAGGGTGTAGTTCATCCTGCAGAGTTTGGTGGTCAGGGATTACCTAAACTCATTGCTACTGCCTGTTTTGAGATGGCCCACTCTGCAAGTTTGTCATTTGCTTTATGTCCTATGCTGACAGACGGCGCTATTGAAGCGTTACTTACTGCAGCAAGTCCAGAACTTCAGGAACAATTTGTTCCAAACATGATTTCTGGCGAGTGGACTGGTTCTATGTGTTTAACAGAACCTCAAGCAGGCTCTGATTTATCAATGGTTCGCGCACGAGCTGTTCCAGAGGGCGATGGTAGCTACAAGATCTTTGGTACGAAGATTTATATTACTTATGGCGAACACGATATGGCGAAGAATATTGTCCATTTAGTGTTAGCGAGAACGCCAGATGCACCAGAAGGCGTCAAAGGTATTTCATTATTTGTGGTACCTAAGTTCTTAGTCAATGCAGATGGCTCATTGGCTGAACGTAATGACGTCCATTGTGTATCTATAGAACATAAGTTGGGTATTAAGGCGAGCCCAACCGCAGTCTTGCAGTTTGGTGATCATGACGGCGCCATTGGCTACCTCGTGGGCGAACAGAATCGCGGCTTGGAATACATGTTTGTGATGATGAATGCTGCGCGCTTTGCAGTGGGTATGCAAGGCATTGCAGTTGCTGAGCGTGCTTATCAAAAAGCGGTACAGTATGCAAAAGATCGCGTTCAAAGCCGTGATCTCGCTGGTTCGCCTGGCCCTGTTGCGATTATTCATCAGCCAGATGTGAAGCGCATGCTCATGACCATGCGTGCCTATACTGAAGCTTCTCGTGCTTTAGCTTATTACGCCGCTGCTGCTTATGATGCACAACATGCCTCACCAGATGAAGCCGTTCACAAAGCAAATCAAGCAATTTATGAATTCTTAGTCCCGATTGTGAAGGGCTTCTCTACCGAGATGTCGATTGAAGTTGCTAGCTTGGGTGTGCAGGTTCATGGTGGTATGGGTTTTATTGAAGAGACCGGTGCCGCTCAACACTATCGCGATGCGCGTATTTTGACTATCTACGAGGGCACTACTGCTATCCAGGCAAATGACTTGGTTGGCAGGAAGACGGTACGTGATGGTGGTGCAACTACAAAAGTACTTTCAGAAAAAATTGCTGAAACAGAAAAAGCATTGGCAGCTAGTGGCTCTGCTGATGCAAAAGCAGTGCTGAAGCAATTGACTATTGGCCGTGCTGCATTTGAAGAGTCTGTGGCCTATATCTTAGCTAATGCAAAAACGGATGTGAAGTCAGTCTATGCAGGTAGCTTTGCTTACCTGCGTTTATCTGGTTTGGTATTGGGTGCTTGGCAAATGGCTCGCGGGCTTTTGGCTGCTGAACGCTTACTTGATAGCGATCCTGCTTTCTATAGCGCCAAAATTGCTACGGCGCGTTTCTTTGCTGAGAATTTGTTACCACAGGCACAAGCATTAGCAACATCTATTGTTGAAAGTGGTCATTCCACTAATGCATTGGAAGTAGAGCAGTTCTAAAGTAAGTGCTTTTAGGGTGCCGATCAAAAGCGATCTGTAATTACTGGGATAGCTTTTTTGCTTCATGGATCTGAGAAATAAAAAATTGCTCAAAAGAAACGGCTAAAAAGGTCATCATCACACCAGCCCCAAATACGAGCGAGAAAATCACCGTCAGCACTGCTGGCCAGCCTGAGCGAGTGCGTTGATGTTCTGCGATGTTGGGATTAAATTGGGCATCCCACTTTTCATCAGGGCGTAGACCAAAGGCAATCGTCGTTAACCAGCTGGCTTCTATGGCAATGAAACCAAAGGTAACAAGTACCCAGCCAGGAGCTGACTGAAAGTGGGCATTTTTTAGAATGGTCCAGCCAGCAACGCCGCCAATTAAGGCGAATAATTGAACCCAAGCCCAAAAGGATTTCCATCCCTGCAGGTAAAAACAGTTTAAGCCACTCCCTGGAAAAAATAATCCGAGTGCGCAAAAAATGAGTTTCGATTTTTTCATGAATTTTTGTTAATAATATTTTTGATGTGACTGCTTATTTATTAGGCCGCTGAGTAAAGCTGAGTACTTCGCGATCAGTTCCAATCATGAGTAATTGATCGCCATTGCGCACGATGCTGCGA
>Ga0007801_10000310_pt1 | contig 16054 bp, 18 predicted proteins | sample CryBogmetaGMA2M_FD_60372 | JGI IMG/M metagenome (GOLD analysis project Ga0007801, IMG submission 60372) | Freshwater microbial communities from Crystal Bog, Wisconsin, USA - MA2M | ecosystem: Environmental > Aquatic > Freshwater > Lake | place: Crystal Bog, Wisconsin, USA | collected 2009-07-06
CCCTGCAACAACCACCCCATGCTGCGCAAACTGCTGGATGCCAGCAGCAACGCCGTCGGCGGATCGAACGGCAGCGCCTGCAACAACGCGATCACCCCGGCACGGTGGCTCTGCAACACATCAATCCGGCGCATCACACAATCGAACAGCGCATCGCGCGGCGTGCTATCGCCCACGCCCTCCAACGCCGCCTGATCGGCCAGGCTGCCAAACCGCAGCAGCACCGCACAGCGCCCGGCAAATCGGGCTCGGGCGCGCGCCAACTCCAGCCCCGCATCGCGGGCCGCCGCCGGCACCGATGCAGTCCGCCACCCCTTACGGGCGGCGAGGTCGAAAAATGCCGCGATCAGCGCGCGGTCGAAATCGTGATCGTCCATGGCGGGATGATAGCCGGTCTGCCACAGTTGCCTAAGGGATTTATCGGGCAAGGCAGATGTTCTTTTTTGTGAAAAAAAGAACCCACAAAACGTCGTCTATTCCGGGGCTTCGCCGTACAATCCCACTACGCCTTGTGCCACCGGCGCCAACGCAACCCTGCCTTCGGCGTCAACCGGCCAGCTCACGCGACCTTATCGTCGCCGCCGCAATCGCCGCGTCCACCGCTTTCGGCCACGCATCCGCCGCCATCAGCACCTGCAAAGCCGCTTCCGTAGTGCCCTTCGGGCTAGTGACGTTCTGCCGCAACACCGCCGACGCTTCCGGGCTCGCCGCAAGCAACGCGCCCGCGCCGGTCACCGTCTGCCGCGCCAACAACCGCGCCAAATCTGCCGGAATGCCCTGCGCCAATGCCGCCTGCTCCATCAACTCGGCGAGCAGAAACACGTAAGCCGGACCACTGCCGGAAACGGCCGTCACCGGGTCGATCAGCCCTTCATCCTCCACCCAGGCCACCGCGCCAATCGCGCGCAGCAACCGATCGCACAACGCCCGCTGATCGGCCGTCACCCGTCCGTTCGCGCAGCCCACCGTCACGCCCTGTCGCACTGCCGCCGGGGTATTGGGCATCGCGCGCACAATCGATGCATCGCCCAACAACGCCTCCATCCCCGCCAACGTCCGGCCGGCCATAATCGAGAGAAACACCGCGCTACCAGCAAAACGTCGATACAACGGCAACGTCTCCGCCGCTGATTGTGGCTTCACCGCCAAAATCACCGCCGCCGGGGCAAAATCCACCGGAATGGCCGCCGCATCGGTAAACACCGTCAGCTCCGCCCCCGGTGAAACCGGGCCAGTCGGGTCAATGGCAATCGACGGTGCCAACCCAGCCTCGCGCCAACCGGCCAGCATCGCGCCGCCCATCTTGCCAAAACCCACCAGCAGGAGGGAGGGGATGCAATCTTGGTTCATGTTGTCTTCCGCGCGTTCGTCGAATGGGTCAGGGGCTCTTTTTGTGAACAAAAAGAACCAAAAAACATTTCATCTTAGCGTTGTCATCGGCTCGCTAGGCTTCGCCGGCACATTCCAGCATGGCCGCCTGCAACGCTTCGGCCGGCGTTTTGCCCCCCCACAGCACAAACTGAAACGCCGGGTAAAACCGCTCGCATTCCGTGATGGCGATATCGACCATGTCCTCAAGGCTTTCCGCCGACACGCCGGGCGCGCCACGCAACAGCACCGCATGGCGGAACAGCGGCATTCCGTCCTCGGACTCCATGCCAAAATGGCCGATCCATAGCCGCTCATTGGCCAACGCCAGCAATTCGTACAACGCCGCACGCCGGGGCGCCGGCACTTTCAGGTCGAACGTGCAGGAAAAATGCATCGCCGAAATTTCATGCGACCAGTTGAAATACAGCCCGTAATCGCACCACTGCCCAGGCGCCTCGGCGGCCATTTCCGAGTCGTTGCGCCGATCGAACGCCCACTCATTGGCGGCGACGATCTGCTCCATAACATCGAGCGGGTTGGCGACGTGTTCTTGGACAATGCTCATCAGAGCTGACATTGCAGGGTCTCCCGCGTTGGAGGAAGGCCAGTGTGTAACCTGCACGCCGCTGCGCGCAGGGTCAGCCATGGGGTCGATCCCATCAGAATGTGCGACGCAACGACGATTACCACAAACTCTAGCCTACCGACCGGCAAATCCGCGCCGCAAGAGGGGAATACCCCCATGTCGCAAGATGTTCACCGTAATTTCGCGTAATCTAAGGCCGTCAGGCGCCGTCGGCCGCCGGCAAGGCTTCCAACACGGCAATCCGAGCCTCGGCCGCTTCCAGCCGCGCATTGGTCGCCGCCAGCATATCCGCCAACGCCTCCACCTCGTCCTTACGGACCAATTCCATCCGCCGCACCGCCTCATCGAGGCGGGCGCGCACCATTGCTTCCACCTCGTCCCGCAGGCCGGACATAGCGGAAATCGCGCCACCGGCCAGGCCGGCGAGGTCGTCAAAAATCTTCGGTCGGTCGCTCATCAGCTACGCTCCTCCACGCGGCTTCCACCTGCGCGCGGCCGCCTATATACCCCGCAACGCGCGCGTCGTCACCGGCGATCGCCCGTTTATCATCCAGGGATGCACCACCTTGTTCACCTTGCGGCTGTTTCCAGACCCGACGGTGCTGATCCAGATCGGCCCGCTGATGATCCGCTATTACGCGCTCGCTTATATTTTCGGCCTCGTGCTCGGCTGGCGGCTGCTGCGCGGGCTGGTGCGGCGGGAACCCGCTGTGGCAACGCCCGAGCAAGCGGACGACTTCCTCACCTGGGCCACCCTCGGCGTGGTGCTCGGCGGCCGGCTTGGCTACGTGCTGTTCTACCAGCCCGGCCGCTTCCTGGCAGACCCGTTGCAGATTTTCGCCGTCTGGCAAGGCGGCATGTCGTTCCACGGCGGCATGCTGGGCGTGGTGATCGCCACCGCCTGGTATTGCCGACGGGAGAAAATCCCCCTGCTCGCCTTCGGGGACCGCGTCGCCGTGGTGGCGCCCATCGGGCTGGGCTTCGGGCGGATTGCCAACTTCATCAATGGCGAACTCTGGGGCCGCCCGGCGCCGGACTGGCTGCCCTGGGCCATGGTCTTCCCCAATGGCGGCCCGGTGCTGCGCCACCCCAGCCAGCTCTATCAAGCTCTGCTGGAAGGCGCGCTGCTGCTGGCCATCATGTGGGGCCTGTCCCGCCGCCCGGCCGTGCTGGCGCGGCCGGGCATGCTGGTCGGCGTGTTCCTGACCGGCTACGCGCTGGCGCGCATCACCGGTGAATTCTTTCGCGAACCGGATGCATTCCTCGGCTTCCTGTTCGCTGGCATCACCATGGGCCAGTTGCTGTCCCTGCCCATGCTGGCGGTGGGGCTGTGGTTGATCGGGCGGCGTGCGCCAACAACATGAAGAGTAGGATGTTTTTTTTGAGACCAAAAAAACTTCATCAACTCCTTAGCTACGCCTTACATTACCGGGATAGCACCGTCGCTCCGCCTCAAATTCGCTAACGTTTTTGCTCCTTTTTTTCCAAAAAGGATACCTTCCCTGCCAGCCTTTCCCAAAGGATCCCTCACCAACGATGGAACGCCTGGACGCCTTCATGGCCCGCGCCAACGCCGCCTACTACGCCACGCACGACCCGTTTGCCGATTTCACCACCGCACCGGAAATCTCCCAGGTGTTCGGCGAATTGCTCGGTCTGTGGGCGGCGATGCAGTGGCAGGCGATGGGCGCCCCGCCCCAGGTCATCCTCGCCGAAGCCGGGCCTGGTCGCGGCACGCTCATGGCCGATGCACTGCGCGCTGTCCGCCGCATGGTGCCGGATTTCGCGGCCGCGTTAACGGTGCATCTGGTCGAAAACTCCCCTCGGCTGCGCGCCGTGCAAGCAGCCAAACTGCCGGATGCCATCTGGCACGACACGTTGGCCACTCTGCCGCCCGGCCCGCTGCTGCTGCTGGCCAATGAATTTCTCGACGCACTGCCCATCCGCCAGTTCGTCCGCCGTGGCGCCGGCTGGGCAGAGCGCTATGTCGCGCATGGCGCCTTCGTCGAACAACCCGCCACGCCGCTGGCACGCACCGCGAGGGAGGGCGAGGTGGTGGAGGTGGATGCAGCCGCCACCGATCTGGTCGCCGCCGTGGCGCAGCGGATCGCCGCCGAAGGGGGGACGGCGTTGTTCATCGACTACGGCCCCGCCACCTCCGCCCCTGGTGACAGCCTGCAAGCCCTGCGCGGCGGTACCCAGGCGGACCCACTCGCCGATCCCGGCAGCGCCGATCTGACCGCACATGTAGACTTCGCAGCCCTGGCACACGCCGCCCGCGCCGCCGGGGCAGCCGTGCACGGCCCGCTGCCGCAGGGCATATTTCTCGCCCGGCTGGGCCTGTTCCAGCGCACCGGCGCCTTGGCCCGCACCCAACAACCAGCCGTCGCCGCCCGCCTGCTTGATACCGCCAAGCGGCTGGCCGAGCCGGACCAGATGGGGCGGCTGTTCAAGGTGCTCGCGGTTTGCCACCCTGGCCTTCCCATCCCTGCCGGATTTTTTGAATGACCGCCGAGTTTGTCACCGCCCCAGATATCGCCGTGCCGCACGGCTTCTTCACCCGCAATGGCGGCGTGTCCACCGGCCCGTTCGCCAGCCTCAACTGCTCGCTGTCCGGGCAGGACGCACGGGAGAGCGTGTTGGAAAATCGTGCCCGCGTCGCCCGCGCCTTGGGTGCGGCGCCGGCGGCGCTGGTCGGGCTCACCCAGGTACATGGTGCGGACACTGTCACCGTCACCGCAGCCTGGGCACCCGGCGCCGGCCCGCGCGCGGATGCCTTTGTCACCAACCAACCCGGCATCGCGCTCGGCATTGTCACCGCTGACTGCGCCCCGGTGCTGTTCGCCGATCGCCGCCACGGCGTGGTCGGCGCCGCCCATGCCGGCTGGCGCGGTGCGGTGCTGGGCATTCTGGACTCCACCCTCGCCGCCATGCAGGCCCTCGGCGCCGAACCGTCCAATGTTGTCGCCGCCGTCGGCCCCTGCATCGGCCAGGCCAGCTACGAGGTCGCCGCCGATTTGCGCGACGCGGTGCTGGCACATAACCGCGCCGATGCAAGGTTCTTCGCCGATGGTATCCGCCCGGAACGCTGGCAGTTCGACCTCGCCGGCTATTGCGCCGCCCGGTTGCGCCAGCTCGGCATCGGCCAGGTGAGCGTGACCGGGCATGATACCTTGGCCGACGAAGCCCGCTTCTTCAGCCATCGTCGTCGCACGCTCGCCAATTCCGGCCCCATCGGCCACCAGATTTCAGTCATCAGGCTGTGACCCACACCATGCCCTACATGTATTTCTTCGTCATCCTGTTGCTGCTGGCCATGATGGTGTCCTGTGCGCTGGTCTAACCTCGCGCTCGGCGCCGCCCTGCTGGCACTCGCCGGCTGCGGCGGCCTGCCGCGCCCGTTCGAGGGCGCGCCCGGCTCGGTCGCCGCACAGTTGCTCGCCCCGCCACCGGCCCGCCTGGCCATCCCGCCAGCCCATAGCGGCGGCTTGGCTGCCGACCTGACCAAGGGCCTGCGCGGGATGGAAGTGCCCGCCTTCGCCACCGTGGCCCGCCCCGGAGATTGGTCGGTTGAGATGACAGGCGCCGAGGCCGGCGGCATGGTCACCCCGGCCTTCACCGTGCACGACCCCGCTGGCGCCGCGCGCGGCAGCGTGACCGGCCCGCAACTGCCAGCGGCGGACTGGGCGCAAATGGCACCCGCCACCAGCGCCCGGATCGCCGCGGCCGTCGTGCCGCAACTTGGCACTCTGCTGACCAAAATTGAAGCCGAGCGCCGCCAGAACGACCCGACCAGCCTGGTTAATCGTCCGGCGCGCATCTACGTCGCCGACGTGGTCGGCGCACCGGGTGACGGCAATGCATCCCTGGCGCGGCAGATGCGCCGGGAATTGCCGCTGCAAGGCTTCACCGTGCAAGACAAACCAGACCATCCAGACTTCTCCGTGGTCGGCACGGTTAAGATCACGCCGCTGCCGGGCAACCAGGAAAGTGTCGAAATCACCTGGATTATCAAGGATGACGCCGGTGCCGAGGCCGGTAAAATCGCCCAACTCAACCAGGTCCCGCGAGGCACCCTGGCCGGGCTTTGGGTCGATGTTGCCGTGGTCGTGGCGCAGGAAGCCGCCGGCGGGGTGCACGATGTGATCGCCAACCGCCTCGGCACCCGCAAGAAACCCTGAAGAATGTGACAAAACTCTGCCCTGGCTTCGTGGACAGGTCGGGGCACGGTTGCTAGAACGCGGGCGCCCCAGCCGGATGACATCCTGATGAAGATCGTAGCCAATAACAGCAACCGTCCGCTTGCCGAGGCGGTCGCCGAAACCCTTGGGCAAAAGCTGACCAAGGCCACCGTGCGCCGCTTCGCCGATATGGAGGTCTTCGTGGAAATCCACGAGAACATCCGGGGAGAGGATGTGTTCGTGGTGCAATCCACCTCATTCCCGGCCAACGATCATCTGATGGAATTGCTCATCACGCTGGATGCGCTGCGGCGCGCCAGCGCCCGGCGGGTTACTGCGGTCATCCCGTATTTCGGCTATGCCCGCCAGGATCGGAAATCCGGCTCGCGTACCCCGATCTCCGCCAAGCTGGTCGCCAATCTGATTGTCGAAGCCGGAGCCAACCGGGTGCTGACGATGGATTTGCACGCCGCCCAGATCCAGGGCTTTTTCGATATTCCGGTGGATAACCTCTACGCCGCGCCGTTGTTCAGCCGCCATATCCAGGAAACCTATGCCGGTCGCTCGCTGATGATCGTCTCCCCCGATGTCGGCGGCGTGCTGCGTGCCCGCGCCATCGCCTCCCGCCTCGGCACCGATCTCGCCATCATCGACAAGCGCCGCGAACACGCCGGCGTGTCGGAAGTGATGAACGTGATCGGCGATGTCTCGGGCCGCGACTGCATCCTGGTGGACGATATCGTCGATTCCGGCGGCACGCTGGTCAACGCCGCCAAGGCTCTGATCAGCCGCGGCGCCAAATCCGCCAGCGTCTACGTCACCCACGGGGTGCTCTCCGGCCAGGCCGTCGCGCGCATCGAGGATTCGCCGATTGAAATGCTGACCATGACCGATAGCATCCAGGCCACCGAAGCGGTCAAGCGCGCCCGCAACATTCGCCAGATCCCGATCGCCCCGCTGATCGCCGAAGCGATGGACCGCATCAACAAAGAAAAATCGGTCAGCGAACTGTTCGACTAAACCGGCTCAGACGACGTTTTTTGGTTCTTTTTTAAAAAGAACCGCCAAAGATGCCGCACAAACGTTCCGAGACATCGCCCGAGTTCAACTCGACAGGGGAATATCCAATGAAGCTCTTCTATACGCCCGGCGCGTGTTCGATTGGCATTCACCTGTTGTTGGAGGAGATCGGCGCGCCGTTCGAACTCATCCCGGTCAAACTATCAGAAGGCGCGCATCTGCGGCCGGAATTCAAAGCGGTGAACCCGAAATCCAAGGTTCCCGCCTTGCTGCGTGACGACGGCACGGTGGTCACCGAATTTCAGGCCATCGCACTATGGCTGACGCTCACCAACCCGGCCGCCGGACTGCTCCCGGTTGATCCGGAAGGCCTGACCCGCGGGTTGGAAATCATGGAATACGCCGTTTCCACCCAGCACATGCACGCCTTCTCCCGCATGTTTAACCCGCGCAAATACGCCCAGCACGAAGCCGATTACGACACTGTGCGCGCCCAGGGCCGGGCAATGGCCGAAGCCGGCTTTGCGGTGCTGAATGCCGCCTTGGCCGGCAAGGATTACGCCGCCGGCAACAGCTTCTCCATCTTCGATGCGGCGCTGTTCTACGTCGAATTCTGGGGTGAGACCCGCATGGGCATGACCCTGCCGGCGAATTGCGCCGCGCATTTCGCCCGCATGAAAGCGCGCCCGGCCGTCGCCCGCGCCTTGGCTACGGAAGGTTTCGCATGAGCCTGATCCCGCAAACCTTCTGGTTCCTGCGCCATGGGGAAACGGACTGGAACGCCAAGTTCCTCGCCCAGGGCAACGTTGAAGTGCCGCTGAACGCCACCGGGCTGCATCAGGCCCGGCAGGCCGCAGGCATGCTGCGCAATCGTGGCATCACCACTATCGTCGCCTCCCCGCTGTCCCGCGCCTATGACACCGCCCGCATCGCCGCCGAACCGCTCGGCCTGACGGTGGAGGTCGATGAGGGCCTGCGCGAAGTTTCCTTCGGCGAGCACGAAGGCCAGGTGATGGCCGAATGGTTCAACGATTGGGTGGCCGGCAGCTTCACCCCGCCGAAGGCTGAGTCCTTCGTCGATTTGCGCGCTCGTGCCGTCGCTGCCATCAACCGCGCGCTCTCCCGCCCGGCGCCGGTGCTGGTCGTCGCCCATGGCGCCCTGTTCCGTGCGTTGCGGGCGGAAATGGGACTGGAGCCGAACGTGCGCACGCCAAACGCCATGCCGTATTTCTGCGAACCCGGCACCCCGGCCTGGAATCTGACGGCGGCGGGCTAACCCTCTGCTACCGGCTCCACCTTGCGCACCCGCAGCCGGCGCAGGCGGCGGGCATCGGCATCCAGCACCCGGAATTCCACTCCGGACGGATGGCTCAAAACCTCGCCCCGGATCGGCACCCGGCCGGCGAGGGTGAACACCAGCCCGCCAATGGTATCGATATCGGCCTCACGTTCGTCATCGGTCAGCACCGGGCCCAGGCGCGCCTCGAAATCCTCAATCGGCAGCCGCGCGTCGATATCCAGCGTGCCATCGGCACGTTCGATCACCATCGGGCCGAGCACTTCATCGTGCTCATCGGCGATATCGCCGACAATCTCCTCCACCAGATCCTCGATAGTCACCAGCCCGTCGATGCCGCCATACTCATCCACCACCAGCGCCAGATGCATCCGCGCCTGGCGCATTTGCAGCAGCAGATCCAGCACCGGGATTTGCGGCGCCACCAGCAGCGGGCGGCGCAGGATGGTTTCCAGCTTAAACGCCTCAGAGCGGCCGACATACGCGTACACATCCTTGATGTGGACCATGCCAACGATATCATCGAGTTGCTCGCGATAGACCGGCAGGCGGGAATGGCCATCATCGCGGATCAGCGTCAGCGCATCCGGCAGGCTGGTCTCGACCGACATGGCAACGATATCGGCGCGCGGCACCATCACGTCATCTGCCGTCATGCCGCGCAGGCGCAGCACATTGGCGATCAGCGCCCGCTCCTGGCGGTCCAGATCCGGCAACTCGCCCGGCGTTTCCGGCGCGTCGGCAGCTTCCTGCACCAGTTCGGCTATACTATCGCGGAAATTATGTTCCGGCGCCCGCCGGCCCAGCCGGTGTCGCAGCCGGTCGATCAGCCCGGCCGAGGGGCTGGTGCGATGGCTGCCACTCATAGCCGGCGCCATGGGTTGGGCACGCCGATACGCGCCAGCAGCCGGGCTTCGGCCATTTCCATCCGGATCGCCTCGCCGGCCCGCTCATGGTCGTGACCTTGCAGATGCAACGCGCCGTGCACAACGAGATGGGCGAGATGGTCCGCCGGCCGCTTGCCCTCCCGCGCCGCTTCCCGCGCCACAACGCCGCTGGCCAAAGCGATTTCCCCGCTCTCGAACGTCAGCACATTAGTCGGCTTATTACGGCCGCGATGGCGGGCATTCAGCCGCTGCACCGTGCAATCATCGGCGAGCACAAACGTCGCCTCACACCCCGCAATCGCCGCGGCACGGCGCACCACCCGCTCAGGATCGCGGATCATCCGGCGCCAGGCCGGGTCCTGCACAATCACCGTAACCCCCGCATCAGCCCAATCGGGGCCAGCGGGGCGGCTAGTCTGATCGTCAGCCATTATGGGCCGTTACTCCAGGCGGTTGATGGCGGGCGGAGGTATCTTTTTCCGCCGCCGAGCGGGCATCATAGGCTTCCACGATCCGCCCGACCAGCGGATGGCGCACCACGTCGTTGCGGTCGAACCGGTTGACCACAATCCCCGGCACCCCTTCCAGCGTATCCAGCGCATCGCGCAACCCGGAGCGCACGCCGGGCGGCAGGTCGATCTGCGATAAATCGCCGGTGATCACCATATGCGACCCCTCGCCCATGCGGGTCAGGAACATCTTCATCTGCATCGGTGTGGTGTTCTGCGCCTCATCCAGAATGACGAACGCATGCGCCAGCGTCCGGCCACGCATGAAGGCCAGCGGCGCCACTTCAATCTCACCCGCCGCCATCCGCCGCGTCATCTGATCGCCGGGCAGCATGTCCCCCAGCGCGTCGTATAGCGGGCGCAAATACGGATCGACCTTTTCCTTCATGTCGCCGGGCAGAAAGCCCAGCCGCTCCCCCGCTTCCACCGCCGGACGCGACAGCACGATGCGGTCCACCTTGCCGGCTTGCAGCATCGCCACCGCCTGCGCCACCGCGAGGTAGGTTTTGCCCGTTCCAGCCGGGCCAATGCCGAACACCATTTCGTGCTTGGCCAACATCTCCATGTAACGGGCTTGGCCCGGGCTGCGGGGGCCCACCGCCCCACGCTTGGTGCGGATCGCTGGCACATCGGCCAGCGGCAGGCGCGGATCTTCAAGCTCAGTCATCCGCACCGCGCTCATGCGGATCGCCGCATCCACATCGCCGGAACTGATCGGCTCACCCCGTTCCAACCGACGATACAACTCCGTCAGCGCCGCTTGCGCCAACTCCACCCGGCCCACATCGCCGGCAATCGCCACCCGGTTGCCCCGACACGACAAGCGAACCCCGAGGCCTTGCTGGAGGCGGACCAAATGCCGGTCATGATCACCCAGCAGTAAAGCCAGCAACACATTATCGTCGAACTGCAAGGTCACCGCCTTGCTGTCGGCGGCGGAGGCACGGGGAGCCGAAGTCGCGATGATCTGGGTCAAGCGGGGGCAACCTCCTCTATCAGGGTTCCGGTCAGGGAGTTGGGATGGCCGGTGACGATTCGCACAAGCACTTCCTGCCCGATCAGGCTTTCCGGCCCGATCGCGTGCACCGGTTGCAGCCAGGGCGTGCGGCCGCCGATCTGGCCTGCGCGACGGCCAGGATTAGTGAACAGCACCTTCACCACCTGGCCTTCGAGGGATTGATTGAACGCGGCTTGCTGCAACCGCAACTCGGCCTGCAATTCCTGCAAGCGCCGATCTTTTTCCGCCTCCGGCACCTGCATCGGGGCACCAGCGGCCGGCGTGCCGGGACGCGGCGAGTATTTGAAGCTGAACGCCTGGGCGAAACGCACCTTGCGGATCAGGTCCATCGTCGCCTGAAAATCCGCTTCCGTCTCACCGGGATGGCCCACGATAAAGTCGGACGACAGCGCCAGGTCCGGCCTTGCCGCCCGCAGCCGATCCACCAGCGCCACGTACTCCGCCACCGTGTGCTTGCGGTTCATCGCCGCCAGCATGCGGTCAGACCCGGACTGCACGGGCAAATGCAGATACGGCATTAATTCCGGCACCTCGCCATGGGCGGCGATCAAGGCCGCATCCATGTCGCGCGGATGGGAGGTGGTGTAGCGAATGCGCAACAGCCCGGGAATGTCCGCCAACCAGCGCACCAACTGGCCCAAGGTGGCCGGTTCGCCATCCGGGCCGGTGCCATGCCAGGCATTGACGTTCTGGCCCAGCAGGGTGATCTCCCGGCTGCCCTGCGCCACCAGCCGGCGCGCTTCCGCCAGCACCGCCGCCGCCGGACGGCTCGATTCCGCCCCACGCGTGTAAGGTACCACGCAGAATGAGCAGAATTTGTCGCAGCCTTCCTGGATGGTCAGAAACGCCGTCATCCCCTGCGCGGCAGCGGCATCGGGCAGATGGTCGAACTTGTCCTCGGCGGGGAAATCCGTCTCAATCACCGCGCCGCCGGCCCGCGCCGCCCGGGCGACCATTTCCGGCAATTTGTGATATGTCTGCGGCCCGAGCACGATATCGACATAGGGCGCACGGGCAATGATTTCCGCCCCTTCCGCCTGGGCAACGCAGCCGGCCACCGCCAGCACCATCGTGTTGCCCTCGGCTTCGCGCGCCTGCTTGATCACCCGCAAGCGGCCGAGTTCGGAAAACACCTTCTCCGCCGCCCGGTCGCGAATATGGCAGGTATTGAGGATCACCATATCGGCGTCATCCGGCGTCTCGGTCGGCGCATAACCCAGCGGTGCCAGAACATCGGCCATCCGGCCGCTGTCATAGACGTTCATCTGGCAGCCCCAGGTGATCACATGCAAACGCTTGGCGTTTGGCTTCGGCCGATCGCTCATATCCATCCTCTCGCCACCACCCATCATATTGGCGGCGCAGACATCGGCCGCAATGCCGCCCCGGTCAAGCACGGGGACACATTGGCTTGCATGTCAAAAGGACAGATCCAGCGATGCAACCTCCTGTTGAGGATCGAACTTTGGCAGAACCGGGCGCGGCTTTGTCAAGCAAAGACGGAGGACAGCGCCTCTTTTGGAAAAAAGAACCAAAAACTTCCCAACTTTTCGCTTTGGCTAGACATAGGCGGGTTGGGCGGCGGCAGCGGCACTTGGTGCCGGCGGGGTGCGAGGGGTGCGGTTCTGCCGCAGCGTTGAAGCGCCATCCGCCACCGCCTGCCAGGTGGCTTGGGACAGCGCCTTGCGCGACGGGAAATCCTCCGGGTTCAGCGGCGTGTGCAGCAGCACCGTGGCACCAAGCCCGGAATATTGCAGCAGCCCCCAGGCATGCGGCGCCAATTCCATATCGCCATACCAGGCAAATAGCGGCCGTGTCGCCCGCCCGGTTGGTAGCCCGGCCAGCCGGTCGAACACCAAGGACACCGGCTGCACCAAAGGCGGCCGCCCGGTGCTGCCGGTCGGCGCCTCGGCCAGCGACAGGAAGGCGGAGCGGAACGCCATCACGCGGGAGCCGTCGGAGGACGTGCCTTCCGGAAACAGGATCAAATTATCGCCTTCCGCCAAACGCTCACGCATCGCATCACGCTCATGCGCGGTTTTGCTGCGCTGGCGGCTGGTGAAGGCAGTACGGCCCAGTTTGGCGATCCAGCCGATCAGCGGCCAGCCCGCGACCTCCGCCTTGGCGATAAAGCAGGCATCAAGCTGCGCGCCGAGCGCCAGGATATCCAGCCAGGATGTGTGGTTGGCCACGTAAATCACCGGCCGGCCATCGGCGGTTTTATGCGCCGGCGCGCCGATCACTCGCACTTTCATGCCGATCAGCCAGCACAAACTGCCCCAGTAAAACCGCGCAAACGCATGCTTGCCGCGGCCGAGGCCAAAATGATCGGGCAACACCACCAGCACCGCCTGGATGCCCATCGCCATCACGGTCCATATCGCCACCATCAGCAAGCGGCGCACCGCCCGCACCCCGCGCGACAGCCGCCGGCGCGACGGTACCGGAGCGAACATATCGTCCGGTTTGTTGGAGCGGAACAGAAGCTTGCTAGGGCGACGCGCTGTTTCGGGCATATCCGCTGACTTACGCGACGTCCGGTGATGGAACAATGACTGTACGATGACCGTTCGTTGAAGCTGTGCGGCAATATCCGGAGTGGCGCGCCGCACGCAAAGCCGGCACGTTCCGCCGCCCACCCGCCGGAGCCACACCGTGTCGCAATCCACCACCACCGCCCCGCCAATTTCGGCCGAAGCCTGGGGCCTGCTGATCGCGCTAGCGATCCCCTGGGGCGGCGCTTTCCTGCTGTTCCGCGTGCTGGGCACCGCCTTGCCGCCCTTTACCCTGGTGCTAGCCCGCGTCGGCTTCGCGGTGCCGCTGCTCTATCTCGCCGTGCGGTTGCGCGGCGGGCGGATGGACATCCCGTGGCGCGCCTTCGCGCTGATGGGGTTGTTGAACAACGTTATCCCGTTCGCGCTGTTCGCCTGGGCGGAAACCCGGCTGACCAGCGGGCTGGCCGCGATTTTAAACGCTGCCACCCCGGTGATGACGGTGCTGGTGCTCAGCGCCTTCCGGGTGGAACGGCTGACCGGCCTGCGGCTGGCCGGCGTTGTGCTGGGCTTCCTCGGCGTCGGCGTACTGATCGGGCCGGATGCCTGGCGCAAAAGCCCGGACTTGCTGGCCGAATTGGCCTGTCTGGCGGCAACCTTGTCCTATGCATTCTCCGCCTTGTGGGCACGGCGGCTGCGCCAGATAGACCCCTTCAAGGCCGCCACCGGGCAGTTGATGTGCAGCACCTTGATCCTGCTGCCGCTGGCGGCGGTGCTGGAACAACCCTGGACCCTGCCAATGCCGGACGGGCATATCTGGCTGGCGATCTTCGCCTTCTCGTTCATCTGCACCGCCTTCGCCTACATCCTGTTCTTCCGCATCGTCGCCATCGCTGGGCCGGGCAACGTGATGCTGGTCACCTTTCTCATCCCGGTCATCGCCGTCATCCTCGGCGCGATCGTGCTGGGGGAAGCGGTCAGCCTGTCCGCGCTGGCCGGCATGGTGCTGATCGCCGCCGGGCTGGCGGCGATTGATGGCCGGCTGATCCGGCGATTTCGATGACGCAGCACGCCGACTTGCCGCGGGACGTCTGGCTCGGCGCCCGTGAAATCCTGCCGATCGCCATCGGGGTCGCCATTTATGCCCTCGCCTTTGGGGTGCTGGCGGCGCAAGCGCAGTTCAGCACCCTGCAAGTGGGGGTGATGGGGGCGATTGTGTTCGCCGGCGGCTCGCAGATTGTCGCCTCGCAACAACTGGTGGCCGGCGCCGGCGCGATCGCCGCCCTGATCGCCGGGCTGGCGCTCAATTTACGGCTGCTGCTGGTCACCGCCTCGATCCGCGAGGTCTATGCCGGCCGCCCGTGGTGGCAGATCGCGCTCGGCGCGCACGCCACCACGGACGAGAGTTGGGCATTGATGCTGGCCCAACGCGCCAAGGGTCGCAACGTCGGTTTCTGGTATCTGGTCGGCGGCGGCATGTGCCTGCTGGTCGTCTGGTGCCTCGCCACCGTGGTGGGGATCGCCTTCGCGCAAACGATTCCGGACCCGAAATCGATCGGCATGGATTTCGCCTTCACCGCCGCCTTCATCGCCATCGCCCGCTCGCTGTGGAAAGGCGTTAGCGATCTGTTGCCGTGGCTGGTGGCCCTGCTGGTGGTGGTCGGTGCCGTCAAGCTGCTGGGTCTGGCGCCGTCCTGGTCGCTCATCCTGGGGGGCGTCGTCGGCGCAGCCTTCGCGGGAGCCATCGGCGATGCGTGATACCTGGATCGTCATTCTGGGCCTGACCGCCGGCACCTTCGCCATCCGGCTCGCCGGTATTTTGCTGGGCAGACAAATTCCCACCTCCGGCCCCTGGGCGCGCGGGTTACGCGCCTTGCCTGGCTGCCTGATCGTTTCGCTGGTGACCATGTCACTGCTATCCGGCGGCGGGCAGGAATGGGGCGCGGCCACCGTCGCTGTGGTGACAGCGATTGCCACTCGCAATCTGCCCGTCACCATGGTCGCCGGCATCGCCGCCATCTGGGTGCTGCGACATTTCGCTTAAGGCCCGGGCGGGGAGTGGCCGAATAGTCCTTGCAGGCAACGCTTTGGCGAGCGAAAAGAGAGGCTAACCGGAGTGAAACCGGAAGAAGCCCACCCAGAGGAAGGAACCCGAGATGCAGATCACTCGCCGTGGCGCGTTGCTGTCCGCCGTAACCACGTTTGCCATCATCGGTCGCGCTCGCGCTGCCGATACCATCAAGATTGGCGTTGTCACTCCGCTGACCGGCGCCGTCGCCGAACCGGGCCGCATTCAGCTCAACAGCACCCGCCTCGCCGCCGCCAAAATCAACGCCGCCGGCGGTATTCTGGGCAAGCAGATCGAGTTGCTGATCGAGGATGATGCCTCCTCCAACCCCGGCGCCGTGCTGGCCTTCTCGCGCCTCGCGCAGAACCAGGACATCGTCGGCTTCATCGGCTCCATTCGCTCCACCCAAATGAACGCGATGGCGCCGGACATGCTGAAACTCGGCAAGCCCGTGATGTTCGGCGGCACCGACCCCACGCTGACCCATCAGGGCAACCCGTGGCTGTTCCGCTGCCGCCCGAATGACAGCTACTCCGCACGCGTGCTGACCAATTTCTGCCTGACCTCGCTGAAGTTGAAAAAAGTCGCGCTGGTGCATTCGACCGACGCCTTCGGCACCGGCGGC
>Ga0007801_10000320_pt1 | contig 15779 bp, 13 predicted proteins | sample CryBogmetaGMA2M_FD_60372 | JGI IMG/M metagenome (GOLD analysis project Ga0007801, IMG submission 60372) | Freshwater microbial communities from Crystal Bog, Wisconsin, USA - MA2M | ecosystem: Environmental > Aquatic > Freshwater > Lake | place: Crystal Bog, Wisconsin, USA | collected 2009-07-06
GCATTATCGCCTCCTCATTGGTTCTTAAGCCTTGACCTATAAAATCAACCTCCGCTGCTGTAATAAAGTCTCCCCCCTCTAAACGACCATCACCAACTATTTGATAAACCGGAGTTATACCAAGCTTATTATAAACAAAATTTATTACTGCGACCTCATCTTCTCGTTGCGGACTATTCATTTTTGCCATTACCACACCTTTACAAGTAGTTATGGATTGGTCTCTAAGAAAATATAGATTCATTAATGGCTTTGTTGAATATCTTGCCTCAAATCCAGTATTATAATCGGTAGCTTCAAGATCAATTTTTGGCTTATTCAAAATAATATCCACCAGAGTTTGCGCACTTAATCCATTAATCACCATTTCTTTATATCTATCTTGAGAAAAATCATCGACCCCATTGAAATGATATTGTAGTGAAGCTGAGGCAAGCTGCCTTAAATTACCGAGAGCCTTTCCCTGTCTATCACTGGTATTTGCCAGTAATACATCTCTTACATTTATAACCCTAACGCCCTGATTTTCTAAAAGTTTAATAAATTCTTTATGCTCGTTCATAGCGGCAAAAGGATCGAAAGGACAAGAAAATAAAGCAGCTTTAGGATGTAATATTCCCATAAATAATTCGCTTGCAGTTGGCGTATTTACTAAAATTGTCCGAGCCTGACCCCACTCAGCAACAACACCTATCGTTTCTGATTCAAGTTCAGTTACATTTCCTATTAAATCAAGCATTTAATTCCTCATATTATTGGGTTTATACATTTATCTTTAGCTAAAAAAGCACCTTAGATACTACCATAGAAAATTTTCTGATATAAACTAAAAATAGATTTGCCAAACTAATATTCTATCCGTTAAAATTACGGATGTTATTTAGTAAATATCTATGGGTATATTTACCTTTTTTAATTTCACTCAGGAGTAAAAATGCATAAGCTAAAAATAATGGCAAAACTAAAAAAATTATTCATTTTCATAATATTATCTAATTCGTCTTTTGCCCAAAATCAGACTACTGATACAATAGTAATGGTTTCTCCCGAAGCTTTCCGCTATAACGAACAGACCGCTCTAACAAATTCATTTCAGCATAATTCTAGTAAAAACTCCAATAAAGCTGTTTTGAAGGAGTTCAATGGCATGGTAACCAAGCTCAAGAAAGAAAATATTGACATTCTTGTACTTCAAAATAGAAAAGGAGTAGAAACTCCAGACGCAGTTTTCCCTAATAATTGGTTTTCAGTTTTTAGCCAAGAAAATAACCATAATTTATTGGTTTTATACCCCATGTTAAATAACAATCGCCAGCTCGAACGCCAAGCGGATAATTTAAAGGAGCTCCTAGGTCAAAATGATATTAAAATTGACACAACTCTAGACTTAACAGATTACGAGAAGAGAAATCTTGCATTAGAAGGAACAGGAAGTTTGGTGCTTGATCGAGAACATAAATTTGCTTTTGCTTCTCTATCTCCAAGGGCGAGTGAAGAAGTTCTTAGGGATTTTACAAAAAAAATTGGCTATCAATATTTAGTCTTCAATAGCTTAGATCTCAATGGCAAAGCTATCTATCATACCAATGTTGTAATGAGCATCGGAAAATCTTTTGCTGTTTTGTGTTCAGAATGTATCAAGGATAGTAATGAGAAAAATATAGTTTTATCTAAGCTGAAAGAACTGGGTAAGGATATTATCGAAATTTCAGCAAAACAAACCACTAAAATGGCTGGGAATATACTCGAAGTACAAGATAAACAAGGTAAGTCCAAAACTGTCATGTCTATGACTGCTTACAAAGCATTTACGCCAACTCAGAAAGCTAAAATCAAACAATCTTCACAAATTATCGTAGTTGACATTCCAACAATTGAGAGAATTGGCGGAGGAAGTGCAAGGTGCATGATGGCTGAAATATTTCACTAACGTAGTAATTGTTTATCTACATATACTATATTCATGTTATCTTAACTATTTTATATTTATAATAGAATTTGAGGCTGCTAACTCAAAGATGAAAATGGGGCTAATTCAGACATTTTCAAAATGGATTTAATATGAAATTACCAATAGGCATTAGCGATTTTGAAGAATTAGTCACTGGAAATTATGATTTTGCCGATAAAACTCTTTTTATCAGAGATATTGTTAATGATGGGGCAAAAATTATTTTAATCACAAGACCGAGACGCTTTGGTAAAACGCTTAACCTTTCGATGTTATTTCATTTTTTACAATCTAACAGGCCCAGTGTGCCAAATCTTTTTGGAAATCTAGCAATTGCTGAAGATCACGATTTTTGTAGCCAACATCAAAATAAATATCCTGTTATTTCCATTTCTTTTAAAGATATCAAGAAAAGCAGTTTTGCTGAAGCCTACCCTAAAATTGTTCATTTGATTAGCCAGCTATATCAAGAACATAGATACTTACTCGATGGTGATTACTTATACAGCGATGAAAAGGAATTGGTAACTAAGTTTATTAGAGGAATAGCAAGTCAATCTGATGTAGAAGATTCATTAGCCTTACTGGCAAAATATATAACAAAAAAATGGGGTAAATTACCAGTTATTTTGATAGATGAATATGATACCCCCATTCAGGAATCTTATCTTAAAGGCTATTACCCAGAAATGATGGATTTTATTAGAAGTATCTTGGGACAAGTGCTAAAGGATAATAGTAATATTAAAAAAGCTATTATAATCGGCATCACCAGAGTATCACAAGAGAGTCTCTTTTCTGGGGTTAATAATTTAGAGGTCTATTCACTACTCAGAGAACAATTTGGAAAATATTTTGGTTTTTCTGAAGATGAGGTAAATAAATTAGTTAATAAAGCTGGTTATGAGAAGTTACTCTTATCCATTAAGGATTGGTACAAAGGCTATCATATCGGCAAATATTTGCTCTATAACCCTTGGTCAATTATAAACTGTCTAAAGAATGAGGGTAAATTGCAGCCTTACTGGCTCAATACTTCTAGCAATGACATCGTCGTAGATTTACTGACCGAAGCCGATTATTCAACTAAAAACCAATTTGAACTATTGCTACAAGGCCATGTAATAGAGAAACCAATACTGGAAAATCTAGAATTTACCGAACTTAAAGATAAAGAAGAAGCCTTATGGAGCCTATTGCTCTACGCAGGCTATCTTAATGTTACTTCAAATGAGATTAAAGGCTTTCAATTAATGGCAAAAATCTCGGTGCCAAATAAAGAAGTAATGTATATTTACGATGGAATAGTTGCTGGCTGGTTTAGAAAAGGAACCAGCCTTGAATCTTATAAAAATTTTACTGACAGTCTTAAAGCTCAAGATATAGATAAATTTAAACAACATTTATCTGAGTTTGTAGCACAAAATGGCAGCTATTTTGATTTTAATAAAAACTCTCCTGAAAAAATATTTCATAGCTTCATGCTAGGCTTAACAGTTGGGCTCAAGGATGAGTATGATGTTGCAACATATAGAGAACCTGGAAAAGGAAATTTTGATATACTTTTTCTACCAAAAGTCAAGCAGCGTTATGGCATATTTTATGAACAAAAAAAAGGAATGGTGATAGGATTTAGAACGTCTGCTTTACTAGAAAAACTTACAAGCAAGGCAAGAGAAACTTTAATAAAACTAGACCAAACTTCATATTTACAAATGTTAAATGAGCATAATGTGAGTAAGGTTTTACTGCTTGCTGCAGCCTTTCATGGAAAAAATTTAGTAGTTAGTCATGAAATTTTGCATATTAGATAATAAACATGTATATTCCCCTGCATGAAAGTAGAAATAGAAAATATAAATGCAAATGGCATAGGCATTGCCTGGCATGAGAATAAAAAGATATTTGTACCCTACAGCTTAGCGGGTGAAGTATTGGAAATTGAAATTGTTGAACAAAGTAACAAATTCACCCGTGGCGCAATTAGAACTATATTGTCCCCGTCAGAACATCGTATTTCTGCTCCATGCAAGTATTTTGAAAAATGTGGAGGCTGTAGTCTGCAACATATGGATGCAGCAAATTACCTAGCATTTAAAACATCTCTGCTTGAATCTGCGCTTAAACATGCTGGTATCTCCTTCGAAGCTCCCGCTCCTATCATAATAGAAAATAGAAAAAGAAGACGAACTAGTTTAAAAGCAAAACTTTCAGGAAAAATCCTGCAACTTGGCTATTATCAGGCCCATTCCCATGAAGTAATTGCCATCGATGAATGTCTGGTGTTAGTGGATAGCCTAAATTTTTTACTCAAAGATCTGACTAAAATTATAAGTGATTTTAACGCTATAATTATTAGTAAAGATGCAATTGAGATTTCTCTAACTGAAGCTAATAACGGGATAGATATTCTCCTTAAATCAAAACATCCCTCAGGTAGAAATGAAAAAAAACTACTTACCTCATTAACTGAAAAGCACAATATTGCAAGAATCAGCTGGAAAGTAGATGATGACTATGAGGAAATATGGTTGCAGCATACGCCAATGATTAGTTTTAAGGAAAATGAGGTGGTTTTACCCCGTGATGCCTTCTTACAGGTTAGCAAGGAAAGTGAAAATCTCATGATTGATTTTATTTTGCTACATACCAAAAACTTGAGCAATATTATAGATCTTTTTGCTGGAAGTGGAACTTATTCCATACCAATTTCTAACTATGCTAAAATTCATGCAGTTGAAGGCAATAGAGAAATGCTAGAAGTACTGAAAAATTTTTCGCTAAATTTATCTTGCGAACGCAGAGATCTCTACAAGAATCCCATCAAAGCTAATGATCTTGAACACTATGAACTAGCCATAATTAACCCACCTAGAAACGGCGCTACTCCACAAATTACTGCTATTAGCAAAAGTAAATTAACTAAAGTGATTTTGGTGTCATGTGATTTAAACAGCTTTTCACGCGACGCTAAGATTTTAGCAAGCTCTGGCTTTAAACTAGCTTATATTGTTGCTATTGATCAATTCAGCTTTACACCACATTTAGAGGTAATGGCTTCGTTCGAGAGGTAGTTTATTTCTACTTGCCTGCCATTTCTACTAGCTTAGCAATCACTGGCATATATTTAATAAGAATTATCAGTAAAAAACCAACTATTGAAATTATCCCCCCACCCATAATAGAGCCAAGCAGAATAACAGTAGTTTTTTGTGAACTACTAATTTGATGTTTGAGGGATTCAAACTTGCCTGAAAACTTATCATCCATAGCTTCAAACTTGCCTGAAAACTTATCATCCATAGCTTCAAACTTGCCTGAAAACTTATCATCCATAGCTTCAAACTTGCCCAAAAATTTATCATCCATGGCTTCAAACTTGCCCAAAAATTTATCATCCATGGCTTCAAATTTAGCGTTCATCACTTCGGTCAGCGCGTCTATTTTTTCTATAACTATGTCTATTTTTATATCCACTAATTTCAAATCCAATTTTGTAGCATATACTTCGGATAAATTTTGATCCTTTAAGGCAACGTCAATTGCCTCAGCAATTCCTTCTGCCATATCGTGATTTACATTATAATTATTTTCCAAAAGCTTGCGTATTTTTAATATATCAACTTTTGGAGCCTGCGACCTCAAAGGGTCTATTATTGGCATTTCGCTCATTATTACATCTCTCTTTATGTTATGTTGATATTTTATGTACTTATTTCTTTATAGTTAATAATATCAACTGCACGGGAGTTTAACATAAATTTAGCTTGACCGCAATCTGAGCACCTTAACTATTTTGAAGCACTCTTTCCTCCCTGCTGCATTGCCCACATTTTGGCATATTCACCACCGAGTTTAATTAATTCTTCATGCGAACCATCTTCAATTATTTTTCCTTGATTAAACACAATAATTCTGCTCATTAGTTTTAAGGTTGATAATCTATGAGCGATTACTAGAACCGTGCGTTTTTTAATTAAGTCCTTAAAACTTTCTGAGATTTCTTGCTCGGTGATAGAATCCAAGCTACTGGTAGCTTCGTCCATGATCACTATTGGGGCATTCTTAATAAAAGCCCTGGCAATTGCAATCCTTTGGCGTTGGCCACCACTTAGTTTTACACCCCTCTCCCCAACTAGCGAGTCATATCCCTTAGGAAGATTCATGATAAAATCATGAGCATGAGCTTTTTTAGCAGCTTTGATAACATCGTCATGGGTAGCTTCAACATTACCATATTTAATATTTTCAAGCAGCGAGCGGTTAAACAAAATCGGATCTTGCGGGATTAGGGTAATGTTTTGATGAAGAGATTTTTGCGTAACCTTTGAAATATCTTGCCCATCGATAGTAATTTCTCCCTCGTCCAAATCATAAAGCCGCAGCAGCAAATTAGTAAAAGTAGTTTTACCACTGCCGGAGATTCCTACCAAGCCAATTTTCTCTTGGCCTTTGATAGTTATGACTAGATTATCAAAAATTTTCTTCTTGTTGTTATAACTAAAAGAGATAGCTGAAAATTTTATTTCACCTTTTTTAATTTCAAGTGTCTTGGCACCTTTTTTATCCCTTATCTCATAGGGCTTATTGATGGTTTCGACTGAATCACGAAAATTACCAATCGACTCAAATAAATCAAGTATATTTAAGCTAACTCTTTCCAAATTATTCATAATTGTATAGCTGAGTGAGTAAATCAATACGAAATCCCCAAGGGTAATTGCTTTTTGCGAGAGCAAGTAAAGCGACAAAAATACCGAACCAGCCAGAAGCAACAAATTGGCTATGCCTTGAAATAGACGGTTAATCTCCATAAACACAAACATTTTATGGCGCGCCTTTAGTTCATCATCAAGATAATTATTTAGGTAATTCTTCTCATAGTCGTGATTAGCAAAGGCCCTAATGTTAAAAATATTGCTGATCGAGTCAACAATTCTCCCACTCACCGCACTTTGCTTTTCCGCCCAAATTTGGGAGCGTTTCTTTAAACCGCGAGACAACAAGATAGAAATAGACAAATAACACATAATCCAGCTTAGTATAGCAATGGTGAAAGTAATGCTGACCGTAGAGATGATAACGATTGTGGTGAGGATGGAGATGCTAACTGGCAAAAAATGAAAAAGAAACATGCTAAAAATAGTAGAAAATTGATTCGATAGCTCATTAATGCGGTGCCCGAGCGCACCAGAGAAATTATCAACAAAATATTTATGGGAATGTCTTTGCAAATAAGCAAAACTATCATGCCTAATTTCAGACCTAATTACTGGCATCGTGAACATATTTATCAGCCCACTGGCACGGTTAGCACAAATCGATAGTAATATCACCCCTACCAACATTTTAAAACTGGGAAGAACTCCAGTAATAGTAAGTGTTTCCATGTGATGGGAGACATAGTCGATAATGTTCTTTACCCGATAAGCAATCATGGGCGAGCTCGTGGCAGAGACTATCTCGAATAAAAGAATAAATAGAAATTTTTTATAATGTCTTTGCAAATAAAACTTACAAAAATCCGTAACACTATTTTTTGGCTGCATATTGGTCCTTACATATGAATTTTTATAATAACATTATCCAGGAATAAATTCTAGGAACCATCTTAAATATAATGCCTGATTTGCAATAAATTAGAATTTAAACTATATATAGTGATAAAAAATATAAATCTATGAAAACCGAGCTAGTTAAGCATAGTAAAATTAGTGGTGAAGAAACGCTCTTTGGGACGGTGGAAAGAATAACTTTCCATAATCCTAATAATGGTTTTTCTGTACTTAAGGTAAAAATTCCTGATAAAAAAATAGAAATTACCATAGTAGGTAATATATTATTAGTTGGCTCAGGTGAGTATATTGAGGCACGCGGTAAATGGGCTCACGATAAATCCCATGGACTTCAGTTCCAAGCTAGTTTTTTAAAAACTACTACCCCTAAAACTTTAGATGGCATCGAAAAATATCTTGGTTCAGGCGCAATTAAAGGAGTCGGAAAACATAATGCTGCAAAACTAATTAAAGCCTTTAAAGAAAAAATCTTTGATGTCTTAGATAAACACCCCGAGCGTATCTTAGAGATAGAAGGAATTGGTCAAGCAAAAGGGGAACAGATTATCAAAAGCTGGGGCGAGCAGAAAGCCATTCGTGATATTATGGTATTTCTGCAGTCGCACGGCGTTGGCACTGCTGGTGCTAACCGTATCTATAAAATCTATGGTCAGGACGCTATTAGAATTGTTAGCGAGAATCCTTATCAATTGGCTAGAGATATTATTGGTATTGGCTTTACTAAAGCTGATGCTATAGCCAGAAATCTTGGTATTAAAAAAAATTCACTGATACGTGCTGAAGCTGGAATAAATTACACCCTTGTTTTAGGAGCTGCAGATGGACATTGCGGACTTCCTCGTAGTAAACTAATTAGTGAAGCTATTAAACTCTTAGAAATCGAACAAGAGGTCATAGAAGAAGCCCTTGCAAATGTTATAAAAAAACAAGATGTGGTTGCTGACCAAATAGAAAATGAAGATATGCTCTTTTTATATATTTACTATCGCGCAGAAAAACTAATCGCACGTAAATTAGCAAAATTAATAGACACGAAAATCAGCCTTCCTAAAATAGAATTTGCGAAGGAAATTAAGCGTGTTGAAAAACAACTTGCCATTAGCTTAGCCAGCAAACAAAAAGAAGCGATAGAAAGCGCTATTAGTTCAAAAATATTGGTAATTACCGGTGGTCCAGGTACTGGAAAAACCACATTAATTAAATCTCTCATAAACATTCTTAAGGCAAAAGAAGTTATGATTAGTCTTGCCGCACCGACCGGTAGAGCAGCGAAAAGACTATCAGAAACTACTGGCATGGTGGCCAAAACAATTCACCGTTTGCTGGAGATGAATCCCATTACCAGAAAATTTGGCCATGACGAAAGCAACAAACTTAAGGCAAGTGTGATAATTATAGATGAAGCTTCAATGATTGATGTACAGCTTATGAGTTTACTACTCAGAGCAATCGCAAAAGAGAGTACTCTAATTATAGTTGGAGACATTGATCAGCTACCCTCTGTAGGGCCAGGAAACATCCTTTCAGACATTATCTCATCGGGAAAAATACCAGTTGTTCGGCTTAATGAGATTTTTAGACAAGCTTCAGATAGCTTAATCATTACCAATGCCCATAATATTAATAAAGGTGTTTTTCCTATTACCCCGCCAGGTGAAGATAAATTACTGGATTTCTATTTGATTAAGACGAGCCAAGGGGAAAATCTCTTTAATAAAGCTATAGCTTTAATTACCGATCGTATACCCAAGAAATTTGGCTTTGATCCGCTGCATGATATACAAGTATTATGCCCTATGCAGCAAGGCGGGAGCGGCACTCATTCTTTTAATATTGCACTCCAGAAAGTTTTAAATCCACCTAGTGAGAATTCACTTGAGAGACATGGTGGAAAATTCAGCGTTGGTGACAAAGTAATGCAGATTGAGAATAATTACGACAAAGACATTTATAATGGTGACATTGGCTTCATCAAACATATAGATATAAAAGCTGAGGAACTAATTATTGAGTTTGACCAACGCAAAATAGAATATGATTTTAAAGATCTCGGGCAAATCGTGCTGGCTTATGCAATTACCATTCATAAATCCCAAGGATCTGAATATCCAGTTGTCATCATCCCCCTCCTCACCCAGCACCATATTATGCTTCGCAGGAACTTAGTCTATACCGGAGTAACTCGCGGCAAAAAACTCGTGATAATACTTGGAGAAGAAAAAGCTTTGGAGATCTCATTGCAAAATGGTTCGGCTAAGCGTTACTCGAAGCTCAAGGAAATGATAATTGAGGAGATAGGGTAGAGAGCGGTTTTAAAGCCACAAAAGTATCCGTTAAAGCAGAATAAATACCCATACGATACAATTTTAATTAATTTTCCTGAGATTCCAGATGACTAAGCTTCGTAAACGTATGCTACGCATACTACTTCGCTAAGATCTGGAATTGACCAAGCTGAGAGGGAGTGTCATTCCAGTTATTAGGTGAGTAGCTTTGCTAGGGGCAAAGCGTCACGAACCTTAGCAACTGGAATCTCATAAGGGTTTCTCACTCATACTTCTTTGCGAGCTCTATCATCCCATTCTACTTTCCACATTAAATATCTTTATCACTATTTAAATCTTCTATAGTCCATTTTTTCTCGGAGGGTCTAGAGATTCGCTCTTCTGCTAAATAATAATCTTCCATAATTATTCATTTCTAAATTAATGCATAAATAAACAACTTCATTGACTTTCCTCCCCAAACCTAATAATTAATAACTATATTCAGGGGTGGGTGAAATTCCCCATCGGCGGTATGAGAAAGGACTATGCTTTTTTCTTAAGCCCGCGAGCGCCTCCTACTTGTAAGAGAAAGAGGGTCAGCAGATCTGGTGAGATGCCAGAGCCGACGGTTATAGTCCGGATGAAAGAAGTACGTAAAAAGAGATAAAAAGCTCAATATTTTGTTTTGGGCTGATCTATTACTATAGGTGCATAAGGGTTCTCGAATACATTGCAAATTGTATTTAAGAAGCCTGTTTTTGTCTCATTCAAATTTACCCCCCTAATAATTGAAAATAAGTATTCTGTTTGGCGTCATTCCAAACCTTAGCGAAGTAGCATGCGGAGCATGCGTTTAGGGAGCTTAGTTGTTTGGAATCTCATGAGGGCTTTTAAGAAGAATTTATAGAGGAAACCTTCATGAGATTCCAGTCACGAACCTTAGTGACTGGAATGACGTCATAATAGATATAATTGAATAATAAATTTGCTTGGATAGATATGCCACAAGAATTACCTATTATCGGTTCTATTATCGACAACCCCATGGCGCTTGCTCTTGAATTGGCAAAATTGGGCAAATATACAGTATCACCCAATCCGATGGTAGGAGCGGTTATTATTCGGGAGCGAAAACTTCTTGGCTATGGTTTTCATCTATATAAGGGCGATCAACATGCAGAAATCAAAGCCATTAATATGGCTAGTAGCTGGTGGTGTCAAGATGCTATTCTCTATGTGACGCTAGAGCCTTGCTGCCACTTTGGTGCTACTCCGCCTTGCGTAGATGAAGTTATTAAAGCTGGGTTTAGAGAGATTCATATTGCCACCATTGATCCCAATCCGCTTGTTGCAGGAATATCTATTGAGAAATTAAAATTAGCTGGAATTGAAGTTGTTTTAGGTGAATGCCAGCAAGAAAGTGAAGCATTAAACGAAATATTTTTTCATTATATGAGAACCAAACGTCCCATGGTGATAGCAAAATGGGCCATGACCATGGATGGTAAGATCGCTACAGCAAATTTTGACTCTAAATGGATCACTAGTGAAATTGCCAGAGATAATGTCCATCTGCTGAGAAATTCTATCGATGCTATTTTAGTGGGAGTCAATACTGTAATCAAAGATAATCCAACTCTAAACAGCCGCGCCATTAACATCTCTAAAGTTAGAATACCTTGGAAAGTGGTACTTGGTAGCAAATTAGATTTAATACCCAAGGAACATAATATTTTTATGATTAATCCTGAAAAAACCTTTCTTATAGACAACGGAGATTTTGCTGAGGACTATAAAGAATTTTTAGAAAATATTGGGGTAAAATTCTTAAAAATCAGCCAGCAAGAAGATGGATTTTTTGACCTTAGTGAATTGCTTGATGAGCTTGGAAAGCTGGATATTACCAGCTTAATGATTGAAGGTGGTGGCATTACTTTAGCCAAATTCTTGCAGGCGGAATTAATCAATAAATTTTATTGTTATCTATCTCCAAAATTTATTGCTGGCGCAGAGAGTTTGACTCCTTTTTCTGCAGATATTGGAATAAATATAGTCAGTGAAGCCAAGAAGGCAAAATTTAAAAAAGTAGAAATGATAGGTGATGATATTTTAATAGAAGGAAATTTTAATGTTTAGCGGAATAATTGAAGAAATAGGGCAAATCTTGGAGATAACTAGAAAGGATTTTGATCTAGATTTATTGATCAAAGCACTAACCATTACTCCTATCTTAAAAATTGGAGATAGTATTTCTGTAAATGGTGCTTGCTTAACTGTTAGAGAAATAAATCATGATAGTTTTAAGATATCGGCAGCTAATGAGACATTACTCCTAACCAATCTAGGTGAGATGAAAATAGGTAGTAAAGTTAATCTTGAATCATCGCTAACGCTAAATAAAGCTATTGGCGGGCATCTTGTCCAAGGTCATATTACTGGAAAATCTTTTATCCTAGAAACAAAAAATATTGGCGAATCCACATATATAAAATTTAAAAAACCTGACGGCACCGATAAATATATCGTGAAAAAAGGCTATATCGCCATTGATGGCACGAGCTTAACCATCTGCGAAGAACAAAATGATTGGTTTGAGGTAATGATTATTCCTCATACCATGAATCATACGATCGCACAAAATTATCAGATTGGAAGTATGGTAAATATTGAGGTGGATGTCATAGGGCGATATTTAGAAAAGTTCTACGGAGCGAAAAATGACTGAAAAAATATTACAAGCCATCAGCGATTTTAAGAATGGCAAGATGGTGGTGGTTATTGATGATCATGACCGTGAAAATGAGGGTGATTTGGTGATGGCTGCGGAAAAAATCACTGAAGAAGCAATTACCTTCATGGCCAAAAAAGCTTCTGGACTAATTTGTGTGGCAATTACCCCAGAATTAGCAACCAAATTAGAACTTAATTTAATGACTGAAAACAATCAAGAAAGCATGAAAACAGCTTTCACTATTTCTGTGGATGCAAAACATGGGACTACTACCGGTATTTCTGCTTATGAACGCGCACTTACTATTCTTACCATGATTAACCCTTCTGCTAAAGCTGAAGATTTAGTCCGCCCTGGTCATATGTTTCCTCTCATTGCCAAAGATGGTGGTGTTTTCGCTCGCAGAGGTCATACAGAAGCATCAATTGAGCTAACAAAAATAGCCGGGTTATTTCCTGCAGCAGTGATTTGCGAAATAATGAATGATTCAGGAAAAATGGTCAGGGGAAAAGAGTTAGAATTATTTGCTGAAAATCATAATTTATGCCTTATTTCCATTGATGAAATTGTAGAATATTTAGAAAAATCATGTCTAGTACAATCTTCTCACCAATTGTAAAATTACCCACTAAATATGGAATATTTAAATCCTTCGCGGTTAAAGAGGGCATCAAGGAACACTTTGTACTGTATCAGGGAAAGGTAAAAAACAAGCCATGTTTAGTGAGAATTCATTCTGAGTGCCTGACTGGTGACGTGTTTCATTCCTTAAAATGCGACTGTGGTGAACAACTGGATTCTGCCATGCAAGCTATTACTAAAGAACCAGGTATATTAATTTATCTCAGGCAAGAAGGTAGAGATATTGGTTTATTTAACAAAATGAGAGCCTATAAATTACAAGAATCTGGCTATGACACTGTCGAGGCCAATTTATTGCTTGGTTTACCGATAGATAATAGAAATTATAGTATTGTAGGCACAATTTTGCAGAAGCTTTCACCCGGTAAAATAACAGTTTTAACCAATAATCCCAAAAAATGTGCTGCTTTGCAGACAGTCGTAGCACAAAAAATAGAACGCAGAAGCACCTTATCACTACCAAACAAATTTAATCAAAAATATCTGGCAACTAAATTTACTAAACTTAATCACCTTTTGGAGCACAAATATGAACATAAAATTAGCCCTGGTAATCAGTGAATTTAACAAAGAAATTACTGATTTAATGGAAAGATCGGCAATTGCTAGGCTTGAAGAAATAAGGCTCGATAATTATAAAATTGTCAAAGTTCCTGGGGCATTAGAACTGCCAATTATCGCCAAAAAATTAGCCAAGACGGGCACTTATGATGCGATCATTTTGCTAGGCGCGGTAATTAGGGGAGAAACTGACCATTATGATTATGTATGTAGCCAAATTAGCTATGGTTCGCAAAAAATAGCACTCGAGGAAATGGTCCCAATAATTTTTGGCGTTTTGACTTGTGACACCGAAGAGCAAGCCCTGGACCGCATAGGTGGAAGTCAAGGCAACAAACCAAAAGAAATGGTAGATATAGCGCTATATATGGGAAATTTAATGAAGGAAATAGGTTCTAATGGTTAAGGTTTATAACTTAATGCATGATAAAGATTTTGCTATTCACAACAGAACCATAATTATTGGTAATTTTGATGGGGTGCATTTAGGACATAAATTTCTCATCAGTGAAGCAGAGAAGATTGCAGCTAAAACTAATACTATGCTTTCTGCATTAACCTTTATTCCGCATTCCAGTATGATACTTTATCCTGGGAGAATTTATAATTTGTTTGATGAAAATGACAAATATAAGGAACTCTTTGCTTCTGGCATTAAAGATATATTTGTAGTGAAAAATGATCCGGAATTCTTCAATTTATCTGCCAAAGAATTTGTCGAAAATATTTTAATCACGAAACTTAAATGTTCAAATATTGTTGTGGGTAAGGATTTTAGATTTGGCAAGAATCGCGCTGGTAATCTGGAATTATTGAAGTTTTATGAGAATAAGGGGTATTTTTCTGTCAAACTAATAGATAGTAACTTAAGTCTTGTGAATAATGTTATTTCATCAACCAATATTAGAAATTTTCTGCAAGAAGCCAATATAGAAGCTGCTAGCAAATTACTAGGCTATCCCTATTTTATAACTGGAACAGTGATAGAAGGACAAAAAATTGCAACTAGCCTTGGTTATCCAACAGCAAATCTTGATATAAGTAAGATATTTACCCCCAAATATGGAGTATATTCAGCTCTGATGGAATATAACCACAAAGTTTATCAAGGAGTAATTAATAGCGGTATTACGCCAAATTTTAGGCAAGATATGCCCAAATTAGAGATGTATATTTTTGATTTTGCCGAAAATTTATATGGGAAAACTATCAAAATATTCCCACAGCGTTATCAGCGTGAAGAGATGAGATTCTCTAAGATAGAAGAGTTAATTGAGCAAATGCGGATTGATTGTGAAATTGCCAGAGATTATTTTCGTAAGACACTCTGACCAGTTTTTTGACTCTCCTGAGATAATGATCGCCTTTTTTTGAGGAAGTCTCTATGCTTTGTAGATACCTCAAACTCTTGAGATTGTAATGGTGCTGCAGACTTTGTTGATTGGTGTATTTTGGTGTCAAGATTGTCAGGTTTTGCTTCTGGCTTTTCAATTTTAACAGGGTAAAGAACGTTATATAAAGGTTGTATAATATTCTCTTTAATTCTATTACCTAACCATTCCCAAAAACCAACCTTCTTCTTAGTTTCATGCCTATGCTGCGTATTTTCTTTAGAAACCACACTTTGCTTAGGTTTGTTTACATAACCAGCTTTTTTTGGAGAATGCACAGTTGGCTGATCTACTTTAACTAATTTTTTATCGTTGTATTCTTTGAGCTCAGAAATTATTTTTGATTTATTATAACTATCTAATTTACTATCTATGTTGAGTGCCGAACTATCTTTTCCCTGATCCTGTATACTTTTAAATTTTGCCTCGTGTGAAAGCACCTTATGTCTATCTTTAGCTAATTTTTTATCGGGACCAAATATCTCGTCTAAGGTCAGAACTGGCTTTCCATTAAATTGAATGCTTATTGCGTTATTTATAAATTCTAAATCTGGGTGAGATTTTTTATCTAATTCATGTTGCACGGCTATTAAAACAGTTACTTTTGCCGGATAACCATTATTTTTAGCTACCTCTTCATTATCATAATTAGTATTTTCA
>Ga0007801_10000322_pt1 | contig 15752 bp, 13 predicted proteins | sample CryBogmetaGMA2M_FD_60372 | JGI IMG/M metagenome (GOLD analysis project Ga0007801, IMG submission 60372) | Freshwater microbial communities from Crystal Bog, Wisconsin, USA - MA2M | ecosystem: Environmental > Aquatic > Freshwater > Lake | place: Crystal Bog, Wisconsin, USA | collected 2009-07-06
CATTGGCACTAAGTATTCTGTCAAACAGATTTTTATCAAATTTCCCATTATCATCAGAGAAAACGGCAGTATTTTTGATATGTTGCGATACGAGTTTATCGCTAATTTCTAATCCCAACGACTCTACTTCAAGATCAAATAATTTTTTATCAACAAGCCTGGCCAGTACTATCTTGTCAACATTAAAGCTCTTGAGAATTTCATCTGAGGGGGCCTCTCCAAGAATTGACTTGATCCGCTCGATCTCAATTTCTTTGGCTCTGGCAAATTCGTGAATTAAAATTGGATGATTTGCAACTTTCGCCACATATGGATCTCTTCCGGTAAAAATCCCACTAAGACCTGCTATACCAAGACTAAGCCCAATTATAATTAAGAAAATTTTTAAAAAAATATTTTTGCTAGTAGCGATTAATTTATTGAATGTCATTTTAAATCTTCTATGTTTTAAGAAAAATACAATAGCCTAATAGAGTTAAATTTCAAGGAATTTATATGGACACCAAGCCTCCCCTAATAATCGCAAATTGGAAAATGAATGGCGATCTTCATGACAGCACACAACTTTTGGAAGAGTTAAAAAATATTAGCTACGAAAATCTAATTATTTGCCCACCCCATACTCTACTATATTCTGCTAATAAGATTTTTTCTGGAACTAATCTAGGACTTGGAGCACAGGATATTTCAAAAAACGATCCGACTAGCGGACCTTACACCGGCGATATCAGCGCCGCCATGATAAGTGGCATGGGTTGCAAATATGTTATTATTGGACATTCCGAACGGAGAGTTAATAATAATGAATCCAATAATGATATACATGAAAAAATAAAAAATGCACATCTTAATGGGCTGTGCGCTATATTATGTATCGGAGAAAACTTACAGGAGAGAGAGCAAGGCATGGCGCTGGCAACTATAGAAAAGCAATTGGCATCAATCCCGAATTCCGCCAACTACTCTAACCTAATTATAGCCTATGAACCTGTATGGGCAATTGGCGCAAAAAAAAGTGCTGATGCACACATAATCGCAGAAATTGTAGCGCATATCGACCGTTACTTACGAAAAGAAATTGAAAAAAACTTCAACATACTATATGGTGGCTCTGTAAACAAAACTAACATAGAGAGTATTTTATCAATAGAAGGGGTTTCAGGAGCATTAATTGGTGCCTTAAGCCTAAAAATTGATGAGTTTAAAGATATAATAGGGATCGCAAGTAGAATATGACTTTAGTATTATTAATCATCCAAATAATTTTGGCTTTTTGCTTAATTTTAATTGTTCTTTTGCAAAGAACGGGAGACGAGGGTTGGTCAGGACTAACCTCAGGCTCAAGTGGTAGCGGACTCATGAGCAAGCGCTCTACCGCTAATTTTTTCACCCGCACCACAACTGTACTCGCTGCTTTATTTATGATAAATAGCATAGTATTGGCAAATGTTGTGCCGAAGAAAAATCAATCCACAATTATTAAAGAGCTAGAAAAGGACTTAGAAGCCGAAAAAGAACATTCAAAAACCAAACACCCCCACAAACACAAAAATCCTTCTATTCCGTTAGCAGAATAAGATGACTAAATATATATTTATTACTGGCGGCGTTGTATCTTCCTTAGGAAAAGGGCTTGCCGCAGCAAGTCTAGCAGCATTACTACAAGCTCGGGGTTATAGAATTAGGATGAGAAAACTTGATCCTTATTTAAATGTTGATCCTGGTACGATGAGTCCCATGCAGCATGGAGAGGTTTTTGTAACAGATGATGGCGCAGAAACTGACCTAGATCTTGGTCATTACGAGAGATTTACTGGCATAGACGCGAAAAAGGGCGATAATATCACCACAGGGCAAATCTATTCTACCTTGCTCAAAAAAGAACGTAGAGGAGACTACTTAGGTGCCACGGTTCAGGTCATTCCGCACGTAACCGACTTAATCAAAAAATTTATTCTAAATAATACTGAAGAGAATGATTTTGTTCTCTGTGAAATCGGAGGAACTGTAGGAGATATTGAAGGTTTACCATTTTTTGAAGCGATCAGACAGATTGGTTATGAGTTGGGACGCGAGAAGGTAGCCTTTATTCACCTAACATTAGTACCATATTTACCTGCAGCTAAAGAACTCAAAACCAAGCCAACCCAGCATTCCGTAAAAGAACTCAGATCAATTGGTATCCAACCCAATATTCTACTTTGCAGGGCAGACAGAGAAATACCTGAAAATGAGCGCAAAAAAATTGCCCAATTCTGTAATATCCCTGAGGCAGCCGTTATCCCTGCCATTGATGTAAAGTCGATTTTCGAAGTACCACTAGCTCTTCATGAACATGGATTTGACAATCAAGTATTACAATCTCTAGGAATTAATGCAGATCCTTATCCCAATTTACAAGTTTGGCGCGATATTGTTAGAAAGGTTTACTCAGCAACGGAAGAAGTAACCGTAGGAATTGTTGGTAAATATACTAAATTAAGCGATGCTTACAAATCAGTAATAGAGGCCTTAACCCATGGCTGTATTGAGAATAATGTAAAATTAAATGTTAAGTGGATAAATTCAAGAAATTTAAATGCTAAAAACCTTGACTCCAAACTAAAGGATTGTCATTCAATTTTAGTTCCTGGCGGATTTGGCGATGATGGCACAGACGGAAAAATTTTGGCGATTAACTATGCCAGAACCAATCAAATACCATATCTTGGAATTTGCCTTGGAATGCAAATGGCAATAATTGAAATTGCCCGCAATCTTGTTGGACTTGAAGATGCCTCTTCAACAGAATTTGGAGAATGCAAAAATAATGTTATCGGACTTATGACAGAGTGGAAAAAGGGTGATAAGTTAGAAAAAAGAGCTAAGGGAAGTGACCTTGGTGGCACGATGCGTCTTGGAAGCTACGAATGTAAGATAAAAGAAGGCACGAAAACGCATGAAATTTACAACTCCCTAATAATAAGCGAAAGACATCGCCATAGATATGAAGTAAACATCAATTATAAAAGCCAATTTGAAAAAGTTGGGGTGATATTTTCAGGAATGTCAGACGAAGGTGACTTACCTGAAATTATGGAATTAAAAAATCATAAATGGTTCATCGCTGTCCAGTTTCATCCGGAACTGAAATCACGTCCTTTTGCCCCGCACCCATTATTTTGCTCTTTTATAGAAGCCACCTTAAAACATAAGAATGAGCAAATTTAATGAAAACAATTGAAATTGGTAATGTAAAATTAGGCAATGATCTTCCTCTGGTTTTAATTGCTGGCCCTTGCCAAATGGAATCGCGCGAACATGCCATGGAAATGGCCGAAGCACTCAACTATATTGCTGAAGAATTAAAAATTAGCTTTATCTATAAAACTTCATTTGATAAAGCCAATAGAACTTCAATAAGTGGAAAAAGAGGAATTGGGCTTGAAGCTTCGCTAGAGATTTTTGATGAAATAAGATCGACCTTCAACTGCCCAGTTTTAACTGACGTACATAATGAAGAACAATGCAAAATTCTTGCAAAACATGTCGATGTGCTGCAAATTCCTGCTTTCCTATGTAGGCAGACTGATTTACTAATCGCTGCTGCCAAAACCGGTAAAGTCATTAATGTCAAGAAAGGACAATTCCTTGCCCCTTGGGATATGGCAAATGTGGTTAAAAAACTCGAGGAGTCTGGTAATCATAATATCCTGTTAACTGAGAGAGGCGCTTGTTTTGGCTATAATACCTTGGTTTCAGATATGAGATCCCTTGCTATTATGGCAAAAACTGGCTATCCAGTTATTTTTGATGCAACTCACTCTATTCAACAACCTAGTGGTTCTGGCACTGAAAGTGGAGGTGAACGCGAGTTTGCCCCGATTCTTGCAAGAGCTGCCGTAGCTGTGGGAGTTGCCGGAGTATTTCTAGAAACCCACCAAGATCCGGATAATGCACCAAGCGATGGGCCCTGCATGATTCATCTTAAAGATATGCCTAAACTGGTTGCTGAACTAATCCAGATTGATAGAGTAGTAAAGAATCTGGCATAAACCACCCCTTCATTAACCTAATATTAAATATTTAATGTTACTCTATACGTAATGAAATACTAGTTCATAGATTTTTAATCTAGAGCTAAAATTACACAGGAGTTTTTATGCCGGGTATAGAAGCATTGATTGCTAAGGCTAAAGAATTAGAAGAGGCGGGGGAACATCCAATAAAAGTACTTACGTCTAATCAGGATTTGTTTGATACAACAACAGGTGAAATCAAATATACCAAAGCTCAAATAAATGAATTCCTAAATCATATAAACTTTAACGATCCAAATGGTAACACTCGCGATAATATGCCGAATCTTCACCATTTTCTAGGTCACAAAGTTTTATTAGAGTGTTTTAATGAAAGATTTTCTGAAGGGGTAGATTGGAACAAAAAAAATGGCAATGGACAAGATGCTGCTTTTTTTACCGTTTCAATAAACAAGCTAGACGTATTAGATATGTTGCATGAGCAAAACAAAGTGAGGCTAGATACTATTGATAGTCAAGGATATAACCTTCTAGAAACAGCTTTAGCTTCGCACAACCCTCCGGCAAGGGAATTAAAAGAGATTGCCAAGCAGGTTATTGATTATGGCTTAACAAAAGTTGATGCCAGCAAGAATTGGGATGATAAACAAATAGAACTTATGAACTCCTTAAAAGAAGAAAAGGGGATTATACTAGAATCTCAAACAAAGAAAATTTCTAAGGCAGAATTGATTCCAGAAAGATCTAATGAAGAAAACATTGCAATTGCGAAACAATTTAAAAAATCTTTTAAACAAGAACGCGATAATATAGTAGCTAATCCAGGGATCGAAGATCAAGCAGGTGAATTAAACTGGAGAGCAGCACCTATATTAACTGCTCTACTATATCCTAATTTTGGTAATTTGTCTCAACCAGCGCAAGGTGCTGCCTCAGTTATTATAAGGAACGAAATTCCTAAAATCAGTAATTCTATTTTAGAACATGAACAAGCCCACCAAAATGAAGGTATTATATCTGGACGTGCAAGGTCTGCATCGATACATTCAATGAGATTTTTTGGTTCGGAAACTAGGTTAGAGACAGAAATTAGGGGAGTAACAGAAGCAGCAGATTCTGCTATCCGCAAAGAAATAGAAAAGAGCCAAAATTTAACTGCTCCGGTTAAAAATAAATCTAGCACTTCACTTGCATATGGTGCTAATGCCGTCGTTCCGGCCGACTTAAATGCACTTGAATATAACTCTAATAATCAAGCAACAAGAAGAGATACCCTAACGATTGCAAGTCAATCTTTTAATAAATCTCCCCTAGGAAGTATCAATGAAGCAAGTAATATACAGCAACAATCTGGTAGTACTCCTTCGAATAATAAAGGACCACAACAAGGAGTTACAATTTGAAAGAATCTGAAGAATCACCAAGAACATGGGTAGAAGCAGTTATCAAGAAATATCAATTAAATGATGTTCAGCAAAAAGTAATTATGGATGTTCTTGGCGATAATATTGCAACCATAATCGACCAAGTATTTACTAGCTTTAGGCCAGATTATGCTGATCAAGCTTTACAAGCATCATATATTCTCATAAAAGATTCGGTTACTTCGTCTTGTCAGGAACTCTTTGACAAGACTTCACAATTTTTAAGGCTCAGCTTAAATTCTAAAGATGAAGAGAGAAAATCACATATTTTTCCAGATTTTGTGAATAATAAGATAGATCATAATCTTCGAAATATTATTGAATCCATGAACAATCTAGCCGCCACTAGAAATGCTACACAAGAAATATGTGATGAATTAACGATTTATAAGCTTGGTAAAGTTTTAAGTTTAGAGGAAATCAAAGAAATTGACCAAGAAACAGTTATAAATGCGATGAATCAGCTAGAATACAAAATTCATGGGAGAGAATCATTCGTAGATAAAGATAATTATAATCATATACTCGATAACTATAACAAGATAATGCTAAATAAACTTGGCGGAACAATTAATCAGGCAGAGTATGGAAGAGCAGTTTTCGAATTTAGCGGTAAAATTCTTGGTCAATTTTTTGCAGAATTTTATCCACTAACTAAAAATACTAATATAAAGAAAGAAGACATAAGACCAGCACTTAATGACTTAGTAGATAAGCTCGACTTTACGCGTAGTAATAATTATGCAACTAGCTTAGAGCCTGGAATGAGTAGGTAAATAAATTATTTACAACACCTAGAGCTCAATACTATCCTTAAAAATATCAGCAATATCTCCAGTAGTTTCAGTAGATGAATCTTCATCATAACTAAACTCAGCGTCAGTATATATCTCTTCACTTGCCCCTTGAGCCGCAAATGCTTGCTCTAGTTGTGCAAATTTTTCCTCACTATCGAAGCCTATTGCATCCAAGAGGTTAACATTCTCCAGTTCTAGAACGCGAAGACTCCATTCATTATCAATTAAATATGCTTCTGAAAAACTATGTATCTTATCTGAAGCAAGAGCAGACTGACTATTTTCATTACTAAGCCAGGCTACTTCAGCAACGCTTTTAACTTTGGGCAAGTTAAGTATGTTTAACTTAAGCTCAGTATTAACGAGAAAGGCGTCAAGATCATCATAAACTTTGCGTGATTTAAGTGCCTTCAAACTCCACTCATTATGATAACTCGGATAGTTATCACTAATTTTCTTGATGATAGAATCCAAATCTGGAAGCTCTTCTTCACTCTTAATTAATTGTGCATAATATGCATTAGGTATATTTTCGCGCTGCAATAATTTAAAACTAAACTCGTCATTTATAAGCAGAGCTTCACCAAGAGTTTTAATCTTTTCTGAGGCAAGAGCCCCTAAGATATATTCGTTATGAACTAAATTTGCATCGGCAAAGTTTTTTACTTTATTTGAAGAAAGAGCGTTTAATTTAGTATCACTACCTAGAAATTTGACCTCTTCTAAACTTCTTATTTTATCTGAATTAATAGCTTCTAAACGAACTAAGCTATCAATATAGGCAGCTTCTTCAGCATTATGTATTTTGTTAGACTCAAGCGCCTCGAGACTAAACTGATTATCAATAGCTTGTGCCTCAAATACACTCGGGATTTTATAAGATTCAAGCGCTCTAAAACTAAATTCATCGACTATCCAATCTGCTTCACTTGCTTCTTTTACCTTTGGCAATGAGAGAGCTTTTTGGCTCCAGATATTTTTATATTCGTTATTATCTTCAGCTTCGGCCATGATGAATTCTCCCCTATTGTTTTGTAATGTAAATTACCTAACTCAATTATTCATCCTAAAGCATCTAAACTTTTAGTTCTATATTAATATTAGATTACTGCTTATAAGGTTAAATTATACCAAGTCCCACTTATAAATAATACTAGAGTAAACAACAACGTTGTTTACAAGTGGTGAATAACAGAGTTATTCACGGCGATGAGCTAAAGTAAAACCTAAGTGACAGAGCCTAAATCCCGAAGCACGACAAAGTAAGGATTATAAGTGGGACTTGGTATTCTGTACGAACTCGATTGATGAGTAGTGGTAAGTTTTTAGAGAAATATTACCCCCCAGTTAAAGTAATTTTTTAATAATTGCAGGTAATTTGACTTTATCTGCTAAGCGCCCGTCAATTGAAAAATCATGAGAACCTGTAACAAGAAATCCAAGAATTAAAACAGTCCACATAATTGCAAATTCCCAACCGCCACCAGGCATAGCCCAAATAAAGCCAACTCCTAAATGATGGCCAAGATAAGTAGCAATCATTAGATAGACTACAGCTGAAAGGGAGCCTAGCCTCATCAAAAAACCTGTCGATAGTGACAGAGCTGCAGCGAATTCGCAAAGACCCGCTAGCCATACTAATAAGCAAGGATAAGGAACACCTAGGGATATAACAGCATTTACACCCGCTAAATGTGGTCCTTTACCAGCAAATAATTTCTCAGTAAAATGTGGTATAAAATTAAATCCTAAATAAATTCTAACGAATATAAGCTGCCAGGTTTGCAATGAGAGTTTATATTTTGATTTGCCTGGCTGGGTAATGTTCATATAGGCATTGCGAATAAAATTTATTAGCAATAACGCAAATGCAGCAAATAAAGGAAATGTTGGAAGTTTGATGTCATAGGTTTGGGTTATTCTCCAACCAATTAACATGCAAAAAGTCGTAAGCAGCATGCCTATACAAAATTCCCTATAGCTATCAAAGGAAAATGCTACAGCTACTATTAACCAAAATATGGTAAAGAAATAAGCTGATGAAGGAAGTGCCTTGGCAATATTGTGATCAAATATCACTATCAAAAGACTAGAAAATATCGATATAGTAATCAATATAGAAAGTGTTTTATTTTCCCGCGACAAATATTGCATTTTAAATTCCTTATATAAACAAGATAAATATCTATTTCTAGGATCAGAACAAAGATTAGTTAATGTAGTGCTAACAACAACACTTGCGAAGAAAATTGACAAATTGGTTAATATAATATATATCTTTTAAAATAGACATTCTTTAGGATACACATGAAAGCAGATGAATTATTGCTAGCTAACACAATCTTTGGGTCTCCTTCCCTGTTTTACAATATAAGCAAAAGCAGCAAATACATTAATAACGATATGTATAGTGCATATATGCGCTTGCCGGAGTTTATGTCTAAAATTCACTACACCGCAAAACCTGTTATACCGAGAATTATGCACTATGTCTGGTTTACGAATGAAAATAATCCGAAACAAATACCAGAGGCATTTTTACATAATTTAAAATTAGAGCTAGGTAAGCTAACTAATTATAACCTTGATATTCCAGAGCCTTGGGAAGTAAAATTCTGGGTTAGTTGTAAAGCTTGCATCACGCCCAGCTTAGAGCACATATCCGAATATGGTTACAAAATAGAAGTTATGGAATGGCAATCTGAGTATTTTGGTTATTATCGTTCCGATCTAAAAAAATCAGCAACAGCCTTTATTAATGCAAAGAATGGCATGGGCGCAGCTTATTATATTGCACGATATATTATTGCCGAAAAATATGGCGGTTTTCTACCAGATCTTAGCTATAACACGGGCAACTCTACAGAGATAATAGTTAGGCAGGGTTATCATTCCATAACATCGCCCGAGAATTATTTCTTTGGCTTTAAGCCTGAGCATAAACTTTTGAGAATTCTAAATGATGAGTTATCTAATGTTTTCAAAAAAGTCGAAAAGTACGATATGAATTCAATGGTTTCTTCTCTTACTTCTTATAGATTGGCTGATTGGTTTGGATACGGACCATTTATACGTCTTATGGATCTCTTTTTAGGTAAGGAAGACTTATCAATAACTCCAGAATGTAATATTTGTGATGTAGATGATACCGAATCACAACGTTCAGCTAATCCTCCAGAAATATGCAGCGTTGGTGATCATCAATCTGACCCTAGATCTCCTCTCCACTGTTATATTATTATCAAAGATAGCTTGATTGATTTTGGATATGACAATCGTAGTTTAGGTAGCACTTGGGAAGAAACGTTCCAAAATATCTCCGGTAGTTTCTGTGGATAAATCTTCACCATTAATTGAATGTAACCTGATGATTTCAAGATCTATGGCTTAACTGTATCCACTTCAACAATAATTAGTTCGTGCTTTGGGAAAGCTATGTTGTCTGGGAAAAAACTTGTCTTTTTTGCAGTCATGTTATTAAGCGCATCAAGCGGAACTATGGCCGTTCTTGAGGCATTTTGCCCCATATTTTCGAGCATTCTGTTAATAATGAAAGGCACGCTACCATCGCCGATAGTCAAAATCTTTGGCACATTATTTTTGCTGGATGAATCATAGAGCAAGGTACCATCTACTTTTTTGATACGATAATTTATTGAGGCAGTGTCGCCACATTTTAAAATGGTATTTCTTTCGCCAATAATTTTTTCAAAGATCTGGATTTTATCTTCATTAATTGTAACATCCGGTGATAGGTCTATAAGTTCTATCTCAAGGCCTACGAAAGAAGTCTTATCAACACCACTACTCGCAAATTTTATATCATCATAAGCATAGCTTGGCTGAATTGTAGAGCTTCTTAAGCCACCTTTACGCATGCCGATGATGGAATATTCTAGGCCTTTAATTACACTTCCTTTACCTAAAGTAATAGTTTTAGGATTATTTTTCTCTTTAGTATTTTCTATTACTTTACCGGAAGTTGTTTTTGCCAGATAATTAATTGTTACCGTCTGTCCACACATGGCTGGCTTGCCTTCACCAATTTTGGCATCAATAGCGGTCCTGTTGAGGTACGGATCTGTAGTAAAATCTATTACTTCGCTACCGCTTGTCGCAGTAGACATGATTTTATCAATTACCTGCTTACCCGCCTCAGTTTCAATCAAATTATTTACCAGAGAAACCACTTTTTTCTCAATAAAACCTGCATCTTTGTTCAAAGTTGTAGCAATTGGTCCAGAACTAGTCTTCTTCAGATTATTTCCTTCTGATATTGCTGGCTCTACTGTTTTACCCTGCTCTTTTACAAAATTTACGATATCAGTTGCTGATAGGTTTTCTTTTGCTTCAGAATTCACCGAAGGGCTATTTAGATTCTGAGGTCCGGTTTTTCTCGGAGACTGATTCAAATATGAATATACTATAAATATAACTAGGGCTAACGTAACCCATTTATTTTTGAATAACACAGACACCCCCATATCTTGTTTAGTTATAATTTAAGTCGCCAGTCGGGACTAGAATTAATAAATAGCGCGGGAGATTGTCATCTCATAACTCTCGTCTACTTAGCTTACGCTTGCACTCTAGTAATGTCCGGAATGACAAACCCGAAAATTATTAAAAAGGAATTTCATCATCTATATTCTGATTAAATTCCTGTTTTTCCTGCATAGCATTGCCTAAAAAGCTTCTTTCACTTTTTTCTTCATCGTGACTTTCATGAGACGATTTATTATCTAGCATGGTAATCGTTCCACTATAACCTTGAATTACTACTTCTGTAGAATAACGCTCTATAGCTGAATTATCAACCCATTTTCTAGTTTGCAGCGAACCCTCAACATATAGCTTACTACCTTTCTTAATATAATTTTTTATAACATTTACGAGGCCCTCAGAAAACACTACGATCCGGTGCCATTCAGTTTTGTCTTTGCGCTCACCAGTCGCCTTATCCTTCCAGCTTTCTGATGTAGCTAGTACTATTGTTGCTATTTCTCTGTTATCCTGAGTTGTTCGGATTTCTGGATCTTTACCAACGTTGCCAACTAAAATTACTTTATTTATACTTCCTGCCATAATTACTAAAACTCCTTGTTCTGTGCTTGATAAAAGGTGAGAATAATATATACTGAAATTCCATATTAAGTAAAGCACACAAATATTATATATATATTTTAACCACAAGCAAAATAGTCAAACCAATATAATGAAAGAATACATAGAGATCAAAGGCGCCAAGGAAAATAATCTTAAAAACATAGATATTGATATCCCAAAAAATAAGTTAGTCGTAATAACTGGACTTAGCGGATCTGGCAAATCCTCACTAGCCTTTGACACTATTTATGCCGAAGGACAAAGGAGATATGTAGAGAGCTTATCTGCCTATGCACGGCAGTTTCTTCAATTGCAAAATAAACCAGATGTAGAAAGCATCACCGGTTTGTCCCCAGCCATAGCAATCGACCAAAAGACTACTTCTCGTAACCCAAGATCAACTGTCGGAACAATAACTGAAATATACGACTATTTGCGTTTGCTCTATGCAAGGATAGGTATACCATATTCACCGGCAACCGGACTTCCGATCAAAAGCCAAACTGCCCAGCAAATGGTAGAAATCATTATGAAAATGGAGCCGGGTAGCAAAATTATTATTTTGGCTCCGATAGCTCGCGGCACTAAAGGTGAGCATAAAAAAGAAATTCTAAATCTCCGCAAGCAAGGCTTTCAAAGAGTTAGAATTGATGCAGAAATTTACGACATTGATGATTTACCTGAAATTGACAAAAATAAAAAACATTCTGTTGAGGTAGTAGTTGATAGAATTGTAATTGAGGAAGGAATTGAATCTAGACTTACCGACACAGTTGAGACATCTCTGCGTATAGGAAACGGTCTTATGATGACAGAATCTGTTGACAGTGAAACTAAGAATTTGCAAATTTTCTCTGAAAAATTTTCTTGCCCTATTTCTGGCTTTCAACTTGAAGAAATTGAGCCGAGAATTTTTTCTTTCAATAGTCCTTTTGGTGCTTGCCCAAAATGTGAAGGTCTCGGTACCGAATTATATTTTGATCCCGACCTTGTAATCTCTGACAAGACCTTGTCAGTTAAAGATGGCGTTATTGCGCCATGGAAAGTATTACAATCAAGAAGTCAGATTCAAATTTTGATGGCACTCGCTAAAAAATACAAATTTAGCCTTGATTGGCCCTTTGAAAAAATAGAAAAATCTGTACAAGACATTATTCTGTTTGGCACCAATGGCGAAGAACTTGATATTTCCCTTAATGATGGCTTAACAGAGAAAATTATTAAAAAAAGCTTTGAAGGTGTTATTCCGGGACTAGAGCAGAAAGTGCAAAGTTCTGATGCTGGATGGATAAAAGAGGAAATGGCTAAATTTCAATCTGAGCGTAAGTGTAGCTCCTGTTCTGGATATAGGCTTCGCAAGGAATCTTTGTGTGTTAGAATAGATAATTTACACATTGGTGAAATAAGTCACTTAACAATTGACCAAGCCTTTCGCTGGTTCAATACATTAGAGGCAAAGCTTGATAAGACGCGTCAGCAGATTGGACAAAAAGTTATTAAAGAACTTATTGATAGGCTAGGCTTTTTATGCAATGTTGGCCTCGATTATCTTACTATATCAAGAGAATCTGGTACATTATCAGGTGGCGAGAGCCAAAGAATACGCCTTGCTTCACAAATTGGTTCGGGCCTTTGTGGAGTGCTTTATGTGCTTGATGAGCCTTCAATTGGTCTTCATCAGCGTGATAATATAAAATTAATTGAAACCCTCAAGCGCCTCAGAGAACTTGGCAATACAGTGATAGTGGTAGAACATGATAATGAAACGGTAATTAATGCAGATTACGTTATTGATGTTGGGCCAGGAGCAGGTGAACATGGTGGCGAAATTATCGCCAAAGGAACGCCGCAAGAAATTGAGAAAAATGAAAATAGTATTACCGGGCAGTATTTGAGCGGTAAGAGATTTATTGCCATTCCTAAACAAACTCGTAAAATTAATCCCTCAAGACTTATTAATATTAAAGGTGTCGAGACAAATAACCTTAAAAATATTAGTGCTACCATCCCAATTGGATTATTCACTTGTGTAACGGGTGTTTCTGGTGGTGGCAAGTCTAGTTTTGTAATTCACACTTTATTCAAGGCAGCTACAAAACTGATTGAAAATAGCAAAGTTGTACCCGGGAAATATGAATCTATAACAGGGCTTGAGCATCTTGATAAGGTTATCGAAATAGATCAGTCACCAATTGGCAGAACCCCAAGATCTAATCCTGCTACTTATACTGGAGCATTTAATGTTATCAGGGATTGGTATGTGAATTTGCCCGAGTCAAAAATGCGCGGTTATAAGCCAGGAAGATTCTCCTTTAACGTTAGGGGCGGAAGATGTGAAGCTTGCCAAGGTGATGGAGTAATCAAAATAGAAATGCATTTCTTGCCAGATGTGTATGTTAAATGCGAAGAATGCCATGGTGCACGCTATAATAAGGCAACACTCGAAGTAAAATATCGTGATAAATCTATTTCCGATGTACTTAATATGACAGTTGAACGCGCACATGAATTCTTCCAACCAGTTCCTGCTATTAAAGAAAAACTTAAGGCTCTGCTCGACGTAGGTCTGGGATATATAAAAATTGGCCAGTCCGCTACTACCTTATCAGGCGGAGAAGCTCAGCGCGTTAAACTTGCTAAAGAGCTGGCAAGACGCTCAACCGGAAAAACCCTTTATATATTTGATGAACCTACCACTGGTCTGCATAGTGAGGATGTAAATAGGTTGCTTAAAGTGCTACATAAGCTTGTCGATGTTGGCAATACTGTAATTGTCATTGAGCATAATTTGGATGTAGTCAAAACTGCTGATTATGTTATCGATATCGGACCCGAGGGCGGAGACAAGGGCGGCAGAATTGTTGCCTCAGGAACACCAGAAGATATTATTGCAAGCGTAGAGAGTGAAACCGGGAGATTTCTTAAAGAAGTATATTTTGAAAAATGCCGCGCTACCGAATAATTATCGAATATGACGGAAGCAATTATTGTGGCTGGCAAAAACAAAAAGACTTATCTTCAGTTACCAGTGAAATTGAAACAGCAATCACAAAGTTCAGCGGAGAGTCTGTAGATGTCTTCGGAGCTGGACGCACAGATGCTGGAGTCCATGCCAAGGGTCAAGTAGCCCATTTTGATCTTGAAAGTACCAAACATTCACCATTTCGTATTAGGGAAGCACTTAATTATCACCTAAGGAAACGCAGTATTTGCATTATTTTGTGCGAAGAAGTCACAAGCGATTTTGATGCTCGGTTTTCAGCTATCAAGCGCCATTATGAATATATAATTCTCAATCGTAATGCCCGACCTGCTTTAGAAAAAAACCGTGTATGGCATATTAAAAACAACCTTGATTTAAATTTGATGCAGCAAGCTGCCAATCTATTAATTGGTAAGCATGATTTTTCAAGTTTTCGCTCTTCAGAATGCCAAGCAAGTTCACCCATAAAAACTATAGATTATATCACTATTAAAATGATTGGGGACCATATATTTTTTAACATAGGAGCAAGGTCTTTTCTCCATAATATGGTAAGAAATATCGTCGGCTCGCTTAAATATGTTGGTCAAGGAAAAATGACCTTAGCTCAATTTGAGCAGGGCTTTGTCAGTAAAGACCGCTGCCAAATGGGACCAACTGCCCCTGCTGCAGGACTTTACTTCATGAAAGTTGAATACCCATCCTAAACTCAATCTACACAAGAATGCTTTGCATATCTACTCGCGTTTTGTTATTGACCTTAAATTACAAATACTATATATAACAAATAGATAGACATGCTAAATATTAGTTTATTTGAAATTTCTGATGTTTAGTTTTATAATCAGTACACATATGGATTTATTATGAGGAATAGAGCAGAAGTGAATTATGATACCCATCAGCAAGTAAAAAATATGCAAAGTGCAGGGTTCGAGTTAAGCCAGGCTGAAGCAATCGTGCTTTCGATTAACGCAAGTAGAGAATTTGACATTTCAAGACTAGCCACCAGAGAACAGATCATAGGGCTGGAGGTAAATAATAAGGGTATTGAAAAAGATATTCATAACATAGATACCAAAATTGATAGTGTCGAGGAAAAACTCACAAGCAAGATCAATGGTGTTGAAGAAAGACTCACTACCAAAATGGATACAGAATTCAAATCTATAAGAGCCGAAAGAATTGCGGACAAGGCGGAAATAGCTGAAGTGAAATCCGACGTAGCTGAACTGAAATCCGACGTAGCTGAACTGAAATTCGACGTAGCTGAAGTGAAATCCGACGTAGCTGGATTGAAATTCGACGTAGCTGAACTGAAATCCGACGTAGCTGGATTGAAATTCGACGTAGCTGAACTGAAATCCGACGTAGCTGAACTGAAATCCGACGTAGCTGGATTGAAATTCGACGTAGCTGAACT
>Ga0007801_10000323_pt1 | contig 15724 bp, 12 predicted proteins | sample CryBogmetaGMA2M_FD_60372 | JGI IMG/M metagenome (GOLD analysis project Ga0007801, IMG submission 60372) | Freshwater microbial communities from Crystal Bog, Wisconsin, USA - MA2M | ecosystem: Environmental > Aquatic > Freshwater > Lake | place: Crystal Bog, Wisconsin, USA | collected 2009-07-06
CCGCAACAGTCTCAATGCGATTAAATCAGTGTTTCCTTAGGAAAGCGATCCTTCCCCGATTGATTCCCCTTTGCTCCGCAACTCTTTTCCAAACTCATGGTAGGAAAAAAATACTACGGCTATCGCGGTCACGCAGGACAGCGACGAGCTGGTGAGGCCTCCGATGCCCTCTTCGGTTGGACCGTCTTCATTTTTCTGCTCATCGGCCTTGTCTTTCTCTGCTGGATGGGAAGCTACTATATCTTTGCCCGCCCGGAACAAACGGCAAACTACCGCCTCCTGCAACGTCTCCACAAACTGGAACCTCCCCTACGCTTTGAGATCACTGCGGCCCCCCGCGGTGAATTTCTCAAGCCGGGACAGCTCCTCGAACGATTCGGTTCAATGACTCCGGGAGAAATCCGCAGAACCAATGAAACTCTTCTGCGAAGCTTCATCCGCAACTATCACCAGAACAGGGATCTGGTTCCCTACGCCGTGGGCACCTACCGGGTCATCGGCACATTCCCTCTCTCGCAGGAAACCTTTTGCAATTCAGGACTGGTTGCCCTGCTTCAGGCGGTCGAACAGCCCGAGGTTGTGCTGGAACAGCTTTTCACAGCCAATGAACACAATCTTCCCGCCTTGAAACGGGCTCTTCCTTTGGGACAGGAAATCAAACTTGAAAAGCCGCTCGACCTCTCGGCTGTCGTGCATATCGACCGCTTGGGTGACAACCGCATCAGGCTGACCACCATGCCCCTGCTTTATGGTAGCTACGGATCGGGACAAGGCCCTGCCAGTTTTTCCCTGGAGCCGCCGGATGTGCTGAACATTGCGGCCGGCCTTCCCGTGATTGAATCCTCCCAGATCAATCATCTCTCCGGAGGAGTCTCTGGCAAGACAAAGGGCGACAAGATCACGGGGCGTCTCATCCGCGTCCCGGGAGAAACGGCAACACCGACGCCCGAACCGCGCATTTCCAAGGCAATTGCGGTCTCAATCCCAGCCCAGCCAGTAAACACAAGCAATCCTCAGGAAACAAATTCCCAAGGTGCCGATGAACCGGCCGTGGCCCGCGCCATTCCCGTCAATGAGCCCGCGATACTCCCGGCCATTCCCGTTGGCACTCCAATCAAGCCTCCCCCCCTCCCATCTATCGCCGCCATTCCCAAGGCCATTCCTGTGGGTACACCTCTTACAACCCCGGTTGGGAAAATTACCACAGCAACCCCTTCTCCCTCAGCATCTCCGCAAGTTTCTGTAAGCCCTCCATCCTCTCCGGCAGTGCCTCCCGGCACGATCTCCATGACAAATAGCAGCACAGCCACCAACTCCAACACTCCCCCCGTAACCGCGGCCACCTCCTCCGAACCATGGCCTGTCTATGCTCCGGGACAGATGCCTCGTGGACAGCTTTTGGAAGCCTCCGAAAGCCAAAATCTGGCAGGTCATGGAAACAGCAGTGAGCGCCACTATCTCAAGGGCCGTTTTGCTGTCACCGCCTCAGGTAACGGCAGGGCCGTCCTGCGGCCAGAGGGAGCCATTGCGGGCGTCCCCATGGGACCAAGTTCCAAGGTGCGCGTGATCGTGGAGTTCCCTTCAGGAACAACCCCTCCCAGTGAGGGCAACACCATTTTCCGCGACAGCCTCCGCCCATTCCAGATTACTTCGGTCAAACGCGGGGATGACGGCCAGATCAATGTCTATGCCCGTGATGTCACGCGGAGCCAGTAACGGCCCATGAAGAGTATTGTGGGTATTTTTGAATGGGTGCATTGCTTTTCCTTGTCCCACACCTCAATCCCCACGCCAACGCCATAAAGTCCTGTTGTCTCTGAGAGATCGTGTTACTTCTTAGCACGTTCCAGAATGCCCGTCGTCGAACGGCCTGGAACGAGAGGGAGCAGTCTTATTTCAGCACCCACTTCCTCCAATGCGGCGCGCTCTCCGGGATCAAGTGTCTCCAGTGTATAATCTCCCCCTTTGGCATAAATTGCAGGGCGAAGAGCTTGAATCACCTCGGTCACCCTCATTCCCTCAAAAATGGTGACATGATCCACGCAACGTAGCGCGGCTAGAACCTCGGCACGATCAAGTTCGCCGTTGAGGGGGCGCTCTGGTCCCTTTAATTCCCTAACGGAACGGTCGCTGTTGACCGCAACAAGGAGGGCCTCTCCAAGTCCACGCGCTTGCTGCAAATAACGGACATGCCCTGTATGCAACAGGTCAAAACATCCATTGGTTAGAACAAGCCGCTTACCATCAGCCTGATAGCGGGTACCAAGAACTGCAAGATTTTCACTAACAATGAGGCGATCCATGGCGGACACCATGAGAAAGGTACGTACTGGATGAAAGAAGATTCTCCTGTTTCCAGACCAGGGAATATCTTCTAAAGTATTGTTCTATGGTCTCTAGCTCTCATCCATCGCTGCTCAAGCGGCTCTGGTCCGCCTGCACCGCCAACTGGCCTAAGTATGCTCCAAGAGAACATGCTCATTTCAGCGATGAGGAGGATCATACATTGAACGAGTGGAAGTTGATGGCCTGGCTTTCCGGAGCCTGCCTGCTCTTTGGAATATCGGGGCTTTTTTCGGAATACTTCAAGGCGGCGGAAACTGTGACCCTGGGATTTTATCTTCTGGCATATTTTTGTGGTGGCTGGGATGCGGCCATCGATGCATGGGATCGGATACGCAAGGGACAGCTCGATGTCCATTTTCTGATGCTGGCGGTCGCCATTGGGGCGGCACTGATTGGAGCGTGGCGTGAAGGGGCTCTCCTGCTCTTCCTTTTCTCGGCATCGGGTGCCATGGAACACTTTGCCATGGGACGCACGAAGAGGGCGATCAGCGCCCTGTTCCGGGGAGCTCCCAAGACAGCCCGTGTCCTGATCGAAGGACGGGAGGAGCAGTTGCCCGTGGAGGAACTGACACCGGGAATGATCGTCCTGGTCACCACGGGCGAACAGATACCCGCCGATCTTGAAGTCATGAAGGGAGAGAGTGCCTGCGATGAATCCAATCTCACCGGCGAAGCAATTCCCGTGGCGAAGGTGATCGGCGATACCGCTCTCTCCGGAACCATCAATCTCTGGGGAGTCCTCGAGGGGCGGGTGCTTCGGCCGGCCAGCGAGAGCTCCCTCCAAAAAATCATCCGTTTGATTCAGGAAGCCCAGAACCTGAAGGCTCCCTCCCAACGCTTCACTGACAAATTCGGCACCGGCTACACTTGGGCAATCCTTTCGCTCTGTGCGATCATGTTTTTTGTCTGGTGGCTGATGCTCAAGCTACCTCCCTTTGAGTCGGATGGCCCGGCTCCCAGCGCCTTCTATCGGACAATGACACTGCTCGTGGTCGCCTCTCCCTGTGCACTGGTTCTCTCGGTGCCCTCGGCCATCCTCTCAGCCATCGCCAGTGGAGCCCGACGGGGCATCCTCTACCGTGGCGGAGCTGCCATAGAAACCCTCGCCGATGTGAAGGTGGTGGCCCTAGATAAAACAGGAACCCTTACCTCCGGGCATCTGAGTCTGTCACAGATTGAAGTCCTCGAGGGAGATGAAAAACAGTTCAAAACAATAGCCTTCTCGCTTGCTCGACTCTCCGAGCATCCTTTATCACGCGCCATCCGTCGTCTGGCGGCAACCTGGGGAACTCCGGCAATGGAAGCGGCAAATTTTCAGACCGTTCTCGGCAAAGGGGTTCAGGCAACAGTCAATGGCAGGACCTATGTCATGGGGAGCCGTAAGCTCGTCTTGGGACTGGAGCACTTTAACAACAGGGCACTTCCTGAACTTTCCGATACGGGTGGCGCCGTGGTCTGGGTAGCCGGCGAGCATCTGCTAGGAAGGATGACCTTCCGTGACGAGATCAGAACGGAATCCGTGGCGACACTTCGTGAGCTTCATCGCCAGGGGATGCATACCGTGATGCTCACGGGAGACCATGCCGGGGCTGCAAGTCTGATCGGCAATCAGGTCGGCATTGATGAAGTTCTCTCCGAACTCTCCCCGGATAAGAAAGTCGCGGCTATCGAGCGGCTCAAGGAAAATGGAAGAGTCCGGGTCGCCATGATCGGTGATGGCGTCAATGATGCTCCTTGCATTGCAGCAGCCGATGTCGGCATTGCCATGGGAGCACGAGGTTCCGATGCTGCGCTGGAACAGGCCGAAGTCGTCCTGATGAATGACCGGATCGAGAATTTTCTTCTGGCACGCATGCTTAGCGTGCATGCCAAATCAATTATACTTCAAAACATCGTAGTAGCACTCGGCACAGTACTGGTGATGGTCTGCACTGCCTTTATCTTCCCCATCCCACTCACCCTTGGAGTGGCGGCACACGAAGGAAGTACCCTACTCGTCGTACTGAACAGCCTGCGACTACTGGCAATCAAGCTGCCGACACCCGCCAAAGAGGCAACGGTTTAGTTTTACCCCTCTCTCGAAATGTCGCTCAGTTCACGGGAACAAAAGAAGCGTTGGGAAGCTGGCGGAAAAGTTGCTTGCCCCTCGGGTAAGAGGGGACATAGCTACCGTCCGGCTGCTGCACATAGCTAATGTGCGCCGGCATAAATCCGTCACCCGATCGGACGTAGAGCTGTTGGTTGGTCTGCTGCTGGGGTGCGGATCCGCCACCGCTTGCCCTGGGAATGAAGATGTTGATTGCCTGCGAACCAATACTGCCAGCTCCGGCAGAGATAGCCCCGGCTGCCACTGGATTCACACCCGGCATGAGTGCACCAGTACCGGCGCCAATCGCTGCGGCCGTAAGCCCCTGAACGGCCGCGGCCCCCAAGGGGGTCATGACGGATCGGGACTGACCATTAGGACCGACTTCCGTAGTGCATCCTACTGCAAAAAGTGAGGCAATCCAGACGAAGGGGATAATGAGGGAGTTCTTCATATGATTTGATTATCAAACACCGCTATTGAAATGCAATCGGGGAACCAGCAATTTTAATCAGGAGCGTGCAGGAATGAAAGGTGTGGGGAGGCACGAAGGTTTAACCTCCCCCGCCTCCTTCCACCCGATGGAGCGAGGGTGCCGTTTCCTTGGCCCAGGGGAGTTTGGATTCCGGCCAGCGTGCTGCTTCCAAAGAACTCCAATAGATGTAGGAGGCTCTCAGACCCCGGGCTTTTTGTCCCCAACCTGGCTCACCCATCATCACGCTGTTGAGAGCCGTCCACCTGCCTTGATAATCTAGGCCGTGACTCCAGAGATGCCCTTCGTATCCGGCGACAACAGGATGGCCGAGTAGCAGAACCGGATGATTGTACTCCGGAGCACAGGCAATCACCGCATCGGGAGGAAGATTCTGCAAAATCCAGGCAGTCTCGTTGAGCACACTCAGCTTGATGAGCTCGTACCCATGCCTTCCATCAAGACCTGCCTCCAAAGTCACGGCTCCGGAACCAAAGAGCAGGAGGAGCGTCGCAATGCGAAGCGCCATAGGCCAGCGAACGATCAAAAGCCTCCAGAGATAGGGAGCAATCACGATCCATGACCAGAGCATCAGCTTTGTGTTATCCCAGGCCCAGGGAGCAAACCGGACAAAGAGGCAGATCAGAAACACACAGGCCGACGGCCAGACAAAGGCCCGACCTTCCCGTGATGCATTCGCCCTCATGAGCAAACAACAAAGAGCGAGTCCCAAGGGCAGGGCGATGCCGAAGTTCCAGAACCAGAATTGCAAGCTCCCGTCGCTCATCCAACCGGGCTGCCATCCGAGAGCATGGACTGCGGAAGGACCGCCTGCTCCGGTGGTGACGAGCCATCCGAAAAACGCCATGAGTGGCCAGGCCACAAGCGCGACTCTGAGCAACTTCAATCGGGAACTTTCCGACGGTGAGAACAAGGCCACTCCCACCATCGCGACTCCCAGAAAGAGAGCCGAGTGCACGCTGAATAGGGGCATGACGGCTAGCAGCAGTATCTGAACAGGAAAAGGTAGAATCACTTTCCCTTCATTGCCAAAGTTTTCCTCGCGCCATGCCGTGAGCAGCAGTAATCCGGCGGGGAGGGAAAACAAAAAACCCCTCTGGGTCACGAAAAGAGTCAGAAAGAGGTTCTTCCATTCAGCGACTGCATCCGGATCCCCTCCTTTCAGAAGAACAATTCCTGCAAGGCCTCCGTTGCAAAGCAGGGCGGCAAACGCCATACATCTTCCCCATCTCCAGAGCGCATAGCCGGTGAGAGCAGCTCCACCCAGGCCGCACCAGAGCAACCCTTGGATTACAGGCACCCCTGCATTCACAAGAAGGGAATTGAACAGATCGCTCCCCGGCGGATAGCGGAGCGGGTCACCGGAGAGGATCGGACTGGCAGGCCACCAGTGAGCGGTCGCCGCCATCCAGCGGATGAAGGCGAGATGAAGCGACATATCTCCAAGATTATTGGGAGAGAGAACTTTCCAGAGATCACCATCGGCATAGATCAGCCAGAAAAAGGCGCGAGCCGAAGCAGAGGCAAAAACACCGATCATCAGCCATTCCCAAAACGATGTTGGAAACTGCGCCTTTTTCACCTGCGCCTCTTCGACCGGAATCATACCCCGGACAAGAGTGGCCGTAATGATTCCAAAACAGAGGGAAGCTAGGGCAATCACCCCATGCAATTCTCCGAGGCCGTGTCCAAGAAAGGCCAAAGGGAGCGCAGCCACAACGGCAGCCGCAACACCGGAAAGGAGAGCAACGGGGAGTCTCATTTAACTCGAACTCCGAAATTGAAAGAGATGAGTTGGTGTAAGATGTTGGCCGAAAGGAGTTGAGGAAATTCGAGGGTGTATCGATTGATACAGTCGAGAATTGACAAGACTTTTTTACGGTCAAGAGATTGCATCAAATCACTCAAGTTAATTTCGGAGTTCGGGTTTAATGACCGGAATAACCCGTTCAGCCGTACCGTGACCAGACTCATCAAACCAGATTTTGAAGAGACTCTCCTTGAACCAGACCGTGCATTCATCCATCGAATCGCGGAGGTGAAAACGCCGGCGCAGATATGGCTCCTTGAGGCGCTCTTCCACAATTTTTTGCTGAGAGGTAAGGGCTACGACGAACTCTCCATCCAAAATAGCTGGCAACTCCTCCTTGCCATAATACCCGATTTTTGTGAAATCCCCGAGCGTCCAGGGGAGCGGATAGTAGCTCTCCAGCACAATCTGTCCACTCATCGCGTAGTTGCGCGGATCTCGTCGGGCCATGCCTAACACCGGCTCCGTCACCACGGCAATCTCGGGCATCGTCTGCACATAGACATACGGCTCTTTGGGATCAGTAAAGTTGTGAAAATTCAACCCCAGCGTGAGAAAGAGTGATGCTCCCAATAAAATCACAGCAAACACCAGCGTGCCATTCCGAAACATTACGTTTCTTACACCCTCCTGAACGGCACATCCAAAGAGGAGGGCAAATGGCCAGAGAATCGAGAGAATGCACCAGGGGGTTTTGTATGGAACAATGGAATAGGCGACCAGCGTCCCAACCCCATAAATCGCCAAATAGCGAACCATTGCTCCTCCCGGCAAATTCACGGGCCATACCAACCGCACGGCATAGATAACCCCTAATACGGCGGGCCATTCATAGCGGATCATCAGGGCCAGCCAGTAGTAATTCAGGGGGCCGATCTGAAAGTCGGATTTCACATGCCCCCCCTCCCCGGTGCCGGTATGGAACCACTTGGCATAGGCCCGGAAGAAATCCTCCACTCCGGGAAAATTGAGAAAGGTTCCTGAGTAGAAAAAAACAAGCGTCAGAACCGAGAGTCCGGCACACCACGCCAGATCACGCATCGTCCACCGCTGCACGGCAAAAGCCGGAGCCGGATATGAAGGCACAATCCGTTCCCATATAAGAAGAACTCCTGCGGCGAGCAGAAAACACCCCAGGTGAATCAAAGCTGTCTCCTTGATCAGCAAAAGGAGCGTGATGCCGACGATGCTGACGATCAGATCGCGCCGCCCCCCCTCTTTCCAAAGTCCCAGAAGCCCCCATATCGTGATCAGCAGGGAGAGCACCATCCATGATTCATGAATAGCGTAACGACCATAAAAAACGGCTGCTGGAGAAACAGCCAATGCAATCGCACCGAACCGCGCCGCACCCGTCCCTAAATATCGGTCAAAGCGAAGCGCCATCCAGACGGAAGCGATACTCGCCAGAACAACCGGGAGGCGCAGTGCCCAGAGATTCCTGCCCAAAAGGGAGAGCGAAACAAAGAGGCCGTAGAAATACAGCGGGCCATGGTAGTTTTCCGGATCGTAGCGGTAAAAGCCGGTGGCATGCATCTGATCGACAAACCAGCCGTTGATCCCCTCGTCAAAGTGTGCCGGCTTGAGATCCAGCGCCCAAAGCCTCAGAACTGCTGCCAGAAGCAGGATGAAACCTTCCAGAAGGAGCCCATGTGAGAGGGGGGGGATCAGGAAAGAAAAGAAAGGGCGGAGTCGTAACTGCACCATGACGAATTACCTGCACAAGCAGCAGGAATCAAGCAGCGCGGCGGAGAGGCCACTGACTCCCGCCCAGATCACCGCAACATCGTGAATCAGATCACTCATGGGGGGGCATTTGCAGCTAGAACCTCGGAAGTGGTTTTGAAATGCATTTTGGCCACCTTGGGCAGCATATCCGCACCGTAACGCGTGATTAACTCGGCGGCAGCAGCCTTCACTTTGGGGGAGACGCCTTTGGCAAGCACCACACCGAGTTCGGCACTGCTTTTATCCAGCCAGTTGATAAAACCCTCACGGGCGAGAATGGAAGCCGCCGCAACGGCATAGTCGGATTCAGCCTTGGTGCGCTGATCGAGTTGGATTTTACGGCCATTTCCCAAAAGCGCTTTTTGAAGCACACGGGCATCTGCAAATTTGTCCGAGAGAGCCCTCGGGCAGTCAGGCACCCGGGCGCAGAGATTCTCGATCACACGCGCGTGACCCCAGGCCAGAAGACGGTTGAGATTCCCTATGGAGCGGTAGAGTTGGTTGTATTTTTCGGGACTGATGACGATGAGTTCCGACGGTGCGCCCGACTTTCGGATTGCAGTGGCCAGATCCCGGATCTTTTTGTCACTCCCGATCGCCTTGCTGTCCTGCACCCCCGCATCACGAAGATGACGGGCCAGATCCCCGTCGAGATAGACACCCGCGATGACCAGTGGTCCGAAAAGATCCCCTTTCCCGCTTTCATCAATTCCGAAATGCGGCTCGAACTGTTCCGGAGAATGGACCTCCTCATAACCAAGCCGGGCCTCACCCATCACTTCGGGTTCCAGCACAAAGGTGATGAAATCTTCCAGCCCCTTTCCCTGAATGACTGCCTTGGGTCCTTTTTCATATACGGCGATCGAGAGCTTCTCTTTGCGGGCCGTATAGAGCGTGTAGGGTTTTACTTCAAAGGTGAAATCCCGCTCCTTGAGAGCCGCCTGTAGCTTTTCGGCTTGTTCCTTCGTCAAGGGAATGGTCTGGGAATGAAGGGGCGGAGGCATGGAGTCTCTTGATGTTTTGACCACGGTGCCTTACGAGCCTTGTGTGGACAAGAAGAAGAGAATTCCAAAAAAGACCCGTATTGTCCGTTTTGCAGAGGCGAAAGATGAACTCCTGCGCTGGCATACACTCCGAGGCAGGCATGAGCTTCCATGGCGTCGATCAAATGATCCTTATCATGTTCTCGTCTCCGAGTTCATGCTTCAGCAAACAACTGTGGTAACAGTCACGCCCCGCTTTGAAGCATGGATGAAACTTTTTCCCACCCTTGCGGATCTGGCCTCTTCCAAGGAAGCGAGCGTTTTGGCAGCCTGGCAGGGCCTCGGCTATTATTCACGGGCCAGAAGGCTTCATGCCGCATCACGGGCCATTCTGGAGCGTCATGGAGGAATGATTCCAAACAGCAAAACCGAACTCCTCACCCTTCCCGGCATCGGCGACTATACGGCATCGGCCATCCTTGCTTTTGCCTACGATCAACCTGCAATTGTTCTGGATACGAATATCGCCCGTGTCATTGCCCGATGGAGCAATCTCACTGTTCCCATTGATACTGTGGCCGGCAAAACGGCGCTCAGCGAACGTGCTCGCAGGTTCTTTGACCCATCAGGCTCCCGCGCGATTGCCTCAGCCATGATGGATCTGGGAGCCTCTCTCTGTACGGCGCGCCACCCCCGCTGCACCGAATGTCCGTTGAACACGACCTGCAAAGCCAGCTCCCCGGAAGCTCTTCCCAAAAAATCACCCCGTGCCGTCACCACGAAGCGCACCGAGCACCGGGTATGGATCATACGGAAAGGCCGGCTTTTTCTTCAACTTTCAGAGGGCCCCCTGTGGCGGGGACTCTGGATTCTTCCCGAACTTGCCACCACACCCTCAGGGCGGTGCGTGGCTCAGGTCACCTATCCCATCACACGCTATCGCGTCACGATGAAGCTCTATCCGATGCGTGCATCCTCGCAACTTGCACTGAGAGGATTTTTGCCGGATGAACTCGAACTCATCGCAATTCCCTCCCCCCATCGAAGGGCGATTGCGGCGGCAGGACTTCCAAGCCATACTCTCGCAAGTGATGGCAACCATTGAGACAGATTTCAACGCACTACCCGACCAATACGGCCATTTCGGTCCTTACGGGGGGCGCTTTGTTCCGGAAACGCTGATGACGGCGCTCCTGGAACTGGAGCAGGAATATGAAGCGGCGCGCAAGGATCCTGTCTTTCGCAATGAACTCGCCTCGCTTCTTCGGGAATTCGTCGGACGTCCCACTCCGCTCTATTTTGCCGAGCGCCTCACAGGAGAACTTGGAGGAGCCAAAATCTACCTCAAACGGGAGGATCTGCTCCATACCGGAGCTCATAAAATCAACAATGCAATCGGTCAGATTCTGCTTGCCCGACGCATGGGAAAACGCCGGATCATTGCCGAGACCGGTGCGGGCCAGCATGGTGTCGCCACAGCCACTGCTGCTGCACGCTTTGGATTTCAGTGCCGCATTTACATGGGAGCCGTCGATATGCAACGCCAGGCTCTGAATGTTGCCCGAATGCGTTTTCTGGGTGCCGAAGTTGTCGGTGTCACAGCCGGACAGGCAACCCTGAAGGAGGCAATCAATGAAGCGATGCGCGACTGGGTGACGACGGTGCGGGACACCCACTACATTCTTGGCTCAGCCCTTGGTGCCCATCCCTATCCGATGATCGTGCGTGATTTTCATCGGATCATAGGCGATGAAGCGCGCAGCCAGATCCTTCAGAGGGAAGAACGACTTCCTGATCTTCTCGTGGCCTGTGTCGGTGGCGGCAGTAATGCCATCGGACTGTTTTATGCCTTTCTCACTGATGAGGCAGTGAGAATGACCGGCGTAGAGGCCGGTGGCGGCGGTATCATCCGGGGACAGCATGCGGCACGCTTCCAAGGTGGCAAACTGGGTGTGCTTCAGGGAACCAAAACCTGGCTCTTAGCTGATCACGATGGTCAGATCGAATTGACCCATTCCATTTCCGCAGGTCTTGATTATGCAGCCATCGGACCTGAGCACAGCTTTCTGAGGGATGCCGGTCGGGTGAATTACTCCTACGCCACCGATCAGGAGGCCCTGGCAGCCTTCCACAAACTTTCCTCGGTGGAAGGAATCATTCCTGCACTGGAATCGGCCCATGCCATTGCCGAAGTCATAAAAGTGGCTCCTTCCATGGCTAAAGAGTCCCTCATCGTGGTGAACCTTTCGGGGCGCGGTGACAAGGATGTCCAGCAGGTCGCCGAAATGGAGGCCGGGAAGGGCTAATTTTGTTCTGATTTTCGATCCAATCTATTCCGCGAAAATCTTATCCAAGCTTCAGACCGCTACATCTAGTCTTTTCCAACTTTTACCAGAAACTTCTCGGAATAGAAACTTTATCACCGGGCTGGAGAGCAGGGTCAGGGTCGGTACTTTGCCTGACCTTTTTCACATTCACAAAGGTTCGGTGGCCGCCTCTCAGGATGCTGACTTTGGTCTGATCGGCATAATCGGTGAATCCTCCGCAGGCGGAAATTGCACTCATTAGCGTCAGATCGGGGGTGTAATGGACGCGCTGCGGCGCGCGGACATCCCCCTCCACATCCACCAGACGATCGAACTGAACGGAGACCGTAATGATTGGTGCGGTGTAGATCCCTTTTGCCCGATAGGCCGACTCGATGCTGCTTTGCACATCAGCCTGTTTGAGTCCGGCAGCATGGATCTTTCCCAGATAGGGAAGGTTGATATTTCCACCTCCGTCCACAGTGTACACTCCGGACACCTGATTTATCTCTTCGGAGGGGACCCCCGCCAGACGGATGGTCAGTTGATCCCCGCTTCGCAGGGCCACATCGTCGGCATGACAGGGGAGAACTCCTGTCACCAGAAATGCCACAATTCCAGCAAAGATAAGAATTTTTTTCATAAACGTCCCCAGCAAATTAATATTCTCCCGTGGTTGGGTTTTCATCCACGGTTCCTGTGGATTTATTTTCTTCGGCCACCCTCTTGGAAGGTTGCCCCGGTGAGGTCTTGGGACTGTAATACTGATAGTAGCTCGTGTAGTATTCGTAGTACTCATCGTGTCGGGTATCCGTATTATTGAGGACACAGCCGATAATATTGGCCCCCACATTGACCAATCCCTGCTTCACCCGCTGAAGCATGGATCGGGGAAAGCGACGGTGCTGAACCACTACGATGGTCATATCAACGGCACTCGCAATCACGGAGGCATCACTCACTCCAAGAATCGGTGGCGAATCAAAGAAAATCACATCGTAATCGGTTTTTACCTGATGGATCAGGTCGATCATGCGCTGGGAATTGAGAATGCCGACAGCGTCAATGGGAAGCCGACCACTGGGCAGCAGCGAAAGATTTTCCACCGGAGTCTTGAGGACCAGAGGATCAAGCGGGATATCGGTGGTGAGGTAATCCGAGAGTCCCTGTTCATTGGTCGCACCAAAGAAGCGATGCTGGAAAGGGCGCCGCAAGTCGGCATCGACAATCAAGGTCCGATAACCTCCATTGGCAAAAGTGAAAGCCAGATTATTGAGGGTTGTTGATTTACCCTCTCCGGCTCCACCGCTCACAAGCGTCAGCGTCTTTGCATCGGGAGACTTGCGGTTGAATTCAATGTTCGTGCGCATGATACGATAGCCTTCGGCATCGGGGCAATCGGACGGTGCGTCCTTGAGCAAGGCCACATCCCGGGGGATGACGGCAAGAACGGGAACTCCAAGGGCCGACTCCACATCCTGCATGGTCTTGACACTGGTATCGAGATATTCGATCAGAAAGGCGAGTCCCACACCCAAAGCCAATCCCACTACCACGGCGATGATCATGTTCTGGGCAACCTTGGGCTTTGCGGGGAAATCAGATACTTCGGCTTTTTCCCAGATAGTGGCGGGACTCTGCGGCATGGCTCTCTGCATGGCCTCGGTGGAATATCGGGCCTCTGCCGATTCAAGGATGCGCTTGGCCTTCAGGTATTCATTTTTAGCCTGATGATACGCCATGCCTCCTGTTTTGGCCTGCTGCTGTTTCGTCCGGGACTCGGAGAGTTTCAGTTCCATCGCCTCCAGTGATTTCTGGGAAATCTCCAAGTTGGAGGCAAGCGACTTGCGGAGATTAGTGATCTGATCCTGCAACTGACTCAGATAGACGTTTTTCTTGGCGCGGAGGGACTGAACCGTCGGATGGTTGGGGCCGAGTCCCGAGGCCAACATGTGAGCCTCATCGGAAACGGCAGCCCCGTACTGGGGAAAAATTTGCGAAATCGTTGCATCGTCCATCTCGAAGGTCTTCAGGCTTCGTATGATCTGGTCATCGGTCATCTTTTGAATCTGCTCCTGCTTGGAGCGCAGGGTCGCCACCTTGATTCGCATATCGTTGACCTGGCTCTCGACATTGACCAGAAGGGTGTCCTCGACCGGCTTTGTGTCCTCCACGCTGTCGGGATCAATATCGACGACACCTCCCTCCTGCCTGATCTTAATCATCTGGTCGCGGAGTTCCTCGGTCTTGTTCCTCTGCTTGATGACCTCGTCTTCAAGTTGCACCAGCGAACGCGCCACCCAGCTCTGCTGTTCGTCAATGCGCTTTTTCTGGTATTCCACAGCAATCGTATTGGCTAGGTCAGCCGCCTCCTGACGATCCTTATCGAGCACGGCTATCTGGATCAGGTCGGTATTGCGAACTTCAGACACCGTGAGCATCTGCCTCAACTTCATGTAGGTGAGTTCCTTGGAGCGCTGTTCCCATTTCTGCATCAGCTTCATCGCGTCGATGACAGGGTATAGGATCTCCTTGTGCTGGATGATCTGGAACTGCGTGGTGGCGAAACGGGGATCGGAACGCTCGGACTCTCCCATCTCTCCATTGAAGATATGCATCTTGTTGTCCGCCTTGACCTGCATGGTCACGGAGGATGAATACTGTCGCGGTGTCAGATATGTGGCGACCCCGGCGGTAATCACGACCAGAAGGAAAACAAGAATGATCAGCGGCAGACGAACTCGGATGACTCTCCAATAATCAAGGAGATGAAGAGTAATCTCACCGGAGCCTGATTCTGAAAAGTTCTGGGTATTCTGCATGAAAATCGTTTGGGAGATAAGACTGTAGCCGAGACTTGTAAAAAAACAAATCTCCAAGCGGAATTCTCAGCCAACGCGAGAGCGCACCTGGAAAGTTTAGAATCCTGCCCTGAACTGAATGTAGGAAATTCCCCTGTTGTATTCCTGGGAAGGAACCGGAGGACTGTAAGAGGTCATGTATTGATATCCAAGGGAAACATCAAAGATCCTGTTGATCTGATAGTTGAGATCGATATTTCCCTGAAGATTGGTCTGGTTGTAGGAGATGATCGCACCGTTGGTTCCAACGGGATTGTTCTGATAGTTGGTCAGCAGGTAGGCGATTCCAATATTCATTTTCAGCTTGGAAAAGATCCCCTGAGTATAATTCAAGCCGGAGCGGAGAGCTGCTGCATAACTGACATTCTGCTGTCCCGACGGCTGGGTCCCCACATGTGTTACCCAACTGATGTTGGAAGTCTTTCCGAATGCCCAACTGAAATTACTGTCCACATAGGGGCCAATGTAGTTACCGCTTCCGCTGATGCTGTTCTGGTAGGTTCTATACTCCGCACCCCCGCGAAAATTCCAGAAAAACTTGGGGTTGAAAATGTGATCAAAACCGGCATCAAGTGACTGCCCCCAGCTACTGTTGCTTGAAGTGCCGTAGCCGTAGAGATTGGTATTGTAATCGGCAACAAGCGTTGTAGAGGGCTTGTAGAGATAGCGGAACGTTTGGGTGAGACCGGGCTGGTTGAATCCCTGCTGCTGATTCTGAGTATTTTGAAAATAATAATTGGCGGTGAAGTTCACCCGTGTCACCGAAGTCCAGAGATCGGAAACCTGATAGGAGGCAGCCAGACTATTGGCACTATAAACATAGGGACTGCTCGAGTTATTCCCACTCCCTGTTTGGGCAGGATTGTTTTGCTCTTGGTACGAGGTGGAACTGTCGAAAGTCAGAATGAGGCGGGGTTTGACACGATATTCGACATTCAACCCGAGTCCCAGTTGCCCTTGAAGGTTGTTGTTTGTAAGATTGGGATACGAGGTAAGCCCCCCGGTGAGGGTTGCATTCACGATAAGACGAGGATCACCAAAACGGTAGTTGACACCTCCGTTGACATTCGCAAAAAAGCTCCCGACAACATTGGTGTGGACGCTATTCACA
>Ga0007801_10000329_pt1 | contig 15562 bp, 18 predicted proteins | sample CryBogmetaGMA2M_FD_60372 | JGI IMG/M metagenome (GOLD analysis project Ga0007801, IMG submission 60372) | Freshwater microbial communities from Crystal Bog, Wisconsin, USA - MA2M | ecosystem: Environmental > Aquatic > Freshwater > Lake | place: Crystal Bog, Wisconsin, USA | collected 2009-07-06
GATGAACAAAAAGAGCGTGGCGCAAAAGTATATGCGGCGAACTGTTCAGCATGTCACCAGCCAAATGGTAAGGGTGCAGGCGCATTCCCAGCATTAGATGGCAGCAAAGTGGTTACTGGTCCAAAAGAGGCTCAGTACAACATTTTGCTCAACGGTAAAAATGCAATGCCGAAATGGGCTGGCGTAATTTCTGATGGCGATATCGCTGCAGTTATTACCTATACCCGTAACGCATGGGGTAATAAAACGGGTGAAGTTATTCAGACCCAAGAAATTATTACCGTACGTAACGGCAAGTGAACCATTCATTAATACAGATAAAACGAAACCGGAGTAATTCATGAGCACAGTCTCTACTACCCACGATCACACCCATGATCACGCGCATGATGATCACACGCCACATGGCTGGCGTCGATGGTTGTTCGCAACTAATCACAAAGACATCGGCACGATGTATTTGATTTTTTCATTTGTTAGCTTGTTAGCTGGTGGAGCGATGGCTTTAGGAATTCGTTTGGAATTATTCCAGCCCGGTTTGCAATTCTTCCGCCCAGAATTCTTTAATCAATTAACCACCATGCATGGTTTAGTAATGGTGTTTGGTGCGATCATGCCGGCGTTCGTTGGTTTTGCCAACTGGATGGTGCCTTTGCAAATCGGCGCTTCTGATATGGCATTTGCACGTATGAATAACTTTAGCTTCTGGATTTTGCCAGTGGCAGCATTATTGTTGTTTGGCTCATTCCTTGTTCCTGGCGGCGCTCCATCAGGCGGCTGGACAATCTATGCGCCCCTGAGTTTGCAGATGGGTCCAGGAATGGACATGGCAATTTTTGCGCTCCACTTATTAGGCGCCTCCTCCATCATGGGATCGATCAATATCATCGTGACCATCTTGAACATGCGCGCTCCCGGCTTAACGTTGATGAAGATGCCAATGTTTTGCTGGACATGGTTAATTACTGCTTACTTATTGATTGCCGTGATGCCTGTATTGGCCGGCGCAATTACCATGGTGTTGACTGACCGTCACTTTGGCACTTCGTTCTTCTCTGCTGTAGGTGGCGGTGACCCAGTGATGTTCCAGCATATTTTCTGGTTCTTTGGTCACCCAGAGGTATACATCATGATTCTTCCAGCTTTTGGAATCGTCAGTGAAATTGTTCCCGTCTTCTCGAGAAAAACTTTGTTTGGTTACAGCTCAATGGTTTATGCAACTTCGTCTATTGCGATCTTGTCATTCATCGTTTGGGCTCACCACATGTTTACAACTGGTATGCCAGTAACTGGCCAATTGTTTTTCATGTACGCAACGATGTTGATTGCCGTGCCAACTGGCGTGAAGATATTTAACTGGGTTGCTACGATGTGGAAAGGTTCTATGACCTTTGAAACTCCAATGTTGTGGGCCATCGGTTTTATTTTCGTATTTACGATGGGTGGCTTTACTGGCCTGATTTTAGCGTTGGCGCCAATTGATATTGGTGTTCAAGATACTTACTACGTTGTAGCTCACTTTCACTATGTACTAGTAGCTGGCTCATTGTTTGCAATGTTTGCTGGTTTCTACTACTGGTGTCCTAAGTGGACTGGCTACATGGCTAACGAAACACGCGGCAAGATCCACTTTTGGGCTTCCATGATTTTCTTTAACTTAACCTTCTTTCCAATGCATTTCTTGGGCTTAGCAGGTATGCCACGTCGCTATGCTGACTACCCAACTCAATTTACTGACTTCAACATGATTGCTTCGGTTAGCGCTTTGGGCTTTGGTTTAGCGCAAGTGTATTTTCTACTCTTTGTTGTGATGCCGGCTTATCGTGGTCAAGGTATAAAAGCGCCGATGAATCCATGGGAAGGGGCCAAAGGTTTGGAGTGGACAATACCTTCACCAGCACCCCATCACACTTTTGAAACACCACCTAGCCCAGAGCAAATGCGTGAAGCAGGAATTTAATTCTCGAGAGAAGCAAGCCCTCACTGCAAGCAATCGCAGGCTGGGCTTTATTCTTTTAAGTGTTGTACTCATTTTTTTTATTGGTATTGTGATTAAACGGAGCTTTCTGGGTTAATCCCGCATGTTGTGATGCTTGCTACTCAAACATTAAATCGCCAAATTTTATTAAAGCTCTTAATTGCAGTTGTGATGATGTTTGGTTTTGGTTACGCATTGGTTCCAATGTATAAGGCCTTGTGTGAGGTCACTGGAATTAATGTGGTTACTAGCAAGAATGATTACGGAGTAAGGGCTTTTAGTCCGAATAGGGTTGGCAATACACAGGTGAATTATGCCCGTACAGTGACTATTGAATTTGATTCAAATAGCCGCGGGCCTTTTACTTTTAAGCCAGTGAAGAACTTTTTAGAAGTTCATCCTGGCGAGATGACCGAGATTGTTTACGAAGTAACGAACAATCTTGGCCGGGTAGTTCGGGCGCAAGCAATACCAAGTTATGCACCTAAAAGTGCAACAGAGTTTTTTACTAAATTAGAGTGTTTTTGTTTTCAGGAACAGACACTAGCAGCAAATGAAACAAAGAAGATGCCGGTAGTGTTTGTGATTGATGCGGGATTACCTGATGATGTTAAGACCATTACCTTGTCGTATACCTTCTTTGAGTTGGGGCTGGGCGGTACACCACCTGCTCCAAAATCGAAGATAGCATCATGACAAAGAAAAAAAGTAGTTTTATGCAGTCTATGAAAGCCGTCATGTGGGGCTTCCTGGGAGTGCGTAAAAAAGCAGGATTGCAGGAAGATGTAGCTTCATTGAGTTTTGTGCACATTATCATTGCAGGTGTTCTTGGCGCCTTGATTTTTATGGGTGTCTTGCTCTTGATAGTGAAAGCAGTTGTATCCCATTGATTATTTTTTGATTGAGTAGAGAGAATAAGATGTCATCCAATTCAACCCCGTACTATTTTGTCCCAGCGCTATCTAGACATCCTGCTATGGCAGCGGTCGGCTTAATTGCTTTTGGTGCCGGTATGTCCGGCTGGGTAAATAACACCTCTTGGGGTGGTGCTCTAAGTTTAGTGGGCGTGGCATGGATTCTGTTTGTACTTTATAACTGGTTTGGCGATACGATTGCCGAGTCAAATGCTGGCAAAAATGGTCTCAACGTTGATATTTCTTATCGCTGGTCAATGGCTTGGTTCATCTTCTCTGAAATCATGTTCTTTGCTGCTTTCTTTTCCGCCTTGTTTTACGCGCGCAATATTGCAATGCCTTGGATGGGTGATGTTGAAAGTAAATTGATTTGGCCTAATTTCCAGGCCGTTTGGCCTAATGATGGTCCTGCTGGTTTGGTCGAGAAATTCACCACCATGGGTCCTTGGCCAATTCCAACCATCAATACTTTGTTATTGCTGAGCTCCGGCGTAACGATTACGATTGCTCATCATGCCTTGGTAGAGAACCACATGAAGAAAGCCATCATTGGCTTGGCTGCAACTGTTGGTTTGGGCGCAGTCTTCTTGGGCTTCCAAGTGTATGAGTACTACCATGCTTACCATGAGCTCAATTTGAAGTTGACTTCTGGTATTTATGGCTCAACCTTCTTCATGCTGACAGGCTTCCATGGTTTCCATGTATTCCTAGGTGGGACAATGTTGGCAATTGTCTTGCGTCGTATGATTCGCGGTGATTTCACTTCTAAGCATCACTTTGCTTTTGAAGGTGCTGCTTGGTACTGGCACTTTGTGGACGTTGTCTGGCTTGGTCTGTATATTGCTGTTTACTGGATGTAAGAATGGAATAGAAAATCGGGGCGTTAAGCCCCGATTGATTTTTAGTGACTCTATTCTTATGTTCGCTGTTTTAGTTTGTGCCTACTTTGATACCCGTAGCTTCAATCAGGCCAAAGTAGTGGGCTAGCAGAATTCCAATGAAGAGCGCAAGCGACAGCCCAATGCGTAGCATGAGCGAGTGAACCATCCTAGAGCTATTGCCCCTGTCTTTCATCATGAAATACAGGGCCGAGCCTAAGCTGCCAACAATCATTAGTAGGACAATTGGAATAATCCACTTCATCTCAAATCCTTATTTTTAAATCTCTTGAATACGCTTTTTACCGCCCTCATTACTAAGCGCATAGTTGCTACTGTATCAGCCCTGCTGGTCATTGCAATTGCTTGTGCTGCTGGTATTTGGCAGCTTAATAGAGCTGAGAGCAAAATTGCCTTGGCTGCTAATTTATTGGCCCGGCAACAGATGCCAATTTTGAGTGCTAACTCAGGTCCTTTAGCCTTAGGGGATGCAAGCGAGCGTCGCATGATTGCTCGTGGCCAATTTATTCCTGATGGGGCTATTTGGTTGGATAACCGGCCAAGACCTATCCCTCCTGCTGGTAGCAACACCTCTCAGTCGGGTTTCTATCTCATGATGCCTTTGCGTCTGGAGGGGCGTGACGAGATTCTTTGGATAAACCGTGGTTGGGCTCCTCGAAATAGTGAGAACCGAGAGTCTTTGCCGCCAGTGAAAACGCCAGTAAATATCGTCAATATTGAGGGTATCGTATTTGCTCACCCTGGTAAGGTCTATACATTGGGCGAAAGCAAATCTGCCATAGATACTAGCAAGCCTCGAATAGAGCAAAACTTTGATTTAGAAGCTGAGGGCAAGCTGCGTGGCTGGACTCAAAGTCCCTTTATTTTGCGTGAGGTTGATACGGGCATCGATGATGGTTTACTGCGTGAGTGGGCTCCGCTGACGACCGGAGTCGATCGCCATTATGCTTATGCATTCCAGTGGTTTGCCTTAGCTGCTAGCGGCTTCTTGTTTTGGTTGATTACTGGCCTGCGGCAATATCGGCGGCAGGGTAAGAATGGGGATCAAGAGTGATTGATAAAGAATTATTAATACCAGCTTCGCAAACAGATTCGGCAGCAATCAATGCACAGACTCGTCGCGGGCGCATTCAAATGCTTTTGTTATTGCTTGCCTGTGCTACGCCAGTGATTGCTTCTTATATAGCGTATTACTTTATCAAGCCTGAAGGTGGCAAGACTAACTTTGGAACTTTGGTATATCCCGCTCAAGAATTGAATCCCGCATGGCTCAATGTACCGCTTCAAGGTAAATGGACCTTATTGATTGCGCGCCCTGCAGGCGAATGCCAACTAAAAGATGAAAAATGTATTGAGGCTTTATTTTTAATGCGTCAAGTGAAGGTTGCCATGGGCAGAGAAAGTAAGCGTGTTCAGCTGCTCTGGGTCAATACTGATGGCAAGACCATTGATCCTGAAGTTGCGAAGGCTTATGACCAGCAAGCTGCTGGATTCAAGGTAGTGGCCTTACCCGCGGATCTCAAGCTTAAAACTGAATTTGAAAATTGGCTTAATAAAGAGGGTGCTGGACAGCAAATTCAGTTGATTGACCCTAGCCCGGCAAAGATGATGTATTTCCCGGTTACAAATTCCCCTAAAGAATTTTCAAGCATCAAAAAAGATTTAGAAAAACTCTTGAAGTTAAATCACAAGGGTGAAAATTTGTAATGCCCTCCTTTATTCTTTTCTTGGAGTTAGCTAGCATTGCAATCGTATTTGCGGGTCTACCATTGCTTTATCTTTGGACAAGACCAGGGTATAGCTTTTTTCAAAAACTCAATTGGGTTTTAGTCTTTATGACTTTTGATCTGATTGTGTTTGGTGCTTTTACCCGTTTGACCGACTCAGGGCTTGGTTGTCCAGATTGGCCTGGGTGCTATGGGGTCTCCAATCCTTTTCATGCTCTAAGCCAGATTCAGCAAGCAGAAAGCGCTATGCCTACGGGGCCAGTCACCGTGATTAAGGCTTGGATAGAAATGATTCATCGCTATTTAGCTATGACAGTAGGTGCCTTAATCTTGATTCAACTTGCTCTTGCATTTAGCAAAATGAAGTCTTTAGGAAGAACACCTTTTATAGCTAGCATAGGCTTACTCTTATTAGTATGTATTCAGGGGGCTTTTGGTGCTTGGACTGTCACTCTTAAATTGCAGCCCATCATCGTGACAATGCATTTGATGCTCGCTCTGGTTTTGTTAGCCTGCTTAACTGCCTATGCTCAGCAAACTTGGCAAGATCAATCCTCCACGGTACGAGTGATTCGTATTCGACCACTATCAGCCCAGCTTTTATTAATAGCCTCAGTAATTTTATTTATCCAAGTCTTCTTGGGTGCCTGGGTCAGTACCAACTACGCAGTCTTGGCTTGTCCTGATTTTCCAACGTGTTTAGGTAGCGCATGGCCAGAAACCGATTGGGCCGAAGGCTTTAGCCTATGGCGTCAGTTAGGGCTCAATGCGCAAGGTGAATTTATTTCCCCAATAGCATTGCAAACGATTCATTGGGCGCATCGCCTATTTGCGGTTTTGGTGCTGATAGTGCTAGGCAGTTTGGCTTTGAAAGCCTTGCAACTGACAAACTCAGCTTTGCTAGGTCTTGGTCGTTTTGCTAAGCTTTTGCTAGCCTTACTTTTGCTACAGGTCATTACTGGAATATCTAATGTGGTTTTTCAGTGGCCCTTGATCGCTGCTTTATTGCATACCGCTGGCTCAGCAGCTCTAGTATTCTGTTTGGTCAGAATCAGTTCTTGGGCCTCTTGGAGCCCATCCATTTCAGTGAAGATGAGTAAGCAATGAGCACACCTCCAACATTTAAGCCAGCAGCAATGCCACGTTGGCGTCAATATTGGGTTCTAACCAAACCACGGGTTACTCAGCTTGCTGTTTTTTGTGCAGTGATTGGCATGTTCTTGGCTACTCCCGGAATGGTTCCTTATCCAGTGCTATTTGGCGGAATTATTGGTATTTGGTTATTGGCGGGTGCGGCGTTTGCTGTGAACTGCTTGATTGAGCAGGCAGTTGATTCAAAGATGAGGCGTACCTCTTGGCGTCCATCAGCAACCGGTGAGGTGACGCCATTCCAAATCATTGTGTTCTCTATCATTTTGGGTTCGCTTGGAATGATTATTTTATGGAACTTTTGCAACCCTTTAACAATGTGGCTAACTTTGGCAACGTTTGTGGGTTATGCAGTAATTTATACATGGCTACTAAAGCCAGCAACGCCACAGAATATTGTAATTGGCGGCCTCTCTGGTGCAATGCCTCCAGCACTAGGTTGGGCGGCAGTGACCAATACAGTGTCTGCAGAAGCTTGGCTTTTAGTGTTAATTATTTTCGTATGGACGCCACCACACTTTTGGGCACTAGCTTTGTACCGTCGTGAGGACTATGTACAGTCAGGCTTGCCAATGTTGCCAGTAACACACGGCGAGCGTTTTACTTTGCTAAATATTCTTCTATATACCTTGATATTAATTGCGGCAACCATGCTGCCTTATATCTATGGCATGAGCGGTATAGTGTATCTAGTCTGCGCTATTGTGCTTGGGCTCATCTTCTTAGGCTATGCCATCGCTTTATTTATTTCTTATAGCGACGCTTTAGCTAAGAAAACATTTCGCTTTTCAATTACTTATTTATCGCTGCTCTTCCCAGCCTTACTCATAGATCACTATTTCCTCTAAGATGAATAATTCCTTTTTGCGCACCTGCTGTATAGCTGTTCTATTGCTGATTCTGACAGCTTGCAGTCCTAAGCCTGATTTTAAGAATATTGATATCACCGGTAGCACCGCCTTTGGTAAAGACTTTAGCTTGGTGGATCCCGACGGCAAAGTGAGAACACTGGCTGACTTTAAGGACAAGGTAGTAGTCATGTTCTTTGGGTATACGCAGTGCCCCGATATTTGCCCGACTACTTTGACTGAAATGCAGCAAGTGATGACTTTATTGGGATCACAATCGGATAAGGTGCAAGTACTTTTTGTGACTGTAGATCCAGCGCGCGATACTGCTGCAATTTTGAGACAGTATGTTCCTGCATTTGATCCGCGGTTCTTAGGACTTCGTCCAGTGGATGAGGCTGCTTTAGAAAAAGTTGCTAAAGACTTTAAGATTTATTACAAAAGAGTGCCAGGTACTAGTCCTGGTTCTTATACGATGGATCACACTGCAGGTAGCTATGCATTTGACCCAGAGGGGCATTTACGGCTGTATATCAAGCATGCGCAAGGCCCAGAGACCTTGGCGCACGACTTGAAAGAGTTGCTGAAGTAAGGAGGAGGGTAGTTTGTTTAGGCTGCTTGAGCTTGCAACACGCCACGCATCTTTTTGAGAGCTGCTGTCTCAATTTGACGAATACGTTCAGCAGAGATGCCATATTCAGTAGCAAGGTCATGCAAGGTCTTTGTACCTTTGCCCTCAGCATCCATTGCCAACCAGCGAGATTGCACAATATTGCGGCTACGCTCATCTAAGGCCATCAAGGCTTGATCTAACTTGGGCCCTTGCATTGCGTCAGCCTCATTACTGGCAATACGCTCAGTGGGCTCTTGACTGTTATCAGCAAGCCATTGAATAGGTGCATAAGCTGCATCTTCATCAGTGTCATCACCTTCAAGAGCAAGGTCACCACCAGCAAGGCGCATTTCCATTTCTTTAACGTCTGAGCCTTTAACGTCTAATGCTTTAGCTAAAGCATCTACTTCGCCTGGAGTAAGAGCGCTTAAAGTTGGTTTATTGCTCCGTAAGTTAAAGAACAGCTTACGTTGTGCTTTGGTTGTTGCCATTTTGACTAAGCGCCAATTCTTGAGAATGTACTCATGAATCTCTGCTTTGATCCAATGGATTGCATAAGATACTAGACGTGCACCGTTGCTTGGGTCATAGCGTTTGACGGCTTTCATTAAGCCAATATTGCCTTCTTGGATTAAGTCGGCATGCGGAATTCCATACCCAAGATATTGACGTGCAACTGATACAACAAGACGCAAATGAGAGAGCACTAAAGTTTTGGCTGCATCAACATTTTCAGTGCGACGAAATTCCTGCGCAAGATGTAGCTCTTCTGCAGCACTAAGCATTGGTACGCGATTAACGTACGCAATATATGAGTCAAGAGTACCGACCCCAAGGGATGGCAGTATCGGAAATGCAGAAGCAGATGCAGCCTGCGCCACAGGTAGTCTTTGCATATTCGGATGATGAGATTTCTTTTGAACCATTTTTTAGATAAATATGAGGTGTTAATAGACTACTATTTTAGCACTCCTGTCAAGAGAGTGCTAATGGTTTAAATATTCTGTAAGATATTGATTTAATTGAATAATTCAGATGAATATTGCCTAGCCGTAAATGGGGCTAAATCATGAATTCCCTCGCCTTTGCCTAGGGCCAATATAGCGGGTTTTGAGTCTTCCTGAAGGGTGTGCGCCAAGGCGCAGATAACTCCGCCCTTAGCCGTGCCATCGAGCTTGGTAACGATGATTCCAGTAAGGCCTAAGGCTGCATGAAAGGCTTTCACTTGGCTCAAACCATTCTGGCCAGTGTTGCCATCAAGTATTAGTAAGGTGTGGTGAGGTGCACCGGGGAGCGCCTTGCCGATGACGCGCTTAACCTTCTTCAGCTCTTCCATAAGATGGTCTTGGGTGGCAAGTCGTCCTGCAGTATCAATAATTAAGACATCGTTTTTACGAGAGATGGCTGAATGGATAGCATCATGAGCAACTGCAGCAGCATCACCACCTTCTTGGGTAATCACATCGACTTGATTGCGACCGCCCCATTCTTGTAATTGATTGCGCGCAGCTGCTCTAAAGGTATCTCCTGCGGCTAAGAGGACAGATTTACCTTGAGATTGAAAGACGCTACAAAGCTTGCCAATCGTGGTTGTCTTGCCCGCCCCATTTACCCCTACTACCAACCATACTTCTGGGATAGTGGATTTACTAGACTCAAAGAGTGGATTAGGTGAGGGTTCTAAAACCTTTAAGAGGGTGCTTACCTCTTCAATCAGAAGTGCTTGTAGTTCTTCTGGGGTACAAGCTTTCTCAGATTTAGCTGCTTTACGAAGCTTATTCATCAATTGTTCAGTCGTAGGTAGACCCACATCACTTTGAATCAGTGACTCTTCCAAAGTATCAAACCAAGCCTCATCTGTTTTGCTTGATTGAAAAAGGGATCCAAGGGTTTTACGTAAGCCGAACATAATCGATACAATTTAAACCTTGCATCTTATCAATTTAATTCTTGGGATATGGTGATTTAGCACATGCGTTCCAATTTACTCCGAATTTGCTTTTTATTCTTGCTCTGTGTCCCATTATCTTGGGCCGCTAGTAGTAATCCTCCAGATACTCACGAGTTCATGCTCAGCAATGGGCTTAAGCTCATTGTTCGCGAGGATCATCGTGCTCCTACTGTTGCGCATATGGTTTGGTATCGGGCGGGCTCAATGGATGAAGTCAATGGCCGTACGGGTGTTGCACATGTACTCGAACATATGATGTTTAAGGGTACGAATAAGGTGAAATCAGGAGAGTTTTCACGCTTAGTAGCCGCAGTTGGCGGTCGCGAAAATGCATTTACTTCACGCGATTACACGGCGTATTTTCAGCAGGTTGAAAAATCCAAGTTAGACAAAGTCATTGAACTAGAGGCGGATCGAATGTCCAATCTTAATTTTGATGATGCCGAATTCTTAAAAGAAATTCAGGTAGTGATGGAAGAGCGCCGCCTGCGTACAGAAGATAATCCCAGCAGCCTCTTAAACGAATCCCTTATGGCAACTGCGTTTATGACTTCGCCCTACCGTCATCCAGTAGTGGGCTGGATGAATGATCTACAAAATATGAAAGCGGCAGACGCACGTGATTGGTATCGTAGTTGGTATGCCCCGAATAATGCAACGGTAGTCATTAGTGGTGATGTTGACCCAAAGCAAATCCTGAAAGCAGTTGAGAAGTATTACGGCGCAATTCCGATGCATGAACTGCCAGTACGTAAGCCACAAATTGAACCGCCACAAAAAGGAATCAAGCAGGTTCAAGTGAAGGCTTCAGCAGACAACGCTCAATTGGCCATGGCTTGGAAAGTCCCGCGCTTAGAGCCTGGCAAGCTAGATGATCCTGAGCCATATGCCCTTGAACTTTTGACAGCCGTTCTAGATGGTTATGACAATGCACGGCTAAATAGAGTACTCGTTAAACAAGAGAAGGTAGTGAACGATGTTGGGGTAGGTTACGACATGATTTCTCGAGGACCAGAATTATTTTTAATTAATGCTTCTATGGCTAAAGGCAAGACCGTTGCTCAAGCACAAACCAGTATTCGTAAGGCATTAGAAGAGTTAAAGCAAAAAGGAATTTTGGAGTCAGAGCTAAAGCGTATTAAGGTGCGTATTCTTTCGGATCAAATTTATAAACGCGATTCTATTTTTGGCCAAGCGATGGAAATTGGTGGCACTGAGATGGCAGGATTTTCTTGGAAAGATATTGACTATATGTTAGAAAAAATGCAAACCATTACACCTGAACAGGTGCAAGCGGTTGCAAAAAAATATTTAGTCGATGAAGGCTTAACGATTGCTGTACTTGATCCTCAGGCCCGCAAATCTGAAGCAAGTGTGGAGGGTAAATGATGAATACTCTCAAAATAATTGCTGTCGTTTACTTATTAGCGTTTGGGTTCTTGAATAATGCCAATGCCATTTTACCTATAGAAAAGCTCGATGGCTATAAGGGGGCGAAAGGTTATTTAGTGCAAACTAAAACTCTACCGATGGTCGATATTGAAGTTAGCATTGATGCCGGTGATCGTTATGACCCTGTTGGTAAGAGCGGTCTGGCTGATATGGTAGCGGCCCTTATGCAATATGGGGTTAGAGGAAATAATGGCTCCTTAACTGAGGCGCAAATTGCAGATGAGATCGCTGATCTTGGGGCCAATATTGGCTTGTCTGTGAGTGGCGAGCGTGCGATTTTGCGTATTCGAAGTTTAAGTAGAAAAGATCTGCGTGATCGGGCTGTGAAATTGGCTGCAGCAATGTTGAGCGCACCTACGTATGAAGCCAAAATAGTGGAGCGTGAAAAGCAAAGAGCGATTACTAATTTACTTGAAGCAGAAACTAAGCCAGAGTTTGTTCTAGAGCGCCGCTTTACAAAATTGGTATATGGCAACTATCCACTGGGAAATGCTCCAACTGTTAAATCAGTAGCCGCAGTCAGCGCAAATGATTTAATGCAATTTCATAAGCAGTTTTACCGTGGCGATCGGATGATTATCAGCATTGTGGGTGATGTTGATCGCTCACAAGCGAATGAAATCATGCAAACCCTGCTGCAAAAGACTTCGCAATCTGGTGCTCCGATTGCTAAATTGCCAGAGTTGCAACGCTCTCCAGTAGAGCCTTTGGCGCAGCGCGAGATTCAAATTCCGTTTGATTCTCAGCAGGCGCATATCGCTATGGGCATGACGGCGGTCACTCGCAGTAATCCGGATTATTTTCCACTCTTAGTTGGTAATTACATATTGGGGGGCGGTGGCTTTGTATCTCGCTTAATGGCAGAGGTTCGTGAAAAACGTGGACTCGCCTATAGTGTCTTTAGTTACTTTTCCCCAGGAAAAGATACTGGTATTTTTCAGGCTGGTCTTCAAACCAAAAATGAGCAAGCTGCAATGGCGCTAGAGGTGATGAGTTCCACGATTGCACAATTTATTGCTGATGGCCCGACTCCATCCGATCTTATTGCTGCTAAATCAAACTTAATAAATGGTTATCCTTTACGTATCGATAACAACCGTAAATTACTGGATAACGTTTCATCCATTGCTTGGAATGATTTACCGCTCGACACAATGGAGATTTGGACCAAGCAAGTAGAAGCAGTTACTTTGGAGCAAGTAAGTGCTGCTTTCCAAAAATATTTGGCAATGGATCGTATGAAAATTGTGGTGTTAGGTGCGAAAAATAAATAAACCAGCTAAGACTCTGAGGACAGAGCCACTCAAAAAAGTTCGCATCATTGGCGGTATTTGGAGAAGTCGTTTATTAAGTGTTCTAGATTTACCTGGATTACGCCCGACTACAGATCGCATTCGGGAAACCTTATTTAACTGGCTGGGCCAAGATTTAACAGGTTTACATTGCCTAGATGTATTTTCAGGTACTGGGGCATTGGGTTTTGAGGCAGCATCTCGTGGAGCTGATGCTGTGGTCCTAGTAGAAAAAGATAAAAAAGCCTATACAAATCTTACGAGTAATTTTGCTTTATTACAGTCATCACCAGTTGGTAGCAAGGTAGAAATTTTGCATAGAGATGGCCTTGAATATCTAAAGCAGCAGGCTCATCACTCAAGCCATCTCATTTTTATAGACCCTCCTTTTCAAGATCAAGGCCTATTGGATCGAAGCGTTATTGAGGCTGGCCGGATTTGTGATGATGCTTTGGGGGGCGGCATTTATGTAGAATTTCCCTTCAATCGTGCCCGTGAGGAGATAGAGGCCCTACTTCCAGACTGGCATTGTGGAAAATACTTAGAGGCAGGCCAGGTAAAAGCTTGTCTATTTCGGCGTGGAAGGGGCTAAACTCTTGCCTGTAGCTGATAAAGCCTTAGGAGCAATATGACTGTCGCTGTATACCCAGGAACATTTGACCCCTTTACTCGTGGCCACGAAGATTTAGTGCGTCGCGCATCGAGTATTTTTGATGAGCTTATTGTGGGAGTTGCCTCTAGTCGTAGCAAACACCCTTTCTTTTCTTTGGAAGAGCGCATTGAGATTGCCACAGAGGTCCTCGGTCATTACTCCAATGTAAAAGTAGTGGGTTTTGATGGCTTGTTAAAAGATTTTGCACGTGAGCATAATGCGCGTGTCATTGTGCGTGGCTTGCGTGCAGTCTCAGATTTTGAGTATGAATTCCAGATGGCCGGCATGAATCGTTACCTTTTGCCTGATGTGGAAACGCTCTTCTTAACTCCTTCTGATCAATATCAATTTATTTCTGGCACCTTCGTACGTGAAATTGCTTCAATGGGTGGTGACGTCAGCAAGTTTGTTTTCCCATCTGTTGAAAAGTGGTTGGTTAAAAAAATCGCGAGTAATGGCCAGAATAAAAAGTAAGTCGAGTGAATAATCTATGGCCCTAATGATTACGGACGAATGCATCAACTGTGATGTGTGTGAGCCGGAGTGCCCCAACGATGCCATTTACATGGGACTTGAGATTTACGAGATCAATCCTGATAAGTGCACTGAATGCGTAGGACACTATGATGCACCTCAGTGTCGTCAAGTTTGTCCAGTAGACTGCATCCCGTTCAATCCCCAATATACGGAATCCCAAGAGCAGTTAATGACTAAATACAAACTCATCACAGCAAGTAAAAAAGTCAATACTGCCTAAGCTTTAGAGTGCAGCTCCAGCATGGCGCTTTGGGTATCGCCCTGCATAAACAGTGACAGTATTTGTAGACTATTTTCAATGCTGGCATCAATCTGTTTTTTCTCTGCTAGTTGTGGCCTACGCAATACATAATCTGCTACATCCATGATATGACGGTCACCAGCTACATCTCTGGGATGGCCAATGCCCAAGCGAAGACGCCAGTAGTCAGCTGTTCCTAGATGGGCTTGAATATCTTTCAGGCCGTTATGGCCACCAGTACCACCCCCTAGTTTGATGCGGGCAGTTCCAGGCTTGAGATCAAGCTCATCTTGAACAACCAATATATCTGCAGGTGTGATCTTATGAAAACGGCATAGCGCGCCCACCGCTTGACCGCTAAGGTTCATATAGGTATTAGGCTTTAGCAGAAAGAGATCTTCACCTTCCCATTTTGCTTTCGCTACTTCTCCATGAAAGCGTTTTTCAGACTCAAAGCGAGCATTCAATTGTTTTGCCAGGGCATTCACAAACCAGAAGCCAGCGTTGTGCCGATCATCTTCGTGTTCGTCCCCAGGATTGCCAAGGCCAACAATTAATTTAGTCATGATGGGAGTTTAAGGTCTAAGAAGCTTTTCTACAAAAGGGAAAAAAGAAAGCCCGCTTGCGCGGGCCTCCGTTTGTAAAGAATGCAGCTTAAGTGAATTAAGCCTTATCTTTAGCAGCAGGCGTAGCGGCAGCAGCGTCAGCTGGAGCTGCAGCGGCTGCCGGAGCAACTTCTTCAGTCTCGGCAGCTTTAACAGCTGGGATACGAGCGTTGGCAATCACTGGGTTCTCTTGTTCTACGTGCAATACCAAGCTGACACCTTTTGGTAGTGGAACGTCCTTAGCATGAACAGAATGACCGACTTCAACTTTACTCAAGTCCACTTCAATAAACTCTGGCAAGTCTGCTGGTAAGCAAGAGACTTCGAGGTCATTGAGAATGTGGCTAATAACGGCGCCTTGCAATTTCACGGCAGCTGAAACTTCAGCATTGGTGAAGTGCAATGGAATGCGCATATGAACTTTCTCAGTCGCAGAAACGCGCTGGAAGTCAATGTGTAAGACCAATGGCTTAAATGGATGCATTTGGTAATCACGCAGCAACACTTTTTGTATTTTTCCGCCGATTTCCAAATCCAAAATGGATGAGTGAAATGCTTCTTTACGAAGAGCATGAAACAGCGCATTGTGGTCTAACTCGATAACAGCGGCTGGATCTTTACTACCGTAAACGATTCCCGGAGTTTTTCCGGAATTGCGCAGACGGCGGCTCGCACCCGTTCCCTGTACGCTTCTTTCAAAGGCT
>Ga0007801_10000330_pt1 | contig 15524 bp, 16 predicted proteins | sample CryBogmetaGMA2M_FD_60372 | JGI IMG/M metagenome (GOLD analysis project Ga0007801, IMG submission 60372) | Freshwater microbial communities from Crystal Bog, Wisconsin, USA - MA2M | ecosystem: Environmental > Aquatic > Freshwater > Lake | place: Crystal Bog, Wisconsin, USA | collected 2009-07-06
CAGAAAACCCCAGGCAATGTCCGAATCATTAATTGCCCGTCCAGTGCCTCGAAAGCAACCCCGCCAGCGGAACTGATGGACTCGTCTAACGGCTTTGTGGCATTTAACCGCAACGGCAATGATTTGATCGCCGCCGCCAACCTGACGGGATCGGCAAAATCCTCAGGGTAGGCCAATTCACGCAACAATCCAGCCTTGACCCCCGTTATTCCTGCTTGCCTTTGCAAGTGTTTTGCCATCGAAGCCGACCCACGCGGTTTGGACAAATCGTCAACCAGTCGCTTAAAATCCCGTCCGGGAGTCAAGTCAAACCGTGGAGTGGCCACCCCTAGGGCAGCTATCGTATCGCGCATCGCGGCTGACAGGGCATAGATCAAATGGCCTTCGACACCGGTTGCTGTGACGACAAATTCCCCCGGAAGGGAATGTTCCTCCCCTTCCGAATCGGTGAAAGACGCTGTGACCGACTTGACTGGCTGACCGGCAAACCGGTTGCAAAAATGGTCGCTCCACTGGCAATCAAAACCGCAATTGGAAGGCCGCAACGGCGCGACTGCAACCCCGCGTTCTGATAGTAAGGGCAGCCAAGTGCCATCCGAACCTAGCCGTGACCAACTGGCCCCGCCCAAGGCCAGAATTACAGCATCGGCTTTCGCCAGCCGGATGTCTTGGGGAGTGGCGAAGCGCAGCGAACCGTCATCGTTCCAGCCTTGCCAGCGGTGACGGCTATGGAACACCACCCCGGCTTGACGCAGCCGGTGTAGCCAAGAGCGTAGCAACGGCGCAGCTTTTTGTCCGGCTGGGAAAATCCGGCCGGAACTGCCGACGAACGTACCAATGCCCAGCCCAAGCGCCCACTCGCGCAATTCATTCGCCCCAAAGGCCGCAAGGAAAGGACGCAGAACAGTTTCACGAGTACCGTAGCGCGACAAAAATGACTCCATCGGTTCGGCGTGGGTAAGGTTCAAACCACCAATGCCAGCCAGCAAAAACTTACGGCCCACTGAAGCCATGCCGTCATAGACATCAACGCGCACACCCTCCTGTATTGCGGCTTCCGCCGCCATCAGCCCCGCAGGCCCACCACCGATGATTGCGATTGAATATTTAGTATTGGTTTCCATTTCAGCATTTTCTATATCTATCTGTTACTTAAGTGATTTCCAATAATGAACCCACCAAAACCGAAATGAATTATCCGCGAAAATCACGAACAATTCCTCCGCAAATCACCTTGCCAAGCAACAGCTTGGCCTTTGGATGGAATGTTCATTCTTGAATATCACCTTAGTTCTGACCTTCGACAAGCCTGAGGTAAAGCGTCTCGACCTGTTTCCTGGCCCAAGGGGTACTCCTGAGAAATTTCAGGCTAGATTTTATGCCCGGTTCGTTGTTGAAACACTTGATTTTGATTTGCTGCCCCAGCGCCTCCCAGCCGTAATGTTCGACTAGATGAGTGAGCATGGTTTCCAGCGTTAGGCCGTGGAGGGGGTTGTTGGGTTGAGTCATAGTTTTGTGATCTTTAGGTGATTTCCAAACTAGACACCAACTTTAACGACCTGACCGGGAAATTTTCGTCAAGCAGGATGCGCATCATCTGTAACCGATTCGTAAGCCGCATCAAGTACGGCAATGGCTTGTTCACGTTTGACGGAAGGAAACTGATGATGCGTTCTTTATCCTGATGGCGTGGCATAGCTGGCTTTCTCACCTAGCGCGTGTATGGAATATGGAACTTCCCGTTTTCATCAAAAAACATCATATAGAGAAAGGATTTTGCACCCTCTGGTGTAGGAGGCACGGTTCCGGGATCATGGCCTACAAAGCGAGCGGCGTTACGCAAAGTGTACTCCGCAATTTGCGATAATCGCTCATTGCCGCCTGTGTCGGGGTGATAGGATTGTACCTTAATCTTAGGGCGGTCAGTGCGAGGTTCGGATAAATTAAACATAGGCGCGATACTCGGCGCTATTTCATCACGCTTAGTCAGTGGTGGTCCTAGGTCAAACCGATCACGCAGCGACCTCAACACCGAACAATTGTGGAAGGTTTCTGTAATCACTGTTTCGCGTTGGGTGAAGGGCGACACGACGATGACCGGGATGCGCAAACCCAGCCGGTCAAACGCAAAAGGGGGATGTTTAGATTGGTAGTCGTCGGGAGGAATGATATCGGGTGGCGGCACATGGTCGTAAGTTCCGCCGTGTTCATCAAAACATAGGATCAATGCCGTGCTTTCCCAAGCGGGTGACTGCCTGACGGTTTCATAGACGGTTGCCAGAAACTCCTCACCCGCACGGATATCGGTAGGCGGGTGATAATCCGTCAACGGGGAGAACATCAGGTTAGGTTCCAGCCATGAGAAGGAGGGCAGTTCACCCTTGCCCGCATCGGCGATGAAGTCTTCCCAAGTGGCTACGTGATTGGCTATTTCGGGAATATGATGCACACCGCCAAGTAGAGAAATGCTAACCGGTATGACTTGAGTCGGGCGGTCATAATAAACTTTCCAAGGAATTTTTTTTTCCGTGAACAAGTCGAAAATGGTTTTGCTGGTTTCAGAAAAAGCCTCATTGATGATTATTTCATTGTCAATGCGGCCCTGGCTGGTGCCGGTCAAAAAGAATTCGCGATTCGGGTTGGTGCAGGTCGGAACTTCACTAAACCAACGTGTGAATACGCCGTATTCTTGGGCTAGCGTATTAATGACCGGTGCGGTTTCCGGGGTGTATACCGCCGCAATGCTCTGCATTTCCTCATGGGTGGGTTCCCTGCCTGTCTGCCATTTATAGTTCCAATAATAATCCAGAGCAGCCCCGTCCATAGTCGGCGTTCCGGCGTTTTCTGGGATATTGTAAGGGGCTTCCATGAAATTAGGAAAGGCTGCTGAACCCGCCTTGCCTCCGTTCGATGGTGGGCTATATTGATTCCAGAGCTGGGCATTGACATTAGGCCACTGCTCTCCAGGGTCAGGATCGGGGTCCCAGAAACTGGTAGCCTTATGAATCTTAACGCTACCTCCTGGGTAATTTAAAGTATTGTCTTTATCTTTAACCCCATCTTCGGGGCTTATATGCGGCAAGTGACCAAGCAAGGAATCAAAAGACCGATTCTCGAACATGACGACGACAAAATGCTTTATTCTATGCATACAGTGTTTTCAACCTCTGAATAGTTAAGTGATTAACTTGGGGACACTGTAGCTTTTCACCGAGGTTTTTGTATATAGGAAAAAATCTGATTTATTGGCGAAACTACGTCAAGCCGAGTTCAACCATTTCCTCATATTTAAGGATTTCAGGCAATTTATCTTTGGGTACGATCACGGTTGTCTGCAATTCGGTGTCGTAAAGGATGAAGCAATGGCCTTTATCCAATTGATTTTTGACGTGATCAATTTTCACTTGCAGAGGTGTCTCGAATTCACCGTAATCAGTTCCATCGCGCGTGACAAAATCTTCGATAATCCCGCGCAAGGCTTCTGGGCTTAATTCGAGGTGAGGAATAATCATAGGTCGATGAGGTAGGAAATGAATCTGTTATGTTAAACTCCTGATGACCCAAATCCGCCAATGCCTCTTGCCGTTTCGGTCAAACTATTGGCTTCTTCAATCTCAACCCGAAGAACAGGCTTGATGACCAGTTGGGCAATCTTCATGCCTTTTTCGGCAATGAAATCCTCTTTCCCGTGGTTAATCAAGATTACGCCAATTTCCCCTCGATAGCCTTCGTCAATGGTTCCCGGCGTATTGAGCACTGTTACCTTTCGCTTTAACGCCAACCCACTCCTTGGCCTCACTTGGGCTTCAGTTCCCGGTGGCAATTGAATGGACAAACCCGTCCTGACTAGGGCCGCATCGCCTGCCGGAATAGATACTTCTTGAAAGGCAACCAAATCCATGCCGGCATCACCGCTATGGGCATAGCAGGGCAAAGTCGCGCCCTCTTCAAGCTTCATGAATCGAACAGTAACGGGCTGAGTCATTTTATAGTTCCGGCTAGGGCATGATCAATGGAAAGTGAGAATAATACAACTGATTAGTGTCCAATACACCATTCATGTTCGTATCTACCCCAAAATACAAATCATAGCTACCACTCGCTAAGCCGGTGGTATTGAATAGTGCCAAATCGGAAATATCAGCCAGCGGACCTTGGTAGGCTGGTTTCGCTCCGGTTATGCTAGTGCCAATATCCACCCATTGATTAGGATAGATATAAGCATACCAGTGTCCCCAAGGTGTGTAGGCTAGAAACCACCAGTCTGCGCTTTTGCCAATCTTGCTACCGGAGTTCAGTTGTACTGTTACCGATGAACCGTTCAGACTGATGCTGGGATTGGTCACTGATGACATGAAACTATTGTCAACTAAAGCAACACCACGCAAAACCTGACCGTATCGGGCGGTTTGCAGCGTATTAAAACGGATACTGGTAGGCGCGGTAACCGCATCGACGACATCCGTTATCTTTACCAGCTTGTTAGGGTCCGGCTCCTTGGTCCCCGGAAGTGCTGACAGTCGATGTAATGGCGTATAAAGTTACAGTACCGTCGAGATTGTCCCGGCCAATGAGGTTACGCAAACCATCAGTGGCGGTAGTGTAGCTACCGGTAACACCTAAGGCTGACCCTGAAACTGTATAATTGACACCTAAATTAAGACCTGCTTGTAAAGTATAAACATTGTGCCACAAATGATCGGTGTCACTTAAAACCCACTTCTCCAACCCGGCATTGGGGCTTTTGCCTGCATTGGCTAACACACCATCGCCTTCATCTGCAACGTACAGGGTGTGATCGTTGGCAAACCAGATGCCAAATGGGAAGTTGGTCGGTGTTCCCGAAGCCAAAGCTGACGGTAAACCAGGCAAAACAGTGATCGGCGTAGTAGCACTATTGGTTACAAGACTATCCAGACTGCCAGTGGCACCTACTTGATAGACCGTGTTAATGCCATTGCCGCCACTGCCTTTGGTTACATAAAGAGTTTTATTGAACACCGGTGTTTCCGCTCAACGTCGCCAAAGTCGCGTTGGTCGGACCGCTACCCGAATTTCCCGCGTTACCCACCATCAAATAGGTGTTGGTGGTTGCATCTAGAATGGCGGCACGTCCATTGTTACCACTGTAACCATCGGTTGAAGTGACGGCGAGACTTCCATCTGTATTGATTTGAGCAACATTACGATAAGTCGGCGCAGCAATGCCCACCGTTGGATTGGTTGGATCAATCACATCCGGCGTATTACTATTGGAAATGTCTAATTGGCCTTGGGTTGCACCATAACCCATCAGAGTCAACGATTTGCCATCAGTGGATAGATTGACTGCCAATTCCGATTTAGAACTGAAACTAGTCACGAATTTGTAACCTTGTCTGGCAGCAATGTCTGACAGGTTTATTGTTTGTTGCAGATTGCCGTATTCGCTATCAAGAAAGCTGATAAAAACAGGTGAAGTAACGCCAAAGCTACCGTCTGTTTTGTTGTTATTCCAAACGTTAAGATAGCTGCCATCGGCTGTCGCTGTGACCGTGCTTCCCGCAGTCTTGCCAGCCAATATCGTGCTGCCAACGACGATAGGCGTTGCCGTGCCTTGTGTGATATGCAGGCTACCTTCAGGAAGCGTGTGAATCGGGAAATTCGGGATACCTGTGCTAAATGTCGTGATATCCGGTATACTTGCGCTAGTCGCCTTGATATCCAAGCTACTTGCGCTAGTCGCCTTGATATCCAAGCTACTTGCGCTAGTCGCCGTGATATACTGGCTGCTTGCGCTAGTCGCCGTTATATCCTGGCTGCTTGCGCTACTTGCCGTAACCATGTTTGGTAAGCTTATCAATAAAGCACCCGTCAATAATGTGCTTATGACTAGATTTGAACTTATACTGTATTTAGACTGTTCGTTACCCATAACTTCAATGCCCCACCCAGATTATATACGAACATTTTAATCAGAAAATATTACAATTCAAAGTCATTAAAAAAATTGGTATTCACGGCCAACGGGTTAAGCTTTGCGCCTGCCCCGCCTTAAGCTGATAGCCGTAAAAGACCCTCCCGGATTACGCTTCGCTTCATCCGGGCCACTCTTTTATACCGCAAACAACGCATCGATAAACTTCCTTGCATCAAAATCCTGCAAATCCTCAATCGTTTCACCCACGCCTATAAAACGGATGGGGATGCCGAATTGCTTGGCGAGGGCGAACACCACGCCGCCTTTGGCGGTTCCGTCCAGTTTGGTGACGGCAAGGCCGGTCAGTCCCACGGCCTCGTTAAACTGCTTGGCCTGACTCAGGGCGTTTTGCCCAGTGCCGCCGTCCAACACCAACAGCACTTCGTGGGGCGCGGCGGGGTCCAGTTTTGCCATGATGCGCTTGATCTTGGTCAATTCTTCCATCAGGTTGGACTTGGTGTGCAAGCGGCCTGCGGTGTCGGCAATCAGCACGTCCACATTGCGTGACTTCGCGGCTTGAATGCCATCGAAGATCACTGAGGCAGAATCCGCGCCGGAACCTTGGGAGACGACATGAATCTGGTTGCGATCCCCCCAAGCCTGCAACTGTTCGACGGCGGCGGCACGGAACGTGTCGCCTGCCGCGAGCATGACGCTGTGGCCTTGGTTCTTCAGCCGGTTGGCGAGTTTGCCAATGGTGGTGGTTTTACCTACCCCGTTGACACCGACAACCAGAATCACGAAAGGTTTCTTGTCGGGCGTGATGACTAGCGGCTGACTTACCGGTTCGATGAGTTCGTACAAGTGTTCGCGCAAGCGGGCGGTCAGTGCGTCAAGATCGGCCAGTTGGCTACGCTCCAAGCTGGATGTGAGGTCGGCGATAATTTCCGAAGTTGCCGCCACACCAATATCGGCCATTAGCAATTGCGCTTCGATGTCTTCCAATAAATCGCCATCAATGGTTTTTTTACCCAAGGCCAAGTTGGCGAGGAACCCCGTCAATCCACTGCGAGTTTTGCCCAAGCCAGTTTTAAGGCGTCCAAAGAGGTTTTCCTGTACAGGAGGAATAGGGGCTTCCCTGCCCGGTCGCAACTCTGCTTCCACGGGCGGGGCAACGACCGGCGGCGGAATCGGCTCGGAAGGGATTTCCGGCAACTCCCGTCGGGCTAAGGGTTCCTCGCGCAATGCTTTGCCTAAGTTAGGCAAGGTTTCAGCTAAGGGGACGCGCAAGAAAAAGACGATGTGCAGCAGGTTTAACAGCAACAAGGCCGCAAAAACATTATGTGCCAACGCGATGGGAGTCGGTAGTCGCAGTAGGACAGCGGCGACTCCAAGCACAATTTGCACTAACAACAAGAAATTCAGCAACAGTGCCGGCCTACTCAGGCAGGGGGCGTGGCGATTGGAAGTCAGGTTAAGCGCCAGCAGGGTCAGTAGCAGGAAAGTGAACACAGCACCTAGCCGGTGCGTCCAATGGATGGCTGCCCGCTCGGTAAACGGCATACTACCTGCCACTGAATGGATGGAATCCGCTGACAAGCTGAAAGCACCGATATAATCAACGGGTGGATTGTATGTATTTAAGCAAGTCGGGAAATCCTGGCAGGTCAAGCCGGCGTGGTTGGTGCTGGTCCATCCGCCTAGGGCAATTTGTAACAGCAGTGCCAACAGCCCAGCTCTGGCAAGCCAGCGCAACCCCGAATCAACATAGGGGCGTTCATTCGCAGAGAGGCTTTGGTTGAGGCTCAGCCAATAGAGAATACCGAGGGTGGCAAAACCGCCCAATAGATGCGTCGTAGCCACCACGGGAACAGATAACAAGCCTCCGCCCCACTTCCCCAAAGCGGCAAGCAAAGCGACCAGTGTCAATGCCACTAGGGACAACAAAACTGACGATAATCGTCTTTCCTTCACACGGAATGACAGTGCAAAAAGCCCAAGCACAAGGACTCCCAATACGCCGGCCAAATAATGGTCTGCCATTTTCAAGCCGTCCAGGTTGGTCGATACGGAAACCTCGCCAAATTGGGACAGTGGCTTGGGGGAGTCTTCAATGATGGTTGCGCCAAGGCAACCCGGCCATTGGGGGCAACCAAGTCCCGCATCGGAAATGCGGACATAGGCACCAAAAACCGTCACGCAGAGAGTCAGGAATACGCAAAGCAGGGCTAGTTTTCTAAACATAGTGATTTATGCCTTCAGCCGATCTGTGAGATTCTTAACAGTCGCTGCAAATCCTTTAATATGCCGTAAGGATCGAAACCGGGTTCGTACCACATCATCGCATTGGAAAATGGGTCCAGCAGCACTACCGTACCCTCGGCCAAAGGTCTGCCCACCGAATCTTGCAGACGTTGGCGCAAGGCATCGGACATGCCAGTGATTAGCAAGGCCGGGTTAAGGTTGGCGATTTCCCGTGCGGAATCCGGCGATGCCTGACCGGGGAACAGCAGCAAGCGCCGGACGCGAGGAATGTCTTTGCTCATCAATAAGCGGACCTTTTCAGTCTTTTGCAAGGTTTCCTTGCAAATATCGGCACAAACGGGGCCTGCGACGATTTGCACCATAACCCAATGGCCCTTGATCTCAGGCAGGTTTTCCACTGTCGTTACGGGTGCCTGAAAAAACAGATCATAATCAATCGACTGGGCTGGAGAAATTAGATGACCATAATTGGTCTTTTGCCTGTCCTTGACCAGTTGAGGATTCTTCGCCAAATACCAGGCAAAGCCAAAAGGAATGATAGAGATTAGCGCAATCGAGATAATCATCATACGATTGCGCCATGCTTTAATATTGGTTCCGGTCACTTTTTTGGGTACCTTTTATGTGAATCAATCATTAATTTTGGTAGGGGCGAATTCATTTGCCATGGCGACTAAAGTCGCCCCTACAGGTAAGCTTTTCGGCGGGTCAGAAGTATCGTAAGCGTTCACTCCCCCGCTTTTTTCTGGGGGTGCGGTCATCTTGGCCGCCCTTTCAGCGGGCGAGACACCCGCGTTCCCAAAGGGGGGTGAACGCTTACGAATCAAATCTTTGGCTTAAACCCATACCAGACATACAAAATCAACACTGTTAGCGCGAAAGAAAACCATTGCAGGGCATATCCTCGGCTTGTCTCTGGCCGCAAACTTGCAATCTTCCAGTCCCTAGCATATCCGTAGTCCGCGTCGGGGGGCAATAATACTTGATATGGCAACAATCGATAACCAAGCCGTTCAGACAATCGTTCTATATTAGCTACCTGTACCACAGAAGGCCAACCGGATGAAGGGTTTTCCGCCCCTTTGAGCTTGAACCCAACACTAGGCAGCTTGTCGATGATACCCACAAAATCGGCCTTGGCCTGTTTGATGCCAAGGTCAGGAAGACGGGTCCGGTCTTTGCCTATGGGCAACCAACCTCGGTTGACTAGCACGGCTGCTTGTATTCCTGCAATGTGCAACGGTGTCAACACTCGATACCCCGGTTGTTGATTGAACAGTTGGTTATCAAGCAAAAACTGATGCTCCAAGTCGAACTCACCAGTCAGTTCTATGCGGCGATAACGGTTTGCTTCCACCGCCCAAGATTCTGAGCCGGAAGCAAGAACGGGTTCCCCTGACTGCCGTTCACGTTGCTCCATCAGTGCCTCTTTTTCACCGGCCCTATGCAATTGCCAAAATCCCAAGGACACAAAAAGAGGCATCAAAACAGCCACGGCCAAAGAAGCCACCCATCCTAGCCTAAACAGATAATTTTTCACCGAATGCCTTAACTAGTGTCTTATAATGGTAGCCATATTAGTGTAACAACAATCATTTTGTGCAAAACCGCAAAGAGCCATGATAACCAAGACTGTGATTGTGTTCGTGTTATTGTTAATCATCGCCAGTTTGGGCTTGGCCTTGCGCTATTTGCTCATGGACGGACAGCGTTCGACAAGGACAGTTAAAGCACTCACCTTTCGCATTGGCATCTCCATCGCCCTCTTCTTTTTACTACTGCTCGGCTATCAGGCGGGAATTTTACACCCTCATGGCTTAAACGTGGGGGTCAATAAAGCCCAATCTGGTATTGAACACAAATAATTTGCTGTTGCCTCTCACCTATTCCGAAAGTAGGGGCGGGTTCCAAACCCGCTCTTAAGCTCTCGCATTGAACAAGCATTAATGCTCATTTATCCTCGCTGATGCGACTCGCCGTGGGCCCATTTTGGTCGCGGTATTTGGCATCGGCCCGTTGCCTGTAGGGACGGTCAGCCGGCCCAGACATTGATTCGAAGCTGATTGCGCCAATCGACATTCCAGGGCGCAACGCCAAGGGCAGCTTGCCGGAATTGAAGAACTCCAGCACGATATTGCCGCTCCAGCCAGGGTCGATGCGGTGAGCGGTGACATGCACCATCAAACCCAACCTTGCCAAACTAGAACGCCCATCCAGCCAACCTACAATATTATCGGGCAGAGTGACAGAATCCTCGGTTGCCCCCAAGGCCAATTCGCCGGGATGGAGAAAAAAAGCCTCGCCTTGGCTAATGACGATCTCATCGCTCATGACGTTCTCAATGGCGGCGTTCATTTCTTCGCGTGAACCCGAAAGGTCGATATAAGGCGTGGTATGGGAACTGAACACGCGAAAACGGTTGCCGAGCAACAAATCCACGCTGACCCCACTGATGCGCCCGTCGACCGGACGGGGGCTCATCTTGATTCGCCCCTCGTTAAGGGCTGCAATGATGTCGCGGTCACAAAGCCTCATCTTAATTATTCACGATACTGATTGTTGGGAATTTGGCACTGTAGTCTTTGGCAGTTAGAGCTAACCGTCCCGCCAGCTTGCGGGCAATTTCCCGGTAAATTTGCGCACTGCGCCCAAGCGGGTCGGCCACCACCGTGGGATGGCCGGAGTCCGCCTGCTCGCGAATGCGGATATCCAACGGCAAAGAACCCAACAAGTCAACAGCATATTTTTCCGACAACTTCAAAGCGCCGCCAGAACCAAAAATGGGTTCTTCATGACCGCATTTGGAGCAGACGTGCAGGCTCATGTTCTCAATGATGCCCAACACCGGGACACTGACTTTCTCGAACATCTTCAATCCCCTTTGCGCGTCTAGAAGGGCGATATCTTGAGGGGTAGTGACGATCACTGCGGCGGACACCGGAATTTGCTGGGCTAAAGTCAACTGAATGTCGCCGGTTCCAGGGGGCAAGTCGATTATCAAATAATCCAATTCATCCCAGCGGGTATCATTGAGCAACTGTTGCAGAGCGCCAGTGACCATCGGGCCGCGCCAAATCATCGGCGTGTCCTCGTCGATCAGGTAGCCGATAGACATCGACTGCACACCGTAGGCAACTTTAGGCAGAATGGATTGCCCGTCCACTTCGGGTTTGCCTGAAAGTCCTAGCATAGTGGGTTGGCTTGGGCCGTAGATGTCAGCATCAAGAATGCCAACGCGGGCACCCTCAGCGGACAGCGCTAGCGCCAAGTTGACAGCCGTGGTTGACTTGCCCACGCCACCCTTGCCGGAAGCCACGGCAATGATGTTTTTGACACCCGGCATGGGTTTGAGGTTCTTTTGCACGGCATGGGACACGATCTCGGAACTGAGATCGACTACGACATCGGCAAACCCTGTTTCCCTGCAAATATTTGAACGGAGAGTCTCGGCCAATTCGCTTTTGATACTGGATGCTGGATAACCCAGCACAATCTTGACGGCGATGCGAGATTCATCCACTTCAATTTTCTTGACTGCCTTGGCGGACACAAGATCTATCCCTAGATTGGGGTCGATGAAATCCTTGAGCAACTGTTCAACATCGTTTTTTGTGGTGCTAGCCATTGGGGCTCCTGTGGTCGATGGGGATGTATTTCGGTCTATTGGAACGATTTTACACCTTTTGTTTCCTTAAATTGAATGACTAAGGCAAAACAAGCTGTTATTGAAACGCATCCATCGCTAGACCGACTCGGTTTCTAAAGCGGGTTATTCTTTTCCATCTCTCTCATCAGGTTCTTCCAATCCCGCCCGCTGCAAGCTGGCCTTCGGCAGACTCTTGCCCACCTTCACACCGAGATCGGCGAAGCTTTCCGCCTGGCGGACCAGATTGCCCCGCCCACGGGCAAGCTTGTTCATTGCATCGTCATAGGTTTTATGCAAACAGTCGATTTGGATGCCCAGTTTTTCCATTTCTTCCAAAAACCCCCTAAGCTTGTCGTAGACAGAACCGGCTTTGTCGGCAATGATTTTGGCATTTTCATACTGCCGCTCGTAGCGCCAGATATTTTCCACCGTGCGCAGGGTCGCTAACAATGTGGTCGGGGTGACAATGACGATATTTTCGGCAAAGGCATCATCAAACAAGGTTTCGTCCTGTTGGAATGCCACTAAGAAAGCGGCTTCTATGGGTAGGAACATCAGCACAAAATCCAATGTCCGCAATCCCTTGAGTGCGGAATAATCCTTGCCCCCCAAGGTTTTGACATGCTTGCGCACGGCCAAGGCGTGCTCCCGCAGGGCGGCATCGCGCTCCTGCCCATCATCAAGGGAAGCATAACGTTCATAGGCAACCAAGGACACCTTCGAATCAATGATAATATCCTTGCCTCCGGGCAAGAAAACGACCACGTCCGGCTTGAACAAGCGTTGTTCGGTATCGCGATAACCGCCCTGAATTTCATATTCCACCCCTTTGCGCAAACCCGAGCGTTCCAGCACCCGTTCCAAAATCATCTCCCCCCAAGTTCCCTGGGCTTTCTTATCCCCTTTTAGGGCGCGGGTAAGATTGACGGCATCTTCGTTGATCTGTCGGGTCTGCTGCTGAAGGTTATTGATTTCTTGCCGCAAAGACGCACGGTCACGGGCATCGTCAACATGGACCTCATCCACCCGCTGCTTGAACTCACCTAGTTGGTGGCGGAACGGCGTAAGCAGTCCATCTAGTTGGAGTTTATTGTGTTCGGCGAAAGTCTGGGCTTTTTCTTCCAAAATACGGTTAGCCAAATTTTCGAACCGCTCAGTCAATTGCGCTTCCGCCTGTTGTAACAGCGCCAGCTTTTCGTCCATGCTTTTGCGTTGTTCTATTAGTTGCGCTTGCAGTCCGGCCTGGTCGCGTTGTAGATTTTCGGTTTGTTTGGATTTTTCCTTGAGTTGGGTTTCAAGCCCAGGGATGCGGGAGTTTTTTTCCTGCTCAACCGCTAGATTGATTTTAAAAGTTTGCAAGCGGCGGGATGCGATAAGGAAGGCGATGGCATAGCCTAAGATCAAACTGGCTAAGGCTGATACTAGGATAAGCGTATTAGGGGAAAGGTGCTGAAAGTCCACAGGGCGCATTCTTTAGATTGACGTATAAGACGCAGCTTAGCATAAGCAAGCCACCGTAGAAGACACGAAGACCGGGAAAAGCATCAATACTTGGGTGGCAGATGCGATTGAACTGGAATTTTTGTAGAGCCCGGGCAAGCCAACAGTGTTTAATTCCTTAGGCTTTGAATTTCATGAAGGCTTAAGCCTGTTTTCTCGGCGAGTATTTCATCATCCAGAACATCAAGCAAATTTTTTGCTAGCTTTAGCTTTTCTTGTTTTGCGCCTTCCTCCCTACCTATTTCCATCCCTCTTTCAATCCCTCTTTCCATTCCTTTTTCCATTCCTTTTTCCATTCCTTTTTCCATTCCTTTTTCCATTCCTTTTTCCATTCCTTTTTCAATTGCCGAGGCAATCTTGCTTTCCACTTCGGCTAACGATTGCATTCTTACTTCGTAGACCAGCCGCTCTTCCTCGTTGAACATGCGATCCACCGCCTCTATCGCCTTCACTATTTCCTTGTCTGATGCCAGTTCTTTAGGGACATGTTCTTTGTCCAGTTGGTGGGCTTTGGTTAAAAAGGTGCTCCAGCGATCTAGTGCGTTTTCAATTTGGTGATAGTGTTTGTGGAATTTTTTAAGCTCGATGTAATGCAATTCAAAAACATCATGTAGTTTATCGTCCTTGCCTGTGTTGGTATTGATTATTTTGTAACAGCTATGAACTTCTGTCGTCTCTGGTATGAAGTTGAAATCCAGAATATTAATGCTGATGGTTTTTTGCAACTCCTTAAACATCATGCCTTCACTGAGTTGTTCTGTGACCAGTTTTGCCCAGTAGTAAATTGCACGTTTATCGAAGTTATAGTCTTCGCTGATTTGCATTTCAACATTAAACCAGCGATTGTTTTCACTACGCGCTTTGATGTCGAGTATGGACATTTTGCCTGCTCGATAATCGACCAAGTTGTAAGGGTTTTTTAAGGTGACTTCTACAACTTGTTCTTCCTCCGACACGATGGCGTTAATCAGGGAAATCAGCAAATCTTTGTTTTCTTCGCTGCCAAACAATTTCTTAAAAGCGAAATCAACACGGGGGTTTATTCTGCACATTACTCGATCTCATTATTGTGAAATGCCGGACTAAACTCATGCACAGCATCGACCATCGCGCCGACATGCTCGGGGTGTATGTCCGGGTGTACCCCATGCCCCAAGTTAAACACATGTCCAACCCCTTGGCCAAAATCGGTCAATATCTTTATTACTTCGCCCCGGATGGATTCCGGTGACGCGTATAAGGCCACTGGGTCCAAGTTGCCTTGTAGCGCCACCTTACTTCCCACGCGCCTGCGCGCCTCCGAAATCGGCGTTTGCCAATCCAGGCCAATGGCATTGTAACCAGTTGCAGCCATGGCTTCCAACCACAAACCACCACCCTTAGTGAAGAGTATTGCCGGTATGACCTGGCCGTTTTGCTTGAGTTTAAGTTGGTTTAATATGCGCTCGGCGTAATGGAGCGAAAAATCTTGGTATTGCCCTGTGGTCAATGAACCGCCCCAAGTATCGAACAGCATGACCGCGTTGACCCCCGCGGCGATTTGTGCGTTTAGGTAGGCGGCAACGGCATCGGCCAATTTACCCAACAATACATGCAGGAGGTCGGGCCGGTCATAGAGCATGGCTTTAACCTTGCGGAAGTCCCTGCTGCTGCCGCCTTCTACCATGTAGGTTGCAAGCGTCCAAGGGCTGCCGGAAAAGCCGATCAGCGGCACCTTGCCTTGCAGCTCCCGTTGAATCAGGCGAACCGCATCGGTGACGTAGCACAACTTTTCTTCTGGATCGGGTACGATAAGTGCGTTGATATCCTCATCGGTTCGTATGGGTCGGCTGAAACGTGGGCCTTCCCCTTCGATAAAATGCAGACCCAAGCCCATGGCATCGGGTATGGTCAAAATATCGGAAAAGAGGATGGCGGCATCTAGGCGGAAACGATCCAATGGCTGTAGAGTGACTTCGCAAGCGAGTTCCGGGTTGGTGCATAGATTCATGAAACTCCCGGCCTTTTCGCGTACACGGCGATATTCGGGAAGATAGCGTCCGGCCTGGCGCATCATCCATACGGGGGTGTAACCCACGGGTTGCTGCAACAGGGCGCGGATAAAACAATCGTTTTTAAGTGCTGTCATTACTTTTCTATAATAGGTGTGGTTGTAGGGGCGGGTTCTAAACCCATCAACCTCTGCAATTCTTTAATGCCCCCCCCCGGCAAGAC
>Ga0007801_10000331_pt1 | contig 15516 bp, 12 predicted proteins | sample CryBogmetaGMA2M_FD_60372 | JGI IMG/M metagenome (GOLD analysis project Ga0007801, IMG submission 60372) | Freshwater microbial communities from Crystal Bog, Wisconsin, USA - MA2M | ecosystem: Environmental > Aquatic > Freshwater > Lake | place: Crystal Bog, Wisconsin, USA | collected 2009-07-06
GAACTGGCGCACAAAGTGGTGGAGCTCGCTGAATCGGGCGTCGCCAATTTCCAGCCGCTTTATCCAGACGCGATGCCATTGTTTGAAAAAATCGAAACGGTCGCTAAGAAGATTTACCATGCCGAAGCGGTTATCGCCGATAAATCCATCCGCGATCAGCTCAAAGTCTGGGAAGCAGCAGGTTATGGCCATCTCCCCGTCTGCATGGCAAAGACGCAGTACTCGTTCACGACCGATCCGAATGTGCGTGGCGCGCCAACCGGCCACTCGATCCCTGTGCGTGAGGTACGCCTCTCGGCCGGTGCGGGCTTTATCGTCGCCATCTGCGGCGAGATCATGACGATGCCAGGCTTGCCCCGCGTGCCTTCGGCGGAAGTCATCCGCCTCAACGACAAAGGCGAGGTCGAAGGCCTCTTCTAAGCAATCAGAGAAGCGAGCGGAGCAAGGCTCTGCTCGCTTTTGATAAGATGGCTTTCAAGCGTTGGTATCACAGCTAGCGCACCTGAAAAATTCTCGTTCGCTGAATAGCGGCTTGGCGTCACAACGACATCAAGCCCAGCACCGCGCGCGGCCAAAATGCCATTGCGGGTATCCTCAAACGCAAGACAGGCGGAAGCGTGTAGACCTAACCGCTCTAACGCGAGCTGATAGACTTCTGGATCAGGCTTTTTCAGCGTCACATCCTCGCCCGTGCAAATGGCAGTAAACCAAGATCGCGCCTCATGACCGAAGCTGACATCCAACAGCGTATGGATATTTTCGCGGCTCGTTGTGGTGGCGATGGCAAGCTTTAAACCCGCTACTCGGGCACTCCAGATCAAGCGTTCAACGCCCGGACGAAGCGGCAAGGCACCGGCTCGAAGGTGTGCATTGTAAAGCGCGGTTTTTCGCAGATGCAGCGGAGCTGGGTCGATATTATGCGTGCCAATGGTTTTCGCATGGGCGAGGATGCGTTCTTTGCCGCCGGTTACTTTGAGCAAAATCGCGTAATCGTCTTGGGTCCAATGCCAATCAATCCCCGCTTCGGAAAAGGCCTGATTGAAAGCGGCGCGGTGCAGTTCTTCAGTCTCCGCCAGCGTACCATCTACGTCAAAAATCAACGCCTTCAACGACATGGATCAGGCGGTCCGAGAAAGGCTCACGAGGGCAGCTCGTAAATGGCCTAAATGCTCAATGACGATATCCGCACCCAACTCGTCGACCGGAACAGTTGTATAGCCGCCGCGGACCAAAATAACAGGAACACCTGCATTGCGAGCAGCTTTAACATCGATGCCGCTGTCTCCAACCATGACCGTATCCGACAGGCTGCCACCCGCTTTTTCGATTGCGTGTAACAGCATATCCGGAGCGGGCTTTTTCGGCAGATGATCTTCCGCCCCCTGCACCGCGTGGAGAAACGGCGTCAACTGATAGTGATCGACAATCTGACGCGTTAAATGGCCGGGTTTGTTGGATACGACCGCCGTGCGGAACCCCTCGCCATGCAGCGCAGTGACCGTTTCCAATGCATGAGGAAGCACAAAGGTATCAACCGTTAGCGCTGCATCATAGAGGTGGTTCATCAACGCCGCCTCAACAGCAAGACGCTCTGCCGTTAATACGACTCCGCGGGCGGCAAACGCCTTTTCGACGAGGCGGGCGACGCCCTCGCCGATCAATAAGCCCACCTCTGGAACGCTCATCGTATTAAGCCCGGCCGCATCCAGCACGCGGTTGAGCGCTGCTGCAATATCGGGAGCAGAGTCGATCAAGGTTCCATCGAGATCAAAAAGGATGGTTGGCATTGTCCTATTCCTTCAACGCGCGGCAGCGTCAGCGACCGAACGGATCGCTGCGATGTTGCTCGCATAGTGTGAAGGCCCACCTTTAAACACCGCCGAGCCAGCGACAAGCACATCGGCACCAGCCGCTGTTAATTGCGGTGCGGTTTCTGGCGTCACGCCCCCATCAATCTCGATCCGAATATCGCGGGAACCAATCATCTTCTTGACCCGTGCAACTTTCTCGATCACCGACGGAATAAAAGCCTGCCCGCCAAAACCGGGGTTCACCGTCATCAACAATACAAGATCAAGCCGATCCAGCACATATTCAATCACGCTCTCATGCGTCGATGGATTTAGCGAAACGCCCGCCTTTTTTCCTAATGCGCGAATGGTTTGCAGCGAGCGATCTAAATGTACGCCAGCTTCCGCATGCACCGTGATGTAATCGCACCCCGCATCGGCAAAGGCTGCGAGGTAAGGATCAGCAGGCGCAATCATCAAATGGCAATCAAAGATTTTGTCCGTCCGGTTGCGGATCGCCTTAATCACGGGTGGACCGAAGGTGATGTTAGGGACAAAATGGCCGTCCATCACATCGAGATGAATCCAGTCGGCACCGGCTTTCACAACAGCTTCAACCTCATCGCCGAGTTTGGAGAAATCGGCGGAAAGGACGGAGGGAGCGATCAGGGTCTTGCCGGTCATACGAAATGCTTTCTTCTGGTTTAGCTGGTCTTAGAATCGATCCCGCCGGAGAACACGCGGCTCGCCGCTATATCTTCCGCCGCGATGGTTGAAAGTGCCTCGGCGTCCAAAGGGCCGGTCGAGGAACTGAACAAACGGTTTGCCTGTCTTAGCCGTGCGCGGTCAAGAGCATTGCGGATGGAGCGTGCATTGGCGAAGTGCGGCTGCTGGCGGCGCTTGTCGATATAGGACGCCATGATGGCGCGAGCCTCAGGATCAAAATGGTAATTTTGCTTGGCAAGCATCGTCTCCGAAATCGTCAGCAATTCGTCATTGCCGTAATCCGGAAAATCGATGTGGTGGGCAATGCGCGAACGAAAGCCGGGGTTGGATTGGAAGAACATTTCCATCCGGTCAGAATAGCCTGCGAGAATAACCACCAAATCCTCGCGGTTATTTTCCATGACTTGCAAGAGAATCTCGATGGCCTCTTGGCCGTAGTCGCGTTCATTGTCAGGCCTATAGAGATAATAGGCCTCATCGATAAACAACACGCCGCCCATGGCGCGCTTGAGGACGTCTTTGGTTTTCGGGGCCGTGTGGCCGATATATTGACCGACGAGATCATCGCGCGTCACCGAGACCAGATGGCCTTTGCGGATATATCCTAAGCGGTGCAGAATATTCGCCATACGCAGGGCGAGCGTCGTCTTGCCCGTGCCCGGATTACCCGTAAAGCTCATATGCAGCGTCGGCGGCTCATGCGAGAGGCCCATACTTTTCCGCGCACGTTCGACAATCAGCAGCGCCGCGATTTCGCGGAGCCGCTGTTTGACGGGTTGCAAGCCGACGAGTTCATTCTCCAACTCGTTGAGGATGTCAGCCACGCCCGAGGCTTCATACTCGGCTTTGAGGTCTACCGTTAAGGGTATGGAAGCTTGATCGTTCATGGCCGTCATCCTTTGAAGTTAAGCGAGGCTTAAACCGCTTTTTGCCAAGAATAGCTCTGTGTGCGCCCGCGCACATCGGTGCGGGTCATCACATAGTGGGCTTCCTTGGTCGGACGGTTGACGATGAACGACATACGAACCGTTTCAAAGCCGCGTGTCGAGTCAAACGCGTTGATGCGGATATAGCTTTGCGAATGCGCTTTGCGGCAGTCATCCAGCTCCATCATCGCGCCCTTCGGGTCTTTGAGGTCAAACATCGGCAGACCCCACATGTCCCAATAGGTATTACGGGGATGCGGGTCATCGGTATATTCAATCCCAATCGCCCACTCGTTTTTGAGGCAATATTCAAGTTGGGCGGAAATCTGCTCATCGGTGAGATCGGGCAGGAAAGAGAAACAGCCTTGGGTAATACGCATGATCAGTTGTCCTTTGCTGTTTTAAGATTACATGACGCCGAGCGTCGGGACGAAATCCGACGTGTCGGTTGATTCATAGTTGAAGGTGATATTGCCCCAGGTATCGAGCGCTGCTTCCAAAGGCTTGCACCATTTGGCTGCGGCGCGGAGAATTTCCGGGCCTTCATTCTTAATGTCGCGGCCTTCGTTGCGGGCCAGCACCATGGCTTCCAGCGCCACGCGGTTGGCTTGCGCACCCGCTTGAATACCCATCGGATGGCCGATGGTGCCGCCACCGAATTGCAGCACGACATCATCGCCGAAAAGATCGAGCAATTGATGCATTTGACCGGCATGAATACCGCCAGAGGCCACAGGCATAACCTTTTTCAAATCCGCCCAATCTTGCTCGAAGAAGATACCGCGTTGCAGATCGACTTCGTTCTTCAATTCGCGACAGACATTGTAATAGCCCTGCACGGTCATCGGATCGCCTTCAAGCTTGCCGACAGCGGTACCGGTATGGAGATGGTCAACGCCTGCAAGGCGCAGCCATTTCGCAATCACGCGGAACGAGATGCCATGGTTCTTCTGGCGCGTATAGGTGCCATGGCCTGCACGGTGCATGTGCAAGATCATGTCATTGTTACGGCACCACTCGGCGATGGATTGTGTAGCCGTCCAACCGATGATCAAATCGACCATGACGATGACGGAGCCAAGCTCTTTGGCAAATTCTGCGCGACGGTACATTTCTTCCATCGTGCCTGCGGTGATGTTGAGGTAATGCCCCTTCACTTCACCCGTTTCGGCGGAAGCCTTGTTGACGGCTTCCATGCAATAGAGAAAACGATCCCGATAGCTCATGAAAGGCTGCGAGTTAATGTTCTCGTCATCCTTCATGAAATCCAAGCCGCCCTTTAGGCCTTCATACACCACGCGACCATAATTCTTGCCCGATAGGCCGAGCTTTGGCTTGGTGGTGGCACCCAGCAACGGCTTGCCGAATTTGTCCAAACGCTCGCGTTCAACGACAATACCGGTTGGTGGACCTTTGAAGGTTTTCACATAGGCCACTGGCAAGCGCATATCTTCCAAACGCGCGGCTTTGAGCGGCTTGAACGAAAACACATTTCCGATGATCGAAGCCGTCAAATTGGCAATCGAACCTTCTTCAAACAGGATCAAATCATAAGCGACATAGCAGAAATACTGCCCGGGCTGGCCGGGGACCGGATCAACGCGGTAGGCTTTTGCCCGGTATTGATCGGCAGCGGTGAGACGGTCGGTCCACACAACGGTCCATGTTGCTGTCGAGCTTTCGCCAGCCACAGCGGCGGCAGCTTCAATCGGGTCCACGCCATCTTGCGGGGTGATGCGGAAGAGCGCGATGAGATCGGTATCTTTCGGAACATAATCGCCGTTCCAATAGCCCATTTGCGCGTATTTCAACACGCCGGCGCGGTAGCGCTCTTTGCCCCGAAGTTCGGATTTGCCGGTATCATTCATGATCGTCATTCCTCTTTTGAAAAATAATGGTTAGGCGGCTTTCGCCACTGTATTCTTTGGAGAGAGTTCACCCTTGGCGTAGCGCTTGGCCATTTCGCTCATCGGGATCACCTTGATCTTGGAGCCGTGGCCAGCGGTGCCGAACGCCTCGAAACGGTCACGGCAAACTTTCGCCATCGCATCCATGGCGGGCTTCAGGAATTTGCGCGGATCGAATTCGGATTTGCTCGTATTCGCGATCCGCCGGAACTCCGCCGTGCTCGCCAGACGCAAATCGGTATCGATATTGATCTTGCGAACACCAAACTTGATGCCGCGCACGATTTCTTCCACCGGCACGCCATAGGTCTCGCGCATTTCGCCGCCATTGGCGTTAAACACAGCCTGCCATTCCTCAGGCACGGAGGAGGAGCCATGCATCACGATATGGGTGTTGGGGATACGGGCATGGATCTTTTCAATCACGTCCATCGCGAGCACATCACCCGTAGGCTTGCGCGTGAATTTATAGGCGCCGTGGCTTGTGCCAATCGCAACGGCCAAAGCGTCAACGCCGGTTTCGGCAACGAAGCGGGCGGCTTCTTCCGGATCGGTCAGCAACATGGAACGGTCGAGCTTACCTTCAAAGCCGTGGCCATCTTCTGCCTCGCCGTGGCCTGATTCAAGTGAACCTAAACAACCAAGTTCGCCTTCCACCGACGCGCCAACCATATGGGCAAGGCGCGAGACTTCCGCAGTGATGGCCGCATTATAGGTATAATCGGCTGGCGTCTTGGCATCTTCTTTCAAAGAGCCGTCCATCATCACCGAGGTGAAGCCGCTTTGAATAGCGGAAAGGCAGGTGGCGACATTGTTGCCGTGGTCCTGATGGATGCAAACGGGGATCGTCGGATACATCAGCTCCAGTGCTTCCATCATTTTCGCCAGCATGATGTCATTGGCGTATGAGCGCGCGCCGCGTGAAGCCTGAATGATCACAGGCGCATCGGTGGCCTTTGCGGCCTCCATGATGGCGAGACCCTGTTCCATATTATTGATGTTAAACGCCGGCACGCCATAGCTGTGTTCAGCGGCATGATCGAGCAATTGACGCAATGTAATTCTAGCCATGGTACCTAATCCTCTCCCCGGACGTGTTTTGTATCGTGATCGTTTTTGCTGTTTCTCAATCAGGCGTGCTTCGAGACGCGAAGCGCGGCATCCGCGACGGCTTCTGCCGTAATGCCAAAATGGCGGTAGAGATCCTCTGCCGGTGCAGATGCACCAAAGCCGGTCATGCCGACGAACGCGCCATGATCGCCAATCCAACGGTCCCAGCCCAAGCGCGCGGCGGCTTCAACAGCGACCCGCGGTGCGGAACCAAGAGTCTTCGCACGATACTCTTCGCTTTGCGCTTCAAACGCCTCCCAGCAGGGCATCGAGACAACAGCCGCTTTGACACCCTTAGTGGCAAGAAGATCGGCAGCAGCAACCGCTACTTGCACTTCTGAACCGGTTGCAAGAAGCGTAACGCCTCGCTTACCAGCGGTCTCCCGCAATACATAGGCACCCTTGGCCGTTTGGTTGTCGCGTGAAGCTTTCTGGCGCAGCATTGGCAAGGCCTGACGCGAGAGTACCAACACGCTTGGCGCATCGGTCGCATCGAGCGCGGCCTGCCAAGCTTCGGCTGTTTCTACAATATCGGCTGGGCGGAACAGATTGAGGTTCGGCATGGCGCGCAGCATCGCCAAATGTTCAATCGGCTGGTGGGTTGGTCCGTCTTCGCCCAATCCAATCGAGTCATGCGTCATGACGTAAATCACGCGCTGGCCCATCAAAGCCGACAGACGCATCGCGCCCTTGGCGTAATCGGCAAAGCACAAAAAGGTGCCGCCATAGGGTACAAATCCGCCATGCAAAGCGATGCCATTCATGGCCGCCGCCATGCCATGTTCGCGAATGCCGTAATGGATGTAGCGGCCTTTATAGCGACCGGGACCGATGGATTCGAGGCCCTTGGTAACGGTCAAATTCGAATGGGTAAGGTCGGCAGAGCCGCCAAGCGTCAACGGCGTCGCGGAATTAATCACGCCGAGGGCCATCTCGGAGGCTTTACGCGTCGCGACTTTTGTTGCTGACGTTTGGTGCTCCCGGATAAAAGCTGAAAGTTTCTTGGCTACCGATGCGCTTAGTTCACCGGCCACGGCTGCGCTAAACCGGGCTTTCTTAGGCGAGGCGTTCAGGCGGGTTTCCCAAGCTTTGCGCACGGCAGACCCGCGTTTAGCCACGCTGCTCCAAGCGTCATAAACCTCTTTCGGAATGGTGAAGGGTTCGTGGTTCCAGCCGATATGGGCACGGGTTGCGGCGATTTCCGCAGCACCTAATGGCGCACCATGGGTTTTCTCCGACCCTTCCATATTCGGTGCGCCTTTGCCGATGGTGGTGCGGCAAGCAATCATGGTTGGTTTGCGTGATGTTTTAGCTTTCTCAATGGCTGACGCCACCGCGTCCCGATCATGTCCATCCACGGAAAGAACAGACCAACCGGCGGCCTTAAACCGCGCCTTTTGATCCATGGACGTGGAAAGCGAAGTCGGACCATCGATCGAGATTCGGTTATCATCCCACAACACGATCAAACGGTTGAGCTTTAAATGGCCCGCAAGATCAATCGCTTCGTGGCTGATGCCCTCTTGCAAGCAACCATCGCCGGCGACGACATAGGTGTAGTGGTTTACAAGGCCCGCACCAAAACGTGCTGCCATCATCCGTTCCGCGAGCGCCATGCCCACCGCCGTTGCAATACCTTGGCCAAGCGGACCGGTTGTTGTTTCAATCCCGTCGGCATGGCCATATTCGGGGTGGCCAGCCGTGCGGCTGCCGAGCTTGCGGAATTTTTTCAATTCCTCAATGCCCATATCTTTAAAGCCAACAAGATGATGCAGCGCATATTGCAGCATCGAGCCGTGGCCAGCAGACAGCACAAAGCGGTCCCGATCCGGCCAATGTGGGGCGTTTGGATCAATCGTCAGGAAGCGGTTAAACAGCACGGTGGCGACGTCCGCCATGCCCATAGGCATTCCAGGGTGGCCGGAATTGGCGGCTTGCACAGCATCCATTGCAAGCGCGCGGATGGCATTCGCCATATCGCGCTCGGAGGCATGAAGGTTCGTGGCAGGAAGCGTCGACTGGTTCATGGGAGAGGCCTTTTGTCTCAAGAAGCGCGACGCTTCAGATCCAACAATTTGTTGATGAGCGGCGTGAAGATCAGCTGCATGGCAAGGTCGAGCTTGTCGCCGCCACACACGATGGAATTGGCGCGCGACATGAAGGAGCCGCCAAGCATCGAGAGGAGATAGGGGAAATCGATTCCGCGCGGATTAGAAAAGCGGATCACCAGCATTGATTCCGCTGGCGTCGGAATCCAACGCGCCACGAAGGGGTTGGATGTATCGACCGTTGGAACGCGTTGGAAATTAATATCCGTCTGCGAGAATTGCGGGCAAATATAGCGCGCATAATCTGGCATGCGGCGCAAAATCGTATCGGTCACGGCCTCGGTCGAGTAACCACGCATCGATTTATCGCGATGGATTTTCTGGATCCATTCGAGATTAATGACCGGCACAACACCGATTTTGAGATCGACATGTTGGGCCAGATTGACCTTATCGGTGACCGCGCACCCGTGCAGGCCTTCGTAAAACAGAAGATCAGAGGCGGGTAGTTCCTTCCAATCGGTGAATTTTCCGGGTGGGGTGCCATAAAGCTCCGCCTCACCGTCATCATGAATATAGTGCCGCGTCTTTCCGGTACCGGTTCTGCTATAGGTTTCGAAAACGGATTCAAGAATCTCCAGCTCATTGGCTTCGGGATTGAAATGGGTGAAGTGCGAATTGCCGTTCTTCTCCTCATCCGCAACCTTTTGCTTCATGGCCGCGCGATCATAGCGGTGAAACGCATCGCCTTCGATAAACGAGGCTTGCACCTTTTCACGCACGAAAATTTTCGAAAACGTATCTTTGACAGTGGTAGTGCCCGCGCCTGAAGAGCCAGTGATCGCAATGATGGGATAACGCTTTGACATACTTATAGTCCTTTAAGCCCGGAAGAGACCGCGATTGCTGAACAGCGGATGGCGGACGGCAATGCTCGCGGGATCGGAGTGGTAACGGCCAATTTTCGAGACCTCGTATCCCGCGCCGAAAATCAATGGCGTACGCTGGTGGAGAGTCGTGGGGACGAGTTCGAGAATGCGGTTCTCGCCATCAATTGCTGCACCGCCTGCTTGCTCGACGAGCATGGCAACGGGATTGGCCTCATAAACAAGCCTTAGTCGCCCGCTGCTGTAGCCCTTCCGGTTGTCACGCGGATAGATGAACACGCCGCCGCGGATCATGATGCGATAGGCTTCGGCAACCAGCGACGCGATCCAGCGCATGTTAAAATCTTTTTCGCGCGGGCCGGTCATGCCTGAGAGGCAGTCATCAATATAGACGCGCATCGTGTCATCCCAATGCCGGTAATTCGACATGTTGACGGCAAACTCTTTTGCGTCGCGGCCAATAGTGACGGAATCATAGGCTTTGACAAACAGGCCACGCCGCTCGGAATAGACGAAAATCGATGTGCCTTTGCCGAGCGTCAGCGCCAGGGTGAGCTGCGGGCCATACACAAAAAAGCCTGCGGCGAGCTGCGCTGTGCCTGGTTGAAGGAATGTCTTTTGCGCATCGCCAAGGCTTGGCAACACCGAAAAAATCGTCCCGATAGAGATGTTCGTATCGATATTGGAAGAACCGTCCAGCGGATCGATCGCGACCGAGACAGGATTGCCCTCGTGAAAGGTCAGCGGGTTGGCCTGCTCTTCAGATGCGTAATAGGCGATACCTGCTTCCCGCGCTGCATTGATAAAGAGATGATCGGCGTGGACATCGAGCGCCTTTTGATCGTCACCATCCGCATTGCTCGATGCCATGGTGGCACCAAAGGCAGCGCCCAGCGCGCCTTCATTGATCGCCAGCCGCATTTCAGCGGCAACACCAGCGAAGCGCTCGATCAATCGGGCGACACCTGACGATACAGGATCAGACTCAGACGCATTCGACGTCAAAAAATCACCCAAGGTCATTCCGCGCATCCTATCCTCCCGACAACGCCAAGCGGATCGGATACCGCTTATTTCACTGCCTTGGTGTGTAGAATGTCGGGAAAATTAACTTAAGTAAATTTTATAATATTTACATCTTTGATAAATTTTTTTAACTTCAATTCCATGAAAAATATCACTTTACGTCAGCTCCATTCGCTCTTAGCGATCCGTCGCTTGGGCAAAATTTCGGCGGCCGCCGACGAATTAGGACTAACGGGGCCAGCCGTCACGTTGCAATTAAAACAATTGGAAGACCAGCTTGGCGCCCCTTTGTTTGATCGACGCCGCGATGGCTTGCAGCCGACGATTGCGGGGGAAGCAGCGTTGCGAGCAGCGCGCGATATTGAGTTGCGGTTGCGGCAGTTCTTTGAGGAAATTGACCGGATTTCGGATGCCAATGCCGGACGCCTTAGGATTGGCGCGGTCTCGACGGCAAAATATTTTGCGCCCACACTGATGGCTGCCTTTCGCCAATTGCATCCGGGTATCGAGATTTCGCTGACCGTCGGAAATCGCGGTGCTATCATTGACGCGCTTCGAGAATTCGAGATCGATTTGGCTTTAATGGGCCGCCCGCCGCGCGATTTTCAAGTCCGAGCGCAGGTGTTTGGCGATCACCCGCTGGTGATCATCGCGCCACCTACCCACCGGCTGGCACAGATGAGAAATATCACGAAGGAAGAACTCCTCAATGAAGCCTTTATCGTGCGGGAAGCAGGCTCCGGCACGCGATCCTCTCTCGATATCTTTATGGGCGATGTGGTGGGATGGACGGACCGACGCTTTCCCGAAATGACCTCGAACGAGACGATTAAACAGGCGGTGATGGCCGGTATTGGCATCGCTTTTATTTCAGCCCATACGATCGCGATGGAGCTCGGCCTTGGACGGCTTGTGATCTTGGATGTGCTCGGTATGCCGATCCGCCGCCAATGGTACTCGGTTAGCCGTACCGATCTTTCGGCAAGCCCCGCAATGTATGCATTCAATACGTTTCTGGTGGGGCAAGGCGCACGGCATTTACCATTTATTCCGACGATCTACCCGACCGGATCAGGAGCCAAATAGCAAAATCACTTTAAAGATTCAGCATTGAGCTGATCTTGACCGTCACGGCACTGGTAAAGCCCGTGATTAACCCGCCCCAAATCATATCGATTAATGCGATCTTGGTCGTAAAGCCCTTCATAACGGCGAGATTTGTCAAGTCATAGGTGCCATAGGCAACGAGGCCGAAAATCAAACCATAGAGCAGCGCGCGCATCGCCGATTGGGCCTCAAGCGCGGGCGCAATCACGATAACCACAACGCCAATGCTATAGAGCACATAAAACGCTAAAGCTGCAGGAAGATTAGGCTTCTCCAGGAGAATGTCACCAATTTCCTGCATATAGAAGCCACGACCAACCCACATGAGCCAGACCATGTCGATGGCAATCATGATGACCGCCGCAATGGCCCAAACCGCGATCCAGCCCAACATGGTACGTTTTTCCTGCTGCATGCTCATCCTACGTGACTGATCGCGAAGAGGATCACGTTCAACCGTTCAATTCCAATCACGCCGCAGCGCTTTCGCGCACACCTTCCAAGATATCCTCGAGATCCTCGCTGGCATTTCGCAAGGCTTCAAGTGTGGCATCATCCGGATTCCAATAATTGCGACGATGCGCCTCAAGCAAGCGGTTGGCCATATTGGCCGAGGCGGTTGGGTTGAGGGAAGCGAGACGCTCGCGCATTTCAGGGTCCAACATAAAGGTTTGGGTCAATTGCTGATAGACCCAAGGCTGCACCTCGCCGGTTGTTGCTGACCAACCGACCGTATTGGAAATGTGCTCCTCAATTTGGCGCACACCCTCATAGCCATGGCTGAGCATACCATCATACCATTTTGGGTTGAGCATACGGGTGCGGGTTTCCAGCGATACCTGTTCGGAAAGAGTACGCACCACACCATCGCCACGGGTTTGGTCGCTGATATAGACGGCAGCAGCCTCACCACCCTTGGCACGGCGAACCGCGCGGCTGATCCCGCCAAGCGTATCGAAATAATGATCAACCGTTGTGACACCGAGTTCAACCGAATCGAGATTTTGGTAAGCAAAATCCACTTTGGCCAAAATGCCGTCCAATACGGCCTTTTGCTGAGTTGGCTTACCATTCACTCCATAGGCAAAGCTCTTGCGTCGCGTATAGGTTTCGGCCAATTCGTCCTCATCATCCCACCGGCTGTTTTCAACGAGATGATTGACGTTTGAGCCATAAGCGCCGTCCGCATTGCCGAATACGCGCAAACTGGCGGTCTCGATATCGCAGCCATGTTCAGCCTGATGGGCTAGCGCATGTTTGCGGATAAAGTTTTGCTCGACGGGTTCGTCCGCAATCGCCGCAAGATAGGCCGCTTCGGCCAAAAGTTTGATTTGCAACGGCAAGAGATCGCGGAAAATGCCCGATAGCGTACACATTACATCAATGCGCGGGCGTCCCAATTGATCCAGCGGGGTCAGTTGTGCACCCACCAAGCGGCCATAGCTGTCAAAGCGCGGCTGAGCGCCCATCAAAGCCAAGGCTTGCGCAATCGGTGCGCCTTCATTCTTGAGGTTATCGGTACCCCATAAAACAATCGCAACCGTCTCCGGCATCGTGTTTGTATCTTCAATATGTCGCGCCAAAATCCGCTCTGCCTGTTTGGTGCCGTCCTTCATCGCGTAGGCGCTCGGCAGCCGAAACGGGTCATGCCCGTGCAGGTTGCGACCCGTTGGCATCACGGCGGGATTATGCAGCACGTCACCACCAGGTGCGGGACGAATAAAGCGCGCATCCAAGGCCCGCATCAGGGCGGGGAGTTCGTAATCTTGGCCAAGCAGGCGGTTGGTTTCCGCAAGCGTATGCAAGGCCGCAAGGGCACCGTCTTTGTCGGTTTTGCCCATTTTGGCAAAGGTCGATTCGGCTGTTGCACCATCAGCAATCGCCTCAATCGTTGAACGATCAAAATGAATATTGTGCGATGCATCGGCAACCGCCTCGAGCATCTCAATCCGTTGGCTCGGCGAAAGCGCCTCTCCTACCACGTGGAGCCCATGCGGGATCAGCGTGTATTCGAGCTCAAGGATGGCCTTGCTCAATTGATCAATTTTTGCAAACGCTTCGCTTTGCCAAGCGGGCTCTGGAGCAGCGAGTTCAACCAACGCGGCTTGGCTTTGAATAAGCATAACCAGATCGCCATCGGGCTCTGCGCCATCGCTCATGGCTGCGCGATAGCTTTCAATCGATCCCTTAAGATCCAGCAATCCCCGATAAAGCCCAGAATGGGCGATTGGGGGTGTCATATAGCTGATCAAGGTTGCTGCACCACGCCGTTTGGCAATCGCGCCTTCGGACGGGTTATTGGCGGCATACAGATAGAAATTCGGCAAATCACCGATCATCCGGTCCGGCCAATCATTGGCCGTTAAGCCCGTCTGCTTACCGGGCATAAATTCCAACGCACCATGCGTGCCGAAATGCAGCGCTGCATTGGCGCCGAAATCCTCTTTCAGCCAGCGATAGAAGGCAGAAAAGGCATGCGTTGGTGCAAAGCCCTTTTCGAACAGAAGGCGCATCGGGTCGCCCTCATAGCCGAAGGACGGTTGAATACCGATAAACACATTGCCCAATTGCAGGCCGAGCACGAAAATCGAACCACCATCGCTTTGTTGCTTACCGGGGGCAGGCCCCCATTGCGCTTCAATTTCACCAAGCCACCGCTCACGCCGCACATGGTCATCGGCTGAAATCTTGCAATGCACATTCGCATCCGCGCCGAAGCGCTCGCGGTTGCCATTAACGACCGCTTCGCGCAGCGCATCAACCGATGCAGGCACCTCGACCTGATAGCCCTCGGCCTTCATCGCGATCAGTGTTTTATGCAGCGATTCAAAAACCGAGAGATAAGCCGCCGTACCCGTATTGCCGGCATTGGGTGGGAAGTTGAAAATAACGAGCGCAATCTTGCGATCAGCAATTGCCGATTTACGAAGGGTTACGAGCCGATCCACGCGAGCCGCGAGCATTTCTGACCGCTCGATACAGCTTTGCATGTTCCGGTCGTTTTCGCCCGACGGGAAAACACAACTACGATGGCAACCTTTGCAGGGCTGGCCAGAATTATCAGAACGGCCACCAAACACCAACGGCCCTGTTGCGCCATCCAATTCAGGGATCGCCACCATAATGGTCGATTCGACCGGCAAAAGGCCACGGTCTGAGCCACCCCATTGCTCCAGCGTCTGAATTTCGGCCGGATGAGCAGCGATATAGGGCACATCAAGCTTGGCCAAAATATCATCGGCGGATTTGGCATCGTTATAAGCGGGTCCACCGACGAGCGAAAAGCCTGTGAGCGAAACAACGGCATCAACCATCGACCGCCCATCTTTCATAAAATAGGCTTCAATCGCCGGACGATTATCAAGGCCTGAGGCAAAGGCCGGAATGACATCCAGCCCGCGTTTTTCAAGCGCTTCAATCACCCCATCATAATGCTTGCTGTTGCCTGCGAGCATATAGGAGCGAAGACCTAAGATACCAACGGTTCCGCGGCGGCCTGCACGCGGCAATTTGGAAATTTCAGTGCTGATCCGGCCGGTCATCTTTGGATGGTAAACACCCACTTCCGGATATTCGACAGGCGGCCCAACCTTCACCCGGCCACGCAGCACTTTACGAGGACCGGTCGCGTATTTGTCGATGATCATCCGTACCATATTGACCAGATTGTCATCCGAACCTGACAGCCAATATTGCAGCGCGAGGAAATAGCTCCGGACATCCTGTGCGGTGCCGGGAATAAAGCGCAAAATCTGTGGCAAGCGCCTGAGCATCTTCATTTGCTGTGCGCCAGCTGCCGAAGGCTTATCTTTTGATCCGCCCCGTAACCGCTTCAAAAGGCCGGCAATCCCACCGGGCTCGCCATCCATCTTAAAATTACCCATACGGGTTAATTTCATGACTTCGCCCGCCGACATCAGGCAAACCATCGCGTCGACAGAATCGCGCCGCGCGTTGAGTTCCGTCATAATCGGCTTGAAATGATCTTC